>Ga0157370_10008705_pt1 | contig 10920 bp, 10 predicted proteins | sample C35metaG_FD_113463 | JGI IMG/M metagenome (GOLD analysis project Ga0157370, IMG submission 113463) | Corn rhizosphere microbial communities from Kellogg Biological Station, Michigan, USA - C3-5 metaG | ecosystem: Host-associated > Plants > Roots > Rhizosphere > Soil | place: USA: Michigan... | reverse complement strand
GGACTACCAGAACCCGACGGGCCTCTCGATGAACGCTGAGCGCCGTCATGAGCTGGTCCGCCCTGGCCCGGCGATACGGCTTCCTGATCCTTGAGGACTTGGCTTACCGTGATCTTGGCTTCAGCTCCGCGCCGCCAGCGAGCCTGTGGTCGCTCGCGCCCGACATGGTGCTGCAGGCCGGTACGTTCTCTAAGATCTTCTTTCCCGGGGTGCGGCTCGGCTGGGCAGCAGGCCCAGACGAGATCATCAGCCGGCTCGTCGTCGCCAAGCAGAACTCTGACCAGTGCGCCGGCGCGCTCGGCCAGCGGATGCTCGAGGAGTACGGCCGTCGCGGTCACCTGGACCATCAGGTCGCCGGGGCCCGGGTGCTGTACCAGCGGCGAGCCAGCCTGACGACCGCGGCGCTGGCCGCTCACATGCCCGCTGGCTCCACGTGGACAACGCCGGCCGGGGGATTTTACGTCTGGCTCACCTGCCCCGACGGCGTTGACACCGTGGCGCTCGCGGCCGCCGCCCGCACCCAGAAGGTCGCCTACGTGCCCGGACGGCCGTTCTACCTGGAAGGCGCGGGAGCTGGCGCCAACCAGATCCGGCTCGCCTACAGCAGGGTCGCCGACGACCTCATCGACGAGGGCATCCGCCGGATCGCCGACGTCGTGAAGAGTGCACTGTAATTTCCACAGCACGGCAACTTCGTACCGCACGGGAGGACATATGAGCGACGGCGCCGACCAGCCACCGGCCAACGGCGGCAGCTCTCTAGGCGATGCCACCAGCCACTTCACCACGGAGCCGGGCGGCGCCCCGGCCGGCCCCGGCCGGTACGTCAACGTGGACGCGGTGACACCGGTGGAGTTCCTGCCCGGGCTCGGGTTCCGGCCGGTACTCGGCCAGAAGGCCATGACCAACTTCGTATCGTTCGAGCCGGGCGCGACGGCACCCCGCCACGTCCACGAGGAAGAGCAGATCGTCATCGTCCTTGAGGGTGAGTTCACCTTTGACCTGGACGGCGACGTACGCACAATGCGCAAGGGCGACGTCGCCGTCGTTCCGTCCTGGGTTCCGCACGGCGCCTGGACCACCGACAGTCACTGCCTCGAGGTCGACGTGTTCGCGCCGCCGCGGACCAGCCTGCTCAAGCTGGCCGAGGCTCAGGCAGCCGAGAGCGCCGCCAATGCCGAAGCCGTCAAGGCCGGGGACAGCGCGGCGGAAGAGGCATAGGTGGAGCTGGGACTGACCGGCCGCCGGGCCATCGTGACCGGCGGCTCCAAAGGGCTGGGCAAGGCCATCGCCGCTGAGCTGCTGGCCGAAGGCGCCGCCGTGGCCATCTGCTCCCGGCACGCCGACGAGCTGGAGGCGACTGCCGCTGAGCTGCGCAAGGTCGCGACCGCTGGCCAGCAACTGCTGGCGTTGCCCGGCGACGTGACCGACCCGGCTCAGGTGAGCGACTTTGTCACGAACGCGACAACGACCCTGGGCGGGCTCGACATCCTCGTCAACAATGCCGGCGGCGCGCGGCCCGGCCGGTTCGCCACGCTGACCGACGAGGACTGGCACGACGACATCGAGGTGAAGCTGTTCTCCCAGATCCGCTGCATCCGCGCCGCCCTGCCGCACCTGCGGGCCAGTGCCGCGCCCCGGGTCATCAACATCAACGCCCTGTACGCGCGCTACCCGGACCCGGCCTTCCTCGCGTCGTCGGTCAACCGCGCGTCCTGCCTCAACCTGTCCAAAGCCCTGTCTATCGAGCTGGGCGCCGAGGGGATCCTCGTCAACAGCGTGAACATCGGCTTTGTCACGACACCGCAATGGGAGAACATCCACAACCGGCGCGCCCCCGAGATGCCGGCCGAAGAGTTCTTCGGCCAGCTCGCTAAGACAGAGGTGCCGCTGGGCCGGTTCGGACGGCCCGATGAGGTCGCCGGGCTCGTCGCGTTCCTGGCCAGCGACCGGGCTAGCTACATCGCCGGCGCGTCCATCGACGTCGGCGGCGGCATGGGCAAGTTTCTTTAGGAGAGCAATCCTTCATGTGCCGTCTGCTCGGCTATTGCTCGCGCGACGCTGCGTCCGTCGCCGAACTCCTGGGCATGGAAAGCTTCCGCGCCTTCACCAGCCTGTCCGACCTGCACGCTGACGGCTGGGGAATGGCCTGGTATGCGGGTTCCAGGCCCGCGGCCTGGAAATCGGCCGGCCAGGCGGGCAGCGAACCGGAGTACGACAAGCTCGCCTGGCAGCCGCTCGGCGACCTCGGTCTCGTGCACCTGCGGTGGGCCACCCCCGGCCTGGCCGTCAGCGACGCCAACACCCACCCGTTCCGCTACGCGGACTACACGTTCGCCCACAACGGCGCCATCTACCCGCAGGACCGGCTCGGCGAGATGCTTCCGCCCGAATGGGAGCGGCAGCTGGCCGGCAGCACCGACAGCGAGCGGTACTTCCTGCACCTGATGGCGCGGCTGGCGGCGCGAGGCGGCGACATGGTCGCGGCGATCGCCGACACGACGGCCGACATAGCCCAGCGGTATACGGCCAGCAGCCTGAACGCGATCTTGCTGGCGCCCGACGCGCTGTACGCGATCTCGTTCTATGACCGGTCCATGGTCCCCGCCGACTTGCTGCGGGAGCTTGGGCACGCGGACCGGCCTGAGGAGGTCGCCGCCTACTTCGACCTGGCCTACCGGGTTACCGACGACGCCGTCCTCGTGGCGAGCTCGGGCTGGCCGATGCCAGGCTGGACGCCGCTGCCCTCCGGTCACGTGCTGGTCACCGACCGGCGGACGCTAGCCACGTCTGTCCTGCCGATCACGCCCTCGTTATCGGGGCCGGTCGCAGCGATGCCAACTCACGGCGAGCGGCGGACCAAAACGATTATCCCGAACGGCTTGTGGTTACACCGCCCACCGACACCATGCTCCAGCGGGCGCCTTTGCCGCGTTCATCGCCTGCCTCGCGGGCGATGATGCCGCGTGCGGACGAGTCAGTCGACCGAGTCGATCCACTCGTACACCCGTGCGTTGATCGGTACGGCCTCCATGATGTCCAGCAGCGGGACGATGTTGAACTCCAGCAGGTCGGCGAACGTCGCGGCGGCCTCGAACGCGGCGGCTGCGCTGTCGGCCTCGGCAATGAACATCCCTCCCATGCCATCGGCGGTGGTCCAGTGACCTTGGAAGGTGAAGCCGGCCGGAGGCTTCCAGGCCTGGAAGCGCTTGAGTCCGACCCGCTGGTCAACGCCATCGCGGAACCGGTAAGTGCCACCTACGAGCATTGAACCGCTCCTTTCGTGCGGGCTCCTTTGCGAGCTTTCAAGATCAGTGCGTCACCGCGGCGTCCTCCGGATCACTGTCAGTGGCTCGCCGCTCACTGACCCGCACAATCACCGGAATCAGATGGTTTCGGAGATCCGCGCACCGAGCACGGTGTCGCCTTCTGGTCGTCCCGCCGGTGGCACGCCGCAAGCAGAAGGCCAACCACGGCAAGCGATCCAACGCGTCCTGACCAAGGACCCGGCCGTATCACCGGCCGGGTCCTGCCTGGCGAGCGTGATGCCCGTGGGAAGTACTAGTGCATGTTGACGCTATCGGCGTGCAGCGCGGCCAGGGCGATCGGGACCCAGCCGCTGTTCCAGGCGTGCGCCATCGCAGTGGGCGTCTCGGTTGTGTGCTGGATGCCCGGCGCCGTCAGCAGCGCGTCGTAGTCGGCGACGTCCTGCTGGAAGAGCTGGTACCCGCCGATCCAGATCCGGTTGTTCGCCTGGAACGGAGCCGCGTGCGCGGCGAGGAAGGCGGGGGTCAGCCGGTAGTTCGCCTGGAAGTTCGCGTCCGTGCCGTAGGAGTCCGACGAGTTAGTCCCGTACTCGTCGTAGGCGTTCATGTCGGCGGGGAAGTCCCATGAGGCCGCGAGCGTGAACTTGTCCGGGTGCCGCAGGATGAGCGTCTGGCCGCCAATGCCGGACTTGGAGAACCCGATCAGCCAGTGCTGCTCGCTCCCGGTGACGGACAGGTTCGCCTTTACCCACGGCTGCAGGTCCGTCGCCATGAACGTGTCTTCCTGCAGGTTGGCGTTGAGCGGGTTGTCCGCGTACCACGGGTTGATGCTGAACGACGGCTCGATGACCGTGAGGTTGTACTGGTTCTGCAGGCCGAGCGACTGGATGACCTGCAGGCCGTCGCCGAAGGTGGTGCCTTCCCCGGGCTCGACCGGGAGCACGTAGATGAAGTTGTGCGCGACGCCGGGTGCCGGGTTGCTTGGCTGGAGTACCCGCAGGGTCTGCGGGCCAGGGCCGTTGTCCGTCGAGGTCACCTGGTAGTGCTGCACACCGCTGGCGTCGGTGCTCAGGAACTGCACCTGGAGCCCGGATGTGCCGCCCCCGAGTTCGCCGAGCAGGTGACGACTACGGTCGTGACGTTGCCGGAGCCCACCGTGCCGCTGCCGTTGGCGACCGTGCACGTCTGCCCGGCCGGGGAGTTGGCGACCGTGACGTTGTAGGGGGATCCGGTGACGACCGGGGTGGCGAAGGTGAACGCGCCGTTGGCGGTCAGGCTCAGGGCGTCGCCGCCGTTGTCGTTAAGCACCAGCGTGCCGGACAGGCCAGAGACCGTGCCGCCGATGGTGTAGCCCGCACCGCCCGCGACGTCGCCACCCGCCCAGTTGTCCGCCTTGCCAGTACCGAACGCCATAATGCCGGGTGCGCCCCCGGTCAGGCTGGTGTCGGTGACCGTGATGACGGGCGTGCCGTTAAGAAGGAACGAGATCGTGGACCCGGTGGCGGTCAGCCTGAGCGTCGCCCCGCTGGCCAGCCCGCTGGTCGGGTACGACGAGCCGAGCTGGGTAAAGCTTCCCGCGGTCCGCTTGTACAGCCGCAGCTGGGGTGACCCGCTGTTCCAGAAGTAGATGCCGAGGTACAGGTTCTGGCCGCTGTTCTGGGACCGCACCGCCGGGCCGATCCACTGGCCGCCGGTGAGCTGTGTCGAAGTGACCTGTACCTGCGAGTACTGGTTGCTTGGGTAGGTCTCGGCGGTCCGGGTGTCGCCGCTTTGCCCGGAGTTGCCGCCGGCGACCACCTGTGAGCTGATGGTCAGCGCGCCGTCCGCCATGGCGGTCCAGTCGCTGCCCAGCGCCCCGTTAGCCCGGTTGAAGTCGTCCGCGGCGGGCAGCGTGCCCGAGCCGCCGCTCGTCGTGCAGGTCACCGCGACGCTGGTGACGTTCGCGGACCCGACCGTCCCGGTGCCGCCGCTGACGGTGCACGTCTGCCCGCTCGGCTGGGTGAGGACGGTCACCGAGTACGCGCTGCCACTGGTGAGCTTCGTCGCGAAGGCAAAGGAGCCGTTGGCCGCGACCGGGAGGTTGTCGCCGCCGTTGTCCCGCAGCACCACGGTCCCGGTCAGCCCCGACACCGTCCCGCCAACCGAATACGCCGGGGTCGTGGCCACGTCGCCGCCGGACCAGTTCGTGATCTGGTTGGTCGCGTAGTACATCCAGATGCCGGGACCGCCGGTCGTGTAGTGCGTATCGGTCGTCGTGACGACCGGCTGGCCGTTCTGGTAACCGGTGAGGGTCGAGCCGACCGCCTGGAGCTGCCATACGTCCGTCGCGGCGATGGTGAGTTTCGCGCTGGTCTTGAGCTGAGTCCAGCTTGAGGAACTGTCCATCCGCCAGATTGAGACGGTGCTGGCCGAGTTGCCGTACCAGAGGAAGTAGCCCTTCGAATTGCTTAGCCGCACGGCGATCGCCGGGCCGTAATTGGTGCCTGAGCTGTTGGGGAAGCTAGCCGCGGCGTACTGGTTACTGCCAAATGTATTCGCGCTCCAGTAAGCACTGTTCAATGTTCCCGCGGAGCCGGGCTGGGCCGTGTTGTTCACGATTTGCGGCGCGGTAGTACCGCTAACGGTAGTCCAGTTGGAGCCCAGTCCGCCGTTCGCCCGGTTGAAATTGTCTGATATTGTTGCCGCATGCGCGTTCGACTGAAGAATCGGCAACGCTAGCAATCCAAGGACGAGAAGTAGCGCCAATCCGCCGCCGCGCAGCATTCTCAGGATGGTGCGCGACCACAATGCGCCTCGCCGTCGCGACCCGCCCCGAATCCCGGGCCCGCTAAGTACGGTTCCCCCCACGTCGACCCCCAACGCAGGCCTACAGTGTGCCGGATATTACTCTTTACCTAGCCCGCGACGCAACGGCCGGTTCGCTGGTCCGTCGAGCCCGGATTAGATCGACGTGAGATGGGGGACCACTTCTGTTGCAGGCGCCTCAATAATTTCTCTGCCTTTCCACCTGCCCAGGGAAATCCGCGGTCGTTGGCGTTTGATTAGGCGCTATCAGGTGGGTCTATCGCGCCGACAGGAACGACCGGGCATTCTGCGTCAGAAGTACGATTCAGCCGACACCGTACACGGCCAGTACCGTGACGACGGCGGCCGTCGCGGTGACCGCGGCGGGACGGGAGACGAGCAGCTGGTGCGGCCGCAGGCCACGGAAGGCACCGCGCAGGCTTATCAGGGCGGCTTGGGCCAGGACCCCGGCCGCCGTCGCGACCAGCACCGGCTCGGCGGCCTCGGGGACCGGGAAGGCATCTGCGACTACGGCGCCGAACACCGGGCTGACGCACATCAGTGCCAGGTAGCCCGCCACCCGGCGGCGCGGCTGGCCGCTGAGCAGCGCCCCGGTAGCCATACCTTCCCCGAACGCATGCGCGGCCAGTGCCAGCGCGACCGCCACCGATCCGGTCAGTGCGATGGCGGCGCCCTCCAGGAAGCGGTGAATCGCCAGCGCCGTGGTCATGCCGGTGCCGGCGACCAGCTCCCGGCGTTCCCTGCAGCCGCAGCCGACGCGGGCGGCCAGGCCCGCGGCCGCGAACGCGGCGACCGCGGCCATCGGGACCAGCGGCAGCCAGATTTCCGCCTCCCGGGCGTCCGCCCATGCGTCGGGGAGCAGGTGCAGCCCCGCGATGATGAGCAGCACGCCGGCGGCCGCCGCGAACCAACTCTGCCGCTGCCCGGGACGTCGGCGGACCAGCCACGTCCCGGCCACGGTCGCGGCCGCCACCAGGCCGGTGCCGCCTAGCACCGCGCCGGACAGGGTGGTCATCGGGGCGCCTGCCTACCGTGCAGTGCCCCGGCCATCAACTGGTGGAGCAGTAGGAGTCGCTGGAGGCGTCTCCGCCCTGCAGGCGGGTCTGGTGGACTCGCAGCCCGCGGAAGTCGTCCCCGTGGGGGAAGAACCGCTCGTCTACTGTCAGCCCGCCGCGGGCGGCATCCGCGTCCAGCTTCGCCATCCAGGCGCCCACCCCCTCGGGGTAGAAGACCTCATCCCACGCCGCGTACAGGGAATTGGTCACGTAGACGCGCTTGCCGTCGCGGCTGATCTCCACCATCTGGGGCCCGCCGCCGAGCGGCTGACCGGGCACGGCGGGGTGCGGCTGGCGCCCCAGGATGCCGCCCAGCCGGACCGAGGCCGTCTCCCGCGGGTTGAACGGGTCGGTCACGTCGTACTGCTTGAGTTCCCCGGTGCCCCAGCAGGACACGTACAGCCAGTGGTCGTCCACTGACAGGTCGATGTCGGACACCAGGGGCGGCACCGCGCCGAACGGCTGCAGCGCCGGCGGCAGGGCGTCCGGGTCGGCCGGCTCGGCGGGGACGGTAATGACCTTGCGTACCGCCCAGCGGTCCCCGTCCCTGTACCACAGCCATACCGACGCCGAAAGGTCAGCCACGCTGACGACCACGCCGGCGAACCCGTACGTCTTGGCCGGGTCGTGCGCGGGCCGCAGTTCCAGCACCATCTGGTGCTCATCCCCCAAGTCGACCCGCTGGGTCAACTTACGCCCGGACATGCTCCAGAAGTTCAGGTGGTGGCCGAACTTGCGGCCGAGCAGGTCATCGGGGTTGACGCCGTTCTCGATCATGGACGGCGTGCCCCACTCCGAGGTGATCACGGTGTCGTGGTTCAGGTGCCACCACACGTCGTAGGCGAGGAACTGATCGCCGCGGTCGATCTCCCACGCGCCCACCACGTCGAACGTGTCGTGATCGAGCAGCGCCACGCCGCCCGGTCCCTCGTCGCCGTTGGCGCCGCCCAGCGCGGACATAAAGATGCCGCCCGGGCCGCAGTGCAGCGTATGCGGCCGGGAATACCCGGCCTTACTCGCCAGTTCGTTGGCCTCGATCTCCCGCGTCACCTTCGGCGCCCGCGGATCCGGCTTGGTGTCGAGTATGTAGGTCCGTGATGAACGCAGGCCCGGCACCACCAGATAGCGGCGCTCCAGGTGCCCGGCGTGGCCGCCGTGGCACAACGCGCTGGAGCACGCGTTCCACCCGAAGTGGTGCAGCTCGTTCGCGCTGGTCGGCAGCTCCGCCCAGCCCACCGGTTTGCCGTAGGTCGCGGACGTGGCGTCGCAGTCGACTACCGCGATCGCGTCCTTGGCGATCCCCTTCGGATCGAAGGCCGCCACATAGGCCAGCGCCTCGGGCGCGGCCGCGATGGCATCGGCTGGCGTACGGTAAAACGTCGGATCGGTGGTCTCCGTCATGATCTCTCCCCCAAGGATCATTGCCGGGCACCCGCCTTGGCACCATTCACCTCACAGGCGCCATCTATCACTCTAACACGCAGCATTCCCATGGAGAAGCTGTGGAGAACGTGTGTAGATGATCGGGAGATCTTCATGCGGCGCGGAACACGAGCGCACACACTGGCGGGCACGACCCCGCCCTCCTCGGCTAGTGGTCCCCACGCCTTCGTCAGTAACAATTGCCTTAATCGTTTGCTGGACGTCAGCCGCGACCGATCGGTACTCGGGGCGGCAGTCAATCACCGATGGACCACCGCCTTGCTGGCGCTCGTCATCGGGGTGATTCTGGCCCTGAGCGCCTTCCTGACCGGCCAGGTATTCGCAGGGCTGGTCGCATGATTTAGATCATGAGCGAAAAGGGCGTCACCATCGAGCAGATAGCCGACCTCGTCAGCCACCGCCCGACGATCGTCACCCAGAAGGTGCTGCGCGATACAGGGTTAGCGGAAGACCCTGATGTACCTGACCTGGACATTCCCGGGTTTGCCGCTGGTTCCCTTGGCGCAGGCGTTGAAACTGGGCTGCTCGCAGCTCCCCTGGGAGACCGTCAGCCACATCGGGTCCTTCCCCGGGGTGGTCACGTTCTCCTTGATCGAGTCGAACAACTTGCCGTTGTAGTACACGCTGAACCCGGTAGCAGTGAATGCGATGTCCACGATGGTCCAGCCGGGTACGGTGATGTTGCGGGTGCGCGGAGCCGGGGCGTTCGTCTTACAGGCGTACTGCCACGGGCCGGTGGAGATCGTGCTGCTGCTGGCCTGGCCGTTACACGAGGCGTAGTGCCAGGTCAGGTAGTTGACCCCGTAGTTGTCCTCCACGGCGTCCAGCTCGCCCTGGTCCGGCTGGTCGTTGCCGTACATCCACAGCGTCGGCCAGGTGCCTTTGAAGGTGCTGAAGTAGATATCAGCCTCGTACACCATGCCGGGTTTCGTCGCGGTCACGGTGGGACTCTGGATGCTGGTGCAGTTGCCGGCCGCGCCGGTGGTGTCGAGTTCGGCGTAGCCGTGGGCGTTGCGATGGACCTGACGCGGGTTGGCCTGGCAGCCGCCGGGCGCGTTCTGCGGCTCATCCCACCGGGCGCTGGTCATGGCGGCCGGGGTGACCTGCGAGACGAACGGGTGACCGGCCAAGGCCGCCGGGTACGGTCTCGGTGCCGATGCTGCCTGTGCCTGGTGCTGCGGTATCAGCACCGCGGCGGCGATCAGAACGGCACAGCCGAATGCGGCGAAGCCTCCCGTACGTAGTCTCATTTGGACGAGGCTACTCCGGCTGCTTCAGCGTGCGGCGTTCGACGCGCACGCCCCACGGAATGGCGTGCGGAGCGTCTGCGGGATTATTTCGGTCAGTTCGATGTCCTCGGCTTCGATGTAGGTGGGGAGGGGGACGATGCCGAGGCCGGCGCGCGCCGCCGCGTGGTGGCCGAGATGTTGTTGGTCTGTACCCGGGCATGGGCTCTCGGCACGAGGTGCTCCAGGATCCACCCCACGGACCCGGCGGCTTCGCTAGCCGCCCTTGGGCCCGGGCGGGCGGGAAACCGCTGGCGCGTCATCTGCGGCCTCAAGTTCGGGCGCCTGCTGGTCTGCGGATTCGCCCCGCCCCGCTGTTTCGCTGTCTTCGGATCCGTCGGTGCCTGCGGCGTCTCGGGCCTGCAGGCGTTCGGTTAGCACGACCCTCAGGGCGGCCGCGACGGGGATCGCCATCACGGCGCCGAGCAGGCCCAGCGCCGTGCCGCCGATCAGGGCGGCCAGCAGCACCGCGGCCGCGCTCAGGCTGACCGTGCTGCGCTGGATGCGCGGGACGATCAGGTAGTTCTCCAGCTGCTGGTAGACGAGGAAGAACCCGGCCACGATCACCGAGGTGGGCCACAGTTCGGTGGCCAGCAGCGTGACCAGCACGCCGATCACCGCGCCGAGCGTCGCGCCGATCATCGGGATCAGGTCGCATACCGCCACGACGATCGCGAGCGGCACCGCGTACGGGACGCCGAGGACGGTGAACACGATGAACGCAGACGTGCCGGCGAGCAGGGCTGTCACGATTCCGCCGATCATGTAGGCGCCGACCTTGTCGATGATGATGTCGGCAATCCGGCTCGACTGCGCACGGTGGACGCGCGGCAGCAGCCGTGGCAGGCCGCGGCGCAGGCGGGGCAGGTCGAGCATGAAGTAGATCGTGAGCACCACCACCGTCAGCGTGGAAATCAGCGCGCCGAACAGTCGGCCGGTAAGCCCGAGCAGCCCGTTGCCGAGCCGACCGGGGAGGTTTGCGAGGAAGGTCTCGATCTGGCTGGTTGCGTGGAACCGGTCGCTCAGCTGGCGGAAACGCGAGGACCGGTCCTGCAGTTGGGCCAG
>Ga0157370_10008701_pt1 | contig 10924 bp, 8 predicted proteins | sample C35metaG_FD_113463 | JGI IMG/M metagenome (GOLD analysis project Ga0157370, IMG submission 113463) | Corn rhizosphere microbial communities from Kellogg Biological Station, Michigan, USA - C3-5 metaG | ecosystem: Host-associated > Plants > Roots > Rhizosphere > Soil | place: USA: Michigan... | reverse complement strand
TCGGCGCGTCTAGCGTTGATGTCCAAAGTGCGTGGGGTGTCGGTTTGCGCAAGACACGTTCATGTACTGTTTGCGCTTTGATTTCGTTTTCGCAGTTGCCTCCGAATGTTGCCGTCAGTTCAACGCAGCGTGTCCCATCGTTCCATGTTTGTTTTGGCTTGTGTTGAGAAGGCCACTGGCGTGTACACGAGTCACCTAGGTCGACACGTCGATCCCGTTCGACGTCTGACGCTATAGCGTTCGGTGACGGTCCGACAAGATTGCTAAAACTGCGAGGAAGTTGAGGTACTGCAGGATAGGCTACCACCGGTTTGGGGCGCCCATGCGGCTCCATGTCATCGCAGCGCCGCTCCCGGCATCGGAGACTTGTCCTCATTTGGCATCTTGAACGCGAATTTCCAGACCTGCTGCTGACTTGAAACGACTGCATTTGGCGGGACCGTGCTGAGTAGGGGAGCTTGACGATGAACTTGAAGCGTTGGCGAATTCAGGTTCAAAATCAAGCGGCCTTCGCTTCCGATGGCGTATTCTTTCACGAGCTTGCACGTAGCAGGTCGGCATTAACCGGGAGAGCACCGATTGAAATTCATTCATGCTGCAGACCTCCATGTCGATAGTCCGCTACGGGGACTCGATAGTTATGACGGTGCGCCAGCGGAGCGATTACGTGGCGCTACGCGCCAGTCGTTAATCGCCCTGGTTGATCTCGCGATCAAGGAACAAGTTGCGCTGGTCATCTTTGCTGGTGACATCTACGACGGCAACTGGGCCGACTTTCGCACCGGTTTGTTCTTTCGCGATCAGATGGTGAGATTGCGTCGAGCTGGCGTCGTCGTTTTCATCGTCAAAGGCAACCACGACGCTGAAAGCCAAATTACGAGGCAACTACCCGACGTTGAAGGCGTTTACGTTTTCAGTGCGCTTAAGAGCGAGACATTCGATTTCGAAGACCTGGCAGTTGCGGTGCATGGACGAAGTTTTCCACATCGTGCGGTTCCCGAGGACCTGGTGCCGCTCTATCCACCGCCCGTTCCCGGACGGTTCAACATCGGCGTGCTTCACACCAGTTTGACAGGCAGGGAGGGCCACGATCCCTATGCACCAACGTCAGTGGACGTGCTCGTGGACAAGGGCTACGACTACTTCGCGCTCGGCCATGTTCATGCGCGGGAGGTGGTTCGAGAGTCGAGTCCCCGAATCGTTTTTCCTGGCAATTTACAGGGACGCCATGCGAAAGAGATTGGACCGAAGGGTTGTGAACTGGTCACCGTCGAAGGGGGCATCATCGCGGCGGCGGAGTTTATTGCGCTCGACGTCGTGCGCTGGCACGACCTGCACCTTGATGCATCGGGACTCACGACCCTTGACGCTCTGGCGAGACACTTTCTCCGGCACATCGAAGAATTGGTCGTTGACGCGCGCGACCGTCTTCACGCAGTCCGAGTGCTTGTGCATGGCGAGTCATCCCTGCATCGCATAGAGGCGGAGCAGCCCGGCTCGCTCGCTGCCGCTATTCAGGCTGCAACGCAGGACATGGACGAGGTGGACGTTTGGGTGGAGCAGGTTCATCTGCGACTTAGGTCCCCACTGGATCGTAGTGCTGCTGCCGAGCGTGCTGACGCTTTTGGCGAGGTCGTAAGGTTGGTGGACGCGATTGGTACCAGTGACGACGATCTGAAGGCTTGGTTTGTTGCACAGCTTGCCGACATGCGTGCATTGCCCAGTGGACTTGCAGACATCGACCCGCATACTCTGGATGTCGACGCCATGCGGACTCTCTTGGCCGATGCTGAGGCCACCGTGCTCGCTCGGCTTTCCGGTCTGGATATTGGGGAGCGTGCGCAATGAGGCTCCTTCGACTATTCGTTCAAGCTTTCGGCCCATTCACGGATCGCACTCTTGATTTCGGGACGGGTGACCAGAACCTCGTTCTTGTGCATGGGCCGAACGAAGCTGGCAAGTCCTCCGCGCTTCGCGCTATTTCTGATCTGCGCTTTGGCATCCCGCAACAGAGCAAGGACAATTTCGTGCACGCGCATCCAGACATGCGCGTAGGTGGCGTATTCGTCGATCGGCAAGGCCGCGAGTATTCGCTGATGCGCCGTAAGGGCCGAGGCACCACCTTACATTTTGCGGATATCGATCTGGGTGGCTCGATGTCTGAGGCGGCGGTCCCGCCGGAGGTCGAGGCGTTGCTGACGGGGGGGCTCACGAAAGAGGAGTATGACTCCATGTTTGGGCTCGACCATCGGCGGTTGCGTGAGGGTGGCGAGGCACTTTTGAAGGGAGAGGGAGAAGTTGGCGCGGCGCTCTTCGAGGCAAGCGCTGGTGTGCGCAGCATTCCGCAGATCCTCGATCGTCTGGAGCAGTCTGCTCGCATGTTCTTTATGCCGGGTGCCCGCGGAAGAAATGCACGTATCAACGAAGCGCTGAATGCGTATGACCAACACCACGCCGAATACAAACAGGCATTGGTGCGTCCGGCACACTGGGCGGAGCTTTTCAAGCGACACCAGGTCGCAGCTGACGAAGTGGCCGGTCTTGAGACACGGCGCCTCGAGTTGAACGGCAGGCAGTTGCTCATCAAAGAGCTTCGCGCCGTGGCTCCGCTGCTGAATGCGCTTGATCACGCGTCGCAATCTCTGCGTGACCTGGAGACAGTCACGCTGCTGTCGGCGACGGCAACGACAGAGCGGGTGACCGCCGAATCCGGTCTCGCGACTGCCAATCACAACGCACGAGTCGCCGCAGCGGAGGTGGAGCGTCAGCGGCAAGCGCTCGACTCACTTGCACTCGACACTGCCATTCTGGACGTGGGGGCCGCGGTCAAGCGCCTAGCGGCCTCGGCGGAAACTATCGATCGTCATAACACCGATTTGGCGGATGCTGCCGCGGACGTGGCGATCGAAAGCGCGCGCGTGAGGGAACTGGCGGCCAGAATCGACGCTTCCACAACTGCTGACAAGGTTCTCGAGAGTATGCCGACGCCAGTTGCGAAGGCGAGCATGGAACAGCTTCTGCGCGATGTTGAGCGTGCGCAGTTGACCCTCGACGAGCACTTTGCGGCGACGCGCCAGCATACGGATGCGTCCGCGCCCGTTGACGCTCCACTACCATCGCCGGAGGCGCGCACTGCATTGCGAATTGCCCAAGCGGAATTGGCGCGCAGCGATGGAGCGCTTAAGCGCTTGGCGACTTTGCCCGGGGAAATCAAGGCAGCTCGGCGCTCGGTGAGCACGGCCATGGTAGCGGCCGGACTGGCCGATGAACTCGCGCTGCAGCGTATTCGACCGCTGCTCGATGCGCAGATCGATGATGCAATGAATCAGCAGAAGCGCAACGCAACGAGGCGTGAGGAGCGGGAGACGCGCATCGACGAGATTTCCGCGGCTTTGAGCACAGCGATCGAGCGACGTGACCTCCTTCTCGAACAGGGCTCAGTACCGACGCCTGATGATGTGCAACAGGCCCGGTCGCACAGAGATTTAGGGTGGTCCCTCGTGCGCGGGACCTATATTGATGGCACCAATCCTTCAACAGGCGCATTTGCAGGTGGCAGGCCGTTGGCCGACGTCTATCAAGAGGCCGTGGCCGATGCAGATCGCCTAGTCGACATGTTGGCGGGCGACTCCGAGCGCGCCGCACAACTGCAGTCGAGGCAGCGAACCATTGCCGGCCTTGAGCGGGATCGAGATGAGCTAAAGCGCCAGCTCGACGATATTGGTCGCGAGGAGGGAGAACAACTCGCCGGCTGGCATCAAACGCTTGCGTCAGCCCAACTGCCGGAATTGTCCCCCACTGCGTTACGTGACTGGCAGGCGTTGCTGGTTCCTGCGCGGATTGCTTGCGAAACGCTGGCAACCAAGCTCGACGAACTGGAGCAACTGCAAGGTACCGAACAAGGCTTGATGGTCAACCTTCGTGAGGCGATTCTTGGCACCGGAATGGGCTCGCCATCCACGGGTGCGGCGTTGAGCACCCTTTCCGCGACTGCCGCCGAGATCGAGGAGGAGATCAAGCAGCGCGAGAAAGCAATCAATACTGCCGCGGGCAAACAGCTCGAGCGGGATCTGCAACGGCAACAGACGAGCGCGCGCGAAGCCGAGCTTACGGCTGCGCTGCAGTCCGCCTTGGCAGCCTTGAAGCCTGCACTGGCAGACTTGCTGCTCGGGCACGATGCGAGTTTGGCCGTGGCGCTCGCTCGTCTCGGAGAGTTTCAGGAGCTGCGGGACGCCAGGGACCGTCTCACTGCAGCCGAAGCGAAAGAGCGTCGCGCACGCGAGGCGCTTTCGGTGCTGGAACATGCTGCTCGCGTCATCGCCAAGACGCTCGGTGATCCAGAGTTCGTTGACATCCGGCTGTACGTTGAAAGACTATTGACGCGCCTCGAGTTAGCCGAGGACGTCCAATCCTTGCGCACCGTGGCCCGGAGTGCGCTTGAAAACGCGCTCGCGAGGCGGCGCGAGCATGAGGAGACCGCTTCTGAGCATGAGCAGGTTCTCGTCGGCCTGTGTAGCGCAGCCGGAGTCGATTCGTCCAATCTGCTGCCCGAAGTTGAAGAACAGTCACGCCGTAAGCGCGAGGCACAAGTAGAATTCGACCGCGCTAGCAGTCAGCTCGCGCAGGCCTCCAGGCGTACGACCGAGGAGCTGCGGACGTTGCTGATCGACAACGATACCGCGCGCATGGACACTGACGAGGCGTCATGCATTCAGGAGCAGGGCCAGGTGGACCAGCAACTGAGGGCTGCGCGAGAGAGCGAGGAAACAGCGCGACGTGCCCTGGACTCGATCGACGGAGCCGACACTGCCATCGCCGCTCGGGAGGCGATGGAGCGTGCTGCGGCAAGCGTGCGGTCCAACATGTCCCCCTGGATTCGCTCGCGCGTTGCACACGCGTTGCTGACCGAAGCCCTGAAGCGATTCCGTGACCGTGCGCAGGGACCGATGCTGAAGTCCGCATCGGGTTATTTTGAGCGTATGACGAACGGCGAATTCATCCGTCTCATCAGCGATGACTCGGGGGATCATCCGGTACTGGTTGCCGAGCGCCGGAACGGGGTGCGCCTTCGCGTCGAGGGCATGAGCGAGGGCACGCGGGATTAGCTCTATTTGGCCTTGCGCCTGGCCGCCCTCGGATTACGGCGTGCAGCTGGTGTTGATTTGCCGGTGATACTGGATGATGTTCTTATGACCTCGGATGACCATCGTGCGAGCTTGATGCTGCAGACCCTTGGCGACTTCTCTAGACAGGGACAGGTCATAGTGTTCACCCACCATCTGCACGTAGCCGAAATCGCGCGTGAAAGCGTGCCTGAAAGCGCGTTGGCCGTGGTAAATCTCTAGCATGTCCGGAATCGGGCCTCTGCAAACCGTCATCCCGACCGGTTTTCTCGAATCACAATTCAATTTGGCTCTTGTAGGGTTCAGACCAACGGCGGTCGGTGTATCCGAGCCGCCGACATCTGAAAAGGCGACGGCGGCTGTACACTGCTGTCGAGGGGGGCCGCTTCTGCATTGGGAGGCGTGTCCTTGATGTGCTCGCTGCCACTCCTCAGTGCCATATCAGCGTCGGCGTTCAATCGCCGCTGTCGCCCCGGGTATCGGTCTTCGCGGCATCAGTTCCAGCCCAATCAGTGACCGGCCTCGCGCGCCCTTCCAATGTCACTACTTCAAATCTGCCCACTCCAAGAGTTGCCTGAAGAGTTTAGTTTCTCCATTTCCGGCTGCGGGGAAGTTGGCGAAGCTGAGCTCCATACCGGACTCGGCGTAGTTCTTGTAGATTTTGCCTATGCATGACGTAAAAAAATTCTCGGAAAGTTCTTTCTTTTCTTCCCCAATCCGAAAAAAGATTGGTAATAGCCGCATGAGCGCGCCGAATCCGATGGTTTTGGAAAGAGGGGATTGATGATCGTTCCATTCGGATTTAAAAACAACCGAAACTGCTTTGAAGTAGTTTGTCATGATGCGCATGATGATCGCATCTTCTTCGTCTATCCAAAGCTTTCGAAAAACGAGGGCGCTATGTGCCTTCGCATCGAAATGAGGGATCTGTCCGCGCTTTACGGCATCCCGATCCATTGCAGCATCCATTGTGATGAGATTTAAGAGGCGCTCTACAACGGTCCCTTGACTCAGGTTTGCCCTGTATAAAAATTGATCGCCAACCTTTGGATTGGTTCCGAGGAGTTTGATTCGTCTATAAAATGGCGAATTCTCGTCTGAATTCATGCCCTTTGCTACCAAGTGGGCGCTGCGCTGCGGGCTTCGAGTTTCGGCAATATCGAATAAATCGTATACTAGCGATTTACTCACTTTGGTTTGTGTGGAGTTTATTGTGGAAAACAAATATGCTTTCTCTTCTTCTTCCAATCCGAGAAATATGGTTACGACTAGGTCGAAATTTTTGCTGTTCTCTTCATTAAAACCTTTCAGGCGATGTTGTCCATCGATAACCGAGAAAGAATCCTTGCTGTCAAGAATCTGAAATTTGTACAATCCGCGATCTTTATCCTCAATGGATATGGGGGTTGGTCCATCAACAAGCGATTTTTCGGCTAGACTCAATATTATTGAATTGGGAAAACTCGCATCGACAGTCGCAAGATAATCTCGGATCTCGCTTACACGCCGTTCACTCAAGGCTCGTTGGATCCCCTCGTTCGTTTCGTCCTTGACGTCGACAACTTTCCGAGGTTCCGGCGCAGCTGTTCTTCGGACGACTTTCGCGGGCAGAACGCAGACAAAGAAATCCCCAATCGGCTGAGTGAGTTTTGTTGCATAGAATTCTATGGTTTTCATATTAATACCGCATGCCGTTATGGAAAGTTACGTCCGCAGATATTTTTTGAATAGTGCTGGTCATGTTCTTTTCCTGTTCTGCGTAATCCTCAGTTTGTTGCAATGCTTTAACTGTCTCAGATATCACTGAGACAACCAGCGCGTCCCGCCCTTTAAGTTGAACAAGGTGCGAGAGAAAGCCGATTATTACAGCACTAAGGAGTAACCCCAGGCTAACCCACAATGCAATATGATTGTCAATCTTTTTGTCTTGGAGAAGTTCGCTGGGGGTTTTTACGAACGCAAGAAGTGCGCCGACGATTAGTACTATTATGGTAATTCGTCTAAGCCATGCCTTGGATTCTTTCAGTAGACCATCTTCCGATTCGTCTAGCCACTCCGCGCTTGTTGCTGCGATGGTCATTGCCAGTACCGTGATCCCCAAGATAAAATCTTGGGGCAGACTGGGTGGCTTAAGGCTAAGCGCAGTTGCGATCAAACTGACCAGCAATGCTATGGAGCCCAAGATTAGATTGCCAAATATCCATCTTAGAAAAACAAGAGCCCATCCCAGGAAACCGTTCGGAAATTGCTTCGGAAATTGATGCTTATTCATCTAAATGCTCGAAGGCGTTGGGGCGCGTCAATCGAAAGGCAGCGTACGTGTGCTATTGACGCAGTATTATTGGTGGCTATTTCGACTTCATATTTTTGCCCACGTACATAGGCAAGTTTGCCTCGCGGCGGTAGTGCCTCAGACGAGTGTCGTGTACACTAATGTAACAGATTGTGACGAACTTTTGAGGTGCGAGTCTCGGCGCTTCACGCGGCAGATGAGCGTGGCTGTGGCTGGCACGAAGGCCGCCGTTGCCCAGTTCATAGGTTGCTTCTTTGATAGAATTCGGCTACCTATCGAACGTAGCGTATGCTCGCTCCCGCTGCACGGCAAGCTTCCGCATGTGCTGCGGTTCTGAGGCGCCAAACACGGAGAAGTTTGTGTCTGAAGATGTTGATCGTCCCATTGCTGAGCGCTGGCAAGGAATCGTCCAGCACGTAAAGGACGAGTACCTCTCACCCGTACAAGGCTACCCATGGATAGTTGGATTCTCGGGCGGCAAGGATTCGACCGTTGTAGCTCACGCGGTTTTCGAAGCGCTGCGCGCAGTCCCGCCGTCACAACGCGCTAGGCCGGTTCACATCGTGTCCAACGACACGCTGGTTGAGAGCCCGCTCGTCATGGCGCACCTCGATGAGGTAACGGCGCAAATCCGAGACGCGGTGAGTAGTTTGGGCCTGCCCCTCACGGTCGCGCGGACACGCCCAGAGATAGAGAAGTCATTTTGGGTGTTGCTCATCGGTAAGGGCTATCCAAGCCCAAACTCCCAAATGCGCTGGTGCACGGACCGGCTGAAGATTCAACCTACCAGCGGCTATATCAAGGCGAACATCTCCGATCACGGCGCGGCCATTGTAGTGCTGGGCGTTCGTCGGACCGAAAGCATTCGTCGTATGACAACCGTCGATAAGTACGAAAACGAGCGCGGTACAAACTTAAACCCGCATTCAAGCATCCCGGGGGCTTACGTCTTTCGTCCTATCGTCGATTTATCGACGGACGATGTCTGGGAAATCCTAGGATCCTTTCCAGCACCGTGGGGTGGGACCCATAGCAAGCTGTTTCAGCTTTATCGCGATGCGGAAGGGGGCGAATGTCCAGTTGTGTTGAGCAAAGACGAAGCTCCAGGCTGTGGCACGCCGAATAGTCGATTCGGCTGCTGGACCTGCACGGTCGTCGAGAAGGACAAGAGTCTGCAAGGGTTCATCGACTCGGGCAAACATCTCTATCAGCCGCTCGTCGGTTTCCGCGACTGGCTTGTAGACATCCGAAATGACCCAAATCGTCGCAGCGCCATCCGGCGCAATGGGCGCCTCACCTTTGATCTCACTGGCAAACACATTCCTGGTCCATTCACGATCCAAGCGCGTCGCGAGATCTTGGATCGACTGTTGGTTGTGCAGTCAGAGTTTGGTGGGCGCCTGATATCGGACGACGAACTCGAACTCATCCACAAGACGTGGGCAACCGAACTACAGCAAGAAGAAAGTCTCGCAAATGTCTGACGAACAATACGACGACAGCTCCGTCGCAGACCTTCCATTATGGTCTAATACCGAAGCGAACAATCGCTTGGCCGACGTGTGCAATAAATATAACGTGCCTATCGAGGTTATCACCGATCTGGTTTCACTTCAGCGCGAGAGGCAGCACCAGGAACGCGCGGCGGGCATTTATGCCCGCATCGAGGAAATCCTAGGAAGCATGGACTAGGGGACTTATTTTGTGGATTTCTAAGATTGAGCTGACACACTTCAAAAGCTATCCTCACGCGGAATTCAATTTCCCCGAGCCGGCCGACGGTCGGAACATCGTTCTTGTGGGCGGTTTGAACGGTTACGGGAAGACGTCGATTCTTGAGGCGCTCTACCTTTGCCTGTATGGCAAGGACGCCATGGTTCACTTGGCGCGCGCCGGCCTGAAGCCAGATGATTACAAAGGCTATCCGACATTTCTGGAACGAGCCTTCAACGGAGAGGCGCGGCGAGAGGGCCAAGACCAGATGACGGTCCGCGTGGTGGTCCAGCGTACGAAGACCAAAGGCATCGACATTTCTCGCCGTTGGTACTTTAAGACCTCCACAGGGCAGTGGCTTGAAGAAGAGGCCATTGTACGCGAGGTGGCGCGCGGCGTACCGGGAGTTCCGAAGAGGGACGGCAAGGCCGGCTTTCAACTCGCCGACCTTCTTGACGACCACTTCGTGCCGGCGCACATCGCACCGTTTTTCTTTTTTGACGGTGAAGAAGTCAAAAAGCTTGCAGATCAATCTCGTATTGAACAGGTCAAGCAAGGCTTGGAAGGACTACTTGGCGTTGTATTGTTGCGCAACCTCGCCGAACGGCTTAAGACCTTCGAGAGCACCAAGCGTTCAGCGATCTCAAACATTGACGATGAAAACATCGACCGACTGTTGGAAGCGCTGACTACTGACGAAGAGAGACTCAAGCTCCTCCAAAAAGATGCGGAAGACAGTCAGCGCAGGCTGACTCAACTTAAGGCGGAGCGTGCTTCGTACTTCGAACGTATCACCGCTTCCGGCGGCGGTGGTGGCGACATTGCGACCGTTAAAGACCTCGTGGAAGAGCGCGAGCAGCTTCGCAGTGCGCAAAAGGATGCACAGAAGGCCCTCGAGCGTATCCTCGCCGAAAAATTGCCGTTCCATCTGATGCCGAAGGCACTCTTGGCTGACTTCAAAAATCAGTTGCACGAAGAAGCGGCGCTGGCGGAGTGGCAGACTGAATGCCGCGCGTTACAACCCAAGCGAGATCAGTTTCAAAGTGCATTCCTTGGCGCGGCGAGTCCAGAAATTTCGCCAGCATTGACGGGCGAACAGATCGAGGCGTTAAAAGGTCGGATTGAGACCGCATGGGCTTCTCTTTTTCATCCGCCACCGCCGAACTGCGCTGACACGGTCATTCATGGCTACCTGCATGAAGGCTTGCGCTCGCGCGCGCTTCAGTTTTTGGACACCATTGCTGTCGGGCAACAAGAGGTGCATGACTTACTGTCTGAGCAGCGCGACTTTGGAGAGCGCATCGAGGAGCTCAATCGCAAGATTGCGCGTGTCGAAGGCATTGACCGAGACGGTACGTTGACGGAACTGAAGGGAAACCTCAGCCGCGTCTCCGCCGAAATTGACGAAATGGAAGCACACATACGCGAGGATGACCGCGAAGTGCTTGGCCTCGAAGTGACGGTCAACAACATGCGCTCCCGATATACCCAAGAATCGAAGCGGCGGGACGAGACAAGCCCGGTTCGACAACTGTTAAATAAATCGGAACGTGTTCGCTCGGTCCTGGAAGAGGTTGTGCCATTGCTGTTTCCTTTGAAGGTTCAGGCATTGGGGCGGGCGATGACGAAGGTCTACAAGCAACTGGCGCATAAAGATCAGGTGGCGAGTATCACCATAGACAACGACGGCACCACGCATATCTTGGGTAAGACGGGTAAGGAGATGTCGTTTGATCGATCCGCTGGCGAGAAGCAGATTTTCGCAACTGCACTCATTGCCGGCCTCGCTGAAGTG
>Ga0157370_10008699_pt1 | contig 10924 bp, 18 predicted proteins | sample C35metaG_FD_113463 | JGI IMG/M metagenome (GOLD analysis project Ga0157370, IMG submission 113463) | Corn rhizosphere microbial communities from Kellogg Biological Station, Michigan, USA - C3-5 metaG | ecosystem: Host-associated > Plants > Roots > Rhizosphere > Soil | place: USA: Michigan... | reverse complement strand
GCGGGCGCCGGTGCGATCGCGCCGCGCAGGATCTCGTCCAGGCGGTCCGCGGGCGGCTCGACCCACCCGCCCTTGCCGTTGAAGCGGATCCGGGCGATGGTGGCGCCAGACAGGAGAGCGGCGATGCGGCTCACGACTGGTCGTCCTCGTCGTGGTGGTGCGTCATCGACTGGCCGTCCATGAGGCGGTCGTCGACGGTCACCGTCTCGGCGAGGATCGTGATGGTGACCGCGGACAGCTTCGAGGTGGAGACCTCGATCTTGGCGCCGGCGTCACCGGCGAGGTAGAAGCCGAACGGCTGGCCGTCGATCGACAGGTCGAACTCGCCACCACCGGGCTTCCGGGAGACGGTGATGTTCTTCGCGAGGGTCAGGGCGGGGGTGGGGTTGTCGCTCATGCGCCCATGGGTAGAGGGTCGCGACGGTTACCGTCTCGCCCTGGACGCGACGACGCCCCCGGACGGGAAGTGCCGGGGGCGTCGCGGTCGGTGCGAGCGGGTGGAGGGGCCGCTCGAGCTGGTCAGCTCTTCTTGGGCCGGTTCCTGCCGGTGAGCGGCACACCATTCACCTCGTGGAACTTCGCTTCGACGTCGGCCGGAATGCGGCCGCGGTCACTGATCTGGTAACCGGAGTCGATAGCCCACTGACGGATCGCCTGCGTCTGCTCTTTGCTCCGCGCGTTCTTAGGCTTCTCCCTTCTCTGACCGGCAACTCGTCGAGCCCGCGCGATCCACGGCTCGAGAGCAGAGGCGAGAGCGTCACGGTTCTCGCTCTTGAGGTCTATCTCGTAGGTGACGCCGTCGTACGCGAAGGAGAGCGTTCCGGGCTCTCCCTCGGGAATGATGGTGCCGTCGACATCGTCGACCATTTCGGTGATTACTCGCTGCGCCATGGCTAACAGGGTGCCCTAACGCGAGCCTCTCGTCACAGCGACCCCCCGACACGAGACGGACCACTCCCCCGGACCCGATCCGCCCGTTGCGGATAACAATGTTTTACTCGCAGCCCTTGACGCTGGCGTGTTGCGTGATTTCGGCCCCTCGGTATGCCGTATCGTCGATTTCACGTTGCGGATAATAGTTCCGCCGGACTTTATTGGGAGGACCGATGGGGGCACGACCCGAGCCAGCCGAGCAGGCTGACCTCTACGCGCGGTGGCTCTGGCGCGGTGGCGTCCTGGCCGACGCGTCGAAGAAGGCCTACGAGGCGCGAGTGCGTGAGTACGTCGCGTGGGTCATCGCGCAGGGCGAGCAGTATGCCGACGCGTTCACCGACGAGTACGTCCGTGACTACGCGGCACGCGACTGGCGGCGGAAGCTGCTGACGGTCGACAAGAAGGCCCCGGCGACGGTGTCGCAGGCGATGAGCGCCCTCGGGTCGTTCTACGACTGGCTCGAGCTCGGCAAGCCCCAGGGCGTCCGGGTCGAGGTCGGCGAGTCCGAGCGGAAGGGGCTCGTCGAGGAGGACCTGCGCAAGCTGCTCCGGGCGTGCCAGCGTCGCGGGCCGCGGGACCACGCGATCGCGATGACGCTGTTCTACGCCGCACCCCGGGTCGGCGAGCTGGTCGCGCTCGATGTCGGTGACGTGCTGCTGTCGGACCGGAAGGGCCAGCTGCACATCAGGTACGGCAAGGGCGGCAAGCCGCGGAAGGTGCCGCTCTCGAAGGACGTGCGCCCGGCGCTGCGGCTCTGGATCGCGGAGCGACGCACGTGGTCCGGCGCCGAGACCGACGCGCTGTTCCTGTCGAAGCAGGGCGGGCGGCTCTCGGCCCGGACCGTCGAGCACATTCTCCACGAGGCCGGCGAGTCGATCGGGGTGAAGGTGTCGCCCCACAACCTGCGGCACTCGTTCGGCAGGCAGCACGCCGAGGCGGGCACGGACCTCGAGTCGCTGCGGCAGATGATGGGCCACAAGAACATTGCGACGACCGCGGGCTACACGCGGCCGCGGTGGGAGGACCTTGAGGATGCCGTCGACCGGATCGGGGTCGACCTGTGAGCCCCGTCCGCCCCTCCAAGCCGCGCTGCGCCACCTGCGGGCACCTCGTCGCCTACCACCGCGGCCCCCGCTGCCTCGGATCCATGAAGCACGACGTCGGCGTGTTCGTCTCCACGGACGACCGCTGCCCGTGCACCCTGTCCACCGACCAAGCCCTACAGCCACAGGAGGCCCACGATGGGTGAGACGTTCTGGACGTACTTCCTCGGCACGATCGGGCTCGTCGTGCTCGTCTACATCGTGGTGATGACGCCGGTGCACATGGTCCGCAACGCGCGGGCTCGCCGGGACGTCGTCGACGAGCCGGTGCAGCGGGTCGTGCCCGACGACGAGCACGTCGCGTTCCCCGACCCCCCGCCGGCGCCGGTCCTGACGGTCATCCGTGGGGGTCTCGACCTGTCCTGACGGCTCCCATAGTTAAGGATGCGCCCCGATCCCTTACTAAGGGGTCGGGGCGCGGCCATGTCAGGGCGTAGCGACGGACGGTGACGCGTTCGCGGTGCCCGCCCAGGCGTAGCGGTAGTCGGGGTCGGCCGCCGTCGCGCCGTCGAAGTAGGAGCCGACGGTGGTGGTGGCGGCCGGGGCCTTCTCGACCAGGGACCGGCGCAGCTCGATGGTCGTGCCCGGGGTGGTGTTGTTGCCGACGGAGTAGAGCATGAGCCGCACGCTCGCGGTGGTGGCCGGCGCGGCGAGCTGCGCGGGGACGGTCAGGTCGACCCATGACCCGTCCGCGGGAAGCGTCGTGTTGGCGCCCGACCCGGCGTTGGCGAGAAAGGACCCCGCGCTGCTGTAGAACCCCAGGCGCGGCGACACGGTGATCGCCACCCCGGAGACGACACGGGCCTGCCAGCGTCCGGTGAAGAAGTCGCCGGGGTTGGCGACGATGTCCGCCGACGGCTGATAGGCGTAGATCGTCTGCGGGGTCGCGCCGAGCTGGATGACCCGCAGGACGTCACCGGCCTTGGTCCGCCCGCCACGGTTCGACTGGTAGGCCCCGAAGTTCCCTGCCAGCAGCGCCGGGACGGGAGCGGTCCAGTCGCTACTGGAGGCGTTGACGCCGCTGCGCCACGAGTAGGTCCACCCGGTGTCCGCGTCGGCAGGGGTGCTCCCATCGAAGTACGGAAGCGCCCCTCCCGCGATCTCGACGAGGCCGTCGGTGAACCAGCAGCTCTCCCCGGCCACAACGGTGCGCTGGCCGGACTGCGTCTGGACAATGCCGATGATGAGGATTTTGGTGGTCCCAGCCGGAGCGGCAGGGGTGGTTATGGAGACCCTCGTCCACGACTTGTCGCCCGGTATGCCGGTGACGAATGGGCTGTTGGCCGACGCCAGCACGGTGTTGGCGTTGTCGCGGAAGCTGTATTGGATCTGCGCCTCGCCCGGGACCGCGGCGTTGTGCGCGACGTAGCAGCTGATCGTGTAGACACCGTTCGCGGCCGCCGACATGGTGTCGCCGCCGAGCGCGTAGATGCTGCCGAGCGCGCGGGTGACGCCGATGCTCGCGCCGGTGGGTGTCGACTTGGCCGACGTGGTGCCTGACCGGCCGAACGTCGTATCGAACGTCACCGTGTGGGCTGACGTGTTGTTGGCCCGCCACCCGTTCGTGCTGACGGCGGCCCTCGGGTTGGCGCACAGGTTGGTCCGCACGACCAGCGTCGAGTCCGCCGACCGGAACGACGGGTTGGGGACGAGGTTCGTGCGGGGCAGGTACGGCTGCGCCGTGTACCACTGGCCGTCCGGTCCCAGCATCGCGGGAGCGGCGCCTCCGAGGACGCCGAGCGCGCCACCCACGGTCCGCAGGCCGGTCACGCGTTGTACCACCAGTCAGTCGCCAGGGCGTTCGTCGGGCGGGCGGTGCCCTGCCAGTAGACGACGGGCACACCCACGGGCCGGGCCGTGGCGGCGTTCGTGCCGTGGGCGACGATCTGCACGCCGGCGGGGCCACTCAGGACCGTCTGACCGTTCGCGGACGGCACCTCCACGATCGCCGTCAGGTCGCGGGTCGCGTTCATCGGGGCGTCGATCGAGTACGAGCGGCCACCGGGGAAGCCCTCGACGACGCTGTACGTCCACCCGGTCGGGTTCGTCTGCGGGTCGTCGGTGGCCGGGACCGTGATGTCGAACGCGCCGTTGATGTCGAGGTCGATCGAGATGCTCGAGCCGACCGCGATCTTCTTCGACGTGCCCGCGATGACGACGGCCGCCGTCGGCGTCAGGTTGACCGTCCCGGCGACCGGCTGGCCGAGGAAGTCGATGAACTGGCCCGTGATGCGGCAGCCCTGCCACTCGGCAGGCCACAGCGGGGCGGACGGGTTCGGCTGGATGCTCACGAGGGCGAACGATGCCCACCGGGCAGGCCTTGTGTCGCGCGCTACGAAGCCCCGGGTGGTGGTCCGGGGCTTCGTCTGTCACTGCCGCCGCGGGTCAGGGACGGCGACTGATGGGTCACGGCGCGCGACGAGGGGGTTTCCATCCACCGTAACCCGGCACGGGGGCCGCGGCCCGTTGGGGTTCAGCGGGTGACGAACCACCCGATGAGACCGACACCGACCGCGCAGGCGACGGTGATGAGCAGCTCCTTGACCTCGGGCCACTCGAACATGAAGTGCGCGGCCGCCCACAGGCCCAAGCCGTTGAGCGCGGACGAGCAGAGCCACCACCGCAGCGACCACCGCTCCCCGTACGTCCACCACACGAGGTGCGAGAGGGGCCCGCCGGGCTTGGACGTGCCGACGGCCCACAGCTCGTAGCCGATGAGCCCGAGGAGCAGGATCCACGGGCTCGACCACTTCGACGGGCGGTACTTCGCCGGCACCGGGACGGTGACGATGCCGAGGGGCTCCCCGTTGAAGGACTGGACCGGGCCGACGGTGAGGCGGTCGGCCGTGACGGAGCCGACCGTGAGCCTGTCGGCGCTGACGGGTGGGGCGGCGATGGGCTCGCCGTACATCTGGAAGATGAGGCCCTTGCCGTGGAGGTTGCGCTTGATGACGAGCATGTCCTCGCCGATGAGGTCGTGCTCGTGTGCGTCGCAGGCGAACTCGGTCCGGTCGCCGGTGAAGGTGCCCGGGCGGGCGAGCGTCAGCTCGTGGGTCGCCGCCCGGTCGCACTCGGTGTCGTCCCTGACGTGCGTGCACTCAGGCACGACGGCGCCGGTCATCGCTTCGCGGCCTTCTCGAGCGCCTCCTGAGCGCGGCCCGCGGCGCCCATCGCCTCGGTGCGGGCGCGGCGCGCGGCAGCCTCGGCGGCCTCGGCGTCCTTGTGGGCCTGGACGGCGTCGTCGTAGGCGCGGACGGCCTTCCGGTACGCCTTCGCGGCCTGCTTCACCGTGAGCTCGGGCTCCGGGGCCTTGACGATGCCGGGGTTGATCGAGGTGACGAAGATCGAGCCGGCCGTGAGCATGCTCGCGTCGATGGTGCGGGCGGTCGGGGCGTTGCCGGCCGGGCTCTCCTTCGGGCAGGACGTGCAGTGGTCGCCGCCGCAGATGGGGCGGGCGGCGCGGCCGAGCTCGGAGTGGGTGGGGACGGACACGGGGATGAGTCGCGGGGTGGTCATGGCGGCGATGGTGGGGTCCCGCGACGGTTACCGTCTCGCCCTCACTTCTTCCGCTTCTTCGGCGGCGCCGGCACGTGGTCCGTGCGGTAGAACCCGGACCCCTTGAACGAGATCCCGGGGGCGGTGATGACCTTGCGGAGCTTCCCGCCACACTCGGTGTCGGGGCACTCGGTGAGCGGCTCGGAGGTCATGGACTGGCGCACGTCGCGGCGCTCATGGCAGTCGTTGCAGACGTAGGTGTAGATCGGCATGCCGGGCATGGTGGACGGCCGGGAGACGTAGCGTCTCGCCCTGGAGCGCTGGTCCGGCCCGCGGGCCTCCGTTCCCCATGGAGGTCGTTTCCCGCGTTCCAAGCCGGTCCAGCGCGTCGCGGCTCGCGCGGGATGGGGTGTCGACGCGCGCGTGCCGGGCGGCCGATTCATGGCCGTGTCCCCTGAGTAGACGTAACCGTGATGGTTACCGTCAACCGATCAGACCGCCACCGGGGCATCGGAGCTTGAACCCTGGTGGCGGTCTGAGTGGTGGCTTGCGTGGTGTGCGGGGCCGCTTGTCCCGCAGGAAGGTTCGAGGTTGGTGGGCGCCGGGCCGCTTCGTCCGACTGGGGTGGTTGACCCTTCCACCTTGTCGAACGCGCGAACACTGGATCGGTTACAGACGATTCGGGGACTTTGCCAACTCTTTAACATTACCCATCGGTATCGTCCTCGTCGTCGTCCCACAGGTCCCCCGGACGCTCGCAGTACGAGCACTCCGGGCCCCGCGCACCGTCGATGAACACACACGGCTCCCCATGGTTCGCCGGCTCCGAGCATGCCCGCACCGGGCACTCCAACGTCACCTCGTCGACGAGGTGAGCCTCGACGATCACGTCGCACTCCTGGCACGCGTGGTGGTGGTCGTCGGCCTCGTAGAACTGGTGACTCATGGGCCGGAGAATGCGTCCAGCGGAGGACTACTGTCCCCCGCTGGACACTGACGTGCCGGGCCGTCTAGGCGCGCAGAACGTAGTCCGCCTTCGTCGTCTGGCAGAAGCACGCGGAGTCGCCGCAGTCCTGCATCGAGAACCGCACGCCGCCGGCGCGCTCGAGCTCGGCGTCGTCGACGGCCCTCTCGGCGGCACGCTCGGCCTCCCACTTCTTCTCGAGGTAGGCGACGTAGATGATGGTCAGCAGCACCGAATGGGCGAAGAACGTCGAGATGACCGCGAGCCGGTCCCAGCTGGAGACCACGAAGATGAGCTCGGCGGCGTAGAGGCACATGACGCCGAGGGTGATCGTCGCCGGGTACGTCTCGTAGTGGCGGTGCACGACGAGCGCGCCGAGCGCCGCGGCGACCACGGCTGTGACGAGGGTGACGCTGTACGCGCCGGGCCCGTGCGCGGTGACGATGCTGTCCCGGAGCGCCCAGGCGATGAACACCGGGAAGAGGACCGCGAACGGGATCGTGAAGAGCCGGTCCCGCAGACGCAGGTGGCGGAAGAAGTCGAGCATGGTGGGTCATTCCCTTCTCGGTGGTGGTCCGCTCGCGCTTGGAGCGGGGTGCTGCTGTGCTCAGGGTGACACCGTGACGGCGTCTACGGCAAGGGTTGGCCGTCGAGGTCGTCGAGCAGGCTGGCCTGACCGTCGGGCACTTCCTTCCGGCGCAGCCCGTAGAGCCACCGGATGACGCCTTCCTTGCGGGACTGCGGCAGGGACGACCAGATCACCTCGACGTCGTCCTCCGGCCCGTACGTCGCGAGGGCGGTGGTGCGCATGTACGCGGACATGCTGAGGCCGTGAGCGGCCGCACGGCGCCGAACCTCGGCCTTCTCGTCCGCCGACAGGGTGACCGGGACGCGGGAGCTCATAGGGGCAGTCCCGCCGGTGTGAGGTGAACGGTGATGACCGGGCCGCGGTGGAGGCGCCTCTGGTGCGCGTCAGCGGCGGCCACGATGTCGGCGACCGTCGCGACCCCGGAGAGCGCCCCGTCGCGCACAGGGCCCTTGCAGCGGCCGCAGATCACGTCGACGCGGTGCGTCCCGACCTGCGGGCGCACCGTGAAACCGTCCAGACCGGGCATCAGGCCGCCCCGATCACGGCCGCACGGGACGGGAGCTCGTACCCGGCGAGGGCCTCGAGGTTCTTCTTCGGCAGGTCGACGAGCGGCTCACCGAGGAGCGCGGCCCCGAACGCGCGCAGCCACCACGCGTCGACCTTGTTGTCGTCCTTCTCGTCGATGCCGACGCGCTGGTAGAGCGCCATGCGCATGTCGCCCTTGGAGCAGTTGCCGGCGCCGCTGGCGAACTTCTTGAGGGACGACGGGGTGACCTCGATGACAGGGACGCCCTGCTCGATGAGCTCGTCGACGATGAGCCACCACAGGCCGGACCGGTCGTGCATGTGACCCTGCGCCTTGGAGTAGGCGGGCTGCTCGATGACGATGAGGTCCACTCCACCGGCGATCGCGTGGTCGATGATGCGCCGCGCGTGCCCCTTGAGCCGCGCGCGGCGCTTGTAGAGGTCCATGCCGACCGCCGGGGTGCCGAGCTTGAAGCGCAGCCCCTCGCGGTCGACGACACCGGTGCCGGTGAGGCTGGTGTCGATGCCAGCAACGTTCATGGTGGTCCTTCCTCGGTGGTGTGCCGGGCGCTGTCCGGCGGGTGCTGCTGAGGGGTGGAGCGGGAGGGTCAGGCGGTCTTGGCGGCCTTCGCGGACACGATCTGCGTGACGCGGGACCGCTCACGACCGATCAGCGTCGCGACGTCGCCGTGGTTCATGCCGGACTCGACGAGCTTGAGGATCAGGCTGTCGCGGTACGAGCGGGCGACGTCGCGGTGCACGTGGTGCTCGGTGACCTTCTCGGCCAGCGGGGGAAGCTCGGTGGCGGCGTTGCGGTGGATCCGCACGCCGCGGTCCTTCGCGCGGGCGGCGACGGTCTCGTCCCACGACGCGGGCCGCTCGGCCCACACGTACTTGATCGTGGTGACGGTCTTGCCGGAGGGCTTGACCTCTTGCACCTCGACCGGGTCGCCGAGGACCTTCTCGGTGAGCTTGTAGAACGCGTAGCGGCTCATCGACGTCGAGTCGGACACGGCGACGGCGCCCTCGATGAGCGCGAGGTAGAGCGCCATCTTCTTCATGCGCGGCTCGTTGTCGGCGAGGAACCCGGTGGCCTGGTCGATGATCGCGGTGGCCTGCTCGAGGCGGCGGGTGTCGTCCTCGATGCTGTCGAGGGTCTGGATGACCTCCGCGCGGGCGCGGGCGGTGATGCCGTCCTTGTCGAGCTTCGGGAGCTTGAGGCGGCCACCGGCCGTGGTCGACGCGGCGGTGAGGGGCGCTGTGGTCATGGCCTTCTTCCTTGTCATGCAGGGGCCGCCCCGTCAGGTGTGTGGGTCCGGTCGATCGCCAAACCCTTGACAAGAATCGTACACCCCCTCACCTGTTACGGTCTCGGACTCGCCGGTGGCCCACACCGGTCAGGTGCGGGCCACCGGGACGGGTCAGCGCAGGCCCAGGGCGGCGAGCAGGCCCGGGCCGGGCTCGGTCGCGTTCGGCGTCGCGCCGAGCTTCCGGTAGGCCGCCTTCGTGAGCGCCTGCGTCTGCGCACCGTAGTAGCCGGTCACCCCTGCCGGGTTGACCCGCTTTGCCGTGGCCGCGCCCACGTATGCGCGTAGTGCACGCTGGTAGGCCGTGACGTGACGCGAGGTGATGCCCTTGTGGAGCTTGCTCGCGTCGACCCGCGCCGCGGCCGTGGTGGGCTTCGGCGCCGGGTTGCTCGTGGCCTTCGCGCCGCCGGCGAGCACGCGCAGCAGCGACGGGCCCGGCTCGGTCGCGTTCGGCGTCATGCCGAGCTTGCCGTATGCCGCCTTCGTGGCCGCGCTGGTGGCGGTGCCGTAGTAGCCGTCGGTGACGACCGACCCCGTCAGGCCGACGCTCTTCGCCTTCGCGCTGCCGAGGTACGCCGCGAGGGCCTTCTCGTAGGAGACGACCGTGCGGTTGCGGGCGCCGGCGTGCAGGTACTTCGCCGACCACTTCGTGAGGACGACCGGCTTCGGCGCGGGCTTGGCCGGGGTCGCCGGCTTCGGCTTCGTCGTCGCGGTCGGCTTCGGCGTGCTCGAGGGCTTCGGGGTCGCCGTGGCGCCGCCCTTGGCCGGGACGGTGATCGTCTGCCCGGGCGTGACGAGGTCCGGGTTCTTGATCTGCGGGTTCGCCAGGACGAGCGCGGCGAGGGTGACGCCGAGCGCGGCCGCGATCTTCCCGAGCGTCTGGCCCTTCTGCACGACGACCGTCTTGGGTGCCGGCGCGGGGACAGCGGGTGTCGACGGCAGGGTGCCGTGCTTCGCGACGTACTGCGCCCACGTCTGCTTGACGTAGGTGCGGGGGCCGTCGTCGAGGTCCGGGGTGGCCGCGAGACCGTCCGCCGCGTTGACCTGCCACTGGTAGACCTGCGCCTTCGCCAGGGACGACCGGTGCGGGCAGTCCTTGAGCACCATGTGGAGGTGCGTCTGCCACTTGAACGTGAACCACTTGCCGAGCTTGGCCGACCAGATCTTGACGAGCCTGATGTCGGCGTAGAACCCGACCTCGCGGTAGATCGCCTCGAGCAGCTTGCGCTCGGCGTCGGTGTAGCCGACGAGGTTGATGTCGATGTGGCCGCCCTCGAGAGCGATGTTGCCCGAGGCGGTGGTGCCGTCCTGCCACGACCCGAAGTACGGGATGCCGAGGACGAGATGGTCACGCAGGCCAGCGGCCTTGGCGCGGACCGTGAAGAGTCGAGCCCCCTCGTCGAGGGGGTCGACCATGCATGTGCACACGACGACCCGAGAGTCGCGCCATGTGGTCTTTGGTGATGTTGAGCCTCCCATGCCGCGGAGAGTGCGGCACGGCGACCCCTACCGTCGCGGGCTCACGGCAGCACCGGAGGCTCGACGACAGGCCCGATGGTCAGTGCTCGCGCCGCGGCGACAGCGACGTCGTCGGCGCGCGACGCCGTGAAGGCCTCCGCGACGTACCCGAGGCCCCCGTAGACCGGCTCAGGGCCGACGTCGAGCCCCTCGAGCGCCCGCTCGGGGACGTCGAGGGTCACGGTGATGTAGTCGCCGACCAGGGCCGCGTCCGTGACGGTCGCCTTCGGCCCGCCCCGCGACCAGTCGAGGCCGACGAGCCACCGCGGCTGCTGCCCGATCAGGCTGGACGCGGCCTCAGCGGTGAACACGTGCCCCGAACTCTCGGGACTGTTGTTGATGCGCAGCTGGACACTGGTGGTGACGGTCACGGGGTCTCCTCGGGGTCGTCGGCCTGCACGTCGATGACCGCACCCTCCGGCGCCTGCCCGTCAGGGAGCCGCTTCGCGATCACTTGCGTGCCCATCTGGAAGACCGCGCCACAGGCGGT
>Ga0157370_10008698_pt1 | contig 10925 bp, 7 predicted proteins | sample C35metaG_FD_113463 | JGI IMG/M metagenome (GOLD analysis project Ga0157370, IMG submission 113463) | Corn rhizosphere microbial communities from Kellogg Biological Station, Michigan, USA - C3-5 metaG | ecosystem: Host-associated > Plants > Roots > Rhizosphere > Soil | place: USA: Michigan... | reverse complement strand
GACTATTCCGAGGTCGCCAAGCTCTCCGATCTCTGGCTTCATCCCAAGCAAGGCACCGACGCGGCGCTCGCCATGGCGATGGGCCATGTCATCCTGCGCGAATTCTTTCTCGACCGGCAGGTGCCCTATTTCGCGGATTATTGCCGCCGGTTCACCGACATGCCGATGCTGGTGCGGCTCGAGCGGCGGGGCGAGCGTTTCGTTCCCGACCGCACATTGCGGGCTAGCGATTTTCCGAACAAACTCGATCAATCCGAGCATCCCGAATGGAAGACGGCGGCGTTCGACGAGATCTCCGGCGATATTGTCTCGCCGCAGGGCTCCATCGGCTATCGCTGGCCGCAGGACGCCGCGGGCGAGGGCGGCAAGTGGAATCTCGAGGAAAAGGAAGGCGCCGCGGGCCGCGCGGTGCGCTTGGCGCTCACGCTCATCGAGTGGCGCGACGAGGTTCTGCCGGTGGCCTTTCCCTATTTCGGCAACAGGCCGCATGAGCATTTCACCGGCAACGATCAGGGCGGCGAGGTCTTGACCCGCAGCGTCCCGGTGCGGCGCGTCGCGCTCGCCGAGGGTGAGGTCTATGTCGCGACCGTGTTCGATCTGCTCTGCGCCAATTACGGGCTCGACCGCGGCTTGGGCGGCGAGGCCGCGCGCTCCTATGACGACAACCTGCCCTACACGCCGAAATGGCAGGAGCCGATCACCGGCGTTGCGGCCGAGAAGGCGATCGCCCTCGCGCGCGGCTTCGCCGAGAACGCCGAGAAGACCAAGGGCCGCTCGATGGTCATCATCGGCGCCGGCTTGAATCACTGGTATCACCAAGACATGAACTATCGCAGCATCATCAACTTCCTGATGATGTGCGGCACGGTGGGGGTCTCGGGCGGCGGCTGGGCGCATTACGTGGGTCAAGAGGCGTTGCGGCCGTTTTGCGGCTGGACGATGCTGACCTTCGCTCTGGACTGGACGCGGCCGCCGCGCCAGATGAACGGCACCTCGTTCTTCTACGCGCATTCCGACCAATGGCGTTATGAGAAGCTCAGCGTGGAGGAGCTGCTATCGCCATTGGCGGACAAGGCGGCCTATCGCGGCAGCATGATCGACCTCAATGTCCGCGCCGAGCGCATGGGCTGGCTGCCCTCCGCGCCGCAGCTCGACGTGAACCCGCTGGGCCTCGCAGCAGAAGCACGCACGGCCGGCAAGCCGGTCAAGGATTATGTCGTTGACGCGCTCAAGGACGGGCGCATTAAGATGGCCTGCGAGGACCCCGACAATCCCAAGAATTTTCCGCGCAACCTGTTCATTTGGCGCTCCAACCTCTTCGGCTCCTCGGGCAAGGGGCACGAATATTTCTTGCGCCACTTCCTCGGTACCAAGCACGGGCTGCAAGGCAAGGATCTGGGCGAGATGGGCGAGCAGAAGCCGCTGGAAGTAGCGTGGCGCGATCCGGCGCCCGAGGGCAAGCTCGATCTCGTCGTGACGCTCGACTTCCGCATGTCGACGAGCTGCCTCTACTCGGATGTCGTGTTGCCGACGGCATCCTGGTACGAGAAGAACGATCTCAATACTTCGGACATGCACACTTTCATTCATCCGCTGTCGGCAGCGGTCGATCCCGTGTGGGAATCTCGCAGCGACTGGGAGATCTACAAGGCGATCGCCAAGCGCTTTTCCGAGCTCAGCGCCGGCCATCTCGGCGTCGAGGAGGACGTGGTCCTGACGCCGGTGCGGCATGACACGCCTGCCGAACTCGCCCAGCCTTTCGAGGTACGCGACTGGAAGAAGGGCGAGTGCGAGCTCGTCCCCGGGCAGACCGGGCCGCAGATCAGCGTGGTCGAGCGGGATTATCCCAATACCTATCGGCGCTTCACCGCGCTCGGGCCGCTTGTTGAAACGCTGGGCAATGAAGACAAGGGTATCGAGTGGGACGCGGAAGCGGAGGTCAAAGGGCTGAAGGCGTTGAACTATGCGGTCGTCGAGGAGGGCCCGACCAAAGGCCGCCCGCGCATCGACACCGACATCGATGCCGCCGAGATGATTCTATACCTCGCCCCCGAGACCAACGGAGAGGTTGCGGTCAAAGCGTGGGGCGCGCTAGGCCACAAAACCGGCCGCGATCATCGCCATCTCGCCGAAGCGATGGAAGGCGAAAAGATACGCTTCCGCGACATTCAGGCGCAGCCGCGAAAAGTCATCACCTCTCCGACGTGGTCGGGTATCCAGAGCGAACAGGTCAGCTACAATGCCGGCTACCTTAATGTGAAAGAGCTCATTCCCTGGCGCACCTTGAGCGGTCGGCAGCAGTTTTATCAAGACCATCGCTGGATGCGGGACTTTGGCGAGGGCTTCGCCTCCTATCGGCCTCCGGTCGACACCAGAACCGTCGCGCCGCTCCTCGGCAAGCGCGGCAATGGCGAGCGCGAGATCGTCCTCAATTTCATCACGCCGCATCAGAAATGGGGCATCCACTCGACCTATACCGACAATCTGCTGATGCTGACCTTGTCGCGGGGCGGGCCGATCGTGTGGATTTCCGAGATCGACGCGAAGGAGGCCGGCATCGAAGACAATGACTGGATCGAGCTTTACAACCTCAACGGCGCGATCGCCGCGCGCGCGGTGGTGAGTCAGCGGGTTCATGCCGGGATGTGCCTCATGTATCATGCGCAGGAAAAGATCGTGAACGTTCCGGGCTCGGAGATCACCGGGCTTCGCGGCGGCATCCACAATTCGGTGACTCGCACTCTCTTGAAGCCGACGCACATGGTCGGCGGCTATGCCCAACTCTCCTACGGATTTAATTACTACGGCACGGTCGGCTCCAACCGCGACGAGTTCGTGATCGTGCGCAAAATGGCGCGCGTCGACTGGATGGACATGCCCGAGCGGGCGGCTTTGAAGATCACGCAAGAGGGCCGGCCGGTGGTGGGAGGCTGGCGATGAAGATCCGCGCGCAGATCGCAATGGTGATGAACCTCGACAAATGCATCGGGTGCCACACCTGCTCGGTCACCTGCAAGAACGTTTGGACCTCGCGCCAAGGCATGGAATACGCCTGGTTCAACAATGTCGAGACCAAGCCTGGCATCGGCTATCCCAAGGATTGGGAGAATCAGGAGCGCTGGCAGGGCGGCTGGAAGCGCAAGCGGAACGGCAAGATCGTGCCGAAGCAGGGCGGCAAATGGGCGATCCTCGCGAATATTTTCGCCAACCCGAACCTGCCCGAGATCGACGACTATTACGAGCCCTTCACTTTCGATTACGAGTATCTGCAGACCGCGCCCGAGCTTCCGACGGCGCCGGTGGCGCGGCCCATGTCCCTGGTCAGCGGCCGCACCATGGAGAAGATCGAGTGGGGCCCCAATTGGGAGGAGATCCTCGGCGGCGAGTTCTCGAAACGCTCGCAGGACTACAACTTCGAAGAGGTTCAAAAGGACATTTACGGCCAGTTCGAAAATACCTTCATGATGTATTTGCCGCGGCTGTGCGAGCATTGCCTCAATCCGAGCTGCGTCGCGTCCTGCCCCTCGGGCTCGATCTACAAGCGTGAGGAAGACGGCATCGTCCTCATCGATCAAGACAAGTGCCGCGGTTGGCGCATGTGCGTGTCGGGCTGTCCCTACAAGAAGATCTATTACAACTGGACGACCGGCAAGGCGGAGAAGTGCATCTTCTGCTATCCGCGCATCGAGGCGGGCCAGCCCACGGTCTGCTCCGAAACCTGCGTCGGACGCATCCGCTATCTCGGCGTGCTGCTCTACGATGCCGACGGCATCGAAGCGGCGGCGAGCGTCGAGAAGGAGGAAGATCTCTACGAGGCGCAGCTCGCGCTGTTCCTCGATCCCAACGACCCGCGGATCGAGGCGCAGGCGCGGGCCGACGGCGTGCCCGAGCCTTGGATCGAGGCGGCAAAGCGCTCGCCCGCCTACAAGATGGCGGTCGAGTGGAAGATCGCCTTCCCGCTGCACCCCGAATACCGCACCCTGCCGATGGTGTGGTATGCGCCGCCACTCTCGCCGATCCAGTCGCATGCCAATGCCGGGACAGTCGGCGCGCTCGGCGAGATTCCCGATGTGCGCTCGCTGCGAATTCCCGTGCGCTACCTCGCCAATCTCCTGACCGCAGGCGCCGAGGCGCCGATCGTCTCGGCGCTCGAGCGGCTCCTTGCCATGCGCGCCTTCTATCGCGGCCGCCAACTGGGAGAGGGCGACAACATGGCCGTGCTCGCGCAGGTCGGGTTGAACCTCGCTGAGGTCGAGGAGATGCACCGCTATCTCGCTATCGCCAATTACGAGGACCGCTTCGTTATTCCGACGTCCCATCGCGAAGAGGCGGAGAACGCCTATGATCTGCGCGGCGGCTGCGGCTTTTCCTTCGGCAATGGCTGCGATTCGGGCGAGCCGAAATCGAGCCTCTTCGGCGGCAAGATGGGCCGGCGCAAGATGACGCCGATCCGGCTCTTGGACAAATGAGCGGCGCGGCGATGGCGCGGGATACCGACATGATCGTGCTGCGGGCGCTCGGCGGGCTTTTATCCTATCCCGGCCCGGCGCTGCGCGAGGCCTTGCCCGAGATCGCCGAGGTAGTGCGCGGCTCGCCGCTCATCGGCGTGCCCGAGCGCGCGGCGGTGCTGGGCTGCGTCGAGCTCATCGCCGGCGCCGATCCGCTCTGGGCCGAGGAGCGCTACGTCGCCTTGTTCGACCGCGGGCGCGCCACCTCGCTGAATCTCTTCGAGCATGTCCATGGCGACGCCCGCGACCGCGGCGAGGCAATGGTCGAGCTCAAATCCGTTTATGCGCGCGCGGGCTTCGAACTCACGGCCAAGGAGATGCCGGATTTCCTGCCCGTGCTGCTCGAATATCTGAGCTGCCGCGACATGACCGAGGCGCGCGACATGCTGGGTGATTGCGCCCATATCCTGCGCGCGATCGGCGAGGCGCTGATCCGGCGCGGCAGCCCCTATAGCGCGGTGTTCGAGGCGCTGCTGCGGATGATCGGCGAGAAAGGACTCGACGCCAAGGCCGCCGCGCGCCGCGCCGAGGAGAGCGAAGATCTCGATCGAGACTGGCGCGAAGAGCCCGCTTTCGCGCAACGCGAGCCGGGCGGGGCTCGAGGATGAGGTGGATGGCATGAGCTGGACGATCTACGCGAACGAATTCCTGTTCGGGATCTATCCTTATATCGCGCTTGCGGTGCTGCTGCTCGGCAGCCTGATCCGCTTCGACCGCGAGCCTTATACCTGGAAGAGCGATTCCTCCCAGCTCCTGCGCAAGCGGCAGCTGCGCTGGGGCTCGAATCTCTTCCATTACGGCGTGCTGATCGTCGTGGGCGGGCATTTCGTCGGGTTCTTGACGCCCGATTGGGCGATTCGCTGGGCGCTCGACCCGGCGCAGCATCAGCTCATCGCCATGGCCGCGGGCGGCATCGCCGGCCTCGTCGCGATCGCCGGTCTCTCGGTCCTCATGCACCGGCGCTTCGCCGATCCGCGCATCCGCCGCAACAGCCGCAAATGGGACTTGGTCGTCATCAGCATGCTGTGGCTGCAACTGGCGCTGGGGCTCGTCACCGTGCCCTTGTCGGCTCAGCACATGGACGGCTCCATGTTTGCGGTCATGGTCGACTACGTGAAAGGCATCGTCACTTTCCGCGGCGGCGTCGCCGACCTGCTCATCGGCACGCCCTGGGTCTATCGCCTGCATATTTTCCTGGGCTTCACGATTTTCCTCGTCTCGCCCTTCACGCGCATGATCCATATCTGGAGCGGCGTCGGCGCGCTCGCCTATGTCGTCCGGCCCTATCAGCTGGTGCGCACGCGCCGGCCGACGCTCTGAGATGAGCGATCCGGAAGCCCCGATTTCGGTGAACGGCGTCACGGTCGACGCAGAGGCCTGGCCGACGCGCGAGCTCGCCGCCGTGCGCGAGCTCTTGCGCCAGCGCGCGGTCGAGCGCGGATTCATTGCAGCCGACGCCGAAGGCGAAGCGGTGACGAAAGGGATCGAGCGACTGCTCGAGGCCGAAGTGGTCACGCCCCAGGCGGACGAAGCGGCGTGCCGGCGCTATTACGAGGCGCATCAAAGCGAATTCCGCAGCGGCGATCTCGTCTTCCCGCGGCACATCCTGTTTCAGGTGGCGCCGGGCAGCCCTCTGGAGCTGATCCGCAGCCAGGCCGAAGAGACCCTGGCGCAGCTGCTCGCCGCGCCCGATGAATTCGAGGCCTGCGCGCTCACCCTCTCCAACTGCCCTTCGAGCCTTCAGGGCGGAAATCTCGGCCAGATCGGGCGCGGCGACACCGTGCCGGAATTCGAGCAAGCGCTGTTCGCCGATCGCTGGATCGGCATCCTGCCGCGCCTCGTCAAGACACGCCACGGATTCCATATCGTCGCGATCGACAGACGCGTGGAAGGAGAGGTTTTGCCTTTCGCGGTGGTTCGCGACCGCATCGCCGCGCGCTTGAGCGAGAGCGTCGAGCGCGTGGCGCTCAAGCAATATGTCCGACTGCTTGCCGGCCAAGCGCAGCTGGCGGGGGTCGATCTCGACGCCGCGTTTTCGCCGCTGGTGCAATAACGGCACCATGCGCTCGCCGGTTCTCTCGCTTATTCTTCATGCTGCGGAAACGCTCTTTCCTGGCTATTTCGCCTTGGTTATGGCGACGGGCGCGCTCTCTATCGCGCTCTATCTGCTCGATTATCGGTTGATCGCCGAAGCGCTTTTTGTCGTGAACGTGCTCGCCTATGCGGCGCTCTGTGGATTGGCGCTATTGCGCGTCGTCTATTTTCCGCAGCGCATCCTGGCCGACCTGATCGACCACGCGCGTGCACCGGGTTTCTTTACGCTGGTCGCCGGCACTTGCGTGTTCGGCACCGATGTCGCCGTGACCAGCCAACTCCTTGGGCTGGCCGAATTCTTTTGGGCAGTCGGCATTCTGTTCTGGATCGTGGTTATGTATGGTTTCTTCACTGTCGTCGTTACGCGCGTCGACAAGCCCGATCTCGAAGCCGGCATTAACGGCGCGTGGCTTATTGCTGCGGTGGCGACGCAATCGGTCGCCGTGCTTGGCGCGGTAATTGCCCCGGACTTCACCGAACCCTCGGTCCCGCTGTTCTTCTGTATGATAATGTATCTCGTTGGGTGCATGCTTTATCTCAGCATCATTACCCTGATCTTCTACCGCCTGACCTTCATTCATCTGACCAGCGCCACGTTCACGCCGCCCTATTGGATCAATATGGGCGCTGTCGCCATTACAACGCTCGCTGGCGCCACCTTGGCGCTGCGCGCCCACTTCTCACCGCTCTTGCAGGAAATCTTGCCTTTCCTCAAAGGCTTCACCCTCTTCTTTTGGGCCGCCGCGAGCTGGTGGATTCCGCTGCTGCTGATTCTGATGGTCTGGCGCCACGGTGTGATGCGCTACCCTCTGCGCTACGATCCGCAATACTGGGGCATGGCCTTCCCGATCGCCATGTACACGACCGGCACCTTTCGCCTCGCAGAAGCACTACAGCTCGATTTCTTGATGATCGTTCCACGCGGCTTCGTGTGGGTCGCGCTCTTGATATGGCTGATCGTATTCGCGGGAATGGTCTCTCAACTTGCCAGAACATGGCGCTCAAAGCTGATGGAATTTCGCACGGCATCCCACGAGACTTACGCATCTCCCGCGCGCAAATCCCGGGCAGTTGGCGATCATTCGGAATAGCAAAAGCGGGACTCCGCTCGCGGCTTGGGGACGCCTTTGGTCGTCGCTCAAAATCCCGAAGGGAGAGACTGCACGAGTGACGCCGCATTTTCGCCGCTGGTGCAATAGCGCTCCGCCTTCGCGCGGATGTGACGCCCGCGAGCCGGCGCGGTGTTGGTGTGGCGCATTGGCAGGGCATCGTGGATCATTATGAATGAGGACGCTTCATCGGTCGCCGTGACGGCTGGCTTGAGCGAGAGCGAGGCGCAGGCCCGGCTCAAGCGCGAGGGCTATAACGAGCTGCCCCGGGCCGGACGACGGACCCCGTTTCGCATCGTTCTGGACGTCATGCGCGAGCCGATGCTCGCCTTGCTGGCGGGCGGCGGCGCCGTTTATCTTGCGCTGGGCAATTTGCAGGAGGCGCTCATCCTCCTCGCCTTCGCCATGCTCTCGATCGCCATCACCGTTGTGCAGGAGACGCGTACCGAGCGCGTGCTCGAGGCGCTGCGCGACCTCACCAGCCCGCGCGCGCTGGTGATTCGCGGCGGCCTGCGCAAGCGCATTGCGGGTCGCGAGGTTGTGCGTGGCGATCTGGTCGTTCTCGCCGAAGGCGACCGCGTCCCGGCCGATGCCGTGTTGTTGCAGGCAACCGATTTGCAGATCGACGAATCGCTGCTGACCGGTGAATCGGTGCCCGTCCGCAAAGTGCCGCGCGCCAAAGCCGATGCGGAGGCGGCGCGGCCTGGCGGCGACGATCTGCCATTCGTGTTCTCGGGTGCGCTCGTGGTGCGGGGCATGGGGATCGGCGAGGTCACAGCCACCGGCATGCGCAGCGAAATCGGCAAGATCGGCCAGTCCTTGAGTTCGCTTGCGATGGAGCCGCCGCGGCTGCAGGCGCAGACGCAAAAATTGGTAAGGCTCTTTGCGCTCGCTGGGGGCGGGGTGAGCGTGCTCGCGGTCGTGCTGTATGGGCTCCTTCGTGGCGGCTGGCTCGACGCGGTATTGGCAGGCATCGCGCTCGGCATGTCCATGGTGCCCGAAGAGTTTCCGGTCGTGCTCACCGTCTTCATGGCGATGGGCGCCTGGCGGATCTCGCGTGCGCATGTGCTCACGCGCCGTGCCTCGGCCATCGAGACCTTGGGATCAGCCACGGTTCTGTGCACGGACAAGACCGGCACGCTGACGCTCAACCGCATGTCGATTGCCGAGTTGCGCCTGAAGGACGGCGGCGTCTACGCGGTCAAGGAGGGCGGTGCCTTGAATCCTGCCTTCGCCGGATTGCTGCGCTTCGGCATCCTCGCGAGCGCGCCCGAGCCCTTCGATCCGATGGAAAAAGCGTTCCATGACCTGGGGGCCCAATCGGGCAGCGGGACGGCTATGGCGGGCGTGCTGGTGCGCGCCTATGGCCTCCGGCCCGAATTGCTGGCCATCACCCATGTCTGGCGGGATGGAGAAAGTTTCGTGATCGCCTCCAAAGGCGCGCCCGAGACGATCGCACGGCTCTGCCGTTCGCCGGCAGGGGAGCTGACCGAAATCAAGGCGGTGGCGGACAGGATGGCGGCCGAGGGCCTGCGCGTGCTCGGTGTGGCGCGGGCGCGGTTCGTCGGCGAGATTTTGCCGGACGATCCGCGAAGCTTTGATTTTGAATTTTTGGGGCTGGTTGGCCTGGCCGATCCGCTACGCGACAGCGTGCCAGCCGCGGTGGCCGAGTGCAGGTCGGCGGGTATTCGTGTCGTCATGATTACCGGGGATTATCCGGCGACGGCGCGCGCGATCGCCAAGCGGGCGGGGCTTGAGTCGCGGCAGCTCATGACCGGCGAAGAGCTGGAGACATGCACAGACGCCGACCTCCCCGCGCGGGTGCGCGAGGTGAACGTCTTTGCCCGCATCATGCCCGAGCAGAAGCTGCGCATCGTCAAGGCGCTCAAAGCATGCGGCGAGATCGTCGCTATGACCGGCGACGGCGTCAACGACGCGCCCTCCCTCAAGGCCGCTCATATCGGCATTGCCATGGGCGGGCGCGGCACCGACGTGGCGCGCGAGGCGTCGGCGATCGTTCTGCTGGACGATGATTTCGGCTCGGTCGTGAAGGCCGTGCGGCTGGGGCGGCGGATCTATGACAATCTCCGCAAGGCGATGGAGTTCATCTTCGCGGTTCATGTGCCGATCGCGGGGTTGGCGCTGCTGCCGCTCGTCTTCGGCCTCCCGATCATCTTCAGCCCGATCCACATTGCCTTTCTCGAGATGGTGATCGATCCCGTGTGTACGCTGGTGTTCGAAGCCGAGATCGAGGAACCCGATATCATGCGCCGTCCGCCGCGCTCCCCGGACGAGCCGTTATTCTCGGGGCGCCTGATCGGGTGGAGTCTGCTGCAGGGGGTGCTTGCCTTCGTGCTGGTGGCCGCGATCTATGTCATTGCCGATCGTCGGGGAACGCCCGAGACGGAAACAAGGGCGCTGGCATTCTTCTCACTGGTAACGGCAATTGTGGCGCTGATCTTCGTCAATCGGAGCTTCAGCGCATCGCTCGTGGCGGCGTTCGCCCGACCGAACAGCGCTCTCAAATACGTCCTCTCGGGGGTCGTCGGCATTCTGGCGCTGACGCTGGCATGGCCGGTCGCGAGTCATCTGTTCCGGTTCGGCCCGCTGCATGCGGGCGACCTTGCGGTCGCGCTCGGGGCGGGCGTTCTGGTTCTGCTGATTCTCGACTTCGTCAAGCCCCGTTTGGGGCGCGGATAAAGCCCTGAAATTTGTAGCTCGGGATTTCTTTTGACGAGTCAGGTGCTGCCGGAAAGGATTGAACTTTCGACCTCTCCCTTACCAAGGGAGCCACGGCTCGGCAAGCCGTTCGTTCAATTCTGCGGCGGCAATTTCGGGTGGAAGCCGTTGGCGACTGTAAAGAAGCCATCGGACAACTCGATGCCGTTCTTTTCCAACGTCACCCCCATTACATCTTCAACCTCGAGCCGCCGCGCCGTCGGGTTCTTTTCGAGATTCCTGAGGTCGGCGACGCGGCCTCTCGCGAGATTGCGTTCGAATTCGACCACGCCGAGCGGGTCCTGGGGAATTTTTCGGTGAAAAGCTTGTGAACCTTATCGGCGAGGTCTTTCTTGCCGCTTTGGATGAGAACTTTCTGCGCACCCTCGATCAGCACGACGATGTAATCCGACTGGTCTTGAGCCGCCATCCTGTCGAACTTCTCGATCTCCATCGCCTGCGCGGTGCCGCAAAGAAGCATTGCTGCAGATAGGAT
>Ga0157370_10008696_pt1 | contig 10925 bp, 10 predicted proteins | sample C35metaG_FD_113463 | JGI IMG/M metagenome (GOLD analysis project Ga0157370, IMG submission 113463) | Corn rhizosphere microbial communities from Kellogg Biological Station, Michigan, USA - C3-5 metaG | ecosystem: Host-associated > Plants > Roots > Rhizosphere > Soil | place: USA: Michigan... | reverse complement strand
TAAATGCTTGAGCATTTGCCACCACCCAGCTGTACACGGCGCGCTCCTACCACTCCGAGCGATCCGATATTTAACGGAAGTTAACCGCTGTAACAACTGGCATCGTTTAGCGTCTGCCGTCGGGGCCAGACATAGCCGGCCGCCTCAAAGCTCGAGGTCTCTTTTAAGTCTTTCGAGCGCGCCTACTTGCACCAAAAATGCTGCGCTAAATCAGTTTATGCATCGTTTTTTTGGTGCAATCTAAAGCCCGCTAGCCGGGGTGCGTTGAAGGCGCGTTGCCGGTGCCGCGAGATGCCTCGTCAATATGTGCCAGCCTAATTGTTGACCTACGATCTTGATTGAAGAGCAGCCAACTTCGGATGGAGAGGCTTGGCGAAAGGATCAACAATGGTGATGCCGCGTGTGACGAATCCGCTTTGCATATCTTCCGGCAACAGCAGCGTGCAGCCCGCATTTGCCGCGGCTATCAGGATCAACGAATCCCAAAACTGCAGTTTATGATCGACCACGAGATCAGCGGCCGCGAGAACGGAGTTTAATTCCGACGCCGAGCTTCCAAACGCATCGGCCAATTCGATGAGGATCGCGCGGGCCTCGTCCGCCGGAGCGCCGCTGCGACGAAGGACGACGAACAATTCGCCCATAGCTTGAACAGGTGCAATCAGGCTTACTTGATTTGCGAGCCGCTTTATCAACAAGCGAGCCTCGGTTATTTTCGCATCGTTCGCGCTAGATCGGCTGACCCCAGCAAGATACGCGAGGAGGTTGCTGTCGAGGGCAATCCGAGTCACTCGTAAAGATCGTCCCGTGACCAGTTGCCAGAATGACGCACGGGTAAATTGGCCAAGAACCTCAGCAATCGTCGAACTGACCGGCTCTCCTCGTCGCGATCGACGGGCAGGACGCGCGCAACGGGACGGCCGCGTGACGTTACAGTGAAGCTCTGTCCGTTGGCGACATCACGAAGAAGCTCGGAAAAGTGCTGGTTGGCCTCGCTGGCGCTAATCGCTGGTGGACTCAGGAGGTCGTCGCAACACTAATTTGCGCGAGGTCGATCTCTTGGATGGAAAAGCAAGGATTTGTGATCGGACAGTCAAGGCCTTGATCCGAGTTCTACCTCGGCCTCGGCCTAGCGGCGTTCGAGCCAGCGCAGCGCCTCACAAGCGAGGTCGACGATTGTGCCGGCGAAAAAGCCGATCAGTGCGGCATAGAGGACGCCTTCGCGCAGTCCCGCCATGTTGGACGGACCCCGGGTTGTGAAGAGGTCGACACTCAGGTCCGAAGGTCCCATCGGAAGCTGCGCAGCGCTCCACAGCCCAACGAAGATCGCTGCGGCGGCGATTGCACCGGTTGAGCCGAACCGAAGAACCCGCACGCCCTTTCTCAAGGTTGAAGTTGCCATTCCGGCTCTCCTTCGCTCGTTCCATAGGCCGCGTGACGGTCCGGCTGGATACGCAATCGTTCGTAGTTGCGCATTGCCGCTCGGGCGTCCTGTTCGTCATCGTGCGGGGGCAGGTACAATGGGTCGGAGCTGGCCGCGAAGATCAGCAGGCCGACGTCGTTGCAGGCGAGCATTCGTGTCAGTCAGGCTTTTGTGCAGTCCCAATCAGCCGGTGGATTTCCTTGATGAGCGGCGCTCCGGCAATCGGCTTTTCCAGGACCGCGTCGAAGCCCGCGCGAAGGGCCTTGTTCTTCCACTCGTCGTTGAGATAGCCGCTGATCAGGACCGCAGGACCGGTCCAGCCTGCAGCGCGCATGTCGCCGAGAAGGTCGATGGCATGCGATTCGGGAAGGACGAGATCCGCCACCAGGCACGCGGCCTGCAACGCCTCGACATCCTTGGAGAGGCCCTTGGAACCCCCGTAAGCGCGCACGTCGTAGCCCTCACCGACGAGGACGAGCTGAAGTGAACGACGCACGGCGGCATCGTCCTCGACGAGAAGGATGCGCTTGCGTGGATCGGGATCGTCGGTGTGGTGGGTTTGGCTCATAACAATCCGTTGCGGCAGAACTGGCCAATCGTCTGCCACCCAGTCTGGGGAGCCGTCTTTATGTATTGTTCCTTAGGCGCTGACCTTAATCTCCGGAGCGCGCCGCGGCGAATGCGATGGTGAGAGCCGCCGGAATGCTGTCGACCCCAAGCTGCTGCATGATGAGGGCGCGGCTGAGGTCGATCTCGGCCGAGGTGAGCTGGAGCGCTGCTGCGATCTGAGCCGAAGACAGGTCTTGAGCGAGCATCGAGAGGACAGACTGTTCCCGACCGCCAAGCGAGCTGATCTGCTGATGAGCGGAATCGAGATGAGCCTGATAATCATCGCTATGCTCAATCTTCTTGAACGCGAGCTCCACGGCGGGGAGCAGCTGGTCCTTCGAGAACGGCTTTTCAATGAACGTGACCGCTCCTGCATCGAGCGCCGCCACTGCCGACGCGACGTCGCCATGACCGGTCATGACGATGGTTGCGTGAGCGCTCTGCTGCTCGACCAGGTGGCGCTGAACAGCGATCCCGTCGAGGTCCGGCATCCTTATGTCGAGGAGAATGCAGCCGGGATCGAGAGAAGCTTCCGCTTCGATGAACGAACGTCCTCCGTCGAATGCGTCGGCGGCGAACCCGGCAACCTTCAGGAGCAGGCACGCGGACCGGCGGATCGGTTCTTCGTCGTCGACGACGTAAACGGGACGCTTACTCATCTCGCTCCGGCCCCTTTGCGCGCGGCAGGGTAAAATAGAATTGGGTTCCGCCCTCGGGCAACTGCTTCGCGGCGATGCGTCCGCCGTGCGCCTCGACGATGGTTCGGCAGATCGAGAGACCCAGTCCCATTCCAGACTCCTTGGTCGACGAGAAAGCTTGGAACAATCGTTCCACGATCTCGGGCGCGATACCCGGTCCAGTATCCGACACGGAGATTTGAACCATGTCCTCGTCCTCGAGCCTCGTTTCGACACCGAGCTGACGTTTGTCGCTCGATGCCATCGCTTCGATGGCGTTGCGAATGAGGTTGAACAATACTTGCTGGATCTGGACTCGATCGGCAAGCACCGGCGTGGCCTCGGGATCGAAGATGAAGTGGCTGTCCACTCCCTTCTCGCGGCTGCCAACCAGGGCAAGCGCGCTCGCTTCGTTTATCAGCCTCGGCAAATCCTCGATCGTCTTGTTGACCTCGCCACGAGCGACAAACTCGCGCAGCCGCCTAACGATCGCTCCGGCGCGAAGCGCCTGCTCGGCCATGTCGGCCACAATCTCTCGCAACGTCTCGCGGTCGAACTGCTCGGTGTCTTCGAACAAGCTGCCGGCAGCCTGGCCGTAGCTGGCGATTGCCGTCAGGGGCTGGTTGAGCTCATGCGCGAGGGTCGAGGCCATCGTACCCATTGCGCTAAGCCTCGAGACATGGACGAGCTCCCCCCTTAGCTGTTCGAGGCGAGCCTCGAAGTTGCGCGTTTCGGTGAGATCCTGGACGAAGCCCGTGAAGATGCGCTGCTCGTCGACCTGGGCTTCGCCGACCGACAGCTTCATCGGGAAGGTGGTTCCGTCGGCGCGCAGAGCAGTGACCACGCGGCCGATGCCGATGATCCGGGGCGTGCCTGTATCGAGATATCGTTGAAGATAGCCGTCGTGTCGTTCGTGATCGGGGCTGGGCATCAGCATGCTCACGTTCTTGCCCAGCACGTCGCGTTCCGAATAGCCGAACAGTTCCTCGGCAGTGGCGCTGAACGACAGGATCGAGCCCGCCTCATCGATCACGATCATCGCGTCGGGAACCGTTGCCAGGATCGATTCCAGCTGCCGCTCGCGGCGGGCGAGGGCAGCCTCGCTCGCGCGGCGGTCGGTGGCATCATGGACGACCCTTGCATAACCACGCAGGTCGCCGCCGTCCCTGATCGGGGTCATGGTGATGTCGGCAAGAAATTCCGAGCCGTCCGAGCGCACTTGCCATTCCTCTTCGGCGAGCACGCCCTCCGCGGCCGCACGCTGGAGATCAGCCTGCGCGCGCTCGCCTTCCCTGCCATCGCCAGGATAGAAAATCGAACAATCGCGTCCGACGACCTCGGGCGCCGACCAGCCGAAGAGACGCGCGGCGCCCTCGTTCCAGGTCCCGATTTTTCCTTCAGGATCGATGAGGATGATAGCGTAGCGTGTGGCGGCTCCAAGCAGCCGGCCGAGCTGCTCGCTGGCCATGCGCGCGTTCGATGATTCAAGTTCAGCCGCCTGGCGCGCCTCGTCAGCAATTCGCCGCTCCGATGCGAGGCGCTCACCGAGCCAGCCCATGCAGGCGCACACAAGAAGGAAGATGGCCCCTTGTGCAAGGAGAGGCAGCGACAGCCAGCGGTCGGCGGGTTCGAAGCTGAAGCCGGCGGCGAGCGAAAGTGTGCCGGCAAGGAGCCCGGGTCCGCGGCCGCCGGCAATCACCGCTGCAACGACTGGAAGGATGAAAAGCAGGAATGGCGCTTGATACCCTAAGAGCGGACCGAGCAGCCACCGAACGACGAACCCGGCAGCAGAAAGGCCGCAGGCGAGCGCATAGGCCCTCGCCTGGTTCGGTCCGCCCGCAACTGGCCCTGACTTTCTGAACACGTTTCTCTCGGGAGCACCCACCCATGGGGGGTGCGATCATAAAGGTCCAAGGGCGCTTTCCGCCAGAGCTTGATTTCCAGCAGCCGCGGCTTTTTTCGAGAGCCGCCTTCAATTTGTGCGACACGACTCTGGGAATCTCCTTATTCCCAGAGGGGACGGGCGGGTGTCACAAGGCACGCACACGAGAATTGCGAGTGCGTCATGGCAAGCCGTCCTGAAGAAATCCCGTTCGAAGAGCCGTCCGGCGAGCCGCCGCTCGTCCCAAGCCCCTTCACCGAGCCTTGTCCCCCGGAAACGCCTCGGCAGCCGTCCGAGCCGTCGCCTTATCCATGCCCCCCTGAATTCCCCAGCGAGAGCGCGCCGGCAAAGGCGCAAAGATCGATCCATGAATGAGGCTGCTGCGTTCCTGCCCTTCGCGCGAACGAAGAGCGGGCACGTCCGTGCCTCGCTGATCGCGGGCGCCGGCGCGCTCATCATCCTGATCAGCCTGGCTTCGGCGCTCCTGCCGCTGGCAAGCGGACTTTCCAATGCCTCGGTCATCGGAACAATGATGGTCGCGGCCGGCATCATGGAAGTGCTTGCGGCAAACCTTCGCGCAAACAACCGAATCGCGGCGGCGCTTCCGGGGCTCGCCACGATCGCGGCTGGCGCGCTGTTCGCAGTCGAGCCGTTCGGCGCGTTCGTGCCCACCGTTCGCCTCGTCATCGGCTGGCTCGCAGTGCGCGGCCTGCTGCTCGCGCTCGCCAGCCTCAATGTTGGCGGATCGGTGCGGGTGTGGACGATCCTCGCGGCGGCCACGGATCTGTCGCTGAGCGCGATCCTCTACATCGGCCTAACCGCGAGCACGATCACCATCCTGTTCTTCGGCCCCACCGCCGAGATCGTCGGAAGCTTCGCCTGGGTCGTGGCGCTGAGCTTCGTTGCGACGGGGATGCTTCTTCTCGAGGTCGCCGCCTGCGAAGCGGCGGCCCGAACCAATGCACCAGCCCCCGATTGATCCTCCAGGGAGTTTCTCATGAGCTATTATTTTGCGACCCGGATTGACCAAGAGTTCGCCGCAGCGCTGCAGAGGACCCGCGAGGCGCTCCAGGATGAAGGCTTCGGGATCATCAGCGAGATCGACATTCAAAAGGCGCTGAAAGAGAAGATCGGGGTCGACTTCCGCCCCTACACCATCCTTGGAGCATGTAATCCGGCGCTGGCGCATGAGGCTCTCAATATTGAGGACAAGGTCGGAACGATGCTGCCCTGCAATGTCGTCGTCCAGAAGACCGACGATGGGATCGAGGTCGCAGCGATTGACCCTGTCGCATCAATGCAGGCGATCGAAAACGAGCGCCTCGGCGAGAAGGCCGCCGTCGTTGCCGGAAAGCTGCGCCGGGTCATCGAGACATTGGGAGCATCGCAAGGCGGTTCGTCGGCACGCTCGGACGAGCGCCGGCCACAGATCGAGCGCGACTTTGAGGAGAGCCGGCGCGAGCTCGATTGGATCGCGCCCGCAGGCACAGAGGCGCTCTACGATGGGTCCTGACTAGAAAACGCCGCCACGAGCGGATCGGCGAATACCAAGGTGCCGGCGGGTGCAATCATTTGACAGGCTCGAGCGCGCCCACGCCGGGGACAAGGCCCGCACGTGAGGATTGCGAAAGCACATCGAGCTCGGCGCTCGTGATCGACTTTAGAGTCCGCACGAAACTGTCCGGATTGAGCGATATGGAATCGATGCCGTGCTCGACAAGGAAGGCGGCGAAGGCGGGATCGTTGCTCGGCGCCTCTCCGCAGATGCCGATCTTGATTGCGCAGGCGTGCGCGTTCGCGATCACCGAAGCGATCGAGCGCGTCACCGCCTCATTGCTCTCATCGAAGAGGCTGGCGAGGATGTCCGAATCCCGGTCGACCCCGAGGATCAGCTGGGTCAGGTCGTTCGATCCGATCGAGAAGCCGTCGAACCTGGTAGCGAACTCCCTGGCGAGGATCACGTTCGAGGGAATCTCGCACATCATATAGACCTGCAGTCCGGCTTCGCCGCGGCGAAGCCCTTCGGCCGCCATCACTTCGAGAACCTTGTCTGCCTCGGTCGGCGTTCGACAGAAGGGCACCATCACTGCGATATTGGTGAAACCGAGCGTCTCCCTTGCGCGCTTCAATGCCCTGCATTCGAGCGCGAAGCCGTCGCGGTAGCGCGGGTCGTAGTAGCGCGAGGCGCCGCGAAACCCGAGCATCGGATTTTCTTCGCTTGGCTCAAAGACGCTTCCCCCGAGGAGATGCGCATATTCGTTGGTCTTGAAATCGCTTAGGCGAACGATAGCAATCTTGGGATGGTAGGGCGACGCGAGCTTGGCGATCCCGCGCGCGAGATTGTCGATGAAGAACTCGGACGCGTCCTCATATCCCCTGGTCAGCGCCGCGATCCGTTCCCGATCCCCGGTGCCGAGGCGCTCCGGATGGACGAGCGCCATCGGGTGGACTTGCAGGCTATGGCTGATGATGAACTCCATGCGCGCAAGCCCGACACCCTGGGCCGGCAGTTGCCAGAAGCGGAACGCCTGGTCGGGATCGGCAAGGTTAACCATGAGGGCGGTGCTCGTCGTCGGAAGCGCGGCAGGATCGATCTCATCGCGCGTGAATTGGATGCGTCCTTCGTAGACAATCCCCCTTTCGCCCTCGGCACAGGAGATCGTGATTTCCTGGCCGTCGGCGAGCTTGGCCGTCGCTTCCTCCACGCCAACGACCGCCGGAATGCCGAGCTCGCGGCTGATGATCGCCGCATGGCTGGTCGTCCCGCCATGTTCGGTGATGATCCCCGCCGCCCGCTTCATCACCGGAGTCCAGTCGGGGTCGGTGCGGCAGGTGACGAGGATCGATCCCTCTTCGAACCGCGCGAACTCCGAGGCGTCGGCGATCACGCAGGTCTTGCCGGTGGCGATCGACGTGCCGACGGCCTGGCCCTCGAGCAGCCGTTTGCCGCCTTGCGCGACCCTGTACTGGATCAGCCTTCCTGCCTTGCTCGAATGCACCGTTTCGGGGCGCGCCTGGACCAGGAACAGCTCTCCGGTCTCACCGTCCCTGGCCCATTCCATGTCCATCGGCCGACCGTAATGACGCTCGATGAGGACTGCCCAGCGGGAGAGCTGCATGAGGTCGGCATCGGTCAAGGCAAGGCCTCGCTGTTCCTCGACCGTCGTCTGAAGGGTCTTCGTTCCGCCGGCAGCGCTGTCCAGCACGACCTTGATCCGCTTGGCGCCGACCCTCTTCTCGATGATCGGCATTGCACTGCTGCTCTCCAGGAGCGGCTTGAAGACCATATATTTGTCGGGGTCGACCGCGCCCTGGACGACCGCCTCGCCAAGACCCCAGGCGGCGTTGATGACCACGACCTGCGGGAAGCCGGATTCCGGATCGAGCGAGAACATGACGCCCGAAGCGCCGATATCCGAGCGGACCATTTGCTGGACTCCGATCGACAGGGCGACGGAGAGGTCGTCGATATCCTTCGCCTGCCGATAGGCGATCGCCCGATCGGTGAAGAGCGAAGCATAGCAGCGCCGGCACGCTCTTAAGAGCGCTTCCTCGCCGATGACGTTTAGATAGCTTTCCTGCTGGCCCGCAAAGCTCGCTTCGGGCAGGTCTTCAGCCGTTGCGCTGCTCCTCACCGCAACCGCCGGATTCTCGCTCGCAATGGATTCGGCTAAAGCGCGGTAGGCGTCGCGGATCGCGCACTCGAGTGCGGCCGGCAGGGGCGCGCTCCCGATCAGCTCGCGGATGGTTGCGCCGGCAGCCGAAAGGCCGATCTTGGAATGCCGGTAAGCTGCGAGCGTCCGGGCGATGGGCTCGTATAACTTGCTGCCTTGAAGGAGGTCGCGATATCCTTCGGCAGAGACTGCAAAGCCCTGGGGAACGCGGATATTCCAAGCAGCAAGCTTGCCGATCAGCTCGCCCGAGGATGCATTCTTGCCGCCGACAAGCGCGATCTTGTCCAATCCGACGTCGGCAAGGTTGAAAATATAGTCGCCCATCCTTGCATCCTCCCGATGTTGAGAAGGGTTTCGCCCAACGCAACATCTCTGTCGCTTCGGAAAGCTACGTAGGCAGGCAGTGGAGCGGGAGGTTGTCAGTAACATCCCCTAATGCGCCTCGGCGGCGGCCGCGCCATCACTTCAGCTTCGACTGAAGGAAAATGGTCATGGACGTTGGACAGGATCCCGTTGCGCTCGTCACCGGCGCAGGTTCGGGCATCGGGAGAGCGACTGCGCGAGCATTCGCGCACGAGGGTTACACAACCATTCTTGCCGATGTTCATAAGGAGCAGGGCAGCGAGGCTCTCAAGGAGTGCGAGCGGGAAGGCCCGACCTGCCGCTTCGTTCAATGCGACGTCTCGGACGAAGCCAGCGTCAAGAAACTCATCGGCGAAATCGTCTCGACCTTTGGCCGCCTCGACGCTGCGTTCAACAATGCCGGGATCGAGGGCGAAGTGGCCCCGACGGGCGAATGCTCGACCGGCAACTTCGACCGGGTCATCGCCGTCAACCTCCGCGGCGTGTTCCTGTGCATGCGCGAAGAGCTGAAGCAGATGAAGACTCAGGAGATGGGCGGGGTGATCGTCAACACCTCTTCGGTCGCGGGTCTGATCGGCCTGCCTGGAGTTCCCGCTTATGATGCATCCAAACATGCGATCGTCGGGCTCACCCGGACTGCAGCGCTCGAATATGCCCAGCAGAAGATACGCGTGAATGCCGTCTGCCCGGGCGCCATTGAAACGCCGATGCTCGACCGCTTCATGTCAGCAAGTCCCGACGGCCGCGAAGCAATGCTCGAGACCGAACCGGTCGGGCGGATTGGACGGCCGGAGGAAATCGCTTCGGCGGTTCTCTGGCTGTGCAGTCCAGCCGCGAGCTTCATCACTGGCCAGGCAATCGCCGTCGACGGAGGGTGGACGGCGCGCTGACCGATCGTTTCGGGCGAATTGGGCGCAGGAATCCGTCGTCAACAGATGCGGGAAATGCGTATGGCGGGGAGCCGACCGCCTGGCGCATGCTCCGGCAATGCACGCTCGGGAGATCTACGAAAGCAAGCGCGTAACGGCGCTCGATGCCGTCTCGCGGTTGAGTTCGGATACGGACGTCGCGATGGGGATGGCGGTGTCGGAGCCGCCCGCTCTCCTCGAGGCACTCGCACAACGGGTGCTGGGCAACAGCCTCTCAGACTTGAGATTATGGTATTTTCATTCGCTCGCCCACGCGGGCAACACCGTGCTCCGCCCGGAGCTGCTGAACCAGATCCGTCCGCATTGCATGTTCCTCAGCGAAATCGAGCGCGAGCTGGCGAAACAGTCGGGTGGACGCTTGGGCGACCTTATCGAGTTCGTCCCGACCGCTTTTAGCGACTCCGCCTTGCTTCTGTCGAAACGCATTGCGCTCGACGCTTTCATCACCACCGTGTCGCCGATGGACCGCAACGGCTGGTTCACCTTCGGCACCAACAATGATTATGGAAGCACGGCCGCGCGCGCCGCGCAGCACCTCATCGTTGAAGTGAACCCCAACATGCCCCGGGTATTCGGCGAGTCGCTCCTGCATGTCTCCGAGGTCGGCGCAATCGTTGAAAACGAAGTGCCGTTGCTCGAGGTGGTTGATCACGCCGCCAGCCCGGAAGACGAGGTCATTGCGCGGATCATCGCGGACATGATCGACGACGGCGCCTGCCTGCAGATGGGGATCGGGACGCTCCCTACAGCGGTTTGTGCATTGCTCGAGAATCGCAGGGATCTTGGCATCCACAGCGAACTGCTGACGCCGGCGCTCGCCGGCCTCATCGAATGCGGTGCTGTCACCAACCAGCGCAAGACCACCTATCGCGGCCGCAGCGTCTTCACCTTTGCCATGGGCACGAAGCCATTTTACGACTTTCTCGACGACAATCCGTCGATGCACAGCGCACCCGTGCACATCGTCAACGATCCGAGGCACATTTCGAAGAACGACAATGTCGTGTCGGTCAACGCGACCCTTCAGATGGATCTCAGCGGCGCCTGCAATTCCGAGCATCTGCTCGGCCGCCAGTACAGCGGCTCTGGCGGGCAGCTCGACTTCGTTCGCGGCGCCTGCGCATCGAAGGGCGGCAAATCGATCATCGCCTGTCACTCGACCGCCTGCGACGGGACCGTCTCACGCATCGTGCCGACCCTCCAGGGGCCGGTCACGACGCCCCGCAATGACGCGCACATCCTCGTCACCGAATATGGCTGGACGGATCTCAAGGGCAAAAGCCTGAAGGAGCGGGCCGAGGCGCTGATCGGTCTTGCTCATCCAAGGTTCCGGCCGGAACTGGAATCGTCTCTTGGCAGCGACAACTG
>Ga0157370_10008694_pt1 | contig 10927 bp, 12 predicted proteins | sample C35metaG_FD_113463 | JGI IMG/M metagenome (GOLD analysis project Ga0157370, IMG submission 113463) | Corn rhizosphere microbial communities from Kellogg Biological Station, Michigan, USA - C3-5 metaG | ecosystem: Host-associated > Plants > Roots > Rhizosphere > Soil | place: USA: Michigan... | reverse complement strand
GCACGTTCACCTGCAGGTCCGTGGGCGATCGTGGCCGGAGGCGGCGTTTCGGCCGCTGCCGCCGGCGCGACCCCGGCGCCGGCATCTTCGCCGACCGCGATTCGCACGAGCTCGGAGCCCACCGCCATCGTCTGCCCGATCTCGCCGCCGAGCGCGACGATCCGGCCTGCCACCGGCGACGGAATCTCGACACTTGCCTTGTCGGTCATCACGTCGGCGAGCGGCTGATCTTCGGTCACGGCATCGCCCTCGCGGACGTGCCAGGCGACGAGCTCGACCTCGGCGATCCCCTCGCCAATGTCGGGCATCTTGACCACGCGGACGGCCATCAATCCTCCATCGCCCTGCGCAGCGCACGGCCGAGCCGCGCCGGACCTGGGAAGTAATCCCATTCCTGCGCGTGCGGATAGGGTGTGTCCCATCCGGTGACGCGTTCGATCGGCGCTTCGAGATGGTAGAAGCAGTGCTCCTGCACGAGTGCGACGAGTTCGGCGCCGAAGCCGCTCGTGCGCGTCGCCTCGTGGACGACCACGCAGCGACGCGTCTTCCTGACCGAGCGGACGATGGCGTCGAGGTCGAGGGGCCACAGGCTGCGCAGGTCGATGATCTCCGCGTCGATGCCCGTCTCGGCCGCGGCCGCTCCGGACACGAACACCATCGTGCCGTAGGCGAGGATCGTGACGTCGCGTCCTTCGCGGACAATCCGTGCCGATTCGAGTGGAACGACGTAGTGGCCGTCGGGGACCTGGGCGAGCGGATGCTGCGACCACGGCACGACCGGCCGATCGTGATGACCGTCGAAGGGACCGTGGTAGAGGCGCTTCGGTTCGAGGAAGATCACCGGGTCGTTGCACTCGATCGACGCGATCAGCAGTCCCTTCGCGTCGTACGGGTTGCAGGGCATCACGGTGCGCAGTCCGCACACGTGGGTAAACAGCGCCTCGGGGCTCTGGCTGTGCGTCTGCCCGCCATAGATGCCGCCGCCGCAAGGCATCCGCAACGTGATCGGCGCGGTGAAGTCGCCGACCGAACGATAGCGCAGCCGTGCCGCCTCGGAGACGATCTGATCGGACGCCGGGTAGAAGTAATCGGCGAACTGGATCTCGGCGACCGGTCGCAGCCCGTAGGCGCCCATGCCGACGGCGACGCCGACGATGCCGCCCTCGTTGATCGGCGCATCGAAGACGCGCGACGTTCCGTACTTCGCCTGCAGCCCGTCGGTGACGCGGAAGACGCCGCCGAAATAGCCGACGTCCTCGCCGAACACGACGACGTCGGGGTCGCGCGCGAGCATCACGTCGAGCGCCGAGCGCAGCGCCTGGATCATCGTCATCGACGACGTCGTCCCCGCGTCTGCGGTGGTCCCAGCCGCGACGGCCGGCGTGCCGATTGTCGACGCGTCGTCCATCGTCACCGCCCGCCGAGGAGCTGCGCCCGCTGTGCGACGAGGTGCGCGGGCATTGTCTCGTACACGTCCTCGAACATCGACGCGGGGTCCGGAATGTGTCCGTCGACCAGCGTGCCGAAACGCTCGGCTTCCTTCTGCGCCGCCGCAATCTGACCTTCGATCTCCTTGCGCAGCGCCTCGTGCCGCTCCTCGGACCATTCGCCGATCGCGATCAGGTGCGCCTTCAGCCGCGCGACCGGATCGCCGAGCGGGAACTGCGCCCAGTCGTCCTTCGGGCGGTATTTCGACGGGTCGTCGGACGTCGAATGCGCGCCCGCGCGGTAGGTCACCCACTCGATCAACGTCGGGCCGAGGTTCGATCGCGCGCGCTCGGCGGCCCAGCGGGACGCCGAGTACACGGCGAGGAAGTCGTTGCCATCGACGCGCAGCGACGCGATGCCGCTGCCGACGCCGCGGCCGGCGAAAGTGGTCGCCTCGCCGCCAGCGATCGCCTGGAACGTGGAGATCGCCCATTGGTTGTTGACGACGTTGAGGATCACCGGCGCCCGGTACACGTGCGCGAAGGTGAGCGCAGTGTGGAAATCGGCCTCCGCCGTGGCGCCGTCGCCGATCCAACCCGACGCGATCCGCGTGTCACCCTTGATCGCCGACGCCATCGCCCAGCCGACCGCCTGGATGAACTGCGTGGCGAGGTTGCCGGAGACCGTGAAGAAGCCGGCCCGCTTGTACGAGTACATGACCGGGAGCTGGCGTCCCTTCATCGGGTCGCGCTGGTTCGAGAAGAGCTGGCACATCATCTCGACTATCGAGATATCGTCGCGCGCGAGGAGCAGGCTCTGCTGGCGGTAGGTGGGGAAGCACATGTCTCCCGGCGCGAGCGCGAACGCCTGCCCGGTGCCGATCGCCTCCTCGCCCAGACTCTGCATGTAGAACGATGTCTTCTTCTGCCGCTGGGCGACGAGCATGCGCGCGTCGAAGGCGCGCGTCCTCAGCATCGCGGCGAGGCCCTTGCGCAGCCGGTCGGGATCGAGGTGCGGCGACCACGGCCCGACTGCGTTGCCGGCGTCGTCGAGCACGCGCACCAGCGCGTGCGCGAGCTCGCCGGTGTCGGCAGGCGAAACGTCGACCGGCGGGCGCCGCACGGCGCCCGCAGGCGACACCTGCAGGTACGAGAAGTCGGTGTGGTACCCCGGCCGCCCGGACGGTTCGGGAACGTGCAGATGCAGCGGCTCCGCGGAGGTTGCAATCACGCTTGCCCGGTGCTCGGTCATTCGAAGAGTATTTCGGGTCCGCGGTTCGCGGTCAAGCGGGCTGATACCATTTTGCGCGTGGCCACCCGAAACGATGCCCGCGCGGAGCGTGCGACGCAGAGCTATCGCTCGCCGTCGTGGTTTGCGCCCCCTACGCCGACGCGCGGATATTTCGGGGCGCGCGTGCTGCGCGGAGCGCGGTACGCGGGAACGATTGTCGCGTGCACGCTGGCGATCGGCATGCTTGGCTACCACGCCATCGAGGGGATGAGTTGGCTCGACGCCTTTCACCAGGCGGCGATGCTGCTCTCCGGAATGGGTCCGGTCGTCGATGTGAAGACCGTTGCCGGAAAGATCTTCGACAGCGTCTACGCGCTCTTCTGCGGTGTTGTCCTACTCGCTGCGACCGGACTGATGTTCGCGCCGGTGGTGCACCGGATCCTGCATCGCTTCCGCATCGAGGATACGGCCGACCGCTGAGGCGGCCCCGCCAGCGATGTCCGCTGCCGCCGCGCCCGCGAATCGCGACGCCGACACCACGCGCGAGTCGTCGGGCGACGCCGCGTGGATGTCCGAGGCGCTCGCGCTCGCCGAAGCCGCGCTTGCTCGTGGCGAGGTGCCGGTGGGAGCGGTCGTCGTCTGCGAAGGGCGGATCGTCGGCCGCGGCGGCAACACCCCGATCGCACAAAGCGACCCGACGGCCCACGCCGAGATCGTCGCGCTGCGCGAGGCTGCTGCGGCCCTCGGCAACTACCGTCTCCCGGCGTGCGAGCTCTTCGTGACCCTCGAACCCTGCGCGATGTGCGCTGGGGCGATCCTCCATGCGCGGCTCGCGCGCCTCGTGTTCGGCGCCACCGATCCGAAGACCGGAGCGTGCGGATCGGTGATCGACCTTTTCGCGAGGCGCGAACTCAATCATCACACGCGCGTCGAGCGCGGTGTCGCAGCCGAGCGATGCGCCGCGCTGCTCACCGGGTTTTTCGCGGCGCGCCGCTGACACCGGCCCGGCGGACGCGCGACACCAGGACATCGGACGATGCACTTCGATCTTCTCGCCCCGGCAGGCTTCGCGACCGATCCAGCGGCGATCCCGCGGGCCGTCGCGCGACTCGAGGCGCTCGGGCACCGGGTACGCTGCGATCCCACCGTCGCCTCGCGCTGGCAGCGCTTCTCCGCACCCGACGACGAGCGCATCGCGGCGATCGAGCGCGTCGCGGCGGCCGACGATGCCGACGTCGCGGTCATCGTGCGCGGGGGCTACGGGTTTACGCGCCTCCTCGAGCGGCTCGACTATGCGCGTCTCGCCCGCGCGCGCAAGCGCTGGATCGGGCACTCGGACTTCACTGCCTTCCAGCTCGCCGCACTCGCTCGCGCGGGCATGGTCACGTTCGCGGGGCCGATGGCGAGCTACGACTTCGGCGCGGAGCAGCCGTCGCCGTACACGTTCGAGCACTGCTTCGGCGTTCTCGAGCACGCGGCGTGGGAGGTCGAATGCGAGCTCGACGGCCCTGCCGACGTCGCGTGCAGCGGCGTGCTTTGGGGAGGCAACCTCGCGATGGTCGCGCACCTCGCCGGGACCGGCTACCTGCCGGACGTCCCGGGCGGTATCCTGTTCCTCGAAGACGTCGGCGAGCATCCGTACCGAATCGAACGGATGCTCTACCAGCTCCTTCTTGCCGGCGTGCTCGTGCGCCAGCGCGCGATCCTGCTAGGCAGCTTCACCGAGTACCACCTGGGCGCGAACGACGGTGGCTACGACATCGTCGCTGCGATCGCACAGGTGCGCGCGCACGTTTCGGTGCCGGTCTTCACCGGCCTCCCGTTCGGGCATGTGCGCGAAAAGCTCACGCTGCCGGTCGGCGGGCGGTGCACGCTCGAGTCACGCGACGGCCGGGCGAGGCTGCGCTTTCACGACTATGGCGTCTGACCCGATGTGGAACTCGAACGCCACTTCGCCGGTGAACTCGCCATCCCGGTCGTAGCTTCGTTCGGCGAGCCAGCCGCGGCCGCCGACGTCGATCGTCAGCAGCGTCGACGCGCGCGTGCCGTAGGCGGGACCCACGATGAACGCCGCCGACAGCATCCGCTCGCGTTCGAGCGTGACGCCGGTCCGTGGCAGCAGCGAATCAGGCGCCATCGCCCGATCGGCGAGGAGTTCCCACAACGGCGCCGGGTCGTCGCCGCCGAGCGCACAAAAGCGCGCGAGGCGTTCGCGCGCATGGACGACCTTGGGCCAGGGCGTGTCGAGTGTCGCGTTCGACACGCCGTGGATGCCGCCGGTCAACGCGACGACGTCCGATTGCCGATTCGACCCGAATGCCGCGTCGCCGAGGGTCCCGGCGACTGCGTTGAATCCGTTGCAGGCGCGCGCGTCAACCAGCGCGTCGCGCATCGTCGTGACGGCGTCGGCGAAGGCGGCGAGGAGCCGCGGGACGATCTCGCCGCGCGACGGCGCCTGTGGGTTGTGCCTGCCCGGCTCGCGGACGTTCGTGACGAACGCCCAGCGGCCGACTGCGTTGACGCCGAGCCAGGCACCGCCGGCCTCGAGATCGCGCCCACCGAGCAGCAGCGTCCCATTGCGCGCCCGCCACCAGCGCGCGGCGGCGGCCGGCCGCGCGTGGAATTCGTCGCGGTTGGCCGCGACGACGAGGCGGTAGCGCGGATGGGCGTCGAGCGCGAAGACGGCGAGGCACATGCCATTCAGGACCGAGGCACGGTCGCGCCGGCGGGCGGAACGGTGTAGGGCAGGGGACGCGCGACGAGCCGTGCGTTCGGATGATCGGCGAGCGCGAGGTCTCCTGCTGCTGCTGCGGCGAGTTGCGCAACGGCGAGCAGCCGCATGCCGCCGGCCGGATCGGGAGCCGCGACGGCGACGGTGCCGCACGCCTGCTCGCCGAAGCTCGCCGAGCGCAGCGTCGCACCGGGTGCAACGTCGTCGGCGTCGGTCTCGAAGGCGAGCAGGCGTTCCTTGAGGCGACCGAGGTAGTGCATCCTCGCGACGATCTCCTGGCCGGGATAGCAGCCCTTGCTGAAGCTGATGCCGCCGACGACGTCCCAGTTCAGCATCTGCGCAACGAAGAGTTCGCTGGTGGCGGGGACGACCCAGGCGATGCCGGCGTCGATGTCGGCGCGCAGCCACGCCGCGCGATCGATCAGCTGCGCGCTCGATTGCAGCGCGGTGCGCAGCGGCGCGACCGCGGCAGCCGCACCGAACACCAGCGCGCGTCCGTCGGCCAGTCCGAGCGCGAATGCTCGATCGCGATGTGCGATCGCCAGCGGCGACGGCGCGAGTCCCGCCGAGGCGAGCGCGGCCGCCGCGCCGCCGCCGGCGAGGCCGAAGAGCGGCCAGTCGGCGCTGCGGTCGGCAAGCTCGACCTTCGCGCGCAGAACGTACTTCGCGAGCCGCTCGCGGATCGGGCGGGCGAGCTCGCGTGCGAGCACGAGCGCATAGCGGGTCGCTGGCGCATCGGCCGGCAGGCGCGCGGCGACGAGGTTGGCGAGCACGCGCCCCTTCGCGCTGTTGTAGCTCGAGTACTGCGCCTCACCCGGCGCAAGCGCACGCACGTCGCTCGAAAGCTGGCCCTGCAGGAAGGCAGCCGCGTCGTCGCCGGAAACCTCGATGGCCGCGAAGCCCGGATCCGGACAGAGAAGGGCAGTCGCGCTGTCCGGCGCCGACGTCGCGCGGTCGGGCTGGGCAGGGAGTTCGCTCATGAGAATCGCTGTCCTGATATGCTAAAATTGCAAGTTAGCCGCAACGCGCCTCGCGCAGCCCACGCAGATGATCGCCACCGAGTCGGCGACCACCGCAGGGGCGGCGCGCGCAGCCGCACGAACAAGATGGCGTCTGCGCAGGCCCTTGGCAAGGGGTCCCGGGATACGGGCGGCTCGACGAGGACGGATTGTCCCGGCGGCGCGGCTGCGCCGGCGGAGGGTCCGCCCATCACGCACATCGGCGGTTTCAGGGTGTCCGGCGCGCCGCGCCGGGCCGGCTCCGCCGATGGAGGCCCAACCCTGAGCGAAGGAGTTCTGCATGTCCGTCACGATGCGCCAGATGCTGGAGGCCGGTGTCCACTTCGGTCACCAGACCCGCTACTGGAATCCGAAGATGGCCGAGTACATCTTCGGGCAGCGCAACAAGATCCACATCGTCAACCTCGAAAAGACGCTGGCGATGTACAACGAAGCGATGAAGTATGTCCGCCATCTGGCGGCAAATCGCGGGACCGTCCTGTTCGTCGGGACCAAGCGCCAGGCGCGCGAGATCATCGCCGAGGAGGCTCGGCGCGCCGGCATGCCGTACGTCGACAACCGATGGCTTGGCGGCATGCTGTCGAACTTCAAGACCGTCAAGCAGTCGATCAAGCGTCTGAAGGACCTGGAGACGATGGCCGAGGACGGTACCTTCGAGCGCATGACGAAGCGCGAGGCGCTGTCGCATCGACGTGAGCTCGACAAGCTGCAGAAGAGCCTCGGCGGGATCAAGGACATGAACGCGCTGCCCGATGCGGTGTTCATCATCGACGTCGGCTATCACAAGATCGCCGTCACCGAGGCGAAGAAGCTCGGCATTCCGATCGTCGCCGTCGTCGACACCAACCACAATCCGGACCCGGTCGCCTGGGTGATTCCCGGCAACGACGACTCGAGCCGAGCGATCAGGCTGTACGCGCGAGGTGTCGCCGACGCGGTGCTCGAAGGACGCAGCAGCACGATCCAGGAGATCAAGTCGGCCGGCGACGAGTTCGTCGAGGTGGCGGACGAAGCCTCGGCCTGATCCCGCCGCGTCGCCGGGCGCGCTTCGCGGGCCCGCGTCGCCGCGCAACGATCGCTCCGGCCGGAAGCGTCCGCCCGGAACGAACTGAACAGTGGAGCAGAAGATGGCGGACATTTCCGCGACGACCGTGATGGAACTGCGCCAGCGCACCGGGCTGGGAATGATGGAGTGCAAGAAGGCGCTCACCGAGGCGGCGGGAGACCTCGCCAAGGCCGAGGAGATTCTGCGCATCAGGAGCGGGGCGAAGGCGAGCAAGGCAGCGGGGCGCGTCGCCGCCGAGGGCGTAATCGCCGTGGCGGTGGATGAGGACGGCAAGAGCGCAGCGATCGTCGAGGTGAATTGCGAGACCGATTTCGTCGCCCGCAACGAGGACTTCAAGGCATTCGCGGCCGAGCTCGCCGTGCTCGTTCGCACGCGGCGCCCGGCCGATCCAGCCGCACTCGCGACGCTCGAACTCGCCTCCGGCGACGTCGTCGAGGCGCGCCGCGTCGCGCTGGTGCAGAAGATCGGCGAGAACATCGGCGTCCGGCGCTTCCAGCGGCTCGACGCGCGCGGCAGCATCGCGTCGTACGTGCACGGCACAAGGATCGGCGTACTGGTCGACGTCAGCGGCGGGGGCCCCGCGCTCGGACGCGACCTCGCGATGCACATCGCGGCGAGCAAGCCGATCGCCGTCGCGCGCGAGGACGTTGCGGCCGACGTCATCGAGCGCGAGCGCTCGATTGCCGCGGCGCGCGCCGCCGAGTCGGGCAAGCCGGAGGCGATCGTCGCGAAGATGGTCGACGGCGCGGTGGCCAAATTCCTCGCCGAGGTGACGCTGCTCGGCCAGCCGTTCGTCAAGAACGACAAGGAAACGGTCGCCGCACTGGTGAAGGCGCAGGGCGCCACGGTCAACGGCTTCATCCTCTATGTCGTCGGCGAGGGAATCGAGAAGCGCAAGGACGACTTCGCCGCCGAGGTTGCCGCGCTGAGCCGCGGCTGACGCCAAGGCGCCGGCCGCGACGCGTGTCACCGTCTCCCTTCACCTCGGAGCGCAAGCGATGAGCCCACCCGACAGCGCAGCCACCGTTTCGACCGCCGAGGCCGCGTCCCGACCGGGGGCGCGCCCCGCGTACCGGCGCATCCTGCTCAAACTCTCCGGCGAGGCGCTGATGGGCGCCAACAGCTACGGAATCGAGCGCGAGACGATCGACCGTATCGTCGCCGAGGTCGGCGAGGTCGCGCGTCTCGGCGTCCAGATCGCCATCGTCATCGGCGGCGGCAACATTTTCCGCGGCGTCGCCCCGGGGGCGGCCGGAATGGACCGCGCGACCGCCGACTACATGGGCATGCTCGCGACGCTGATGAATGCGCTCGCGCTGCAGGACGCGCTGCAGCGGGCCGGAGTCCAATCGCGCGTGCAATCGGCGCTGCGGATTGACCAGGTCGCCGAGCCGTACATCCGCGGTCGCGCGCTGCGCCACCTCGAGCTGAAGCGCGTCGTGATCTTCGCGGCTGGTACCGGCAACCCGTTCTTCACCACCGACACGGCGGCAGCGCTGCGCGGACGCGAGATGAGCGTCGACATCGTGCTGAAGGCGACCAAGGTCGACGGCGTGTACACCGCCGATCCGCAGGTCGACAGCACCGCGCGTCGCTACCAGTCGCTGACCTTCGACGAGGCGATCTCGCGCCACCTCAAGGTGATGGACGCGACGGCGCTCGCGCTGTGCCGCGACCAGGACATGCAGGTCAAGGTATTCTCGATCTTCGTGCCCGGCGCGCTGAAGCGCGTCGTGATGGGCGACGACGAGGGCACGCTGGTGCACTGTTGACGCGTGGAGGCTCCATGATCAGCGACGTCAGGAAGGCGGCCGAGCAGAAGATGGCGAAGTCGGTCGAGACTCTGAAGGCGGACCTCGCGAAAGTGCGCACCGGCCGCGCACATACCGGGCTCCTCGACCATATCCACGTCGACTACTACGGCTCGTCGGTGCCGCTGTCCCAGGTTGCCAACGTGACACTGGCCGATCCGCGCACGATCGCCGTGCAGCCGTGGGAGAAGAAGATGATCCCGGTGGTCGAGAAAGCGATCCGCGACTGCGACCTCGGGCTCAACCCGGCGACGTCGGGCGAGCTGATTCGCGTGCCGATGCCTGCGCTCACCGAGGAACGGCGCCGCGATCTGATCAAGGTCGTGCACAAGGAGGCCGAGGCGGCCAGGGTCGCCGTGCGCAACGTCCGTCGCGACGCCAACGAGCACCTGAAGCGCCTGCTCAAGGACAAGGAGTGCTCGGAAGACGACGAGCGCCGCGCGCACGACGAGCTGCAGAAGCTGACCGACCACCACATCGCGGAGGTCGACCGCCTGCTGCAGCAGAAGGAAGCCGACCTGATGGCGATCTGACGTCGCTGCCTCGTCGCACACGCCGTGTTCACCAGCTCGACGCGCGCAGTCCCCGATCCCGCGAGGGCTCCGCGCCACGTCGCCATCATCATGGATGGCAACGGGCGCTGGGCGAACAAGCGGCTGCTGCCGCGCATTGCCGGGCATCGCAAGGGGGTCGAGGCGGTCCGCGCGACGGTGCGAGCGGCAATCGAGCATGGCGTCGAGTATCTGACACTGTTCGCGTTCTCGAGCGAGAACTGGCGCCGCCCCGCCGACGAGGTGACGCTGCTGATGGAGCTCTTCGCGCGCGCGCTCGAGCAGGAGGTGGCGAAGCTGCACGCGAACGGAATCCGCTTTCGCGCGATCGGCGACACGTCGCGCTTCGACAAGCGCATCCGCGACCTCGTCGCCGAAGGCGAGGCGAAGACCGCGGGCAACACCCGCCTCACGCTGACGATCGCCGCCAACTACGGTGGCCGTTGGGACGTCGCCCAGGCCGCGCGTGCCTGCTTCCGCGCGCACCCCGAAGCGCTCGCCGACGGCGCCGCGTTCGAACCCGAGGCGCTCGAGCCCTGGCTCGCAATGGCTTACGCACCGGAGCCCGATCTGTTCATCCGTACCGGAGGCGAGCAGCGGATCTCGAACTTCCTGCTTTGGCAGCTCGCCTACACCGAGCTCTATTTCACCGACCTTCTGTGGCCCGACTTCGATGAGGCGGCGCTCGCCGCGGCGATCGAGTCGTTCGCGACGCGCGAGCGCCGTTTCGGCCGCACCGGCGAACAGGTTCACGGGACTGCGGCGTGAGCGCGCTCGGGTCGGGCCCGGCGTCGAGCCACCCGCTCGCTCTGCGCGTTGCCACCGCCTGCGTGCTGGTCGCGCTGGTGCTCGTCGCGCTGTTCGCGCTGCCGCCGCAACTGTTCGCGCTGGTCGTGCTCGCTGCAACGGTGGCCGCCGCTGACGAGTGGGCGCGCCTCGCCCGCCTCGCCGGCACGTCGCGCGCGTTGTTCGTCGCTGGCACGCTGGCGATCGGCGGCTGGCTGCGCTTCGCGCCGGCCGCGCGCTTCGAAGACGGGTGGCCGCCCGGTGTCGTCCTCGCCATCTGCGGTGTCGCCAGCGTGTTCTGGCTC
>Ga0157370_10008693_pt1 | contig 10927 bp, 7 predicted proteins | sample C35metaG_FD_113463 | JGI IMG/M metagenome (GOLD analysis project Ga0157370, IMG submission 113463) | Corn rhizosphere microbial communities from Kellogg Biological Station, Michigan, USA - C3-5 metaG | ecosystem: Host-associated > Plants > Roots > Rhizosphere > Soil | place: USA: Michigan... | reverse complement strand
CGCCGGCGGCAAAGGTTGCGTAGACGCGTTCGGCCTGGAGACGGCGAAGTTCCTTGAGAGAGCGGTGGAAGGTGCGCTGAGCGGCGGCGCGGGCACGGTCGATCGAGATCTGGAGGCGGTCGACTTCTTCTTCCGTCAGGTCTTCGGGCGGCGCGATTTCGAGATTGGCGCAACGGCGGAGACGCCATGCGGCGTGGATAATCTCGCAGGCGAGGGTCTGTTCGAGAGACGAGTCGGGCGCGAGCTCGGCGAGATAGCCGGTCTCGAATTCATTAAAGATGCCCTGTTCTTCGGGACGGACGAAATTGGCGACCGAGAAAAGACCGAATCTGGTTGCGTTTTGCGACACCCGGGCGCGGCCTTCGGCCGTGACGGGGCCGTGGGACCTTTCGGCGTTCTGCCGATTGGCCAGGATCTGAGCGGTAGTAGCCATGGAAGGGCAACTATAGCCTGGGGCTCGAGCGGCATGTGGCTAAGTTGCTGGAAAGATTAGGTAAAAGCGTTGTCACTCAGGTCGCGCGAAATCGGAAGACCTGGGCGCCAACGTGAGTATGAAGGCTGTATCCGGCTCGGCAGTTCGCGCTGGCGGCTCGAGTGCGAGTACCACCCCGGACCGCGGTCACTCGGGAGCAAACCGGACGGAGCATATGAGCGTGTGACGCGCGACAGTTCCTCTCATGCTTTGCGACACGGCGATGCTGTTAGCTGGGTGGGGCAACTGGTCGGAACTTGCCAGGTGCTTGCTGCGCAAGGAACGGTTCAGAGCCGGGGTCATTCGGCGGGCGCCATTAACGCCGCACACAGCTGGATTCGATCAACCGAAGGGAATCGATGCGCGTACGATAAACAGACGATGCGATGCGGTTTTTTTGCCGGTATGGCGGCGGTGATGTTTCTCGCGATCGCGGATCGTTCGCCTGGCCAGACAAAATCCGCCGAATCAACGGCGCAGTTGGTGCTCTCCGAACTTCCTGTCCTGGACACGGCTCCGGATCTGGCCTCGTGGCGCCGTACTCACACCACCGAGCGTTTGAAGGCGCCGGCTTACGACAACGAGTACGAAAGCCAGGGCTTGTGGTGCTCGGCCAGCGTGGCGGACATCGTGTTGCCCGGTGGCGCCAAGGCGACACGAATGGCATTCTTTTACGTTCCACCGCCGGAATCCCGCGGGCCGCTGCCTGCTCGAGAGGATGCGCACCTCGTTCAGCAGTGCCGGCTGCGCGCGCTCTGGTATCAATTGAACAACCCTCCAGATCCAGCCGGCCTCGCAAAATCGGTTTCTGAAGCGCTCGCGGGCTCGCTCGGATCGCCAGAAGCGCGTTCCCGACTTCAGCGACGGGATCACGACTGGGGATCGGGATACTGGAACCCATATCTGGTTTGGGAACGCCCGGACCGCCGTGTGGTAGTAGCCGTAGACCCGGGAGATATCGTTCCTAATCCAAACGAGGAACTGCGTCGAACGGCACGCCTGCTCATCGTCGCCCGGGCCTCGCAAGCGCCGCGCGGATTGTCGTTCGACTGGTCAGGCGCATTGCCGAAAGGCCAGCCTTCTCTCGAGGAGGCCGGCAAGGAGCGCAACGTGGACACGGAAGAGATCGCTGGCGTCAGGCGACTGGAGACTCCGTGCGCCTTCGATGATGGACACAACAACCCTGGATCCAACTGACCATAGCGCGCGCTTATGCGGCGAAGCTGTATCTGACATACCTCGAGGCCGATTTCAATGGGGCAAGCAAGCCCACGAATCCCGACGCGCTGCGGCGCAATGCGATTACTCATTTCCACGCTTTTCTCGCTGACGCGCCGGGTTCGCCCGAAGCTCCTGCCGGATTGCGTGAAGCGTGGCGGCTCCTGGCCGGGCTGCCGCCCTCGCCGATACACTTCGGCTGCACCGACTAACGGCATTGCTTGACGGAACATTCGTGGCTCCAGGGTTTGTGTGGAAGTAAAGGCGACAAGGCGAATTTCGGCCATTCCACATAATGGGGGCGCATCCGGCGAGCCGATGGGACTGAGATCCAGTCCGCGTCGCGAAGGTATACAATTGCCGGGTTGCAGCCGCTCGCGGACGCAAAGGAGCACCGAATGAAAGTTGTCGACAAGAGAATCGTTTTCCCGGTGGCGTCATTGTGCCTCGCCTTCGGCGTCGCGACATCCGTCGCCCAGACCTATAAACCGAAACACATCAACAGAGCCCTCGAACTGCTCGCCGACGGGCAGCCGATTTACTACACCGGCTCCCATTCCGGCACCAACGGTACTTTCGAGCAGGGCGTAAAAGACGCGCAAACATACGCGGATTACATCAGCTACGACATGGAACACGCGCCCTTCGACGTGAAAGGTCTCTCCGAGTACATGAAAGGCCTGGTGAAGGGCGGACCGACGAAAAGCGGCCATCGCACACCGGCCGTGATCGTGAATGTCCCGGTGAACGGCATCGACGCCGAGTCGGTTCACGCGAATGCGTGGATGTTCAATCAGGTGCTGGCAACCGGCGTCCACGGCGTGCTGCTCACACATGCCGACGATCCGGGCGCGGTGCGCGCCTTCGTCGAAGCGATCCGTTTTCCCGTTCACAAACAGGGCATCGGCGAAAACGGGCTCAAGGAGGGACGCCGGGGCGTACACGGAGTGCCGACTGCCGCGGAAATCTGGGGCGTTTCTCAGGACGAGTACATCGAAAAGGCCGATACGTGGCCGCTCAATCCCAACGGCGAGCTTCTGCTGGGTCTGAAACTGGAAGACAAGTATGCGCTGGCCAATGCCGATGCGAATCTGAAAATTCCGGGCATCGCGTTCGCCGAGTGGGGCCCGGGCGATATGGCGCTCTCGCTGGGCGTGAAACGCGGCGACGTCAATGACCCGAAGATGAAGGACGCCCGCGCCACCATCCTGAACGCCTGCAAAGCCAACCACAAGTTCTTCCTCAATACGATGACCCCGACCGACGTGGTCTCCATGATCAAGGAAGGCGTGATGATCGGGCCCGCAAGTCCGCAGGCAGCGGAAATCGGCCGCAAATATACGCATCGGCAGATGCCCTGGTAGGCATCGCTCGCCCCAATAAAAGCGCACAGGCCGCCACCTGGGCGGCGCGTTGTGCGCGGAAACAAAGAAGACACCCTGGTAAAACCGTACAAGATGACGAGAACTGTTTTTGCTTTGCTTCTGGCCGCTGCGGCGGCCTCGGCGCAGAATCCCAACAGCCTGACGGCTGCCGAAAAGTCGGCGGGCTGGCGACTATTGTTTAATGGCCGCGACCTGACCGGCTGGGAAGCGCGATCGACCTCAAAACCCGGCGCAAACGGGGACTGGAAAGTGGAAAACGGCGCGATCTCCTGTCCTGGCACGAGTCCCGGATGGCTGAGCACAAACGATAGTTTTTCCAATTTCCATCTGAAACTGCAATTTCGGGGCGCTGAAAAGGTCAATAGCGGCGTCTTCCTGCGGTCCCAAAAGGAGGGCCAGCCGCACGTTACCGGTTTTGAGCTGCAGATCTGGAATTACCAGCCGGCAGGCTACAACACGGGCAGCCTGGTGGGGGCGGTGAAAGCAAGTCCGGCCAAAATCCTCGGCGATCAGTGGAACGACTATGACATCACCGCCGACGGCAATCATTACGTAGTCCTGCTAAACGGAAGCACCCTGCTCGACACGCGTAATCCGACCCACAACTCGGGCGTGATCGGCTTCCAGTGCCAGCCGGATAACCCGATCGAATTCCGCGATATTCGGATCGTGTCCCTCCAGCATTAAACTGCCGCCTGTTCGCCGAATTCCGTCGCTCGCTGCCACCGGCCTTCAAAAAGATGTTTCATCGCCTCGCCAAGGCCGGCGTGCTCGAAAACCAGAGAGGTCCAGGTCGGTTTGCTGATCACGGGATCGAGCAGGGCGATCAGGCCCTGCCGCCCATCGAACAAGGCCAGCTTCAGAGGCAGAGAGGCCGCCTGGCGAATTTCCACGCCCGCAGCAGCGTACTCCGTCAGGCGCTGGCGGTGGGGCTCATCGAGCGTCCCGCTTTCGATCAGCAGCCGGCAGGAGACTCCGTTCATCCGCGCCTGCCGCACCAGCATTTCGTCAAGCGGGTCGACCGCATAGGGCGGCCGTGAAAATTCCAGGTACTCGGTCGTGACTTCCGCCAGCATCCGGCGGTATTCGGCGGCCGTCTGGGCAGGTTCGGCCACAATCCGGAGGAAATCGAGCGTGCCGCGGCCGCCCTTGCCCTCCGAATAGAGGCCGTTCAGATCCTGCATCAGATTGTTCGCCGAGCGCGACTGGTCCGTCAGCTCGTGCTCGAGCAACTGCCGTTTTCGGGCGAGAAACGCCGGAATCGCAAGATTCGGCTCGACGGCGGAGAAAAGCTTGGTCCGGTCCTGTACCACCCGCGCAAAGCCTTTTTCCACAAGGCTGTCCAGCACCTCGTAAATTTTCTGTCGGGGAACATGAGCCCGCGGCGCCAGCTCCAGCGCCTTGAAACGTGAATGCCCCAGAAGTACCAGATAGGAACGGGATTCATAGGCATTGAGTCCGAGCTGCTGGAGGCCGCGCCAGAACCGCTGGTATTCGACCTCGGATAAATCCTGATTCATCGTTCTCCACTCTATCCGATGCACCCGACTTCACGACTGGCTGTACCCGGGGGGTACTACTTCGGACATAGCCCATATAAGTTATAGAAGGTGTATTGACAAGTACCGTACTAGAACTTTAGACTTGACCAAAGGACCGAATTTGGATTCTTTTGTCACATCCATTACACCGGATTCGAACGGAAACGGGAAAGTAAAAAATGGTTCTGAACGAGCCATTCAGATCTTCGTCATAGACGATCAAAGCCTGATGCGCGACGGACTGGTGGGCCTTCTGTCGAATCAGCCCGATTTCGAAATGGTGGGAACGGCAGAATCGGCAGTTCATGCCGTGGATCAGATTTCACGGCTCAAGCCGGATATCGTCCTCCTCGGCTGGCCGGGAAACTCCGCAGGAAGCCAGCGGATATTCACTACGGTTCGCGACGGAAAAATGCCATGTCGCATTATTCTGCTCACGAGCGAAGGCGGCAGAGACGATCAGTTCGAAGCGGTGCGGCAGGGGTGCTGCGGGATCGTTCCGAGAAGCTCAGCCACGGAGATGCTGCTCAAAAGTATCCGCCGGGTCCACGCAGGCGAACTCTGGCTGGATCGAATGACGTCCGCGGAAATCATCCGGCGTTTCGCGCGCAAAAATGGCGGTCCCTCGCTTCCCGCGCCCGTTCGCCAGGGCAACCGCGACCAGGGCGGCAGCCTCAGCCAGCGGGAACGCGAAATTGTTTCCCTCGTGGCCCAGGGCTTCAAGAATAAAGAGATGGCGGAGCGGATGTTCATCAGCGAACAGACCGTGAAGAATCACCTGCACAACATTTTCGACAAGCTCGGAGTTTCAGATCGCCTGGAACTGGCGCTCTACGCGATCCACAACAACCTGCACGAAGCGTAATTAACGAATCACGGCTCGCGCGGCGCAATGCCGAGCGAGCGCATCTTCCTATATAGATTGCTCCGCTCGAGTCCGAGAAGTTCAGCCGTCCGGCTGACGTTTCCGCGCGCTTCTTCCAGCTTCTTCTGAATATATTCGCGTTCCGCCGCCTCCCGCACATCCTGCAAACTGCCGAACCGCTGGCCCGGTTTTTCGGCCGATTGACGTTTCGCCTGCTGCAGCGGAATGTGTCGCGCGTCGATCCGGCTCTGCGGGTGCAGAATCACGATCCGTTCGATCAGATTGCGCAACTCCCGGACATTCCCGGGCCAATGGTATTCCTGGAGCAGATCGAGAGCCTGCGGCGTAAGCTGCTTGGGCTTGCGGCCGTAAGCGCGTGTGAACTCCTCGAGGAAGTAAGAGGCGAGCAGCGGAATGTCTTCTCTTCGCTCGCGCAGCGGCGGGACGTGAAACGGAATCACGTTCAACCGGTAGAAAAGCGCCTCCCGGAAATTCCCCTTTTCGATCTCCTCCTCGAGATTGCGAGCCGTCGCCGCGACCACCCGCACATCCACCTGGACGGATTCGAGAGCGCCGACGGGCTCGAAGCGTTGTTCTTCGAGGGCGCGCAGTACCTTCGCCTGTGTACGCAGACTCATATCGGCGACTTCATCGAGGAACAGCGTGCCGCCATCGGCTTTCTGAAAACGCCCGATCTTGCGCTCGCTTGCGGCGGTAAAACCGCCCTGCATGTGGCCGAACAATTCGCTCTCGATTGAATCTTCCGGAATCGCCGCGCAATTCACGGCCACAAACGGCTTCGCGGCCCGCGGACTCAGCGCGTGCAGGGCATGCGCCACCAGTTCCTTGCCAGTACCGCTTTCCCCGTAAATCAGCACGCGGCCATTGGTGCTCGCCATCAGCGCCAGTTGCTGCCGGAGCGCTTTGAGCGGAACGCTCTCGCCGACAATCTCGTGCCGTCCGCCGGACGATTCCCGCCACTGTTCGTTTTCAAGGCGGAGCCGGCGATGCTCGATGGCGTTCTTCACTACCAGCAGGGTGCGGTCGATCGAGAGCGGCTTTTCGAGAAAGTCGAAGGCGCCGAGCCGGGTAGCGCGCACCGCGGTCTCGATGGTGCCATGCCCGGAAATCATCACGCTGACCGGTCGATCGGCCGGGGGAATGCTCTGGATACGGTTCAACGTTTCGATGCCGTCGATCCCGGGAAGCCAGACATCCAGCAGAACGACTTCAAACAGCGAGCGGGCGAGCGCGTCGAGACAGCTCTCGCCGCTTTCGACCGCCTCGACCGCAAAATCTTCATCGGCGAGGACGGCCTTGAGCGACTGCCGGATCCCGGGTTCATCGTCCACTATCAGGATTCGGGGATTCTTCATGCGTTCACGGTCGCGCCATTCACCGGGCTCCGGTCCTCAGTGCTCGCGGCCGGGATTTCGACGGTGAATGTGGCGCCACACGGTTTATTGTCCTCGACGCGAATGTTCGCGTTGTTCTCGCCGAGAATGTGACTGACGATGGCGAGCCCGAGACCCGTGCCCCGGCCTTTGGTGGAGAAGTAAGGAAGGAATAGCTTTTCCTTCTGCTCCGCGGTGATTCCGCTGCCGGTATCGGCAACCACAATCTCGACAGAATCAGATTCCCCGGCGCGCGTCTGTACCGCGAGTTCACGCGCGGGCGAATCCACCATGGCTTCGGCGGCGTTATCGACCAGATTGACCACCACGCGTTTGATCTGCTCCGGATCCACCACGACCTGAGGCAGATTCGGAGCGAGGTCCACGTGCAGGGAGATGCCGTCAAGCCGCCCTTCGAAAACGCTGAGCCCGCTTGCGACCGCATCGTTCACATCGCAGAGCACCGGGCGGGCCGCGGGCAGGCGCGAGAACTGGGAGAATTCATCGACCAGCCGCTTCACCGAAGCGGTCTCATCAAGGATGGTGCCGACGCATTCCCGCAGCGCCTTATCGACGGCCGGCGGAAGCGACGCGCGGTTCGCCTGGCGGATGATGCGTTCGGCGCTGAGCGTGATGGGCGTGAGCGGATTGCGGATTTCATGCGCGACTCGCCGCGCCACTTCACTCCAGGCGGCGGTTTTCTGGGCGCGCAGCAGATCGCTCGTATCTTCGAGAACGATGACGAAGTCCGAACTGCGGCCGCCACGGATGGCGGCCACGGTGATGGCAAGATGCAGGGTATTTTCGCCGCTCCGGATTTCCAGTTGCCGGTTGGTGACGCCCGTACGGCGGGCGCGGTTGATGAGATACCGAATCTCCGCGGCGTCTTCGCGGGAGAAGATGCCCTCGAGGCGAGTAGCCTCGCGCACCGGCGTTCCGGGAAACATCTCTTCCAAAGCTTTGTTCACTCGCTCGATGCCTCCGCTGGAATCGATCGAGATCACGCCGCTGGGAATGCTTTCGAGAATCGCCTCCGTGAAGCGGCGCCGCGCTTCGAGTTCGCCGCGGTTGGCTTCGAGATCGGCCGTCATGCGATTGAAGCCGTCGACGAGTCGCGCCAGCTCATCGATCGCGCTCACGTTGACGCGATACGAGAGATTGCCGCGGCTGACCTCCTCGGCGGCATGCAACAGCGCGGAGATGGGACCGCTGATCTGGCGCGCAAGAAACTGCGCCAGCCAGATCGCCACGAAAAGCACGAACATCGCGATCAACATCAACAACTGGAGATAGTTGTGGCGGATCAGTTTGCGCTGCTCGCTGAGTTGATCGAACTCGCGGTGAAATCTTTCAATCTGCGCCTGCTCGGCACGCACATCGATGGGAATGGCGGAAGCGAGCACGACGCTTCCGGGCGTCGAATTCGAGACTGCAACGGGCGCGGTGACGACGACGAAGCCGCGGTCGTCTGGTTTCGGAAATATCCCCCAGGAGGCGGCGCGTGGACCGCAGCCGGGCGTTCCCTCACTGCACGGCCTGTAGAGCGCGGCGGCGGATATGGAATGATCCACGCAGAACTTTCCCAGCCATGACCAGGAAAGTTCCGGGCTGCCGGAAACGGCGGTTTTTACTTCTGGTCTTGCGGCCAGCAGTTCGGCAGTGGCGTGGGCGGCGGCGCGCGTCTGCCGGTCGAGAGAATTGGCGAGCGCCGTGAGGTCCACCAGCTCGCGCTCCGTGGGCCGGGAAAACCAGCGCTGCAGCGTAGCGCTCAAGACGTAGAAGCTGAAAAAGACCATGAAGAAGACCGGCATCAGGCTGAGCAGCAGAGCGCCCACCATCAGCTTGGTGCGGATACGCGAGCCTGGCCGGTCCGCGCGGCGATCGATCCACAGCTTGATCATGAGGCGCATGAGCATGAAGCCCAGCGTGGTCATGAGCAGGAATATGACGATCGAAATGCCGTAGAAAATGAAGGTCTGTTCGGGGTCTTCGGGAGAGATGGAGCCGAAATTACCAGGGAACGAGCCCTGCCAGATCAGAACCGTAGCGGAAACGATCAGCAGTATTGCCGCAAGGCTGTAAAACAGGCGTTTGGGCATCCGGCGCTGCTCGTTTCTTTACGCGCACAACGCCCGCCCGAGTGGCGGGCTGTGCGCTTTCTCTCTTTACGCGCACAACGCCCTCCCGAGTAAGCGGGCGTGCGCGCTTTTCAGTATATCGGCAAGCGAAAGCGTATCGAAAAAGCGCCTAAAAAGTGACGCGGGCGGCAATCTGCAGATTGCGGTTGCCGTCGAAATATCCGTCCACGCCAGCGAAGGAGGAAACGTCGGCGTCGGTCGTATTCACGTAGAAACTGGCGTGATTGAAGGCATTGTAGAGTTCGAGCCGGAGTTGGAGAGCGATGCGCTCCGTGATGCTGGTGGTCTTGTACAGTCCGGCGTTCACGTTCCACGTTCCGCGGGCGTAGATGGTGTTGCGGCGCAGCATGTTCGCGGGAAACGGACCGAAATCGCTGACGCCGACCTTCGGGTTGTACCAGACGCCGGCCTGGGAAGTGATAGAGCCGGGGAAGGCGTAATAAAGAAAGCTATCGGCAAGGCCCGCGGCAGGAACGTTGGTGACGCCTTTGCGCGGCAGCGGTCCGGAGGCTTCGGCGCGCTCGCAAAAGTTGTATGCGTTCGCGCAGTCATATAACGTGAACGGGCTTCCGGTGCGGGCGGTGAAGATCGGAGAGATCTCCCATCCGCCGAGATACCGGTGCAGGGAGCCAGTTCGAAACCACGGCAGTTCCCAGATAGCCGATACGGCGAGGCGGTGGCGGACATCGAAATCGGCGCTTCCGCGGTCGAGTGCGGGCGCGAACGGATTGAGGAATCCAAGCACGAAATTTCCATGGGGCGGATAGCTGAAGGCGCTGCTCAAATTGTCGATCGCGTGCGAGAACGTGTAGTTCGCATCGAGAGTAACGCCGGTCCGCCAGAAGTTTCTGGTTACGATGCGAGCGATGCCTGCATTGTAGCTGGAGTTTCCTCCGTTGGCTCTAAGATCGATATCCGAATATTGGGGATTCAGGCGCGCCGTGCACGTTCCCGGGAATCCGAACGAACCGGGCGTACAGGGCGCGCCGAGGTAGATATTTGCAGCGCCCGCCGGGTTGACGTTCGAAACAGAATAGAGGCGCTCGCCTCTGGAACCGGAATATGAGAGACTCGCGGCGGTGCTGCTACCCAATGCGCGATCGATGCTGGCGCTGAAGATGTGGGCATAAGCGGTACGCAGATCAGGATCGATGGCGCGGAGAGTGGAAGGCGGAAGGGTCCGGACACCGCTGGATGCGAAAGGCCCGGAGTTGTTCGTCTGAATCGGAATGACCGGTAGATCTGCGCCGGCGAGGAGCGAGAGGACCGCATAGTTCGGCGGATTCTGGATGATGTTGTATGTCAGATTGCCGAAAGGCCGTTCATACGCGATGCCATAGCCGCCGCGCACGACGGTGCGTCCATCGCCGAAGAGATCGTACGCGACGCCGAGGCGTGGCGCGAAGTTGCGCCAATCCGGCTTCCAGAGTTTCCCGAGCGAGCTCGCCGGAACGGTGGATACGGCGCCGGTGGCGATCTGCTGCTGCAGAGTAGAGCCTGACGCCGGGTAGAAGTTCGAATCGAGCGCGGGATTGGAGTTGTGCTGGACGCCGTAGTACTCCCAGCGAAGACCGAGATTCAGCGTAAGCCGCCGCGTGAACCTCCACGTATCCTCGGCGTACAACGCCGAGTCCCGATACCGGTCGCTGCGCGCAAACGAGGGCGGTCCTGCGGGAAGAGTGATGGTTTGGCCCGGGAACTTGCCCTGCGGATCAATGGCCGTAGCGAATTCATGAAGCTGGCCCGTAAGAAGGCCGTCAATAGCGCTCCCGGCCGTGGTCCCAAGACCTTCAACGGCGTTCTGAAATGCTCCGAAGGTCCTGTTGTCCTGGATATAAGTGAACTCGCCGCCGAAGCGGAGATCGTGCCTGCCAAATAGCCTTGTGCCATCCGCGGCGACGCTGGCGATATTTT
>Ga0157370_10008691_pt1 | contig 10928 bp, 10 predicted proteins | sample C35metaG_FD_113463 | JGI IMG/M metagenome (GOLD analysis project Ga0157370, IMG submission 113463) | Corn rhizosphere microbial communities from Kellogg Biological Station, Michigan, USA - C3-5 metaG | ecosystem: Host-associated > Plants > Roots > Rhizosphere > Soil | place: USA: Michigan... | reverse complement strand
TTTGGGGATCGCTCCCTCAGCCGCCAACCGAGGGTTGGCTGGATGTGCCCCGGTTGGAACCGAGGGTCGGCTGGATGTGCCCCGGTTGGAACCGAGGGTCGGAGGGGGCGGGGGCGGCTAGTCTTCGGTGAGCTTGCCGCGGGCCAGGCGGAACTTCCTGTCGGTCTGTGAGGCCAGGGCGTGGTCGTGGGTGACTACCAGGATGGTGGTCTTCTTTTCGTGCGCCAGCTGGCGCAGCAGGGCAATGATGAGCTCGCCCGTCTCGTCGTCCAGGTTGCCGGTGGGCTCGTCTGCCAGGATCAGCTTCGGATTGTTCGCCAGCGCGCGGGCAATGGCCACGCGCTGCTGCATGCCGCCGGAGAGACGGTTCGCCTTCCGCCCGTGCATCTCCTCCGTCAATTCCACCTGGTTGAGCAGCTCCGCGGCACGCTTGCTGCGCTCGCCGTGCCGCACCCCGGCGAACTCCATGGGCAGCATGACATTTTCCAGCGCCGAGAGGTTCGGGATCAGGTTGTACTGCTGGAACACGAAGCCGATGTCGTCGCGCCGGTAGGCCGTCAGCTTCCTGTCCGGAAGTTTGGAAATGTTCACCTCATCCACCACCACATCCCCCGAGCTGGCCTTGTCGAGCGCGCCCAGCAGCGACAGCAGGGTGCTCTTGCCGCTGCCGCTCTTGCCCAATATTGCGGCAAAAGTGCCCTGTTCCAGGGTGAAGCTGACACCGTTGACGGGCTTGATGGTCCGGTCTCCGGAATTAAACGTCTTGACAACATCAGTAACACTAAGCATGGTTTACTCTCCTCGCAGGACTTCGATGGGGCGGACTTTTGCTGTCAGCAGGGCCGGGATCAGGGCGCCAATTGCGGCGATCACCAGAATTCCGACGGCGCCCAGCACCAGGGTCTGCCAGCCGACGGATGTGCTGATGGTTCCGATGAGCTGGCTGGCACCCGAGAAGGCGCCGCGGGTCCGGGTGAACCCGCCGCCGCCGAACCCGCCGCCGAACCCGCCGCCGCCCCCGGCGCCCTGGACGGGGCCGGCCGCCGCTGCCGTGGAACCGGTGTTTCCGGCCACCAGGGCGCTGACGATCGGGTTGCTGCTAAATGCGGCCACGACGGCGCCCACCACGGTGCCCATGACCACCAGGACCATGGCCTCCAGGACAAACTGGACGCCGATGGTGCGGTTGGCGGCTCCGATCGCCTTCAACACGCCAATTTCCCGACGCCGTTCACGCACCACCATGATTATGATCAGCAGCACTATGAGCCCGGCCGTGACGAGGGAGGCGATGAAGGCGATGAGGGAGATGCTTTGCACGCTGCCGAGGGAGCTGATGGCTGATTGCAGGCCCGAGGAGCCGGCCGTTACGTCCACATTGGTGGCCCCGAGTGAGGCGGTGAGGGCGGCCTGTGTGGCGGAGACATTTTCAATGTTGTCCACCACCACGTTCAGGCTGCTGAGCTGGCCGGCCTGGCTGGTCAGGGTCTGCGTGGCGGCCAGCGGCAGGTAGATGCCGTTGTTGTCGAAGGCGTCCCCGGCGTCGAAAATGCCCGTCACCGTCATGGTGCGGCTCTGGACGGTGAAGGTGGAACCAACCTTCAGGGAATTCTTGGTGGCCAGCGTGGTGCCGACCAGGGCCTGGGTTGAATTGGCCGCAAAGTCCGTCAGCTGCGCGCCGCTGGTGACCTTGATGGCCGCACCCGTGGCCGTCGTCGAGGTTGAAACGCCCGTGGCCTGGATGGGGATGGTGAACGCGGGGCGCGTGGTGGTGCTGCCGCCCGTCGAGCCTCCGGTGGCGCCGCTGTTGCTGTTGTTGCGCTGGCCCAGGACGCCGGGGTCAACAGCCGACTTGAGGCTGGTGGTGCCGCTGGAGCCAAAACCGCCGCCGGGGCCCCCGCGGTCGGCGCCCTGCCCGGCCCCGGGCGTCGCCGTCGTGGTGGACGTTGCCGCCGAATTGGCCAGCCGCACACTCAACGTCCCGTTGACGCTTGTTACATGCGCGACGGCGGCCGCCTTGGTGGCGTCAGCAGCGGTCAGCGGGTTGCCGCCGCCGAGCCCTCCGCGGGAGCCTGCCGGATTGACCGTGAGGTTGTTGCCCACGGACGCCTTGAGTGAGTCGACCTTGGCGCCCACCGCCTGGTTGGCCACCAGCATGGCCAGCGCCAGCCCTATTGCCACCGCCAAAATGACCACGACGGCGCCGCTGCGCACCTTGTTGCGGAACGCGTTGCCCACGCTCCGGGAAACCACACCCATGTCCTGCTCCCTGCTTTTGATGGCCACCCGAGCGGCGGCCGTCCAGCTTCCATGTTCTGGCGGCCGGCGGAGCGTTCGATAGGGGTGGGCTGTGCGTGGGCTGTGAGATTCCGGGCCGGTAGACTGTTCGGCGGGAACACCAACGACGTAATTGAGGCCTCACTTGCTCGAATTCACCGCACGATTTGCCACCGCCGCCGAGATTGACCAGTGGGACACACTGGTCACGGCAAACCCCAACGGCGGCAACCTCCTGCAGTCCGAAGCGTTTGCCGCCGTGAAGAAAAACCATGGCTGGACACCGCAATTCCTGGCCATTGAGGGGCCCGGGTACACCAGCTACAACCTGGCCCTGGAAAAGTCCTACCCCCTCCTGGGCCGGCTGTGGTACCTGATCAAGGGCCCCGACATTCCCGGCATTGCGGAGCTGCCGGCCGTCATGGCGGCCCTGCGTACCTTCTCGCAGCAGGCCCGGCTGAACGTGTTCGCCGTCAAAATTGAACCGGACATCGTCAAGACCGAAGAAGCTCTGGACGTGCTCAGGGATACCGGATTTACAAAGGCGCCGGACCTGCAGCCCAACGACCACACGGCCCTGCTGGACATCACGCCCGAACCGAACGAACTGCTGCGCAAGCTCCATTCGCGGGGCCGCAACGCCGTCCGGCGCGCCCAGCGAGAAGGCGTGGAGGTGACGCCCATGGAGCCCTCGGAGGAGACCATGCGCAGCATGTACGGCCTCATGGAGGGCACCTTTGAGGCCAAAAATGCGGGCAAGGCACGTGAGTTTGGCTACTTTCGCCAGTTCTGGACCGAGTTCGCCAGCCGCGGCCAGGGCAGGTTCTACTTTGTGCACGAGGACGGAGTCCCCTCGGTTGGCGCCTTCGTGATCAACTACGGGTCCAAGGCCACCTACAAGGACGGCGGATCGCTGCAAAAGCGCTCTCAGTACGGCGATTCGCACCTGATCCAGTGGGCCGCCATCCTGGACATGAAGGACCTGGGCGCCGTGCAGTATGACTTCTGCGGCACGCCGCCGTCGGACCGGCTCAAGGACCCGACCCACCCGCACCACGGGCTGGGACTGTTCAAGACCAGCTTCACGAAGACCGTGACAGACTTTGTGGGGTGCTGGGACCTGGCCTTCTCTCCGGTGAAATACAGGATTTGGACCACCGTCGGTGAGCGGCTGGCACGGCAGGCATACGTCCGGCGCACCGGGCAGCGATTTTACTAGGCCTTCCACACCAGACAGATTTACCGGGCCCGGCCGCACGGCCGCCAGCTACGGGCAGCACACGCGATACTTCCAGGGAGCAAAGAGGAAAACCACATGGAATATTCAGAATTGACCGCCGGTGAATTTGACACCTTCGTTGACTCCCAGGCGACGGGCAGTTTCATGCAGTCCTCGATGATGGGCGCCCGCCGCGACGGCAATGGCTGGACCATGCGCATGGTGGGTGTCAAGCACGACGGCGCCGTGGTGGCGGCTGCGCTGCTGAGCTCGCGCAACGTCCTGGGCGGATTTGCCGACGTCGAATGCCTCCAGGGCCCTGTCCTGGATTACCGCGACGCCCCCCTCCGCACCTTCTTCTTCACCCGGCTCGAGGAAGACCTCAAGGCCCACAAGGTCCTCAGCTTCACCTTCAACCCGAAGCTGCTGGCCAACCACCGCGACCAGGACGCCAATATCATTGACGACGGCTACACGGATGCCGACGTGGTCCAGGCCCTGGCGGAACTGGGCTTCGAGCACCAGGACAACACGGAGGTGGACGCCAACCCGCTTTACCTGCGCTGGTACTTCGCCAAGGACCTGACCGGAATTGCGACGCCGGAGCAACTGCTGGCCGGCTTTGACGGGCAGGCCACCCGCTCCGTGAAGAAGGTCCTCAAGAGCCCCATCGAGGTCAGCGCGCTGGCAGAGGATGAACTGGACCAGTTCTTCGCCGTCATGCGCCACACGGGGGAGCGCCGCGGCTTTGACTACCGGGACGAGGACTACTACCGCTCCCTGGCCCACGTTTTCGGCCCCGAGCACATCGAGTTCCTGGTGGCCCGGCTCGACGTCGAACGCTATGAGGGCGAGCTGGCGGCACAGGTCAAAACCGACTCGGCTGCCCTGGAAAAGGCCCGGGCCGCCCTCGAAGCGGCGCCCGACAATGCCAAGAACGCCAAGCGGCTTGCCGCGGCCGAGCAAACGTGGGGCAGCTCCCAGGCGAAACTTGCCGACCTGCCCAAGCTGCGTGAGGACGGGCCCCATGCCGTGCTGACCGCCGCCGTGTTCATCACGTTCGCGGGGGAGACGGTGTTCCTGGCCGGCGGCTCCTACGACCACTACTCACACTTCCACGCCAGCTACGCCCTCCACTGGCATGCCCTCCAGGAAGCCATGGCACGCGGCATCAGGCGCTACAACTTCTACGGGACCAAGGGCGAGTTCAGCAACAACCCCGAACAGCATGGCGTGTACCGCTTCAAGCGTGGCTTTGGCGGGGTCGTAGAGGAACAGACCGGCTACTTCACCAGCACGCCCAACAAGGCTGCGGAGAAGGCCCGGGAAACAGTCTCGGTCCTCCGGGGGGCCGTGGGGTCCCTGCGCAGCAAGCTCAGCGGCAAGTAGCCCGGAAGGCTCAGCACGTGGAATCCGAGCCGCGTAACCCGCAGGAGGGCCGGCCGCCCGCCCCCAAGCCGCTGACGCCCGCCGCCAAGCCGCTGACGCCCGCCCCAAAGCCGCTGACGCCCGCCCAGGCGCGGGCCAACGCCTCGGCGCGCCGCATGATCCGCAGGCTGGTCCAGGGCGACACCCCTCCGACGGCACCCATGAACATTGTGGAACGGCTGGCCGGCAGTCCGTATGCCAACCCAATGATCCAGGTGGGCAAGGCGGATGAGTCGGCGCGCAAGACCATCGACTTTGCCCTGCGCCTGGCTGAGACGATGTTCCGGTACGGGGCCGGCGCCCTGGAGGTGGAGACGTCCATCATCGCCGTGACCGCCGCCTTTGGGCTGCGCAACATTGAGGTGGACATCACCAACCAGTCCGTCATCATCAACTACGCCCACCGCGACGGCGTGCCCATCACCTTGCTGCGCGTGGTGCGGTCGTGGACCAGCAACTATGCCGGCCTGGTGCAGGTGCACGAACTGGTGACGGACATTGTCGGCAGCGGCGTGGGGCGCGCGGAGGCCCACCGCCGCCTGGACACCATCATCAAGGCGCCCAAGCCGTTTCCCCGGTGGATGGTGGCCTTGGCCGAAGCAGTGTTCGCTGCCGCCGTCGTTGGGGTCATCGGCGGCTCCGCCTTTGGCATGGGAGTGGCACTGGTGACCATCCTGCTGGCCGGCCAGGTGGCCCGCGTGCTGGGCAAATGGCGGGTGCCGGACTTCTTCGTCACCGCGATCAGCTCCTTCATTGTCACCGTGGTGGCCGTGCTGTGCTTCATGTTCCACGTCCCGCTGAGCCCCTCCGTGGTGGTGGCCGGCGGGATCCTGCTCATGCTGCCCTCGGGGCGGCTGGTCTCCGCCGTGCAGGACGCCATCAACGGCTTCCCCGTCACGGCCGCCGGCCGCTTCCTCTCCGCCTTTTTGACCTTTGGGGCCATAGTTTCCGGCATCGCCGTCGCACTTGTCATCGGGGCGCTCTTCGGCACGGACAGGCTCAACGTGGCCGAGCCCATCGCGGCCACCCTGCCGCTGTACGTGGTGTTGCTGCTGGTGGCGCTGTCCACCGTGGCGATCTGTATTGCCGAGCAAACCTCTGTGCGGCTGCTGCTGCCCACCACGGCGGTGGCGCTGGCGGGCTACCTGGCCTACTACTACGGCATGGAATTTGGCCTCGGCGCACGGTTTGCGCCCGCGCTGGCAGCCATTGTGGTGGGCATCCTGGCCCGGGTCATCGCCCTCCGCCTGGGCGCCCCGCAGCTGGTGGTGGCCGTTCCGTCCATCATTTTCCTGCTGGTGGGGCTGTCCATCTTCCGGGCCATGTTTGTCATGACCCTCACGCCCAACGACTCCGTGACGGGCGCCGTCGGCATCTTCAACGCCCTGGTGGTGATCCTGGCCGTCGCGGCCGGCGTGGTCCTGGGGGACAACATGGCCCGCCCGCTGACCCGCTCCAACGGCCAGAAGGACAGGCGCCGCAACCGCAGGCGGTAGAACCGCCGGCGCCGCAACCGCCGGCGGTAGTTAGAGGATCTGGCCGATGGGCTGCTTCTTTTCGGCCTGGAAGTAGTCCTCCGTGCGCCCGTAGGCCCAGTAGCCGGACAGGGAGACCTGGGAGCGGTCCAGTCCGCGCTGCTTGAACAGGACGTCACGCAGCTGCTTCATGTACTCCCGTTCGCCGTGGATGAAGGCATCCACGCGCCCGGCCGGCCATGTCCCCGAGGCCACGGCGTCGACCAGTGCCGTGCACCGGCCCGGGGTGGCGCCTTCGCGGAACAGCCAGGTGACGTCGACGCCGTCGGGCGCGTCAATTGGCTGGATGTCCGCCGCGGTGTCCACCTCAAGGTAGGCCAGCCCGGAGGCCCCGGCGGGCAGGGCCTCGAGGGCGGCCGCGATGGCCGGCAGGGCGGCCTCATCCCCGGCGAAAAGGTACCAGTCGGCATCCGGATTGGGCCGGTAGGCGCCGCCGGGCCCGGAAAAGATGATCCTGTCCCCGGGGGCTGCTGCCGCGGCCCACGGCCCGGCCAGCCCGGAGTCGCCGTGGACCACAAAGTCAATGGCGATTTCCTGCGCTGCCAGGTCCACCCAGCGGACGGTGTACGTGCGGGTGGCCGGCCACTGCTCGCGCGGCATGAACTCGCGGAGGGCAAACACGTCCACCGGCTCCGCGTATTCCACGCCCGGCTGCAAGAAGTGGATCTTGACGTACATGTCCGTGGCATCCTTGGGCACAAACGCCGCCAGCCCGGGCCCGCCGGCCACCACGCGCACCATGTGGGGGCTGAGCCGTTCGGTGCGGACCACGGCCAGGGACACCTGCGTGCGGGGCTTGACGGCGGGGGCAACAAACGGTTCCGGGCTGGTGCCAGCGGGATTCACAAAATACTCCTGGGGGTTGGTGCCGCCGCGCGGCCGCGTGAGATGGGCCTAAGAATATCAGCCGCCGCTCAGGCCGCCGGCAGCGCCCAGTCGATGGGGGAGGCGCCCTGCGCGCGCAGTGAATCGTTGATGCGGCTGAACGGGCGCGAGCCGAAGAAGCCCCTGGACGCCGACAACGGGCTGGGGTGTGCCGATTCAATGATGGCCGTGCCGCCCAGCAGCGGCGCCAGTTTTTGCGCGTCGCGGCCCCACAGCACGCTGACCAGGGGCCGGTCCCGGGCCGCCAGCGTCCGGATCACGGCCTCGGTGACCTTTTCCCACCCACGACGGCGGTGCGAACCCGCCGCTCCCGGCGCCACCGTGAGCACCCGGTTCAGCAGGAGGACGCCTTGCCCGGCCCAGGCGCTGAGGTCGCCGTGGGCTGCCGGCGGGATGCCCAGATCCGCCTGGAGCTCCTTGTAAATGTTGTTCAGGCTGCGCGGCAGGGGGCGCGTGGCCTTGTCCACGGCAAAGGCCAGGCCCACGGAGTGGCCCGGCGTGGGGTACGGGTCCTGGCCAACTATCAGCACCTTGACCCCTGAAAGGGGTGCTCCCAAAGCACGCAGCACACCGGTGGGCGGCGGCAGGAAGGAGGCACCGGCGTCGTACTCCCGGCGCAGCATGGTGCCGAGGCCGCGCAGCGTGTCCTCCTGGGGTGCCAGCGCTTCCGCCCAGTCCGGGGCCATCAGCGCCAGCGGATGGGACGCGAGGGTTTCCAGGGCCTGCAGCTGGGCGCCGTCCCAACCGGCGGGGGAAGCGGGTTCGGGCAGTTCGAACAGTGCAGGCAGGGAATCCATGGTTCCATTCTCGCCCCCTGCCGCGCGGGCTTCGTCCCTCCACAGTGGGTGCCCGCTGCCTGCCTGTCCACAACCTCCCAAATGACACTCGTGTGATTCGCCATTATCATGGTAGAAGGAGCGGTGCCTGCCGGGCGCGGCCGTGTGGACAGGAAAGAGAGCGTGTTGTGACGCAAGCAGCTGAACCCCTGCCACCTGCACACGGCGGGAACATGGTGCCGGATGCGGGCCGGGAGCACGGGCTGACCGAGCGGGACACACAAATGCTGGCACTGGAACGGCAGTGGTGGAAGTACGCCGGGGCCAAGGAGCAGGCCATCCGCGACATGTTCGACCTATCCGCGACACACTACTACCAAATCCTCAATGCGCTGATCGACACGGAGGCCGCCCTGGCCCATGACCCCATGCTGGTCAAGCGGTTGCGTAGACTACGTACGTCGCGACAAAAGGCCCGGACCGCGCGCCGGCTGGGCAACTGACGCACGCCCTTACTGCCTCACCCACAAGGACAGCACTGCACTATGAGCAATTACCCGCGGGATGAATTTGACCGTGTCCTGGAGAACTCGGCCCGTCATGGCGTCCACCGTGCCTCCCTTGAGGCGCCGCCCCGGAGCCTGATGCCGCTCATGACCTTCGGTGTGGCAGCCCTGTGCATTGGCCTGCTGGCGTTCCTGATTGTGCCCAAGCTGAGCGGCAACCACGCCGTGACCAATCCTCCCGCGGCCGTGTCGTCGACCTCCGCCAAGGCCACCACGCCCAGCCCGCTGCCCTCCAGCGCCGCCCCCCACACCACGGCTGCCGCGGAAACGCCGACACCGACCCCCACGCCAACGCCCGACTCGGTCCTGAACAAGGCCACCCCCGTTGCGATCTACAACGCCACGGGCATCGGCGGGCTGGCGGCCAAGTATTCCGGAATAGTCATGACGGACGGCTGGACCGTGTCGCAGGCGGCCAACTGGGCGGGCCGGCCGCAGGGGGCGTCGTCCATTGTCTACAACGGCGTGGCCCAGAAGGCGAACGCCGAGGAATTGGGCAAGCTCCTGAACATCCCCACCCTGCTGGACAGCGCCGAAATTGGGACGCCCCTGGCTGTAATCCTGGGCCCCGGCGCCCAGTAGCCCGCAACTGGGCCGGGTTGGGGTCCGCCGATTTGTACGCTGGATTCAGGACGGGTTTGAAGCGGGGAGTCCCGCGTGTTCCGCCCAGGCTGAGTGCACGACGCCGGGTCCCCGCCCTTCGCTTGCGGCCACGTTGCGCTTGCGGCCACGTTGGGGAGACGAAGCCCCTTCGCGTAGTTGGCATGTGGCGACGGCGGGGGAAAGCCGCCGCAAGCCAAGCCCTGCTCGCCGAAAACGGGGCGAAACCGCCGCAAGCTGGGCTCTGCTCGCCGATAACGGGGCCACTCCGCGGTGCCGGGGTATCTTGTCGGTGCGTTCGCGGGTTCGCCCCGCAGTTTAGAAATCTGCCCGGGGACCCACCGTTCTCATGGCTTGCCCCTGGTCTCGGCGGGGTTCGGCCTCACTGCGCGGCACCCCGCGTTCACCTTTTACCGCCGACAGCACAGATATGGCGGGCGAACTGATGGTTCGCCCGCCATATCTGCGCTGTCGTCATGCGATTGCGCCCGTGAATTCAATCCTTCAGTGGTACACCGTTTGCGTCGCGCTTGAAGGGATCTGCGCCGACAAGGATCATGATGCCTTCGATAAAGCCCCAGATGCCGCCGAATCCGATGGTCACAAATGTCACGACGATCTGGATGATGCCGATCTTCGTGTAGCCAAGGTAAAAGCGGTGGATGCCGAGGCTGCCCAACAGGATGCCCAGTATGCCGGCCACGATCTTTGACTTTTGCTCATAGCCGGGCTGCTGGAAGCCGGGCTGCTGCGGGTAGCCCTGCTGCTGGTACGGCTGGGCCTGGTAGGCAGGGGGTGCCTGGTCCATGGGCTGCGGGTACGGCTGTTCCTGGGAGACCGGAGGTGGCGGTGCATCGGCATAAGCTGCCGGAGCTTCGGGGGCGGGAAATGGGGGAGCCGGCGCGGGCCCTGGTTCTGCAGGCAAATCGGGGTTTTGGTTCTCACTCATGGTGACTCCTTCAGTGGTGCCGTTGATGTTGGTGAACGGGTGCATTGAGTTCGTGTGTCACAGGTGCGGAATGCGATGCTGCACGCCCCACGCTAGCCGGTTGTGTTGGCCCGGGGAAGTATTTGCAAGATGGCGGCGGCCGTTCGTGGCAGAAATGGCGCAGCATTCCGTTCGCCTTCAGCACATCGGGACAATCCGCGCTTGCACTCTAGGGTGTCGAGTGCTAATTATTGACTTAGCACTCTGTGGTGGTGACTGCTAGTTCCTAGCCAGGCAGCCGCCGTCGGAGGTAATAACTTTCCTCATGTGGTGAGGATTCCGCTGCCGGGGTGAAATAGATCGCCGGTGCCGGGTCCGTCCGTCGCGGGCACCACTGTGGGGAACAAGAGTCCAAAATGACTGTCCCGAAAGGACTGAAGCCTAAATGGCCAAGATCATTGCATTCGATGAAGAGGCACGCCGCGGCCTTGAGCGGGGCCTGAACATCCTCGCCGACGCCGTCAAGGTCACCTTGGGCCCGCGCGGCCGCAACGTCGTTCTCGAAAAGAAGTGGGGCGCCCCCACGATCACCAACGACGGCGTTTCCATCGCCAAGGAGATCGAGCTGGACGACCCCTACGAGAAGATCGGCGCCGAGCTGGCCAAGGAAGTGGCCAAGAAGACCGACGACATCGCCGGTGCCGGCACGACGAC
>Ga0157370_10008690_pt1 | contig 10928 bp, 6 predicted proteins | sample C35metaG_FD_113463 | JGI IMG/M metagenome (GOLD analysis project Ga0157370, IMG submission 113463) | Corn rhizosphere microbial communities from Kellogg Biological Station, Michigan, USA - C3-5 metaG | ecosystem: Host-associated > Plants > Roots > Rhizosphere > Soil | place: USA: Michigan... | reverse complement strand
TTTAGAGTTATGAACGAGAACAATTTAGAATTTTTGAAAAATACACTGGAAAGAATGGATTTTCCAGTGGAGCTTGGTCACAAATTGGCAGAACAGGTGAAAGCGGAGCGACCAGAGGTTAAACTTAATTATGAGCTGAACCGTGGTAATGAAACGGTTCAATTTGACCTGAACTTTCGCAGATCCGGTACCACTGATATGTATTTTTTTAATAGTTACCAGGCGACTTTAAAAACCGGTAATAAGTCTTATGATGCAAGCCAGGAATTCAGAATCCGTAATGGGAATAATGTCGGCATGGATGAGGCTTTCAATCTCGTTGCTGGCAGAGCGGTGCAAAAGTCTATGGTCAATGGTGACGGGGATGCTTATTTGGCCTGGCTGAAAATAGATTTTTCGCAGAAAGATGATTATGGAAACCATAAAATGGAACAGTTTAGTGATCGTTATGGCTATAATCTGGAAAAAGCACTGGACCGGTTTCCTATTGCGGAGCTTAAGAATCCGGAGGAAAAAAAGGAACTGATGGAATCGCTTAAAGCGGGAAATTCTATAGCCGTTAGTTTTACTAAAGATGGAAAAGAGTCGCTGTTGTTTGTTGAAGCGAATCCGCGGTGGCGCACCATCAATATCAAGGATGATAAGGGTGTTTCGGTAAGACGTGATCAGTTGGAGATCAAGGACAAGAACCAGAGTAAACAGATTGCTGAAAGACAGGAGCAGGATAAAAGTCAGAAGGCTGGTAAAAAGCAGGGACTGTCGGTATAGCCCTGAATACCTATATTTAAAATAAAATAATTGTAAACCCTATAAATCATAAAAAAGTATGGAAAAATTTTCGAAGGTAAAAGAACTTGTAGCAGGAATTGAGGCAGATGCGGACAAATTTTATAACAGTAGTAATGGGGCAGCAGGTACCAGAGTGCGAAAAGCAATGCAGGATTTAAAAGGGCTTGCTCAGGAAATTCGTGCTGAAGTAACGGAAAAGAAAAATAGCGCGAAATAAACAACTAACAACGTTTTGGGAATTATAGAACCCTGTCCGAAAAAGGCAGGGTTTTTTGTTAACGATTGGTTTTCTTCAACTGAAGTTTAATCTGTAGATTTCTAAATCACTGTTGCTTAAAATGACGGCGTTAATTTAGCAATAAAAAAATTGTTAAAATAATTTTAACAATAAAAAAAATGTCGTATATTTGACAAGAAATAAATTGTTAAATGATAAATAAAGTAAACTTAGATATCTTATTAAAAAATAACACAGGTAATAAAGCGAAGTCTGTTTTGCTTGAAGGCTTTGTTGTTCGTTTAGAGGCGTATTTAAAAATATTTTCTGCTTTACGTCAAGGAGTACACCAGAAGCATTTCCAGAACTTTCTGCTCATAGGTCAGCGCGGTGCAGGCAAGACTACCTTGTTGTATAGACTTAAGTATGGTATTGAAGATGGAGGGGAGAAGTTTAAGCATATTATACCGGTAATGTTTAACGAAGAGCAATATAATTTAACTGAGTTGTTAAATTTATGGGAAAGTGTTGCTGAACATTTAGCTGAGCATAGCGATTTTTCAACTTTACACGACGAATTGCAGATAGCTATTTGGGAAAGAAAAATCGATCAAGAAGCGGCTTTCGATTTATTGCAAAAAGCCTTAAAAAATGCTGGTAAAAGAATAATCCTGTTAATAGAAAATATTGATGTTTTCTTCAAAAAAATAGGTTTTGAGGAGCAGCGAGCTATGGAGAAAATGCTGTCTAATTGTGAATCTGTAAGTTTGATCGCGACTTCTACGACCTATTTTGAAGGTATTAATATAAAAGGAAGTTTTCGTGATTTCTTTGAAATCACCCAGCTAGATGGATTAACACATGATGAGTCGATAAAATTATTATTAAAACTGGGGGAATTAACTAATGAAAGTGAGCGTATACACCAAATCATCCTCCGAAATCCAAAACGAATTGAATCGCTAAGGCGGTTAACCGGAGGTAATCCCAGGACAATGTCCTATCTTTTTCAGATATTTTTAGATAACGGTAATGGTAAGGCTATTTTGGATCTATATAAACTCTTAGATGATCTGACATTTTTATATAAAGCTGAATTGGACCAGCTTTCTCCGCAACAACAGAAGGTGATAGATATAATTGCAAGGCATTGGGACGCTATTTCCGTAAAGGAGTTGGCAAATGGCACCAAGCTGGAAAGTAAATATATTTCATCTGTCCTAAATATACTGGAAAAGAATCAGACAATTGAAGTGGTTGCGACCAAGACAAAAAATAATCTTTACAGGATCAAAGATCGGTTTCTAAATATATGGTACTTAATGCGGTTTGGTAAAAAACGGGATAAAGAGAATATTGTTTGGTTAGTGAGGTTTTACGATGCGTGGTGTAGTAAGACAGAACTCTCTGATCGAATTGCTACACATATAAACAATTTGAAGGACGGTCAATATGATAGTTTGGCTGCGCTTGATTTGGGTAATACTTTTTTGTCATGCATTAACGTCTCACCAGATTTGAAATATGACTTATGGAGAACTACTAAATCTTATCTACCCAAGGATATGATCAAAGAGCTGAAGGTTTCCGAGGAGATATTATACAACTCCATCAAGAACCTTGTGCGCAAGAAAAATTACGATAAGGCTGTCGATGCCCTTAACGACATTGAAGTGAAAGATTTACACTATTATACTTTTAGTTACTGGGTGTATTACAAAAAAGGAGATATTAAGACTGCAGTTGAGTCGTTGGAACGAGTGTTTGAAATTAAACAAGATGGAACTACTGCCTTTACCATAGGGTCTATTTACGAGAGAAAATTGCATTTAACTGATTTGGCGGTTAAATATTATAAGATTGCTTTAGAAAAAGGGAATTATTCAGCGGCTTATCGCTTGGGACAGATTAATTTTTACTCTCTATCTGATTTAGAACAGTCGATAAACTATCATAGGTTAGCTATTGAAAATGGTATTTCTGATTCCATTGAGAGTCTCGCTACGATTTTTGTCAATAGCGAAAATTATTCGGAAGCTGAAGAACTTTACCAACTTTCTTATGAAAAAGGAAATTACTCAGCGTTAAATGAAATGGCCCAAATAAAGCAGAAAATTGGGAAGGCGGATGAAGCTATTCTTTTACTTAATCAGGCCATAGAACATGGTGATGAAGATGCACTTATCAATTTGGGCAAAATTTACGTTACTCCTGATTTTAATGATTTGAATGCCGCTAAAGCATTATTTCTGCGTGCGATTGATAAAGGTATTCCTCAGGCATATTACAACATGGGGAAATTGCTGATTTCAAAGGAAAAAAATGAAAAAGAAGGAATTCAGTACTTAAATACTGGCATCAAAAACCACGATTCTGAATCGGCTCATTATTTGGCACATTATTATGAGCATAGAAACAAGTACGAAAAAGCAGAAAAGTTATTTGTAAAAGCCTTTGAACTGGGAAAAAGTAGCGCTTTATTGTGTCTGGCAGATTCTGCGTTTGAAGCTGCGCGACATGATAAAAGGGATTTTATCATCGGCCTTTTTGATAAATATATGTTATCAGTAGGCAACGACAGCGCTGCAGTATCTATAGAATATGCACGGGTATTGCTTTGGGCGAATAGGTATGAGGAGTCATTCTCTTGTATAAGGGATGCCCAAAGTCAGATTGTGCGAATTTTTTCGGACTCAGATGAAGATTACAAGCAATATCTTATCTCAGAGTTGACTAACTATCTGGTTTTATCAATTGCCAAAGGGCAAATGGAAATGGCTCAGGAGCTGTTCAAACTTGAAACAGTGGATTACAAACAAATATTAAAGCCTGTTTACTATGCGATGATGAATTTTATGACTGATGATTATCCTAATGAACATCTCAAACCTGGTTCTGAACTTAAAGAAACTATAAATGAGATTATAATGGATATTGAAAAAAAGAGGGTTAATTATGGTAATCGTTAACTATAGTAATTGCCCTCCTTGTATTTAAATAGATTTTGTTCTTTATATAAAGAAAGCCCGAAGGAGTGCAATCCAACAGGCTTTAGTGTGTCATACGTTTCAGGAATGGGTTAATCGCCATTCTGACATACTGGTAAGACAATAGTAATTATGTTATTAACGGTAAAAATGTAGTTTTAGTTTGATAAATACAAACATTAACACATTTAGTCAATAGTTAAATGTCTGCCCTTGCTACCTGGACGCGCTTAATTCCTGAAGCGTTATGATGGAAAGTCACATGAGAAAGCCATAATTCTCAGTGATAGTTAATTCACCAATAAACTATTAGCATGGCAGTAAAAACTACAAAAAGTTGCTTTTTGGCCTATTTGGCTGAAGGTAAAACCGTTTCTAACTTGAAGGGGCAGATTATCCATCCACAAACATTTTTAACTATGGAAAGGAGCTGCTACAATGGCTAATCTTCCTAAAGTTAAATTTTATCCCGTGTGTAACGGTGACCAGTCACTCATTATTCTTGAGGACGCTACTACCATCCTTGTGGATTGCAATATGCGCGAAAGCTCAAAAGGTGATAGCGATAAAGAAATGTATGATGTACATAAGGACTTATTAGAGGCGATCCAGAAAGATAAAAATGGTGTGCCTTATGTTGATGTTTTTATACTGACGCATGGTGACCAAGATCATTGCCGTGGTTTCAAAACAAATTTTTATCAAGGTGATCCCCTCAAATACACTTCAACTGATAAGGCGAATAGTTTAATAAGGGTTGATGCAATGTGGTTCTCTCCAATGATTGCGGAAGAGCATACCAACGATGATGAGGATGCATATCAAAAAGAAGCGGAAAGGCGCTTAAAGCTACATCGTAACAATGATTCTAAAAAGGATGAGCCTGGAAATAGGATTAGGATTATCGGCTACGATGGTAATGCTAAATATGAAGACCTGGATCATTTAAGGTCGACTCCCGGGGAGGTAGTAAGCAGGTTTAATGACAGAGACCAGGATAAATTCTCCATCTTTATCCACTCTCCTTTTAAAGAGCATCTAACATCTGCGACTAAGGACAAAAATTCCACAAGTATCGTGTTTCAGGCTCGTTTTAAATCCGGAAAATATGACACTTCTTTTAGCGCCCTATTTATGTTCGGTGGTGACTCCGACCATTACTCATGGGATACGATCCTCACCAAGACAAAGAATTCGGGCAAGGACAAGTCTGAAAGTGCACTAAAATGGGATGTGTTTTTATCGCCGCACCATTGCTCTTGGTCGTTCTTCAACGATAGGCCTCAGCACGAAAATCCTACTCCAATGGCAACTTCGTTAGAAATTTTGGATAGTAGGAATAGTGGTGGAAAAGTGATCGCGTCCAGTAAAAAAATCGTTAAAGATGAGGATAATCCTCCTCATGATCAAGCTAAGGAAGAGTATGTCAAGAAGGTTGGCTCTGTTAATTTTTTAAACACGGAAACACACGAAGTGGTTGGCAAAACACCACAGCCAATTGTGTTTGAAATAACCGCTAAGGGACCGGCACAGCCACCTAAGGGGAATGTAGGTAGCGCATACGGTGCCGCTGGCGGATCTGGAGCTGCATCAACCATCATAAAGCAAGGCTAATATGAGGTTTAGTGATGATTTGAGCCCTTACACAAATGAATTGCCTGATTTTCTTGCTGAGGCATTGATTCAAGTTAAACAGTACTTTAAGGTCAACGACCTTAAAGTACTGTCTTTTGATATTGCAAATATTGCTGTACCTGTAACTTATCAAGTTTCTTTACCTTCTAGAGGTGCAGTAAATGATATTGATATCAGGTCAGAGGAGCCTGTGCTAATTAAGTTTTCGCTCGTTGATTACCCTAACAGGGTTCCGGTAATAATGAGCGACAGGAAAGATTTTCCAAAGAATGAACTGCCTCATTTATATGCATCATACATAGGAGATCCTGCCAAATTATGCCTGGTGAGAAATAGTCCTAACGAATGGTTTGCATCGAGACAACTAAAAGATCTGCTACTGGTAGGGGAACAATGGTTTTATAAAGCAGGTACTGGTCAATTGATTGAAGATGGAGGCGAATGGGATCCTACTAGACTGGAGTACTACCGTGGGTACCACATTTACAAATACGAGGTACTGCAGGATATCGTTAAAAATGACCAACGGTTCCTGCCGGATATTGGAATGGCAATCTTAATGAGTTGTACCACCAAAGAAGGTATGAAAGATCAACGGAATCTTACCTATAAATCTCTTTCTGGAATTCCATATCTGATAATAGACAAAGCAAAGAAAGATCTAGAAAGTCTACAGGAACAACTAAAGACACACAAGAGCGAGTCGGATCCGCTGTTCTCCATCTTAGTTTGGGATGTTGACAACGGTGTTGATGAACAGCATTTTTCGGATTTACCTACCAATTTTGGGGAGCTAAAAACTTACTTAAAGGAAAAGGGTGTTAATATAGTACAAATACTCAAGGTCTATGACGGTAAAGGCCTTCATCTAAAAAAAGGTATCCCTATCGTCCATGCAGTGAGGCGACCTTTAAAAATGATAGGATATGGCGGTGATTATGAGTTTTTTAACTTTGTATTGCATTCGCCTAAAGGCATAAAAAATCTTAGTAATGATGCCTTGGTTATCAAACAATCTCATATTGAGCCGTTCGGACAAGAATTGGCCCACAAACTTTCAGGAGAAATAAGAATGTCAAAAACAATATATATCGGCGCGGGGTCGCTCGGTTCGAAAATGATAGTTCATGATGCCAGAACGGGCAAATTGCATATTGCGGCTGTAGACGCAGATGAGATGTTACAACATAATTTAGTAAGGCATGCGCTTTTCCCAAATTCGATTGGACAGAACAAGGCGCTAGCTATAGTAGAGGAAATAAAAGCATTCTATCCTTTAGATAGCACTAAAAACTTCATTGCCTATGATAAGGATGTAATACATGTTTTAGATGCTGAAATGACAGAGTATAACTGGCTTGTTGATACATCAGCTAGTACCCAAGTGCAAAATCACCTTGTATTACGACGATTGCCCCAAAAGATGAATATAAGTAGATGTGAAATCGTAGATGGGGGCGCCTTAGGTCTTCTCTACATAGAGGGAGAGAATAGAAATCCAAGACTGGATGATTTGGTTGGCCTCACTTATTTTATGGCAACAGAGGATTCAGATTTAGCACAGTGGCGGACGAATGATGCAAAAACTGAGCAGACAACTTTAGATGTGGGCCTGGGTTGTAGCTCCACAACAACTGTTATGGCCGATGACATCATCAGTAACCATTCAAGTATCTTTTCCAGGGTATTGGCAGATGAATCTGACAGGGAACGCATTAAAGAAAATGGGCTTATCTACCTGAATTTAATAAATGATCGCAATGGTTTCACTGAAACTTCCAGTGATGCTTTTGTGATTAAGCCATTCACTGTAATTCCATGTTATGCCAAAAGTGGCTGGGAAGTGAGATTTAAGGACGGGGCAACGGACTTATTGCTTGAGCAGTGCAACTCTTATAAACCAGTAGAGACAGGAGGGATTTTGATTGGGACAGCAAACTATAAAACCAAGGTTATTCATGTATTTGACGTGGTCACTCAAACCAAAACGAGCCGGGGTACAGAGGTGTCCTTCACTAGAAGCAGTGATGGATTGCCTGAAATAGTAAATCAGATCAAAAAAGAAACCGGGGAAGTTGTAGGTTACGTAGGTGAATGGCACTCACATCCTATGAATCTGGAAGGCCTGAGTTCTACAGATCTGAATACAATAAAAGATCTTAACAAGCTCAACAGTTTAGTGCCAATTCCTACTTGTTCTTTAGTCGTTACTAAAACAAAAGTCTTACCATTTATTTTTGAATAACATGAGCACAGAAACCAACTTAAAAGCAAAAAATGTTCCCTATCTATGGTCATTTTTTGTATTTAACCTAACTGTCCTGATCGTCATTTTTTTTGCTGGCTACTATAGAGAAATAAGTGGCGACTTAGAGAAGATGCTATCACTACGAACTGCAGGGGTACTCGCAGCACCGCTGATACTATTTATCATTAATGGATTATTATCGAGTGAGCAGAAGACGGTATTGGTTTTTTGGCGCTTAAAAGATCCTTTACCCGGAACTAGAGCTTTCTCTGTCCATGCACCCCGAGACATGAGGATTGATATGGCGAGATTGCAAAGCCTTCATGGCAATTTGCCCACTTCCGCTAAGAATCAGAATGCATTATGGTATAGAATATTTAAAAGCAATCATGATGACATCATGGTATGGAAGAGCCACAAAGACTTTTTGTTAGCAAGAGATATGGCTGCAATGGGCTTTCTGTTTGTTTTATTTGCTGGCATTCCAATGTTGATTGTTGGACCTGCCCCTTTAAACTGGCTATATTTTTTATGGTTAGTATTTCAATACTCTTTAGTCTGCATTATCGCTCAAAATCATGGAAAACGGTTTGTGAAAAATGTCCTTGCTGTCGAGGGAATCAAATAGTTAGTGAGGATTGAGCTAAGCAATTGTAAATGAAAATTCAGGAGTTTACTTGCTTTTGCTTTCTTTTTCGTTTTGCCTATTAGTGTCAATTTTTCAGCAAAGATGCTTTTTACGACTCTAATTCAGCTAGCCAGCATTGTTATATGCTTCCCTTACCCATGAAGTAACTTCCTCGTCAATTTCTTTGGTGGAGGAGATGTTGACTTTATGGGAACACATGGCGTTTGCGGTGGTAATGGCCTGTAGTTTCCCCTGGGGCTACCTGCCTTTTAAATTGATTCCGATTTCAAATCTTGTTTTTGTTGCTGGGTTCAGGGTGGCGAATTGTTTTTTCCTGCGCAAACTGACGTAGGTATTTTTCGGGGCAATTTCAATATCCTGCCCGAACTGCAGGATTGCTGCCATGAGGTTTTGGTAAATGATTTTCAAGTCTTCTTTTCCTTGGTACTGGGCAGCTACCAGGTCAGTGTTTACTGCTTTTGATTCCGCGTCACTTCCTTTTGTTTTTAGGGCGATCAGGTTGGCAAAACCGTGGGTTAGCCCATGCTGCTCTTTTAGAAACTTCAGCATCTCGCCGTGTTTTACCAGCTGCTGGTCTTTGGTGATTTCAATCCATTCTTCCAGTGATTTACCAGTGTTTTTTTCAGGTTTTCAATCATTGGCTTCATGCCTTTATCCATTGTCTTAGTGTTTGGTTCTTAAATTTAATCATTGGGTTTTGAAATTCAATATCTGGTTGGATATCGTTTAAACAAAAAACTTCCAAATGGTCCCTGAATAATCCTGTTAGACAATCCAATAGCGTAAGTTGACGATTTGAATGGTTTGTCCTTTCTTGATTATTTTGGAGCACTGGTAATTAATTCTAAAAAGCAGATAATCTTTGTCACTGCTAATAGTGACCTTGCATTTCTTTTTAAAATGAAATTTGAGTTTTTAGATGATGATAAATTTACGATATTGAGGTTCGAGCGCAATGAAGTGTATAAATGCTTATGGCGAATTAAGGATAAATTTTTTGCTTTCCTTAATCGTTCTATGCCATCATTGGCCAATCCTTATACTGGCCTTCTGCTTGTTCCAAGACTTCTTTTAATAGATTATCTAATTCAGAAAATGGAACTTTTCCTTTCAACTCCTTTTTAACGGCTAAACGAATGGCAGAGCGGGCATCTTCTTTTTTGGTCCAATCCAGTTGCAGGTTTTTCTTGACCAAAGCCACTACTTTATGCACCAAATCTTGAATAGGTCCTGATTGATTGATGATTTTTTCGTTGGCTGAAAGCAAATCGTAAAAAGCCAGTTCATCCTCCGTTAAGCCCAGTTGTTTGGTACGGATGTCATCGTTTTTAAACTCCGTAGCAATATCCAATAGATGTTTAATGGCAGCGATAGAATCGAGGCTGTTCTTGTGGTATTTGCTTAAAACTTTTTCTAGCTCTTCTTTTAAGCTGGTCATTCTGCGAATGTTTTTTACCATGCGGACTTTTAGCTCATCATTAATAATGCGTCGTAATAATTCAACTTTGATATTCTCGCCGCCTTTTTCTTTTACCATGGCTTGGAAACGGTCATCGATAATAGAGATATCTATTTTATCTAAATCGTACATAGCCGCTAAATCCACAATCTTTTGCGATTCGATGGATTTACTAATTAAATCCTTGATGCGGTCATTTTTAATTCGTTGTGGACCAGGAGGGGTTTTGATTTTACGAATCACATCACGTATTTTTTGGATGATTGCAACTTCTTCCTGAATGACCCAAATGCGCTGATCAGAATTGGTGATGGCCACTAACTCGGTGAGCTTTCTTTCTTCTAGTAAAAAAGCATCGGTCACCGGATCTGAATGGAGTAAATCATTGACCAAACTATTCGACCATTTCAATTTTTCGCTTTCCTTCATCTTGTTGAAGTCTTCAATATCAAAATTGCCCATTAATTCTTTTACTGCTGCAAATTGTGCTAAGCACGTTGCAACTGCAACATTCATATCGATGGTTGGTTTTCCTTCGCCTCCGCTTCCAGTATATTTTTTAGTTGCTTCGGCCAAATAACCAGAGATACCTATAAAATCGACCACCAAGCCATTGGTTTTATCTTCAAAAATACGGTTTACCCGAGCAATAGCCTGCATCAGGTTATGGCCTTTCATAATTTTATCTACATACATGGTATGCGCACAGGGCGCGTCAAAACCCGTTAGCCACATATCGCGAACAATTACTATTTTCAAAGGATCGTCAGGTGTACGGAAACGTTTTTTTACGCCTTCCATATTTTCCTTTGTACGTACATGGGCATTCCATGCAGCAGGATCTTTGCTAATATTGCTCGTCATGATCACTGCTATTTCTGGGCAACCTGGCAACGCAATTAGTGCATCATACATTTTTACGCAATTTCTCCTGCTCATACATA
>Ga0157370_10008689_pt1 | contig 10929 bp, 9 predicted proteins | sample C35metaG_FD_113463 | JGI IMG/M metagenome (GOLD analysis project Ga0157370, IMG submission 113463) | Corn rhizosphere microbial communities from Kellogg Biological Station, Michigan, USA - C3-5 metaG | ecosystem: Host-associated > Plants > Roots > Rhizosphere > Soil | place: USA: Michigan... | reverse complement strand
GCCCTCACAGAGCACCCGCCGCAGCCCGCGCTTCGCGAACGCGTCGAGCATGACGGTCACGTCGAGCCTCTCCTCCCCACACACCAGCACATCTGCAACCCGCGAGAGCGCTTCTTTCTTCACATGCGATGACGTGCCGATAGTCACCACGATGGCCCTGACCGGCGCGTCGGTGAAAACAGCGGATTCGGGATCCAGCGCCAGCGTCCCCGAGACGATGGCGAACACCGGCTGATCCGCCAGGCCGCTCGCACGACGCAACTCAACGGATGCCGGATCAAGCCGCATCGCGCCGTAGCCTTCCGCGCGCACGGTTCCGGCGCCGACAAGAATGACATCGGAGTCTCGTCGCAGCAGGTCGAAAACGCGCTTGTCCGCGTGACCGGAAAGCCCTCCCGAGAGGCCGTGATCGGTGGCCGCTCCGTCGATGCTCGCAACGAAGTTGACGCGGACCGATTGCATGCTCCGGTCGTTGAGTGCGTAGCATTCGGCCAGCTCGTCATCGTCGAGCGGCGCGGCGTTGCGCCCCGGCCAGCCCCGACTGATCGTTGCGTCGTTCACGCGGCTTGCATGTTGTGGCGCAGGTACGCCGGTTCGCGAAAGCCGAGGACTGCTTCGGTCATGCGCATGGCGGCGACCGTGGCCGCGACGTCGTGCACTCGCACGATGCGCGCTCCCTTGATGACGCAAATGACGGCCACAGCCAGCGAACCGTTCAGCCGGTCGTGCCTTGGCCGATCCAGTGTCTCGCCGATGAAATCCTTGTTTGAAACCGCGACCAGCGTCGGCAGCCCGATCGCGACGATCTCGTCCAGGCGCCGCGTGAGCTCCAGCGAATGGCACGTGTTCTTGTTGAGGTCATACCCGGGATCGACGATGAGTCGACCGAGCGGCACACCGGCGGCAACGGCACGCGCGATGCGATCGCGGAGGAACGCGACGACGTCCGCCGTTACATCGTCATAGCGCGGGCGTGGCGGCTCGCTGCGCGGCGGCGCGAGGCTGTGAGCAAGCACGAGCGTCGCAGCGCTATCCGCGACGACGGCTGCCATGCTCCGGTCATATAGTCCGCTCGCATCGTTGACGATGCTGGCCCCGGCCTCGATGCACAACCGGGCGACCTCGGCTCGGTACGTGTCCACCGAGATCACGACATCCGACGCGGCGTGGAGCGCCTCGATCAATGGCACCACGCGATCGAGTTCCTCGTCGACGCTGACGGCGGGACCGCGTCCGAACGGCACCCCACCGACGTCGACGATATCCGCGCCATCGCGCACCGCCGCTAGCGCCGCCGCGATCGCTCGGTCCAATTCAAACGTGGAACCCCGGTCGAAAAAGGAGTCCGGTGTACGGTTGACGATGGCCATCACCGCCACTTCTCGCGAAAAATCGAACGTTCGTGCCCCTATCCGCCAGCCCATGTGAGAGAGACGCGACTCGGAGTGCGACGCCGGCTTTGATTCTGCGCCTCGGTGGTTCGATCTGTCCGACATCGATCGTGATCAGCGGAGGCGCCGGAGGCCTTGCCGCGGCGGATCAATCAAGCGACGTACAGCGCGACATGGCGCGGGCTGGGCAACCGGCATCTTGACGGCTTGCGTGGACCGTGGAGGCACAATGCCAAACGACAACAGTGCGAGTGTCAGGGGTGACGTCAGAAAACGGGCAAGCCTTTTCATCGTGACTTCCTTGGTGGCATGTTCACGCACCGCCTCATTGCAACAGCGCCACGAGTGCGGGATTGGGCGCAGCTCGCGTCGAAGGTTCTCGACGCGTCAACTCTCGACTTGGACACTACGCGCACCTGCAGAATTAAAGAATAGGAAACTCTCCACAGCGGGAGTCAGGCATTCTTGATTCCCGACGGCCGAAACCCGTGCCCGGCAATCTGGCGACAAGGAACGACAATGGCAACGGTGCATCCGATCCGCAAAGCGCATCAAGAACACTCTGTTCCATGGTTCTGGCCGTTGGCCGCGGCCATCGAGCTCGGCGAGGAGGGTATGCGTCTGTTCCAGCGCAACCTCGACTTTGTCGTGCAAGCGCACGTGATCAATGCGCCGCCGATGCCGGAGTGGGCCACGCCGAACCGCGTCGATCTCGAGCTCGATACGCTACGCCTGCGCGATTTCTCGAGACACGGATCGCCGATGATCTCAACGCCCGTCTTGATCGATCCGCCCTATGCCGGTCACAGCTCATCCCTTGCCGACTATGCCAAGGGACAGAGCCTCGTCGAGACTCTACGCGCAGCCGGACATGACCGCGTTTTCGTGATGGACTGGAAGGGCGCAACCCCCGAGATGAAGGATTACAGCATCGATACGTACCTGGCCGAGATCAACGTCGTCGTCGACGACCTGCGAACGCCGGTGCATCTCGTCGGATTGTGCCAGGGCGGGTGGATGTCGGCGATGTATGCGTCCAGATTCCCCGGCAAGGTACGCAGTCTGGTTCTCGCAGGAGCGCCGATCGACACCGATGCCGGCAACGGTCCCATCAAGCGAATGGCGCACGCGCTGCCGATGAGCGTTTACCAAAATCTCGTAGCTGCGGGCGGCGGACGCATGCGCGGCGAGGTCATGCTTGCTGGCTGGAAGAACATGCATCCGGGCGAACAATATCTCACGAAATATATCGACCTCTATGACCACATCGCGGACAAGGGCTACGTCGCTCGCAGCGAGCACTTCGAGCGATGGTTCGAGAACGCGCTCGATCTGCCCGGCCGCTACTATCTCCAGGCGGTCGAGGAGCTGTTCAAGGCCAACCGCTTCGCCAAAGGGGAGTTCATCGGCCTAGGGCGAAAACTGTCGCTGAAGGACATCAAGGTCCCGCTCTACCTGCTAGCCGGCGAGCAAGACGACATCACGACCAGGGAGCAGGTGTTCGAGGCAGCACATCTGGTCGGCACGCCACATTCCGCCATTGTCACGAGAATGACGCCCGGAGGTCATATCGGGCTGTTCATGGGCTCGGCGACGTTGGCCGAAGCGTGGCCCGCGATCGGTCACTGGATGAGGAGCCATGAACACGTTTGACACCGAATACCGGATCCTGAGCGCGTCGCAGCGCCGCGGAAGCGCTTGGGCGGCGCTGCGAGTCCTATTCTTCTTTTGTGCGGCTGCACCGCATGCCGAGCTGTTGCTTCCGTGTTCGTGCTCGCGATCACGCAATCGCCACCCGTGTCAGTGTCGTTGGCCACGTCGTTCGACCACGTCCACAGGATGCTGATCCGCTATGCGGTTCCGTCGTTGCAGGCAACCAATGGTGCGGTCCGAGAGCGTTGCCGCATCCAACAAACGACCTCGATCGCGTCTGCGGCGCGCCGCAACGTCGCAATCTTGGTCGCGCTGAGACCGGTTGTTCGCAGCCGCTCGTCGCCTTCCTGCTGGAAGCTTTCGGTCGTGGGAAACACGTACACGGGAACGGGCACACCGCCTGCCTGAACGCATTGTCCGGCCGCACGGGTCACGCGATGCATGATCGCGCTCGCTGCCCGGATACTGAGCTGCTGGAAGACGATCGCTTTCGCGCACGCCTCCCACAATGTCGGATAGCGCGGCGGCTTCACACCTCGCATGCGCTTGACGAGAGCGGCAAGTCATGGAATGCGCTTCGCCGCTCGATAGAATTGGCGGAGGTCGCGATCCACGCCGAGCATCTGCCTGGCAAGCGCAAGAACCGCGGTGTCGTTGTGCGCGTTCACCTCGATCGTGATCGAAGCGCGGGCCGCCGCTTGAACCTGCGTAGCGCGCACGATCGTGGTTTCCGCGAAACCGGAGAGTGCGTGCACGTACATTCCCTCTGGCGTGAGCAGATCGACGGCATTGGTGGAGAGGCGCCGAAGCACACTCACGGTCAGATCGAGCCGGTACGGCGACACGACCGAGCTCATGCACGCGCGTTGGCGTTTTTGCGCTTCGCCGCCGCAACCTACGCCGCCGTCTGCACGGCACTTCCCTGCGATACGTCGGTAGCCGACGGCAGCGGTTGAACGCAATAGCCGGCCGCGGCCCCAAGGCATTCAGACCGTCCTGCAACGACCGCACTCGCGTGTGCCCTTTGGCCATCAGCAGCTTCGCCATGGCCGCAGAGGTGGCCGCGTTCGGACGGGAAGAGAACGAGCGCCCAGTGCAGGACAACCGCCGTCTTTGTGTAGCGGGCATCACAAAGCCAGCTCGACGCTGGCGCCTACGAACCAGTTGCGGCCGGGGGCGGGCTCGAAAAACCGGCCGTTGGTGTCGCCGACGATCACCGATCCCGCGTAGTTGCGGTCGAACAGGTTGTTGAGGCGGGCGTAGCCTTTCCATTTGGTGGCGCCAGTCGTCTCGGAAAAGCCGACGCGCGCGTTCATGACGGTGGAGGCTGGCGCTGCGTCGCTGTTGCGATCGTTGACATAGAGCTTGTCGACGTACTGAACTTCGAGTGCTGCCGAAAGTACCGAATCGGCCGGTGCCCATGCAAGCTCGCCGTACGCCTGTTTCGACGGCACCGCGGGAAGACGCGATCCCGATGCGACAATCGTTGGTGGAGACCCCGTGGTGAATTCGTTGGCGAATTCGGCGCGCAGCCATGTGAGTGCGACATGCGCACGAATGCCGTGGTCGTAAAGCCCATCCCATGCCGCTTCCGCGCCGCGTCTTCGTGTGGCGCTGGCATTCTTGAAAGTCGTCCGCCCGCCGGTCGCGGTATCGACGACGATCTCGTCGGTCGTATCGATATGGAAGATCGCAGCGTTGACTCGATGTCGTGGCCCGATGCGCGCCTTGACCCCCATTTCGGCGGCGTGGCTGGTCGCCGGCTGCAGCGCGAAATTGAGCCCTGTGCCCCCGTTCCGGTAGGCGAGCTCGGCGAGGGTCGGCGTCTCGAAGCCGTCGCCATAGCTTGCGTAGACATTGAGATCGTCGTTTGCATGAAACACCACGCCGAGCACGGGGCTGGTGTCGTTGAACCGCTGTGTGCCGCTGTCGTCAGGGTTCGACTCCGTAACGTAGTGGTCGACCGATTCGTAGTGAACCGTGCTCGTGCGGATACCGGCCGTTGCCGACCATGCCGCGGACAAGCCCCATTCAGCCTGCGCATACATGTCGTGTGACGCGACGGTGTCGTGCTCGTCGCGGCGCAAGGCGCCCAGGCTGCCGTTGTCGTTGACGTAGCCTCTGCGGCGTTCGCGCTGCCGGTCGGTATCCGCGCCAAATGTCACGATCAGCGGTCGCGCGAGCGCTTGTCCGCGCCACACGACGCGCGCACCGACGCCCCGGTAGTCGCGATCGAGGTCCGGTACGCCACCCGCCGATGTGGGTCCGGCGCCCGAAAACGCGAGATACTGGCGGACCAACCTGCGGCCGACGTACGCATCCGCGTGCAATTCCCAGGCTTCGTTGAACCGGTGGTCCGCCGCCACGCCACCCTGCGTCTGGTTGATCGTCTTACGGGTATCGAACTGCAGGGCCGCGGCGTCCACGCCACGCGGATTCGCAGTCCATTGCGCGCGCGTCAAGCCCAGCGGGTCCTGCGTCTCGGGTTGGTACTGCGTGTTGCCGATCAGTGTCACGCGCGTATGATCGGTCGCGTCGAGAACCAGCTTGGCGTTCGTCACGTCGCGGCGCGCCGAAGAGTGGTCCCGATAGCCGTCCGTGATGAATTCCGTCGCAGCGAATGTGCCGCCCGCACGCGTCGTAGCGGCTCCCAGCTTCACGCCGAACGTCCCGGTACCGTAACTGCCGCCGCCGATCGTGATTGTCCCCAGTGGCGCTTCGGGCGGGCTTTCCGTAAAGATCGATATGACGCCGCCGGACGCATTGCCGTACAACGCCGAAAAAGGCCCGCGCAGAATCTCGATGCGCTGCGCCGACAGCAAGCTGAAGCTGCCGGTCTGACCCTGGCCGTCGGGCATCGTGACCGGAATGCCGTCCTGATAGAGGCGTACGCCGCGCACACCGAACGCCGCGCGTGCGCCGAAGCCGCGCGAGCTGATCTGCAGGTCCTGCGCGTAGTTCTGGCGATTCGCCGCGAACACACCCGGTATGCGCGCCAGCGTTTCCGAGAGATTCACTTGCGGCTGTCCGTCATGCAGCGTGAACGCGTCAATGATGTCGATCGACGCGGGAAGCCCAAAGGCACGCTCGGCGCTGCGTGTCACGGTGACGACGATGGGGTCCAACGTCAACGCGCCCGTAAGAGGCTGTGCCTGAGCCACGACAGCCATGCACGCCAAAGGCCATGCGGCCGCAACACAGTGAATCCGACTTGGAAACCTCATGCAATCAGTCTGCGCACCCCCATCGATGGCCGGCGAGCGGCTACGCGCCCGGCCGCTGCGAGCGCAGATAGGTGACCACTTTCCAGATCTCGTCGGAGGACAGTTGCTTGCCCCACGACGGCATCAGCGTTCCTGGGCGCCCGTCGTGGATAGTCCGGAACATTTGCTGCGGATCGAGTTTCGACGCGGTGAGATCGGGCGCGATACCCCCGCCTTTGGCCTCGAGTCCGTGGCAGTTGTAGCAGCCCGTGTTGAGAAAGAGTTGGCGGCCCGCCTTTGCAGCCTCGGCATCTCCAGCAAACGGATTGGCCGTGCCGACCTCATCGGGGGTGCCGCTCTTGTCTGCCGCCGCCGCACCGAGGACGCTCATTGTCCCGACGATCGCCAGGACCAAGAGCACGCTACGTATCGACATGTTGGTCACCGTTCGGTGAACGGGGCAATAAACGGCACCCCGTAGCGGTCGAAGATGGCCTTGATGCGGCCTTCAGTGAGCAGATCGCCAATGGCGCGGCTCACGGACGCCCGCAGATGGCCGTCCGCACGCCGCACGCCGATGGCCATGTTCCAACGCAGTGACCGGTCAGGTGCGGCATCGGCGAGCGGGCGCATCGCCGTCGTTCGGCCCTGCAGCAAGCGGGCGACGTCGGAAAGCCAGACCGCCCCGGCATCCACCTCGCCGCGCGCGACGGCGTCCACCACTTCCCGCTGGTTGCCATAGACGACGAGGTGGGATCCGATCCGCTCGAGACGCATGTGAGCGCCGGACTGTCGCTCGACACCGATGCGGGCCTCGCGCAGATCGGTCGCTCCGGACGTGACCTTGAAATGCTCCTGCGCGGCGATTAGCCGATAACCGGTGCTGTAGTACGGCGCCGTCAGTGCCAGCGCATCCGCTGTCTCTGCCGCAGGGTCTACTGGCAAGCCCATGAAGAGGTCGCACTGGCCGGCAAGGAGCGAGCGCCGGAGGGCCCGTCCGCCGTACGTGGTGTCGACCCATACAAGACGCGGTTGTAGATCAAGATGCTCGGCTATGGCCTGAGCAATTTCCACATCGACCCCCGGTTGCCCGCCCACCCTGTTCAGCGAAAGCGGCGGATTGTCCGGATCGACGCAGATGCGCAATGCGAGCGACGACTCCACCGTGATCGCGCGCTCGGCTGCCGCCGTCGGGACACCGACGGCAATGAGGGCCAGCACGAGGAGTGCGTGCCGGGCAATCATCGCGGTTGAGCCGGTAGAACCTGACCGAGCTGAGCCTGGCTCGACGTCGGCGTCGGTTGCGGCTGTCCCTGGTCAGACAAACGTTGTGCCTCGGGCAGTGCGAAAACGAAGAGCATCGTGCTGCCGAGGACGTTCTTCTGCCCCGGTGTGTCGAGCAACTTGGCCCCCGCGATCGCTTTGGAGGGTACGATCGACCAACCGGAAGAGATGGCGACGTACTGCCGGCCGTCCACCGCGAAGCTCATGGGGTTCGTCACGATGCCCGAGCCTGTCTTGAATCCCCAGAGCTTCTTGCCGGTCTTCTGGTCGAGCGCTTCCAGCTCGCCTTGCGGATTGCCCACGAAAAGCACGCCGCCTCCGGTCGCCAGCACGCCCGCGTACATCGGCCACGCCGTGTCGTATCGCCAGGCCGCCTTGCCGGTCGCAAGATCGATCGCCGTCACATGGCCGGAGGCCGGCGGAACGCGCTCGTGGCCGCCGCCGTAATACGGCCGCCCCTTCTGGTATTCGAGGTCGAGCGCAAAGAACTTGCCGCACATCTCGATGGCCGGCACGTAGACGAAGTTCGTCAGCGGGCTGTACGCCATGGAGACCCATTCCTTGCCCGCGGTGCCGTGGCCACAGGCGACCACCGGTTCGTCGGGCTTGGCAAACTTCAGAGGCGTCATTTTCCCGGTCTTGGGATCTACCTTGATGCTGTCGACGTGGATAAAGGGGTGTGCGTAGACAACCTGACCGTTGGTGCGATCGAGGAGATAAAAGTGCCCGTTGCGGTTCGCCTGAGCAAGCGCCTTCGCCACGACCTTTCCATCGGCGAGCCGCACGTTGTCGAGCAGCATCGGCTGATTGACGCCGTCGTAATCCCAGACGTCGTGTGGCGTAAATTGAAAGTGCCACTTGATGTTCCCGGTATCCGCGTCGAACGCGAGCATCGAGCTCGTGTACAGATTGTCGCCTTGCCTGTGAGGACCATAGAACACGGGCGAGGGATTGCTCGTGCCCCAGTAGACGAGGTTCAGATCGGGATCGTACGCACCGGTCAGCCAGGTTGCGCCACCGCCGTGGCGCCAGGCTTCAGTGTTCCCTGGCCAAGTCTCGCTGCCTGGCTCGCCGGGTGCCGGCACCGTGTACGTCTTCCACGCTTCCTTGCCGGTATCGGCGTCGTAAGCAACCAGAAACCCGCGAATGCCGAATTCACCGCCGCCGGGGCCGATCAGCACTTTGTTCTTCACGACGAGAGGCGCAGCGGTCAGCGTGTATCCCGCCTGCCAATCGGCGACCGTGACCTTCCAGATCTCCTTGCCGGTTCGACCATCGAGCGCGAGGAGATGACCGTCGAGCGTCGCCCAGAACACCCGATCTCCAAGAACGGCCACACCGCGATTGACCACGTCGCAGCAGAGCATTGCCGATATGTTTTCGGGCAGTTCCGCCTCGTACATCCAGAGCAGCGACCCCGTGCGCGCATCCAGCGCGAACAGCTTGCTCCAGGCCGAGGTGATGTACATGACGCCGTTGTTGACCACCGGGATTCCGTCCTGGCCGCCCAGGACACCCATCGAGAACGCCCAAACCGGCGCAAGCTTGCTCACGTTGGTCGCATCGATTTGCTTGAGCGGACTGAACCACGTGCCCGCATAATTTCCCCCGTAGATCAGCCAGTCGCTGGGATTCTCGGCGGCACGCAGCAAACGATCTTGCGTCACCGGCTGGAACTGGTCGGCAGTCGTGGCGGCACCGGCAACGGCACCGGTCCACGCCACCATCGCCAAACTCACCAGTGCACTCGCTGCACCGATTCGCGCCCATACTGTCTGTCGATACATTGCTTTTCCCTCGCGGTGTGGCAGTCAAAATCGTTTGGGTACAGCTACGCTCATCGAACGATAGGCCACGCCGACGCGACCCGCCATCAGGAACGCTTGACCATCTTCGTAGGGCAATCTGCATTGCCCACGAAGCGACAGCTGCGGCCGCTAGGGCCCTCGCGCGATCCGCGTGAGACTCGTCGCAGCCCAGGCAGGAGTGCCTAAGAAAGCCGCTACAGTAAAAGTCAAGATTTCCCTACTCGACGTCGCCCACTTTCGCGATATCGTGCTTGGCAAGGCTCTCTCGCGATCAGCGGTGCGCGATCGAAGCTGACCCGAGCGTTTTCCACACACGCACCAGGACGATTGATCTCCGAAATGCACTCGCCAAGGCGCCCGCCGGTTCCGAGGCCTCGCATCCGTGTCGACTTTGCAAGCGCTTTCGCGGTCGCCGTCGCAGCCGCCGAAATCCTTCTTGATCTTGGTACGGGGGTGGAACTAGACGTTGCCGTGATTTACGGTATCCCGCTCGTGGTGGCCGCCTTTGCCCATAGTCGACGACTGCTGTGGGCATTGATGGTTGCGCTGACGCTCGCAACGTTCATGATCTACGGACTGCAGGTACCGGCGGGCGCATTCGATTTACGCGAAGCACTCTTCGTCAACCGCGTACTCGATGCCATCGCCCTGCTCGTCACCGCATGCCTGGTTCAGGTATGGATGACGTCCATGGATATCAGGGACGCGCAGGGGCACCTGCTCGCTGAGCAGAATCGCAAGCTCGAATTGGCCAACGAGCTGCTCGTCGCGCACGAAGCGCAGATCGTCCGTCAGAACGAGGACCTCATTCGCCGCCGGCTCGAGGCGGAAGAAACAAGCGGCCGGAAGACGCGCGTCCTCAACGCCGTCTCGCATGACATTCGTAGTCCGGTGAATAGCATCCATCTCCTGGCCGACGTCATCCGCCGCAGCGCGGAAGATCCGGCACGGCTCGCGCAGGTGCCCGCCATGGCGAGGCAGCTTCAGTCCAGCGCGCAATCGCTGGTCGCGCTCGTATCGGAAGTCCTCGACATCGCCCATCTCGATTCCGGTCTTCTGCAGCGTCGCGATAGCGTATTCGCGGTGGGAGAGTTCATCGAGGGCAAGCTTCGCGATCTCGCCCCGCTCGCAGACGCCAAGTCGCTGCGCCTCGAGTCCGATACGCCCGAGCGGATTCTTCGCGTGCGTACGGACCGCATCAAGCTCGATCGCATCGTCACCAATCTCGTGACCAACGCGATCAAGTTCACTCCGACCGGTAGCGTCAGCATCGGCGCGGCAATTGCGGCTGACGGCGCGCCCGCGATTCGCATTCGCGACACCGGCGCGGGCATCCCGGACGACGAGGTCGCACACATCTTCGACGAGTTCGCGCGATTCAACGCGCCGCTTGGAAAGCTGAACGGAGGATGGGGTCTCGGCCTCGCCATCTCTCGTCGGCTCGCCAACTTTATCGGTGCCCGCATCGACGTCGAAAGTCAGCTCGGCCACGGAACCGCATTCACGGTCGTGCTGCCAGTCGAATGCGTGATCGACGTGGCGCCGGTGAAGGTTTCCGATTCTCAATAGGCGCGGATCCACGCGTGCGTG
>Ga0157370_10008688_pt1 | contig 10929 bp, 7 predicted proteins | sample C35metaG_FD_113463 | JGI IMG/M metagenome (GOLD analysis project Ga0157370, IMG submission 113463) | Corn rhizosphere microbial communities from Kellogg Biological Station, Michigan, USA - C3-5 metaG | ecosystem: Host-associated > Plants > Roots > Rhizosphere > Soil | place: USA: Michigan... | reverse complement strand
TGGACCGCCATCTTTATCGCGGCCCCGACCGCGGTCGGACCGTTATCGGAATAGGAAACGCGATTGAGACCCGCCGGCATCACCGCCACTAGCCGCTCCGCGAGTTCCACCGCGGGGCGGTGTGTGCACCCGGCGAAAATGACGTGCTCGATCTCGCGGGCCTGCGCCGCCAGCGCTGCATTCAGCCGAGGGTGCGCATGGCCGTGGATGTTCACCCACCACGAGGAAATGCCGTCCAGAATCTTGCGCCCGTCTTCGGTATAGAGGTACACGCCTTCACCTCGTACGATGGGCAATAGCTGTGGTTGCGTCAGCATCTGCGTGTAGGGATGCCAGACGTGGGCGCGATCGCGCTGATTCAAATCCGGATGGTTCACCCTCATCGCAGGAACTCCAGCAAGCGCCCCTGCGCATCCAGATGAGCCGCGCTCCAGGCCGCCAGCAAACCCGGATCGAGCGGAGCCAGCAGAGGCATCTCCGCGATCACCGGCACGCGTCCGTATTGTTCGATAGCAGCACGATTATCCGGATTTGGTTCACCGATCATCAGCACGCCCGCGACCCGCAACCAGCGGGTTTGCAGGGCTTCGAGCGTGAGCAGCGTATGGTTAATGGTCCCGAGGCTCGAGCGCGCTACCAGCACCACCGGCAGAGCAAGGTAGGCGATCCACTCCGCCATGGTCTGCCACTCGTTGACGGGCACCAGCAATCCGCCAGCGCCTTCGACAATCCAGCGCGTCTCCGGTTCCTCGGGCACCAATGCGCGTAACTCCGCCAAGTCAATCCGCATCCCGGCCCAGCGCGCGGCCAGGTGTGGCGAAACCGGTTTCTCTAAGCGCACGCCTTCCGCGAAAATCTCCTGCTCGGCACATGCGCCCAACCGCCGTACCGTCGCAGTGTCGTCGTCGATCTCAATGCCGGTCTGGATCGGCTTCCAGTAACGCAGCGGCGCGATTCCACGGAAGCGATGCATCAGCGCCGCCGCCGCAACCGTTTTGCCGATGCCGGTATCGGTGCCGGTGACAAAGAGGCCTTTCATGGTTTAGTCGCGGCTTCTAAAGCGGTGACGAACCGGTCGAGCACCTCTTCGCTCAGCCCTTGATTGACTGCCACCCGCAAACGCGCAGTGCCCGGCGGCACCGTAGGAGGACGGATCGCTCGTAGATCAAAGCCCGCCGCCTGCAATTCGCACGCGACTGCCACGGTCCGTTCACTGTCTCCAATGATCACCGGAATAATCGGCGAATCTCCTGCGAGTCCGAGCCGCTTTCGCAAATAGCACGCGCCCGCCAGCAGACGTTTGCGACGTTCAGGCTCGCTGGCGATCACCTCCAGACTCGCTTCGAGAGCCGCGGCGGTCGCAGGCGGTGGCGCCGTCGAAAAAATGAAGGGCCGCGCCCGCTGGATCAAATATTCAATCGCGTCGGCGGGCCCTGCGACGAAAGCGCCGCTCACGCCCATGGCCTTGCCCGCGGTATTGATGGTCACAAAAACTTCGCCCGCCAAGCCCTCTCCCCGTGTCCCATACACCCCAATCGCGTGGGCCTCGTCGACGATCAGAGCCGCTCCGGCCGTACGGCAGAGCGCGGCGTATTCAGCCAGCGGCGCTTGGTCCCCATCCATACTGAACAGCGATTCGACGACCACGAACCTCTGTCCAGCGCCAGCGTCTTCCTTCAGCAGCTGCGCGAGCGCCCATGGATCGTTGTGGGGAAACACAACGCGGCGCGCTCGTGACAAGCGTATTCCGTCAATCAGGCTGGCGTGATTGCGTTGATCGGAGAAAATCACATCGCCCGCTTCCGGAAACGCCGTCAGCACCGCCAGATTCGCCAGATAGCCGCTCGAGAAATACAGACTCCGCTCGGTACCCTTGAATCGCGCGAACTGTTCTTCCACGCGCGCGAAACCAGTGCGTTCTCCCCGCAGCAATCGCGAGCCGGTGCTGCCGACGCCCTCCGCGATCACCGCGTCTGCCATCCGTCGTTTCAAAAGCGGGTGAGCCGCCAGGCCCAAATAATCGTTGGAGCAAAGATCGATACCCGACGGCGGCCGCAGCGTTCGCCGCAGGCCGTCCGCGTCGATCGCGGCCAGACGCTCCGCTATGCGCTCTGCCATTCCCGCACTCCGGCGCGAAGCCAGTGCATCACGCGGGGACATTAGGCAGGGACCCGGACATCAGGCATGGACCTTCTCGGCGGCCTCCGCGGGCATCAGCCGCATGCCGAGCTTATCGAACAACTGACGGTCCACGTTGGCTTCCGGATTCGGCGTGGTCAGCAGCTTATCGCCCATGAAGATCGAATTCGCACCCGCCAGAAAGCATAACGCCTGCGCTTCATCGGAAAGCGACAAGCGCCCCGCGCTTAGGCGCACCATCGAGGCGGGCATGAGGATTCGCGCGGTTGCAATCATGCGCACCAGCTCCAGCGGGTCCTCGGCGCGCTGATTCGCCAGCGGCGTTCCTTCGACGCGCACCAGCATGTTCACAGGCACACTTTCCGGATGCGGGTCGAGCGTCGAAAGTTCGCGCAGTAACCGGTAGCGTTCCTGGCGGCTCTCACCCATGCCGACGATGCCGCCGCAGCACACGGTCACGCCCGAGCGCCGCACCCGGTCGAGTGTGGCTAGCCTATCTTGATACGTGCGTGTGCTGATGATCTCGCCATAAAATTCCGACGACGTATCCAGATTGTGGTTATAAGCGGTCAGGCCCGCTTCCGCCAGCGCCGTGGCTTGTGCGTCGGTCAACATGCCCAGGGTGCAACACGCTTCTAGACCCAAAGCACGAACGCCGCGCACCATGTCGAGCACCCGTTCGAACGGCTCGCCCGAGGGGATGTCGCGCCACGCCGCGCCCATGCAGAAGCGGGTCGCGCCCTGCGCCTTCGCGTTGCGGGCGGCGGCCAGCGCCGCGTCAACGCTCACGAGCCCCTCACGTTCGACGCCGGTTTTGTAGTGAGCCGATTGTGGGCAGTAGGCGCAGTCCTCCGGACATCCACCGGTCTTGATGCTCAGCAGCACGCATCCCTGCACTTCGTCGCTGCGATGATACGCCCGCTGTGCCATCTGCGCGCGAAAAATCAAGTCCGGCAGCGGTGCTGCGTAGATGGCCTCAATCTCAGCCAAGGTCCAATTGTGGCGAAGTCTAGCGGCAGCAGGCGTGGAGAGTTCCAAGGTTTTATTTTAACGCCGCTCCGGCGCGCGCTGGGCGCTATTCAATACGCAGGCCGAATTCGCGCTGCAGACGGTCGCCGCGCGATCGGTCGCCCGAAGAATAGAGGCGCACCCAATACGCTCCCGGCTGAAGCGGGTTGGCCACGCGAGCCGAAATATTCCGTTCTACAATTCGGGCGGCTCCGTTCCACATTGGCCGCCCGGTGGAACTAACCACTTCCAGACGGTAGGCGGGCGCAAGAGGTAAATCGGTTCGATCAATGGTCAGTTCGAGAACACGGTCTGAGGGCGCTTTGGCACTGCCGTCGCCCGCGCCTCCACGCCAGGCGATCAATTTCACGGTGGCAGGTGGAGAGTCAACCGGGGATGCGGGATGCATCCGCCAGATGAGGGCCGCACTGACGAGCACCATCACAAGGGCAGCCCCGAGCAGCAGATTGCCGCCTCGAATTCGGGGAGGTACGAAGCCCGCTGAGGGAGCGGAGGACGAAGGAGGCGCGGCGTGGCGTTCCCGCTCGAAAGCGGCGATTCCCGCTTTCATGAGCGCCGTATATTCATCGATAGCCAGCAATCGGGCCTGGCACAGCGTGCAATCGAGCAGGTGTTCTTCGAATCGCGCGAGCGCGGGCTCCGAGACGCGTCCGAAAGAATATTCCTCCAAAAGCTCCTCCGTCGGATGAACGGGGGCCGAGGGCAAAGTGTCCAACGACATGCTTTCCTCCACGTACCGAAACGGTACCGCAGCGGATCTACAGTCCGAACCGGGACTTGTTCCTAACCGGCACTCTGTTCCTTAGTGGGACGCGCCTGCCGAAGTTCTCATGCAAATTGCGTTCAAACTGCTCTGTGCCAATTTTTTCTTGCCGAGTTCACCAAAACGGGACTTGGCGCGGGATTTGAGCAGCCGAAATTGAGTCTCGGTGAGGGTCATTTCGGTACAAATTTCTTCCTGACTCTCTTCATCAAGATAGAAGCGGGTCAGGATCTCCCGATCCCGGCTGGTCAATTCGGCCAGGACTTTACGGATTAAGTCCTCCTTTTGATGAAAGATAGCGGTTTCTTCCGGGTTTCCGTGCGGGTCGGCGACGCGGGAACTGGCATCGAGGTCCATTTGTTCGCGCCGCGTCTGGACCGCCTTGTCGATGTGCGAGGCCACCTGGCGGCGAACGATTGTGCGCACAAATCCCATCAGGCGTTCGGGTTCCCGGAGTTCGCCGCGGCGAATCGCCTGCACTACCACAACGAAGGTGTCATGGACTCTATCGTCCAGATCCTGCACTCCCAGCTGGCGGCACAGATAGAATCGAATGCCTTTGGAAAACAGTTGATAGAGCTCGGCCATGCCATCGGTTTGATTGGTGCGGATTCGCCCCACCAGCTTCACCCAACCAGCGTAGACCTCGGAGCCTTCGGTCAGCGGCTGGGCGCTGTCCGGCAATCCGTTTCGGCTTGCGGCGCCGGCTGCGACCGCGAGGCTGAGTTCGTCCAGCATTTCCGCAGGCGCTTCCGCGGCAGTTTCGCTGGGCGATTCCTCAGCCCTTTCAGTGGAGGATCCCAGGGGTGATCCTCGCGGGGATTCATCGGCCGACAATGCGGGGGTGTTTCGGAGAGGTTCGGGAGCGAGCATGGTTAGTGGGTTCCTCCGGTCACTTGATAGGAAGCCCAGGACGCTGGCGCTTGACGCCCAGCTCCGGAGTGGGCCACTTCCTTCTGGCTCAGTTGCAGCGCTTCGGCTGCCGAATGATTCTGCAAATAGTGATAGAAGCGCGCGAACATCGCGCCTGAGTTGTCTTCGACGGGCCAGGCGGTAGAGATCACCAGGCCGGCGCCGGCCATAAGCCAAGCTCGGGCTAATCCCAGAAGCCCGGCACCGGCACGCGCTTCTCCATCGTTTGCCGCGCAGCCGGTCATTACCACCAGGGCGCCGGGGACGCGCAGCCGGGCGACTTCCGAGGTAGAAAGAAATTCGGGTTCGGCGTGCGCGTCTCCCAAGCCGAAAGCAATCAGGCCCTGCCGGCGGCTGGCGCTAGGGAAGAGAACATGCGTCGCCAGATGGATCACGGCCGGCCGCCGCTCCAATTCGCGTAAAAAAATCTCGCGGCGCGCTCGCGGGCCCTCAAGCACAACCGCAGCGCCGCCGGCCTCGATCCAGCTGCCCGCGCTCGCCTCGATCTCGTCGCGGCTGCCCACCAGACGCTGCAACTGGCCGCCAGTGGCACGGTTAGAAATCGCTCCACGCCAGCGCGGATCAACCTGGTTATAGATAGGATCCCCAACTCCCAAAAATTCACCGCGCTGCTGAGGACTCTCCCGGATTACAGCCTGGATTCCAGTGTGGATTCCAGCGTGAATTTCAGGGTCCGCGGACGAGCTTAACAGCAGCGCCCCCGGAACGTTCTGCAAAGAGTGCCGCTCCACTAAATACTCCGTATTGCCGCCCCGCTGCTCTGTCACTAGCGCAGCGAAAGGGATGTCAAAGAGCGCACCGTCCAGCGACAAAAGCCACGCTGGTTTTTGGGATTCCCGCGGAGTGAGTTGTCCGAACAATTGCCGATACAACTGCTGGCCTCGCCTTTGTGCTCGGGGACCGCCGGCGGGAAACGCCTCGCGAAATGCCTCCACGGTTTTCGCTATATCCTGCTTGGCTCCCAGACGGTATAACCGCAATGAACTCCGGCTGACTGCCCATAAGTAAGACTCCTTTTTTCCTAACTCAAAGCTTAGGAGTAATTCTGAGTCTCTTAATCCTTCCTGAAAATGTATAAGTGAATTCCGGTTGCCAATATTCTCCGCTTTCTTCGGTTGAAGACCCATGCCTGCTTGGGCTTCCAATTCGGTAAGTCTCAAAAGGAGACGGTTTTCGCTGGCAATTCCAGCTGCGGAGCGCGCTCGCTCGGACTCTTCGGCACCCAATTGCGCGAGCGTCTCCCAATATTCCGGAGGGAGTTTTTCTCTCCAGACACCGGCCAATGCCAGGCTTTCGCGAAGGCTGGCGGCTCGATTCAGTTCGACAGCCTCGAAGGCCTTGGCGGCCCAAGCGGGATTTCCATGTTGCAACGCTTGATCGGCGGCCAGTTCAATGAAGGAATGAAAAATCTGCTGTTCGAGCGCGACATTGGCGCTGCTGAGCGCTGACCGCGCCGGGAGCACTTGTAGACGCCACCGTGCGGTGGCATCTAGGGCTAAGGAGAAATCATGGAGCGCGGCATCCGCCTGTCCGCGTGCCAGGCGTATGCGCCCCCGCTGATCGAGCAGAAAATACTCGGGCCACGCCGGTGCCCCCTTATGAGCGGCGTCGAGAGCCCGTTGGGTCAACCGTTCAGCGCCCGTTAAATCATTCCGGGCCAACGCCAGAGCTCCCAGATGGCCGAATGAGACACCGAGCTCGCTAGGGCGCAACAATCGCCGCAAACGAAAAGCCTCCAGGAAAGCGTTTTCGGTTTCGGGCAATTTCCCGGCTGCCAGGCGCTCTTCGCCCAATAGGTCCCAAGCCATCGCTTCGAGGGCGACGTCGTTGCGGGCCCGCGCCGCTTCAATTCCGTCAACAAACAAGGCGCCGGCCTGGCCGTCCTCCAACATGGAGTGGATTCGTCCAAGCTGCACCAGTAAAGAAGGCTTGAAATAGGACTTCGCTGAAGTCCGGATTTCGGCTAATCGGGCTTGCTCCATGCCTTCTTCGCCGGCGCGCATGGCCGCTGGCAGATCCGACATCTGCAGATACAGGCTGGATAGATTGACGGCTATGGCGCCTAGATCGGCGTGATCTCCGAGGCTGGTGGCAGCCTCGCGGGCCGCCAGAAAAGTTGCCAGCGCCGCGCGATACTTTAACTCCAGCAGTTGGCAGCCGCCGGCGCTGATAAGATAACGCACGGCCGCGAAACGGTCGCCGCGCCGCATGGCCTCGCGGTGACCCTGCTCATAGAGAGCGCCAGCGGCGCGGAAATCTCCGGCCTTGCGCAGGCGTAGCGCGTCTCTTTGGATTTGAAGGGAGGCCTGATCATCCCACCACGGGCTAGAGTCAGGCAATCTAGGCGGGACGACTGTCGGGGTACGTGAACCCGTCATCCACAGCGTGAGAATCAGGCAAAGGCTTCTCCCGAAGGCAGCCATTGCTCAGTTCTACGAATTCTTACTACCGGTCATACTACCAGAGAGTGACGTTGTAAACCAATAGTACCGATTGAAATGCCCACCTCTTACCCTAGGGCGGGGCGCCGCCACGAACGGCACCCCGCCCATACCCACGGACTTAATTGCCGTCCGGAGACGGTGGAAACACCACAATAGGCATAAAGCGGGACCCCTTTCTGCCCGCGCCGGCGAACTCGGCGAAGACAGCTCAGCCTAGACCGGCCAACTCGGATGACCCGCAAAGAGTACGTGCTAAGTGTTGCTCGGCGCACGGGTTTACGGATCCATTCCCAGCGTTACTGCGGTCACGACACATCGATTCGCATCCCGAAGCCCCCCCGAAAGGGCCATTTACACCCACTCTAGGGCCTGCTAACTTTAATGTGGAGTAATTGGAGGTCGGATGCGGCAGTTGCCTTTCTTCCTGGTGGTCGGTTTAGCGGCGTTTTCCGCTGTTCCATTGTGTGCCGCCCCGCCGCCGGCTCCGAGTCTTTCGCCCACGCCCGCAGCGCCGCAGCGAGCCTTGGTCGACAAGTATTGCGTAACCTGCCACAACCAGAAGCTTAAAACCGGGGGACTGACCCTTGATAATAAGGATCTCAACCACGTTGCCGAAGGCGCCGAACTCTGGGAAAAAGTAATTCGCAAGGTGCGCGGTGGCATGATGCCTCCGCAGGGAATGCCGCGGCCGGATCAGCCGACGCTCGACGGCTTCGCCACCTGGCTGGAAACTTCCATCGATCGTGCGGCCGCCGTCAACGCCAATCCGGGGCGCGTAGGTTTGCACCGTCTGAATCGCACTGAATACGGGAACGCTCTCCGCGATCTTCTGGACCTGGACGTGCCGGAAGTGGCGGCGCTGCTCCCCACCGATGACGATAGCGACGGCTTTGACAATATCGCCAGCGTACTGAAGGAATCGCCGTCATTTTTGGAATCGTACATGGGAGCCGCGCGCGAAGCCAGCCGGCTGGCGGTCGGCGACCCGGCGTCACCGGTGGCCGTTAGCATTTTCCGCGTCCCCGCGGCGCAACCGCAGCATCGCTATGTCGAGGGCATGCCACTCGGCACGCGCGGCGGTGTCCGCGTCGAATACTATTTCCCGCTCGACGGCGAATACCAGTTCAGTATCACGCTGCGGCAGAGCCAAATTTATGTGAAGGGTCTGGAGTTCGCCCATCAGCTGGAGTTGACCATAGATGGCGAACGCGTTTTCCTGGGCTCGCTTGGGGGCCCGGAAGATTTGAAAGCGCAGGATCAGAATCTGGCGACTGCAGCGCAAGCCATCCAGAACCGGTTCCAGAAGCTTCGCTTCAAAGTGAAGGCCGGGCCACACACCGTCATCGCGACTTTCCTCGATCGCGATTTTGCCGTGAGCGACGATGTTTTGGAACCCTTCGAGCGCGATATCTCTCCGAGCGGCGGCATGAACGGCGTTCCCGGCGTAGATCGCATCGAGATCATGGGGCCGTTCCATCCGACAGGGCCCGGTGACACCGCCAGCCGGCGGCGCGTATTTGTGTGCCATCCCGCTACTTCCCGGGAAGAGTTGCCCTGCGCGAAAAAGATTCTCACCGCCTTGGAGCGGCGGGCTTTCCGGCAGCCGGTAACGGACGCCGATCTGGAGACGCCCCTCAGCTTCTACCAGAAGGGCCGCAACAACGGAAATTTCGAGAAGGGTATTCAGGAGGCCCTGCAATACATTCTGGCGAGCCCGCGATTTTTGTATCGCGCCGAGTTCGACGCGGCCAACGTTGCCCCGGGCGGCAGCTACCGCATCAGCGATCTGGAACTGGCTTCGCGAATGTCGTTTTTCCTGTGGAGCAGTGTTCCCGACGATCAGCTGCTGAATCTCGCCGGTCAGGGGAAGCTGAAAGACCCGGCCGTGCTCGAAAAAGAAGTGCGGCGGATGCTGGCAGATCCTAAATCCCAATCGCTGGTCACCAGTTTTGGCGGCCAGTGGCTGGGCGTGCGCGGTCTTGCCGGATTCGATCCGGATAACGATGAGTTCCCCAATTTCGAAGAAAATCTCAAGGCCGCGTTCGGTAAGGAGATGGAGCTATTTCTGGGCAGCATCATCCGCGAAGACCGCAATGTGCTGGATCTGATGCAGGCCAACTACACCTTCGTCAACGAGCGTCTGGCGCGGCATTACGGGATTCAAGGCATTCGCGGCGATCAATTCCGCCGAGTCATATTAACCGATGAGAACCGTTGGGGCCTGCTCGGCAAGGGCAGCATTCTGGCGGTGACATCTTACCCCAACCGCACCTCACCGGTGCTGCGGGGCCGCTGGATCCTCGAAAACATTTTGGGAACGCCGCCGGCCGATCCGCCCCCGAATGTGCCTCCGCTCAAAGAGAACACGGCGGGCACGGCTGCCTTGACGATGCGTCAGCTGATGGAGCAGCATCGCGCCAATCCGACCTGTGCCAGCTGCCACCGCATCATGGACCCGCTGGGTTTCTCGCTCGAAAACTTCGACGCGGTGGGGAAATGGCGAACTCGCGACCACGGCAACCAGGTGAACGCCACCGGCCAACTGGCCGACGGAACCGCGGTCGACGGTCCGGCGCAGCTGCGCAAAGCGTTGATGAAGCATCCCGAACAATTTGTCCGCACGATGACGGAGAAGATTTTGACTTACGGACTAGGCCGCAGCCTGGCCTATTACGATATGCCGACGGTGCGCGCGATTGTGCGCGAGGCCGCCCCCAAAGATTATCGTTTTTCGTCGCTGGTTCTCGGCGTGATAAAAAGCGCGCCCTTCCAGATGCGAAAGGCGCCGGAAGCCAGCCCTACCGTAGCCGCAATCATAACTAAATAGAAACGAGGAGATAAAGAACCATGTTCATTACCAAGAAGCACCTCTCGCGCCGGACCGTCTTGCGCGGCCTGGGCGTCACCATGGCGCTTCCGCTGCTCGACTCCATGATTCCCGCGCAGACGCCGCTGGTTAAAACCGCGGGCAAGGGCTCGCTGCACATGGGCTTCATTTATTTCCCGCACGGCGCCATCATGGACCATTGGACGCCCGCCGCGGAAGGCGCGGACTTCCAGATCACGCCGATCCTCAAGCCGCTCGAACCTTTCAAGAAGCAGCTCACCGTGATCAGCGGCATGGGCAACCGCGCCGCCGATGGCTCCTCGGTACACGCCACCGCTCCGGGAACCTGGCTGAGCGGTGTCACGCCGCGGCCCACGCATGAACCCTTCGGCGGAGTCACTGTCGATCAGATTGCGGCGCAGCATATTGGCCAGGACACGCCGCTCCCCTCGCTGGAACTGGCCACCGAAGAACGTTACGGCAATGGCGGCGCCTGCGATCGCGAATACGGCTGCAGCTACGCCAACACCATTTCCTTCCGCACTCCCACTACGCCTCTGCCGATGGAATTCGACCCGCACAAAGTCTTCGAGAAGCTGTTCGGACAGGGCGGCACCGAAGCCGAGCGCAAGGAACGCACCGAAGAATCGGGCAGCATCCTGGACGCAATCACCAAAGACGCCGACCGGCTGCGCGCGAGACTGGGCGTGGATGATAAGTCCAAAGTTAACGATTACCTCGAAAGCGTCCGCGAGATCGAGCGCCGCGTGAAGAAGGCCAGCGGGAGCGTCAGT
>Ga0157370_10008687_pt1 | contig 10930 bp, 5 predicted proteins | sample C35metaG_FD_113463 | JGI IMG/M metagenome (GOLD analysis project Ga0157370, IMG submission 113463) | Corn rhizosphere microbial communities from Kellogg Biological Station, Michigan, USA - C3-5 metaG | ecosystem: Host-associated > Plants > Roots > Rhizosphere > Soil | place: USA: Michigan... | reverse complement strand
TTCCGATATAAGCATTCAATTGATTCCTGTAGGTGGTAGAAGGGAATATATCAACCACCTGCGAATAACTGTTAGGGTCCACTACCCTGCTATACCCGGCCTTTGCAAGGTCAAATCTTTCAGATTCAGAATTAACAAGACCAAGAAGTTGTCTAACCTGTAAAGAAGTGAAATAATTTGCAGGGTCATTAAACAGACCGGACAAAGAACTTACTCTTGCGCTGCTGTACATGGATTGCATATTCCGGTACAAAGCATTGAAGGTTGTAGCATTCATTGCAGGAGAACGCTGCGCATTGCTTCTTACATAATCTGCCAGTTCATTCCGGCTTTCTGATCTTTGGAGCAGGTCATAAAGCTGGTTGAAGTTCATTGGGTCAGTTATACGATTGTAGGAATTCTTCGCAAGGTCCAGTCTTGTTCTTTCATCTGAGATCAGAGATAAAAGCCTGCTTACCTGTGCCGTTGTAAAATAGTTAGCGTTAGTATTAAACGCATCGGAGATCATGCTACTGCGGTTATAGGAACTGTTCTGATATTGTACCCTGGTATAAAGAGTATTAAAATCGGAATTATTCATCGCCACCTTATAGTTCGTATTACCAGTGTTGTTGGTAACATCAAAACTCCTGATATAATTGTTTAATTCATTTCGATCACTCGAACTCCTCAGAAGCGACAATAAACTGGAATAATTGTAAGGATCTACTACGCTACTATAAGCCGACTTAGCCAGTTCCAATCTGTAGCGCTGTGAAGGCATCAATGATAGCAATTGCCTGACCTGCGCAGTAGAAAAATGATTGCCGCTATTTTCAAAAGCATTAGCCATTGCAGTTCTCCTGTCATAGGTCCGGCGACTATACCGTACCTGGCGGTACAGCAATTGAAAATCGGCATCGGCCATCGCCGAGTTTGTTGCGTTATAGCCATTATATCCGGTCGCAATTTCCTTGCGGCTCTCCTGTTGTTGCAAACTGCCATTTGCTGCTACAATTATCTTTTTATCATAATCATTACGAAGGGAGATAGTGGTACTGATATCGACGTCCTGGCTCCGGTTGTAGCCTTCACGTGTTATTTCAAAGTGGTGCTGGCCTGCGGCAAGATCGGTAATGGTAACAGTTGCATTATTAAGACTTGTTACATTCCTGGGTGTGTAATCCTTTCCATCGATAATCAATCCCTGGTTAAAATTACCACGGAGAATGACTGTCAATGTTGGGTTTGTAGATTGGGCAAGGGAGCATAAGCCTATGCTTATCGCTGCCACCAGGGAAATGAATGCTTTCATATATAGATGATTTATAATTACTTAATAAAATTCATCTATATTAATTCAAAGTCTGTACCAATTGGGGAGTTGGTTGTTGGTCCAGCGTGGTGAAGATGGTATATAGCGTAAATAAGGTATATAAGGTAAGTAGGGTCCTTTTAAGGAATTAGGGTATAAAGGGTATAAAGGGATAAAGCGGCTCTATATGACCTTTAGCCCCTTTTTACCCTTTATACCCTTTATACCCTGTTGACCCTTATACCTCCACCAGCACCACAAACTCCTGCTCCATCCCCAACGACGCATTATAAATAGCGTGAATGAATTCTCTTCCCCATTTTGAATAATAATAACCCAGGTTCTCCCTTCTCTCCTGTAACCCCTTATTAGGGAACAATTGCCCTGATATGGTATGTAACTGGCGTTGCTGATCGCTGAATTTTCTTCGTTCTGCCCTGAGCATTTTCTTCTCCAGTTCCTGTAACCGGTGCAGCACACCCTTTTTCAACGCCTCCACATGAATTTCAAGAGTAGGGTCAATTGTTGAAGCCTGTTGCTTGAAGGAATCATACAACTGTTGCAATTCCAACATTGCACCATTCAATTGTACGGGATGTTTAGATTCACGGCGCACCAATTCATTCATCAATTCCTGTTCATTCTTAAACAGATCCTCAAGAGTGAAACCCAATTTCCGGACCATCATATTCCACTTTTTTTCTGCTATAAGGAAAGAGTTACGCAATATCAATACGGGGAATGGAACCTTGTAATGATCAAAAAGATCCTTTAATTGCATCCAATATGCTAATTCTCCACCCCCTCCAATAAATGCAATATTTGGCAGGATCGTCTCCTGGAATAGGCCTCTTAAGATCACGTTCGGACTAAACCGCTCAGGGTATTCAACCAATTCATTCAATAGCTGCTCCTGTGTAAAGGATCGTTGCGAATCGATCAATATGAAATGATCATTTCGTTTTTCTATTCTTTCTCTCTTGTCGCCTTCCAGGTAAAACAAATTGATCTCCCTTGGGTTCGCCTGGACTTTGTAACTCGCCTTTTCTAAATTCGCCGCCGTTTTTTCTACAATGGAAGAAGCGGTTTGATGCAGAAGGTCATCTTCAAACACCTGCTTCATGCCTGCTTTTAATAAAGCATTATCCGGTAACAAAACTACGAGACCATATTCAGCGAAGAGATCATTTACAAATTCAAAGGTTGCCTGCTGAATGGTTGAACCTGTTTTGTAAAAACTTCTCAACTTCCCTGTCAACTCTTTACCAAAAGGCAACACACCCAATTCCCCTTCCACTCTATCGATCAGTTTCAACAGTTCCTTATCAATGACCATTCTTCCAACGGCTCCTGTTTGCCGGGTATTCCATTCCAGTTTTTCATTCGCCAGGTAAATATGATCGAGTTCCTGCAGGTCGGCATCTTCAGTGCCAATATAAAATACCGGTACAAATGTTTTGTCCTTAATGGAAGTATTTAATTCATCCGCCAGTTTGATAGCGTGAACGATCTTATAAATAAAATAAAGAGGCCCTGTAAAAAGATTATTCTGGTGGGCGGTCGTAACGGTAAAACAATTTGCATCCAATAACTTCTCAATATTAGCTTTTACCTTATCACTGTTGCTGACGTCTTTGTATTGTGTTCTTAATACATCCACCAATAATTTGCGGTTGGTCGGAAAGGCCTCCCTGGATGCGATGGCATTCATTATACCCTGGTAGGAAGGAGCATTGGTGAAGAATGGTTTCAGCTCCTTCGCCTGGTCAATATAGTCCAGGACGATCCTGGAGAATGCATTGGTTTGGCGATAAGGAACTCGGGTTGGCAGGAACTTCATTGGAACCAAAATTAATAAATGCGAAGTGAAAGAAAGGTTAGAATCTCTCTACACGGAACGGATTCATATCCATGCTGGTTCTCTTATTGTTAATGATCTCATCCACCAATAACCCCGTACCTGCACCCAGACTTAATCCCAGCATTGAATGCCCTGTAGCGATGGTCAGGTTATCATATTTTTTAACCCTGCCAATATAAGGTAATCCGTCAGCTGAGCAGGGCCTGTATCCGTACCAAACCTTGTCCATTGAAGGTAGCGGCACATCAAAATCAGGATAAAATCTTTTGACGGCATCCAGAATTCCCTGCACCCTGTTCATTCTTGGTGCGGTCTTATGTGAAGTGATCTCCATGGTGCCACCAAAACGGATCTTATTCCCGTTCATGGGCGTAATTGCAGCGCGGCCTTCCACAAGGACAGAAGGGTGAATGACCTTATAAGGTGAATTCTCGAGCGTTACCGAATAACCTCTTCCTGGCATCAATGGAATTTTCACTCCCAATATTTTCGCAGTTTCCCTTCCCCATGATCCGGTTGCCATTACTACCTCATCCTGTTCGTATGAACTCGTTGAGGTGACAACTTTTGTTACTTTACCTGCCGATCTTTCAAATCCCCGAACTTCAGCATTAGGAACCATGTTTACTCCATTCGCTTTTAAATGCGCGATCAGGTTAGCCATCAATTTATTCGGATAACAATGTGCGTCACAATCAAAATAGATCGCACCAATTCCATTGATCTTCGTACCGGGTTCCATTTTATCCAGTTCTTCTTTATTCAGCAACCTTGTACCACTCAACCCGATCTCATGGGCCCTATGCAATGTATGGGAGGCATGACCGGCCCCAGCCTCTGTCTGGAATATCTCGAGTAATCCTTTTGTCTCATAGGCAAAATCAAATCCGGGAATGCCCAACCATGATTCATATTCCCTCTTTGACAATATGGCGATATCACGAAGAGGAATTGCTGAAGTTTCCACATGTTTAGGAGTAGCTATTCGCATAAACTTCATTCCCCAGCTGATCAGGTTCCAGTCAAGCCTGGGCTGAACATAAAATGGACTTTTAGAATTCCACATCCATTTTAATCCCTGCTTAACTACACCTGGCGTAGCCAGCGGAATAAAATGACTGGGACAGATATAGCCGCAATTGCCATAAGAGCAATTATCCAGGAAATCACCTTTGTCCAATACAGTTACATCCCAGCCAGAACGGTTCAAATAAAATGCAGAGCTAAGACCAATGATACCTCCGCCGATAATGGTGACTTTCATAACTATTTACTATTCCATTCTTGTTCGAGCAGCTTGATAAAATACCCTCCCACTACAGATCTTGCCTGGAAGCCCACCTGCTTTCCATTTGTTGTTTCGTGCCAGTCGCTTAAAGGAACCCTTGTTGGAGTTTCGGTGGCGTATTTATAAACAGGAGCTACCAGTTTCATAAAGTCTTCTTTGTTTTTAGCCAGCGTGGCCGTCCATAATATCCAGTCGCTTTTTGTATAGGTCTTTCGGCTATCAAGCGGCAACCCAAATGTATTTTGTTTGGTGAGATAGAATTTGATCTCCTTATCATACACTTCCTGTGGGAACAGATGCAGCTTTAGCAGTTTGTCCCAAACCAGGTTATATTTCTGGCTCCAGGTGTTGTTCTTGTTAAATGTCAATGCAAAATGATCGCCTTCATCAGCCATCGTTATCCATCGTTCAGCAAATTCCTTAGCGATCTTCTGGTATTTGGCAGCGCTGTCTTTCTTTCCCATATTATCTGCCATTTGTGCATAGGCGCCAATTCCAACGATCGCTTTCAGCGAAAGATTGGCGTTTCTTGCAAGGTGCCCGGCAAAATCATCCGTACACAGCTGGTTGGCTGGATCAAACCCATCTCTTACCAGGAACTGCACCCACTGGCTCAGGACCTTCCAATGTTCTTCGGCAAAAGAAGTACTCTTATTTGCGTGGCATAATGCAGCCGAAAGTATGATCATGTTGCCTGCTTCTTCCACTGGCATATCCTCACCATAGGTTTGACCATTGGCTTGGGGGTAAGTCCCCAGGTCGTGCGAAGGAAATGGCTTGGTCCATTTACCGCTTTCGCTATAATTGATGATAGGCTCTATCATTCCTCTTAGCAGAACGGGATTAAAATGAAGTGCAAGCGGCGCGGAAGGATAAGTGACATCAACTGTCCATATCGATCCGTTGCTGAAGTTTTCTTTCTGTGGAAACAAGACCTGGTCCTTCTCTCCTCTCACCAGCATATGGGCTGCCAGCGACTGGCGGTAAGCAATGACGCAAAGCTTTGCATAGTCTTCACCACCGGCCAGTTTAGCTGCGTTGTAAACTTCTTTATCAAAACGATCACAGCGCTCACTGATCTTCCCAAAATCTTCCAGCGACTTTTTGATCATGTCCTCTGTGGAAGAAAAGTTCTTTTTCCACCAGGCCTGGAGTTCCTTCCCAAAATATTGAATGCTGTTAATATCATTATAGGCCAGTGCGATCGTTTTATCTACCGGTACAGAACCAATGCTACCCATATCGATATCAAGAGAAAGGTTTTGTTCCTTACCTGCTGTTAAGGCAGGAACTCCAAGTTCGCTTCTTCTGGCACCCAATGAAGCCAGATAAAAATAACCCCAGTTGATACGTACATCATCCCCTTTCTTTTTAAGGACCGGCTGCGCTATGGTGCCGGTTTTGATATACTTCAGGTCACCTAATGAATCCCGTGTCATGGACATGGGCTCCGGTTTTCTGTCATAAGCGATCGCCTGGGAGGCCTCAAATTTTATCCGGGTTGTGTGTTGTTTGCCGTCGGTGGAATGGACACTGAACGTGATGAAGCTAACAGGCCTTGATAAAAGATCAAGATCGGAAGCGATAAGCGGGCTGCAAAATTCAAGAGAAAGAAATACGGGGCCGCAGGTAAACTCGTAGGTGGTTTTGGTAGCCGTTATCCTCACAGTTCTTTGTGTTGCCTTTGGTAATTCTTTCACCGGCTGTTTGATCCCGATGCCCGCATCCAGCCATGCCCAGCCTCCTGTGTTCTTACAATGCATGGCGATCAGATTAGAACCCGGGTGTAATTTCTTTCTTACTGAAGCAGCAATATCGTAGTTGGTCAATTCCTTATTGAAACAATCTGAACATCCATAAGCCAGTTGCCCATTAATAAAGATCTCCGCGTTGTCATCATTTCTTAATTGAAGAACCAATTCATCAGTTGGCACGATTCCCATTGAGAAATACCTCCGTACCCAGATCTCTTTTGTCTTCCATTCGGTAGCATAATCATTATCCCAACCTAAACCAAATGGTAATTTTCCCTTCCGCCAGCTGCTGTCCTTAAATTCAGGTTTATTCCAATCCTTTCCGGGATCCGTTTCAGTATATAAACAATTCACCGGGTTGCCCTCGCCAGGAAAAATCCAATCGCGAATTGGAATGGGAGCCTTTCCTAAAAATTCATACGGCTTTCCATCAACTGTGATAGAGCCTTTTAATGAATGTTCCGCTCCCGTCCAGTGCCGGGTTGTAGATGCAGTTAACTCATCCGTAAAACTCCAGATGCTGAAATAAGGATTATTAGTGATCAGTGGGTAGGCCGGGGCTTTTTCTGCCTGGGAAAAACCATATACAGTAATACCCAGGCAAAAAAGAAGACATTTTAGTTGTTTCATCTCACTGAAAATTTATAAATGGTTTGCTGGTTGTATTCTTCACCTGGTTTCAGTATTGTATTGGGAAAAGAAGGTTGATTGGGAGAATCAGGAAAATGCTGGGCCTCCAGGCAACACCCGCCATGCAGTACATACCTAATTCCTTTTTTACCCGTAAGCGATCCATCCAAAAAATTACCGCTATAGAATTGTATACCCGGCTCACTGGTAAAAACTTCAAGCAATCGCCCGCTACCGGGATCATAAAGAGAAGCAACCAGGCCGCTTTCATGGTTTTTATCAAGAACCCAATTATGATCATACCCGCCCTTTACAGAAGCAATATCCTTACCGACGGGTTTGGCTTTATTAAAATCCATAGGCCCACCTTTTACTTCAGGAAGTTTGCCTGTAGGGATCAGCACATCATTCACCTCTGTGTAACGGGAAGCAGCGATCATCAATTCATGATCAAGGATCGTAGCCTCCTTTCCTGCCGACAAATTGAAATAAGAATGATTGGTCAAATTCACAGGCGTCGCTTTATCTGTAATCGCGCTATATACTATATGCAATGAATTATCATCCAGCAGGATATAATCTACATAAACCCTGAGATCACCCGGGTAGCCTTCCTCGCCATCAGAACTTTTATAATAAAGCTGTATACTTTTTTCATTGAACTTTTCAACTTTCCAGATCACCTTATCAAACCCTTTTAATCCACCATGCAGGGAATTTCCGTTGTTATTCGCAGCAAGATCATATTTCTTCCCGTCCAGCGTAAAGCTGGCATTGGCGATACGGTTGGCATAGCGCCCTACCAGGGATCCAAAATAGGGATCATCCTTTTGCAGGTATCCGCTTAATGAATCAAAACCCAGTACCACATCGCCCATTTCCCCTTTATTATCAGGCACAAAAATATTTGTTATGGTACCTCCATAATTAATGATGCTTACACGCATACCCTGTTTATTGCTGAGGGTATATTTTAATATGCTATCCGTATTGATCATTCCATAATAGGTTTTAATAGTATCTGGACTGGCTAATGTCTTTGGTTTGGTTGAACAGGACAGGATCGTTACTAGAAAAAACAGAGAACAAATTTTATTCATAATAGTTGTTTTATCTCAATAATTCCCCCCATCCTCATATTTGCTCTGGTAATTGATCTTCACCTCCCTGATCTTCGTAGGCAGCCATACCTGCATGGCATTCGCCCCCCTGTTGGCCCAACAGTAATAAGGAATAGCGATCACCGGGCGCTCCACTAATTCGATGTCTTTACCATTTCCAATTGGTACAGCAGTTCTTACATTGGTTTTAATTGCTATTACCTTTTCATCCAGTATTTGCAAAGGAATTGTATTGAACACAGGTTTAACAGGCAATACAATATTCCAAACCTGGTTTTCATTATCTGCACCTTCCACGCAATAAACGAGCGGGCCCCGCTGTATCGCAACCCGGTCCCTGTCTGCTTTCACTGAATCCACTGCTATCACCTTTTTTACATTGAGTGGAATATCAATTTTGATCACATCCATTTTCTGCCATTCCCTGTCAATGACCAAATAACCATTTTCCAGTTTTTCTGCATACTCTACGGTCCCGTTATTTATTTTATAACTTAATCTTTCATTAAGGCCACTGACAGCTAACTGGTAAAGATCATCCGCCTTACCTCTTCCATCCAGCCAGCCCGGCACACGGATATACATTTTGAACCTGGCTTTTTTCTCCGGGTCAACCTTTATTGCCAGGTCGCCACCGTAGGGATAGCCTGTTTGCATTTTAATGCTAACATTGTTTCCTGCCAAATTGATCGCGGTATTCGATGATATAAAAAGATTGATCCAAATACCATCCCTGCTTTTGCCATACACGTAATTTCCAACAGAAGTTACCAGTCGTGCAATATTGGCCGGGCAACAGGCTGTTCCAAACCATTCCCTGCGCTGGTGCTGCCCATTGGATGCAAGTACATTATCATAAAAGAAACGGTCTCCCTTTAAACTTAAACCATCAAGGGCGCCATTGTAGAGGCTTCTTTCCAGCACATCTATATATTTACTATCCCCGGTCAGCTGGCACATACGCTGGTTCCACAGCACCATACCAACAGAGGCACAGGTTTCGCAATAGGCTTCTTCATTGGGAAGATCATAGTCACGACTAAAACCTTCGTTGTCGCCGGCAGAGCCAATTCCTCCTGTTACATACATGTTCCTGTTCACTACATCCTGCCACACTGCTTTCATGGCATCCATATAGCTCGCATCCCCTGTAAGCGCTCCTAAATCGGCAGCGCCACTGTAGAGATACATCGCCCGCACCGCATGCCCGGTGATCTCTTTTTGTTCTTTCACAGGCTTAAGGTCCTGCCAGTAATCGGGAGTTACCCATCCTATTCCATAGGTATAATTGCCTTTACCGCGTTGCTCCAAGTACCAGTCGGCCAGTTTAAGATAATGGTCATTATTAGTAACGCGGTATAATTTCACAAGCGCCAGTTCTATTTCTTCATGGCCGCTGAACCATTTCCTGTTGGCGAGGCGAAATGTGCTATCGATATGGTCTGCAAAGCGGATCGCTACATCCAGCAATTTACGTTTGCCGGTAACTTTATAATAGGCAACTGCAGCTTCTATTAAATGACCCGCGTTATAATCCTCATGCGCGCCTATATCAGTCCAGCGTTGTTTGATATCTCTTAATGTAAAATAAGTACCAAGGTAGCCGTCAGGAAGCTGGGCAGCCGCGATCTTATCGATCCATTCATCGGCCTTTGCTTCTAAGAGGGCATCGGGATGCGTTTTCAAGGCGTAGGCCATAGCTTCCAGCGCTTTGTATACATCACTGTCATCATAATAAAGTCCTTCAAATTTCTCCCCCTTATTGCGGGCTACTTTTTCAAAATTGCGGATGCGGGCGGTCTTGGTCTCCGTTTGGTAGATACAGGCATTCATCGTAACCGTTGCCACCTTATCGATCTTTGGTTTCCAGAAATTGTCTGTGATGTTCACATCTGAAAAGTTCACAAACTCAAACTTCTGAAGTGGTGATTGGGCCAAAGATTGCCCGGCAATACACAAGGCAGCCACTACTAATTTATTTTTCATGCTATAGCTTTTTATAATTCAATCACGCATTCATCACTTATTCACCTATTCACCTATTCACTTACTCATCTACTTAACATTAATATTAAAGCTCACTTTGACATCCTTGGAATTTCCACCTATTGATATTTTATATTCTCCTTTTCTTACCACATATCTTTTGGTATTCGTATCCCAAACTGCCAGGTCGTCCTCCCTCAATTCCAGTTCTACTTCTTTATCTTCCCCTTTTTTTATAGTCACCTTCTTAAAATTCTTCAATTCTTCCACGGCGTCCATCGGACCAGCATTTTTCCACGCGGCATATAACTGCAATACTACTGTGCCATCCCTGTTACTTTTATTTATAAGAAATACCCTGAACTTATGTAATCCATTCACTTCACTGTGCGTTGCCTTCCCATATTCGATGTTCGCAAAACTCAATCCATAGCCAAATGGGTGTGTTGGTACTCCCTTGAAATAGCGATAGGTCCTTCCCTGCATGGAATAATCCTCAAATGGAGGCAAGTCCTTGTTTGAACGGTAAAATGTTACGGGCAATCTTCCACCGGGGTCGGCCTTTCCAAATAATACATCGGCTATCGCGTTACCTCCTTGCTCCCCGGGATACCAGCAAAGGAGGACGGCATCTGCAATGGATTCCACTTCCGCTAGTTCAACGGCAGATCCTGCAGCAATTACCACCACCAATGGCTTTTTCATTCTTTCCTTTAAGGCCCGCAAATATTTCAACTGGGCATAAGGAAAGGAAATATCTTTTTTATCACCTCCAGCCTCAGACAAGTAAGCATCCCCGTTCTCTCCTTCCATCAATGGGGACAAACCCATAACAGCCACGATCACGTCGGCAGATCTGCCCATCCAATGAAGTTCCATACGACTGGTATCGGTCAGTTCGCAACCTTTATTATGCAGTATGGATGTGCCGGGGCCAACTGCATTGGTAATGCCCTCCAATACAGTAACGAGATTTCCCGACAAGCCATTATAGTT
>Ga0157370_10008686_pt1 | contig 10930 bp, 10 predicted proteins | sample C35metaG_FD_113463 | JGI IMG/M metagenome (GOLD analysis project Ga0157370, IMG submission 113463) | Corn rhizosphere microbial communities from Kellogg Biological Station, Michigan, USA - C3-5 metaG | ecosystem: Host-associated > Plants > Roots > Rhizosphere > Soil | place: USA: Michigan... | reverse complement strand
TTCCTTTTTGTGCTTTAAAGCGATATAAAGCATTCCAAAAAGGAAGCCGCAACAAAATGCTTATCATTTCCCTAAAAAAATAAAAAAATCCAATGCAATAAAACAACGTGAGAAACAAAAATTAAACTTTGGTGGAGAAATACAAAATGTGCTTTTCTAATGAGTCAAAGGAGGGTGTTTTCTAACACATTTTAATTTATCTTCGCAGCCCAAAAAACAAGTTCTTAAGACATGTTAAGCAGAAGAAATATCCGGGTAAAAGTGATGCAAACGCTTTACAGTATTGAATCTATGAATAAAGAAACGCGCCCCGGAGAGCCGTTGCAAATTCTGAAAAAAAAGCTTGAAAATTCGCAGCAGCTTCTTACATTCCTGGTCTGTTATATCATTGATGTGGCGCGTTATTCTGAAAAAGATGCGTTACAAAAATCACAAAAATATTTACCTACTGAAAATGATTTGAACGTAAATACTAAAATTGCAGGTAATCAACTGGTATGGGAAATTGATGAAAATAAATCTTTTCAGAAATCAGTAGAAAAGTTTAAAACCAAATACCTGATGAATGACGAATTGATCAGGAAAAGTTATTTAGCATTAATCAAATCCCCTGAGTATAAAGGATATATTGCAGCCCAATTTCGTGATAAAAAATCTGAAAAAAATATTTTAGAATTTATTTTTTCTGATCTGATGATTCCGGATGAGTATTTTCTGAGCGATGTGGAAGAAAAATTTATTCATTGGGATGATGATGCAGAAATGATGATTCTTCTGATGGCTAAATTTTTGCAAAAACCTGCCGCTTTTAATTTTGATGAAATGGTTGGGAACGAGAAAATGAAATTTGCTGTTGATCTTCTGAATGCGGTGATTGATAAAGATGCTTATTGTCTTGAGTTAATAAAGCCAAAATTGAAAAACTGGGACTCAGAAAGGATTGCGTTGCTTGATATGATCTTAATCAAAATGGGCATTTGCGAATTATTGTATTTTGAAACCATTCCGACTAAAGTGACGATTAATGAATATATTGACCTCGCAAAAGAATACAGTACCGAACAAAGTGGACATTTTGTAAATGGTATTCTCGATAATCTTCATAAAGAATTACTATCTCAAAATAAAATCCATAAGACCAATTATAAAAACAGTACTTTATAATACCTTCGCGCGATGAAAAAAAATTCTTTAAATAAAATATTTCTCTTCATTTGTTTTGCAGGAATTGTATGTTCCTGCAATATCCGGAATGAAAAATATAAACACGATATGCAGGCACAACTGAAGCCTCATTTCCAGGATACTACTACCGTGCAGATGATTGATTCCGTATATGATTTTGGAAAAGTAACGGATGGCGAAAAAGTAATTTATAATTACCGTTTTAAAAATATAGGGAGTAAGCCTTTGATCATTTCTTCAGCGACTGCCAGCTGTGGTTGTACCGTTCCCGAAAAGCCTGAAGAGCCCATCAAACCAGGCGAAACCGGATTTTTAAAAGTAGTTTTTAACAGTGAAGGAAGGGTAGGGCCTACGCATAAAACGGTTACAGTAATTTCCAATGCATACCCTGCATTTCCGGTTTTATTATTGATAGGGGAAGTGGTTACCAAAAAGTGAGGAATTAAGAATTAAATAGGGAAAATAAAATTTAAAAGTAAATTTTTAACCGCTGTAAAAACAGCAAATAAAACAACAAAACAAACAGTATGAATTTAGCAACAGTATTTTTAATGTTAGGACAAGGGCAGGGTGGTGGCGGAGGATTTCAATTTGTGTTTTTAGGATTGATGATCCTTGTGTTTTATTTTTTTATGATTCGTCCACAGGCAAAGAAAGCAAAACAACAAAAAACATTTATGTCTGGATTGCAGAAAGGCGATAAAGTGGTTACCATTGCCGGCATTCATGGTACCATCAATAAAATGAATGATGACGGCACTTTCATGCTGGAAGTGAATCCCGGCTCATACATTAAAATGGAAAAAAGCGCCGTGAGTATGGAAATGACTGCCAATCTGAATAAGACACCTGCACCGATAAAATAGTTCGGATGCAGGATGTATTTATGTGATGTTTGGTGTACGAAGTATGATGCAGTTTATATCGGCTTCGTACATTTTATTTTGGAATTTCTCTACTCTAAATCTGAAATCCTCCGTTAGAAATTATAAATCGAAAACCATGCTTCGAATAGGAATCACGGGCGGAATTGGCAGCGGCAAAAGTACTGTTGCCCGGATTTTTAATGTGCTTGGGGTTCCTGTTTATCATTCGGATGATGCTGCTAAAAGATTAATGAATGAAGATGAGGAGTTGAAAAATAATATCCTCCAGTCGTTCGGAAAGGAATCTTATGTGAATGGTAAAATAAACCGGAAATACCTTGCAGCGCAGGCTTTCAGCGATCGTAATAAAATAGAATTGCTGAATTCTTTAGTTCATCCTGCCACGATAAAAGATGCAACTGTATGGATGGAAAGACAAACTGCGCCTTACCTTATTAAAGAAGCGGCATTAATTTTTGAAAGCGGTTCTGATAAATACCTAGATGCGGTGATTGGTGTAAAATCACCACTTATTTTAAGAATTGAACGAACCATGAAACGAAATCATGTTACTGCTGCTGAGGTGGAAGCGAGAATAAAGTTGCAAATGGATGAAGAAGAAAAAATAAATAAGTGTGATTTTATTATTGTAAATGATGAGCAGGAAATGCTGATTCCACAGGTGCTTTTGCTGCATGAGAAATTTTTAAAAGAAGAACTTTAATATGTAGTTAAAATAAAAAAGTATCTTCTAATATTTATACTACCGATATCAAATGTGTTTCATTCAATTAATTTCAGATATTGTTCATGACATTGTACATTAAACATTGTACATCAAACATTTGAATAATCTTATAGATGCATATCGGTTTAAATGTGTGTAAATATTACACATTAAGTTTTCAAAAACAATAAATTTCTTACTTTTTACGTTTATATTGCGCCCTCAATTTAAATCCTTTTGGCTATTATGAGTTTTGAAAATTATGTGATACCGTATGAAATAAATGAACGGTATCAAAAAAAAGTTGCTTATTTTTCTATGGAATATGCAATTGATCAACCACTAAAAATATACAGCGGAGGACTTGGTTTTTTATCCGGCTCGCATCTGAGAAGTGCTTATGAATTGCGTCAGAATCTGATAGGAATCGGCATTTTATGGAAAGAAGGATATTACGACCAGGCACGAAACCAGGATCAGACGTTGAAAGTGGTGTGGATAGAAAAGATTTACAATTTTCTTGAAGAAACCGGTATCCGGTTTCAAATTGATATTCATGATCATCCGGTTTGGGTAAAGGTTTTATATCTTAATCCGAAAACGTTTAATACCGCTCCGCTATTTTTATTAAGCACAAACGATCCGGAAAATGATTACGTATCACAAACAATTTCGCATAGGCTTTATGATGGGAATGCAGCTACCAAAATGGCACAATTTATTTTGCTCGGTGTAGGGGGAGCGAAGCTTCTGGATATCATGAATTACAACCCGGATCTCTACCATCTGAATGAAGCACACGCCGTAAGCTCTGCATTTTATTTATATAAAAAATTCGGAAACCTTGAAGATGTAAAAAAGCGTTTGGTATTTACAACACATACTCCGGAAGAGGCAGGCAACGAAAAGCATGATATTTATCTTTGCGAAAAAATGAGTTACTTCTGCGGAATGCCTTTGGAAAAAGTTCGCGAATTAACGGGAATGACTGATGATCTTTTTAATCATTCGCTGGCTGCTTTGCGATTTGCACATCTTGCCAATGGCGTGTCGCAATTGCATGGTGAAGTGAGCCGCCAAATGTGGAATAAATATGATGGTATCTGCGAAATAAAGGCAATTACGAATGCGCAAAACTGGCGTTACTGGGCAGATAAGCAATTGTATCGTGCAAGCCTGGAGCATAATGATGACTGGTTTGATGATAGAAAAAAACATTTAAAACTACGCGGTTTGGCAATCGTAGCAGACCAGACAGGAAAATTAATGGATCCGAATGTTTTGACCATAGTTTGGGCCAGAAGGTTTGCAGGATATAAAAGGGCCGAATTAATCACAAGGGATCACAACCGCTTTGAAGCATTATTAAATAATCCAAAATATCCGGTGCAAATTATTTGGGCCGGAAAGCCTTACCCGCTTGACTATCCGGCAATAAATGATTTTAATCACCTCGTTAGTTTGAGCAAACAATATAAAAATGTGGCAGTTTGTACCGGCTATGAGCTTGCCTTGAGTAAACGATTAAAACAATCGGCTGATGTATGGTTAAACAATCCAAGAGTGCCCCGCGAAGCGAGCGGCACCAGCGGAATGACTGCTGCCATGAATGGTGCAGTAAACCTGAGTACTAATGACGGCTGGATTTGTGAATTTGTAAATAATGGAAATAATGGTTTTGTGGTTCCACCCGCAGATTATATGAATATGCACCTGGAAGAACAGGATAATTATGACCTGAATAAAATTTATGAAATTCTTGAAAATGAGATATTGCCTTTGTATTATAATGATTATGATACCTGGAGGCAAATTGTAAAAAATGGGATGAGAGATGTTCAGTTCGCGTTTGACAGCAACAGAATGGTAGATGAATATTATGAAATTCTGTATAAATAATTAGTGGAAATAAGATTGTAAAATCCATTTCATTTTAGAAATATGAAGGATTTTTTTGTTGCTTTACTGAAACATTATTTAAAAATAAATAAAGCATCTGTTTGTTGCTTTACTACAACTGATTCATTAGTATCTTCATATCCTATTTAGATGTATGATAAAAAACGCTTTTTCTCTTTATAAAAAAGCATACGGCGGCCTTTCTTCCGGCACATGGTGGCTTTCTCTGGTGATGCTCGTGAACCGGATGGGAACAATGGTTATTCCATTCATGACGATGTACCTCACACAGCAATTTGGCGTTTCAATTGGCAAAGCTGGTTTTGTTATGAGTGTATTTGGATTGGGAGCAATTACCGGCGCGTTGATTGGTGGTAAATTAGTAGATACAATCGGATATTATTACGTGCAATTATTCGCGTTAACCGGCGGCGGAATTATGTTTATTGTTTTAGGACAAATGCATTCTTATAATTCAATTTGTGTTACAACTTTTTTTCTTGCCATGCTGAATGAATCATTCCGGCCCGCGAATACAGTAGCAATTGCGCATTACAGCAAAGAGCAAAACAGAACCCGTTCTTATTCTCTAAACCGTCTTTCAATTAATGTAGGATGGGCAATTGGCGGCGCTTTGGGAGGATTTCTGGCAAGTTTTAATTACCACTTGTTATTTTATGTAGATGGTATTTCAAACATCTCGGCAGCGATTTTATTATATATAACATTATCGCCTGCACGAAATTCAGCAACTGAAAAAATCAGGAAAGAAAAAAATATAATTGTTGATTCTGCGTACAAAGACCAGACTTATGTTGCCTTTATTTTGTTGACTTTTATATTCGCGTTTTGTTTCTTTCAGATGTTTACAACAATCCCTGTTTTCTTTCGTGAGAAATTTCATCTCAGCGTTTTTTTTATTGGAGTTTTAATGGCTTTGAATGGCATTATTATTTCAGTTTTTGAAATGATTACCATATTTACACTTGAAGGAAAAAGGCCATCACTTCATTTTATTTCAAGCGGCATGTTACTTGTTGCTGTTTCGTTTTTATTACTCAATCTGCAGTCATTAAGCTTTTCAATGCTTTCTATTATTGCAATGGTATTTCTCACTTTTGGAGAAATATTTTCAATGCCGTTTATGAACGCCTGGTGGATTGGAAGAGCCTGTAAAAATAATCGTGGCCAATATGCTGCCCTTTATACCGTAGCATGGGCTTCGGCGCAAGCTGTCGGCCCTTTTGCGGGTTCGCTGGTTGCAGAGTATTACAGTTTTAAAATGCTCTGGTATATGCTTGCCGTTGTTTGTATCTTGCTTGCGTTTTTTTATCGGAGATTACATAAACCCATTGCCTTATCTGTTTAAAAAATTTTGGTAAGAAAACTGCATATACGCCTTGCCATATTTTATTTGCGAAGTATCAAAGCCGGGAGATTTATAAATCGGCTTTTTAGAAACATTATCAATAGTCTCCGTTCCTTTTGGGGTAACAAATCCAAAACCATTATTGAAACAATAAAAAGCAAATGGTATTGCAGAAGAATCCAGCAGATCTTTTCCCCATTTGAATTTATTAGTTGGCTGGTGAAGTTGATCCAAAATAGTTGTGGCAATATCAGTTTGGGAGCCGATGGTATTTATTTTTCCTTTCATTGTTAATGCGCCTCCGGAAAAAATTAACGGAATACGAAATTTTGATGGCCGGTCGTTAGGATCATGACTAGGTAAAGGATGCCCGTGATCAGCAACAAAAACTATCAGTGTATTTTTCCATAAAGGATCGTTTTTAAATTTTCGTATAAAATGACCAATGATGCTATCAGTATAATAAACTGCATTTTTAAAAAGAGTTGTTTCATCTTTTCCCGGGAATTTTGGTTTCATAGGAACATCATATGGTTCATGGCTGCTAAGCGTAAACATTGCGGCAAAAAATGGCTGTTTTTCTTTTTGAATATCCTGGTAAAAACGGGAGAAAACATACTGATCATGCACACCCCAGGAAGTCGTTCTTTCCGATACAGGGAATGAATATTTGTCAACCAATTTATCTATTCCGATGTTGATAAGATAAGATTTAATATTTGCAAATTCAAGTTCGCCACCATACGTGTAACTCGAATGATAACCAATCTTTTCAAGCGACTGATTTATTGAAGGAAGGTCGCGCGTTTTTGTCGGTGTTTTTATAATAGAAGTAATGGCCTGATTTGGATAACCACTCAACACGGCAACCTGTCCTTTCTCGCTTCTGTCACCGGCGGCATAAATATTTGTAAATAGCAATCCATCTGCTGCAATGCTGTCCAGGTTTGGTGTTACGCCGGGAACGCCGCCCAGGCAGCCTACCCATTTCGCTGTGTAACTTTCTAAAATAACAATGATAATATTTGGTTTTTCGACAGATAAAATGGAAGGAATTTTCTTTGGTCCAGTATTGTATAAATCGCTAACCAACTGTTCCGCTTTTTCTTCAGGAAAATAATCGAAAGGATTTTGATCGTTATGCATGTTTAAAATAGAAAACATAATATTCCAAGGTAAATTAATAGCTGCATGATCAGCAAATATCTTTTCAGAAAAATAAACGTCGCTTATATTCATCGGAATTTTTTGAATTCCTCCCCGAATAGGAATAAATAAAAAAGCAATCAAAAAAGCGGAAAGACAAACATCATATACGTGAAACTCTTTTTGTTTTCTTTCAATAAAGAAATTGAAATATTTTTTATAAATAAAAAAGAATAGCCCGGCCAGAAAAATAAAAATGATTGATAAAAGAAATAAAGGCGCAGAAGAAATTGTAGCGCCCATTTCTTTTGGCGATTTAAAATATTGCAGAGGAGTAGCATCCATTCTGTATCCCCATGCATTGTATAATTCCAGGTCTGCAGTAATTAAAAAAGAAATTATAGCGATTAAAATGATCGTATAGATGCGGATGATTTTATTGATGTGAAGATTTCGTGCAATTGATTTTATAAAAAATAAAAGAAAAGGAAATATACAGATATAAGCCGCAAAAGACGCGTCCATCCTCAATCCATAAAGAAATATTTTAAATGTTTCAACTGTAGTCAGCGTTTTAGCAAGATGCAAATGATACAGTAAAAATGCAATTTTCGCAAAGGCAAAAACGATAAGCCAGTATAGGAAATATAATAAGTAAGCCCGATATTTTTTCACTTTGCGAAAGTAATAATTCTAAGAGAATGAGCGTATCTGCTGTTTTATAAATGGAATATGGTAAACAAAATATTTACCGTTAATTTAGGCACTTAATTTTTTCTATGTCGCAGGTACGGAAGCAAAGTATTATTTCAACCATTTTTGTTTATGCAGGATTCTTTATAGGGTTTGTAAATACTTATTTGTTTACACGCCAGGGTTCAGTATTTACTGCGGCAGAATATGGATTGACCAATGTTTTTATTGCCGTGGGAAACCTGATGTTTGCCTTTGCCAACCTGGGAATGGTTTCGGTTGTTTATAAATTTTATCCTTATTTCAATGATAATTTACCGAAGAAAAAAAACGACCTGTTATCCTGGAGTTTGTTAGTAAGCATTATTGGCTTTTGCTTTGTAATCCTCGTTGGTATTGTATTTAAAGACTTTGTGATCCGGAAATTTAGTGGAAATTCTCCCGAATTTATTCAATACTATTATTGGGTTTTTCCATTTGGTTTTTCCATCCTGCTGTTTTCCATGTTTGAAGTGTTTGCCTGGAACATTCGCAAATCTATTTTTACTACCTTTCTTCGTGAATTGTTATTCAGGCTGCTTACACTCATCCTGATCTTTTTTCTGAGCTTCAAATTAATCCATTCATTTGATACATTCATTAAAATATACGCCTTTACTTATGGATTTGTAGCCCTGGTTTTGCTCTTTTATCTTGCCTGGAAAAAAGAGTTTTATATCACATTCAGCATCAGCCGTGTTACCAAAAAGTTTTACAAAAAGATGGCCTCAATGGCTTCGCTGATTTATGTGGGAAGTACTATTTATACAATTGCCACATTTATTGACGGTATTATTATTATGTCTCTTTGGGGCATGGCAGCCACCGGAATTTTTTATTTGGGATTTGTGGTTTCCGGGCTGATACAGGCGCCGCAAAGAGGCGCCGTTGCTGCATCTATACCAGTCTTATCGAAAGCCTGGAAAGATAAGGATTTCGATAAAATCAATTTAATTTACCAACGTTCCGGAATTAATTTATTGATTGCTTCCCTCGGAATCTTTTTGATTGTATGGCTTAATTATGATGATGCAGTAACTACTTTTAAATTAAAGCCGGCATATCTGGAATCTAAATGGATATTTTTCTTTTTGGGTTTGGCAAAAGTGGTGGATATGGGAACCGGTGTAAACTCACAGATTATTGGCACTTCTACTTTTTGGCGTTTTGAATTCATCAGTGGAATGGTTTTATTATCTCTTGCGGTCCCGCTTAATTATTTCCTCGTAAAACACTATGGCATTATTGGCGCAGGTTATTCAACACTCATTTCTTATTCAGTTTATAACATTATCCGTATTATTTTTCTAAAAAGAAAATTTAATATGCATCCCTTTACCATAAAAACGGTTTATGCAATTATACTCGCTTTTGCCTCTTATTTCATCTGCTACTATACTTTTATTTCTTTGCACGGGTTTCTCGGAATCCTTCTTAAAACTACCGTCTTTGCTGCATTGTATGGTGGTGCAATTGTTTATTTTGATCTTTCGCCGGATGTTTTACCAATATGGTATAATATAAAAAGTAAAACCTACAGAAGAAAAAAATCATAATGATTTCCCGCGATACTTCTTATTGGAAAATAAAACTTCAATAGCAGCCAATTTTTGAACTGACGCTTAAAAAATTATGAAATAAAAATCCTGAAATTAACACGCTGCTATTGCTGCGTTTCTGCCGGGACTTTTGATGCAAATTGTTTCATAAAAACAACTTTACCATCTTTATTGAATCCCCAGATTTCCTGTAGATCTTCTTTTTCAACTTTGCCATCGGGGCCGGTAGATATGTCTGATCCCCATATTGCTACCCAGTTTTCATTTCTATCGATACTTTTTAAAGGCACCCATGCATCTACTGAACTGGTTACATTCGACATTAAAGCACGTGCGTTTTTTGCACCTGCATATATTGAATCCTTCCCTTTTATTACCATTCCGTTTGACAAAAACATTACAGCTGTGTCGCGAAATAATCATGAGCATCGAAAGTGTTGTCGTCAAAATCTTTCCAAAGCTCCAAAACCTTTCGTGCATAAGAAGGATTTCCCATTTCAAAATCTGAAGAATAACCGGCCTTGTAAGGATAAGAGATCTTGTCCATCCGTACTGCTTTGTTCATGTTTTTTTGCCCGTTTTTCATTTTTTGTTTTTGCTGGGCAAAACTTTCTTTACACACGAAAACAAGCGCGAAAGCGCAAATAGTTACCAATAACCGTTTCATGTTTTAAGTTTTAAAATGTAAATAATCGCGGAACTCAGAAAGTGAAGCAGGATATAAAAATACATTTATTTTTAAAATTCAAATAATTTATTCTTTTATTGAAATAACTGCCAAATCAATAAAATACTTCTGGTTTTGGATTATACGGAAACAGTTATACAGCAGTAAAAGTAGAAATAAAAAAGATTTTTGTTTTGCGAAATTTTAAAAGCTAAACGTATAATTATTCAATCGTAATTTTCAAAACCTATCCGATTAGATAAGGACAGATAAGGAAATAATCGCTGGAAAGTCTTATGTAGTAAACATGAAATAAGCCGAATTTAACGCTAAAACTTCGGGCACCTCACCGCATCTCTCGAAGAATTATCTCTTTTTACAAAATTTTGATAAGAAACGGAAAGCTCAAAGCCTCCACGGGATTGACTGGAAGCTTTTAAAGCGGAAATGTTTACATCGTAGCTTAATGCAAAAGCAAGAGGAGCGGTTTCTAATTTTACCATCGGAATAATTGCATCACCCCATCTTAAAAAAGCCCCGCCTGAAATAACATAATGTGGGTCATCCGGATATTCATCTAATTTTTTGCTGTACAACATTCCTCCAATGATTTCAGAATAAGGACCTTGAGCCGAATAATCTCCATAAAAAGTGAGATATGTATAACTATCAAGCGCAGCCCTCAAACCCGCAGAATAGACCCATTTTGGATTTAAAGGTGTTGAAGAATTGCTATAAAAAGACATTTTCGCATCAGGGTTAAAATGATGATAAGCAATT
>Ga0157370_10008685_pt1 | contig 10930 bp, 9 predicted proteins | sample C35metaG_FD_113463 | JGI IMG/M metagenome (GOLD analysis project Ga0157370, IMG submission 113463) | Corn rhizosphere microbial communities from Kellogg Biological Station, Michigan, USA - C3-5 metaG | ecosystem: Host-associated > Plants > Roots > Rhizosphere > Soil | place: USA: Michigan... | reverse complement strand
GTTTTGAAAAACCCGCGCTGAATTTTCCTACGGTACTCCCATGACTTTCGCCACCCTTGGCCTGATCGAACCCTTGCTGCGCTCTCTCGAGACGCTCGGCTACCAGACCCCGACGCCGGTTCAGGCGCAAGCCATTCCGGCGGTGCTGGCCGGTCGCGACCTGATGGCCGCCGCTCAGACCGGCACCGGCAAGACCGCCGGTTTTGCGCTGCCGCTTCTGCAATTGCTGGCCATGGAAGGGCCGAAAGTCACCGCGAACTCGGTGCGCGCACTGATTCTGGTGCCGACCCGTGAGCTGGCGGAACAGGTTCACGAAGCCGTGAGCCAGTACGCCGAGAATCTGCCGTTGCGCACTTACGCGGTGTACGGCGGTGTCAGCATCAACCCGCAAATGATGAAACTGCGCAGCGGCGTCGATCTGCTGGTGGCGACGCCGGGCCGTTTGCTCGACCTGTTTCGTCAGAACGCGCTGAAGTTCAATCAGCTGCAAACCCTGGTGCTGGACGAAGCGGATCGCATGCTCGATCTGGGCTTTTCCGAGGAGCTGGGGAACATTTACAAGGCGCTGCCGAAGAAGCGTCAGACGCTGTTGTTCTCGGCGACGTTCTCCGATGCGATCCGCACGCTGGCCGGGCAAATGCTCAACGACCCGCTGAGCATCGAAGTCAGCCCGCGTAACGTGGCCGCCAACACGGTGAAACAGTGGGTCGTGACGGTCGACAAGAAGCGCAAGCCGGAGTTGTTCATTCACTTGCTGCGCAAGGGCAAGTGGAAGCAAGTGCTGGTGTTCGCCAAGACCCGTAACGGTGTGGACGCACTGGTGGAAAAACTTCAGGGCCTGGGCGTCAATGCCGACGGCATTCACGGCGACAAACCACAGGCAACGCGTCAGCGCGCACTGGACCGTTTCAAGGCCAGCGAAGTACAGATCCTGGTGGCGACGGACGTCGCGGCCCGTGGTCTGGACATCGAAGACTTGCCGCTGGTGGTCAACTTCGACCTGCCGATCGTGGCCGAAGACTACATCCACCGCATCGGTCGTACCGGCCGTGCGGGCGCCACTGGGCAGGCCATTTCGTTGGTGTGTGCCGATGAAGTGAATTTGCTGTCGGCCATCGAGACGTTGACCCGTCAGACATTGCCTCGGCAAGTGGAGCACGACTTCGAACCAGAACACCGCGTGCCGGACACCGATGCCAGTGGTCAGGTGGTCAAGAAACCGAAAAAACCGAAGAAGCCAAAGACCTCCGGTGGCGGCAAGCGCAACCTGGGCAAGTGGGTTGAGAGCGGGGATGCCTCGGCGCCGGAGCCTTCGATCAAACCTGTGCGTAAAGTGCCGGTGTTCAACACCGGGCCGCGTAAGCGTAAGCCTTAACAGCTGTGGCGAGGTGATCGTTCCCACGCTCCGCGTGGGAATGCCTCAATGGACGCTCTGCGTCCGCTGTTGGGACGCAGAGCGTCCCGGGCTGCGTTACCACGCAGAGCGTGGGAACGATCATCAGTGGCGGTGTTTCAACCACTCCACCATCCCCATCCCCGCCGCACGCCCGCTGGCGAAACACGCGGTCAGCAGGTAGCCGCCCGTCGGCGCTTCCCAGTCCAGCATCTCCCCCGCGCAGAACACGCCAGGCATTTGCTTGAGCATCAATCGCTCATCCATTGACTCGAACAGCACACCGCCAGCACTGCTGATGGCTTCGTCCAGTGGACGGGTTTTTACCAGCGTCAGTGGCAACGCCTTGATCGCTTTGGCCAGCAGCGCCGTGTCGCTGAAGCAGTCGGCCGGGGTCTGTTCACGCAGTAACGCTGCTTTGACCCCATCAATGCCCAGCTGACTGTGCAGGTGTTTGGCCATCGAGCGTGAACCGCGAGGTTTGCTCAGTGCCGCCTGCACTTTATCCACAGGCCTGCCGGGCAGCAGGTCGAGATGAATAGTTGCGCAGCCGTGCTGGTTGATGGCATCGCGAATCGGTGCCGAGAGGGCGTAGATCAAACTGCCTTCAATCCCGGTGGCGGTGATCACGCATTCGCCGAGCCGTGGAACGTCGTCATTGAGGCCGATGGCGATGTTTTTCAGCGGGGCGCCGGCGAATTTACTGACCATCAGTTCGCTCCAGGCCTGCACCTCGAAGCCGCAATTACTCGGTTGCAATGGCGCCAATCCTACTCCGCGCTGATCCAGTGGCGGCATCCAGGCACCGTCCGAACCCAGGCGCGACCAACTGCCGCCACCGAGGGCCAGCAGCGTGGCGTCCGGCGCCAGGTTTTTTTCACCCTCGGGACTTGAGACTCTCAGGCTGCCATCGGTATTCCAGCCGAGCCAGCGGTGGCGGGTGTGGATAACTACGCCGGCGTCTCGCAGGCGTTTTAGCCAGGCCCGCAACAGCGGCGCGGCTTTCATGTCGGTCGGAAACACCCGGCCGGAACTGCCGACAAAGGTTTCGATACCCAGGTCATGAATCCATTGGCACAGCGCGTCGGCGCCAAAGGAGCGCAGCAGCGGTGCAATCTGCGGGGCGCGCTCGGCGTAGCGCGAAAGAAACGCCGGATAGGCTTCGGAGTGGGTGATGTTCATGCCGCCGACACCGGCCAGCAGGAATTTTCGTCCCACTGAAGGCATGCCGTCGTAGAGGTCGACCTTGATCCCGGCCTGGCTCAGGACTTCCGCCGCCATCAGGCCGGCAGGGCCACCGCCGATGATGGCGACTTGAGGGGAGGGTGGATTCGACGGCTGGGTCATGATGAGCGCTGCAGTGTGGCGGAATAGCCGCGCATTCTAGCAGTACCCAATTACTGTGGGAGTGGCGGTGCGGCGATCCGACTTGCCCGCGATAGCGGAGTGTCAGTCAACAAAGACTTTGAATTTGCCGGCCTCATCGCGGGCAAGCCCGCTCCCACAGTTGATCTTCGATGGTTTCAGAAGAGCTGTTCAAAAAACAATCATCAAGTTGTAGCCTATGCCTGGTATGGGCTGCAGGCCCTTTCACTCAGGTTATCCACAGGCAGTTCCACAGGCATTGTGGGTAAAGGTTCACGACTCAGTGACAACCTGATGACTGCCAGACCCGTTGAGCGCTGTGATGCAGGATGCCGTGCCGGCGTGCCAGGGCTTTGCGGTCCTTGCTGTAGCCGCCGCCAATCACTCCGACCACCGGAATATCCCGGCCCAGGCAATGGCGCATCACGCTTTCATCTCGCGCCGCCACGCCTTCGTCCGTCAGCTTCAAGTAACCCAGTGCGTCGTCCTTGTGCACATCGACCCCGGCGTCATACAGCACCAGGTCCGGTTGATAGAGCGGCAGCAAATAGTTGAGCGCATCGTCGACCACGTTCAGGTAGTCGGCATCGCCCATGCCTTTGGGCAGCGGGATGTCCCAGTCACTTTCGGCTTTGCGTGCAGGAAAATTCTTTTCGCAATGCAGGGAAACCGTCACTGCGTCCGGGGTGTTGTGCAGGATCCGCGCAGTCCCGTCGCCCTGATGCACGTCGCAGTCAAAGATCAGCACCCGATTCACTCGGCCACTTTCCAGCAGGTAACGGCTGATCACCGCCAGGTCGTTGAAAATGCAGAACCCGGCCGGGTAGTCGTAATGGGCGTGATGCGTGCCGCCCGCCAGGTGACAGGCCAGACCGTGCTCCAGCGCCTGTTCCGCCGCCAGCAATGAACCGCCTACCGCGCGCACCGTGCGTCGCGCCAGGGCTTCGCTCCAGGGCAGGCCGAGGCGACGTTGGTCTTCACGGGACAGCTCGCCACTCATGTAGCGTTCGATATAGGCAGTGTCATGGGCGAGGGCGAGTATGTCCGAGGGGCAGAGCTGCGGGCGCAACAGATCGGTGTCCTTGGTCAGGCCGCTGTCCACCAGGTGATCGCGCAGCAGGCGAAACTTGTCCATGGGGAAGCGGTGATCCGCCGGGAACTCGGGGCTGTAGTCTTCGTGATAAATCAGCGGCAGCGGCATGATGATTTCATACAGGAATGAGAGAAGGATCCTACCAGCGATGTAGACTTGCGGCATGGAAACAGGGGGGCACCATGGAGCCAATACTGCAACTCGAAAGTGCGCGACTGCTGTTGCGGCAGTGGCGCGATGAGGATTTGCCGGAATTTGCGGCGATGTGCGCCGACCCGCAGGTGATGCGATATTTTCCGGCACCGTTGAGCCGTCTGGAAAGTGCCTCGCTGATCGGGCGTATTCGCGGGCATTTTGCCGAGCATGGTTTCGGCCTGTGGGCACTGCAACGCAAAGACACTGGCCAATTCATCGGATTTACCGGGCTGGGTGTGGTGGGCTTCGACGCACCATTTACCCCCGCGACCGAAATCGGCTGGCGCCTGGCCCGCGAACATTGGGGCCTGGGGTATGCCAGTGAAGCGGCATGGACCGCTCTGCGTTGCGGGTTTGACCGGTTGGCGCTGACCGAGGTCGTGTCCTTCACCGCCAAAAACAACACGCCCTCCGAGAAAGTCATGCAGGCCATCGGCATGCACCATGATTCAGCCGATGACTTTGAGCATCCCAGGCTCGCGGCCGATCATCCCTTGCGTCACCATGTGCTTTACCGCATCACCCGTGAACAATGGCTGCAAACCTTGCATGGATAAGCCGGCGCGCACGTTTACAATGGCGCCCATGGGGCCTGTCCCGAAAGTGTATCGACCGTGCCAGCCAAGACTGCGCGGCAATGTTTTGTGTGAGGAGAGTCTGAATGAGCCAAGTGTTGGATGATCTGGTCGACCTGCTGACCCTGGAACCGATCGAAGAAAACCTGTTCCGCGGCCGCAGCCAGGACCTGGGTTTTCGCCAGTTGTTCGGCGGTCAGGTGATCGGTCAGTCGCTGTCGGCAGCCAGTCAGACGGTTGAAGCAGCCCGGCATGTGCATTCCATGCACGGGTATTTCCTGCGACCGGGCGATTCCGCGTTGCCCGTGGTTTATCAAGTGGACCGGGTGCGCGATGGCGGCAGTTTCAGCACGCGCCGGGTGACGGCGATCCAGAAGGGCAATCCGATTTTCACCTGCAGCGCCTCGTTCCAGTACGACGAAGAAGGCTTCCAGCACCAGACCGAAATGCCACAAGTGGTCGGCCCGGAAAATCTGCCGACGGAGCTGGAAATCACCAAGAGGCACGCGCACCTGATCCCCGAGCACATGCGCGAAAAGCTGCTGTGCCCGAAACCGATCGAATTCCGCCCGGTCACCGAAAAAGATCCTTACAACCCGCTGCCATCCGATCCGATCAAGTACGTCTGGTTTCGCGCCGACGGTGCCCTGGCCGACTCGCCGGCGCTGCACAAATACTTGCTGGCCTATGCCTCGGACTTCGGTCTGTTGGTCACCTCGATGCAACCTCATGGCAAATCGGTCTGGCACAAAGACATGCAGGTCGCCAGCCTCGATCACGCGCTGTGGTTCCATCAGGACCTGCGCGCAGATGACTGGTTGCTTTATGCGATGGACAGCCCATGGGCCGGTAATTCCCGTGGCTTCAACCGTGGCAGCGTGTTCAACCGTGCAGGACAACTGGTGGCCTCGGTCACGCAGGAAGGCCTGATTCGTCATCGCAAGGATTGGGCATGAGCCTGGCCGAGGTGCGTCACTGGGTGTTCGACATGGACGGCACCCTGACGGTGGCCGTGCATGACTTCGCGGCGATTCGCGTGGCGTTGGCGATCCCGGCTGAAGACGACATCCTGACCCACCTCGCCGCACTGCCGGCCGATGAAGCGGCGGCTAAACATGCGTGGCTGCTGGAGCATGAACGTGATCTGGCGCTGGGTTCGAAGCCGGCGCCGGGTGCCGTGGAGCTGGTGCGAGAATTGGCCGGGCGCGGCTATCGCCTGGGGATTCTCACGCGCAATGCCCGGGAGTTGGCGCATGTGACGCTGGAGGCGATTGGCCTGGCCGACTGCTTCGCGGTGGAGGATGTGCTGGGGCGTGACGAAGCGCCGCCCAAGCCGCATCCCGGTGGTTTGCTGAAACTGGCCGAGGCCTGGAAGGTGCCCGCGAGCGAAATGGTGATGGTCGGTGATTACCGCTTTGATCTCGATTGCGGGCGAGCGGCAGGGGCGCGGACGGTGTTGGTGAATCTGCCGGATAACCCGTGGCCGGAACTGACGGACTGGCATGCGGCGGATTGTGTGGTGTTGCGGCAGATGCTGTTGGCTTGAGGGCCTCTTCGCGAGCAGGCGCCTGCTAAAAATCTACGGTGGGAGCCGGGCTTGACCGCGATGGCGTCAGCTCAGGCCCCCCTACACTCACTGCCCAAACAACGCCTTGATCCCCTCCGGCGAAGTCAACATTTCATCCCCGTTATGCCCGACGCCTGGCACTTCAACCAGTCGCTGGTTCACTCCGCGCGGATTGCGACGCAGCAGATAATCAAAGTAAAAGTGCCCACGAGCCAGGCGATTCGCGCCTTGGGCCTCTGCTTCACACCCCTTGTCCAGTGCAGGCTGTTGCGGGTCGATGTCTTGCTGCCCGAGCAGATAAGTCACGTCACGTTTGACGTAATTGCCTTCAATCTGCGGTGACGTTTGCCCACTGCCATAGAGGGGTAAATCTGTCAGACCATACTTCCAGCGATTGAACCCCGGACAGTTCGCGTGGTTGAACACCACGGGCCGACGCTCATCGAAATACGCGTACGAGGAAGGGTTGGCGACAACATAGCGAACCTTAATGCCTGCGGCCGTCAGCTCCGGTTGCTCGTGAGCGAGCAATGCATAACGCTGGACGACCTGGGCGCCACCGGAATGTCCGGCGATGACGATCTCTTTCAAGTCCGGAAACTGCTGGCGATCACTGACCCTCGCGATGATTTGATCCAGCGCCGCATAGGAACTTACCGCAAAGGGCGCGGTGGACATCCCGCCCGCCATCCAGTCATTGCCCTGCCAGCGCAACACAGTGTCTGCCACGGGATGCAGTGCTACGTCGGTTTCATTGAGAAATTGCGGGGCGATCACCAGCGTGGATGCACTTTGGCCCGCCCACTCTGCCGCTTGCTCGGCGCTTTGCCGATAGGTTTCTGCGTTGCGCAAGCGACCATGGAGGATGATCAGCACACGTTCGATTTTCGCCGGAGCCGGGCCGATGCCCACCGCCATCTCGCCTTCTTTGAGCAACAGCCGACCGGGGCTTACTGCCTTGACCGCATGCTCGGCGGCCTGGGTTGTTGCACAGGTAAACAGTAGAGCTAACAGCCACTTATTCATTTACAAATTTTTCGCCGCAAAGGTATCGCACTGGCCCACCTGGCCTTGCGCAAATCCGGTTTTGAACCAGCGCACCCTTTGCGCTGATGTGCCATGGGTAAACGAGTCCGGCACCACGCGACCCTGACCTTGCTGCTGCAAGCGGTCGTCGCCGATGGCGTTGGCGGCGTTCAAGGCTTCTTCGATGTCGCCCGGTTCCAGCCAGTTCAGACGTTTCTGCGCATTGTTGGCCCACACCCCGGCCAGGCAATCCGCTTGCAGTTCCTGGCGCACGAGCAAGCCGCCATCGCCTTCCATTTGCCGGCCTTGGGCACGGGCTGCCTGAATTTTCGCTGAAACGCCGAGCAAGGTCTGAACGTGATGTCCGACTTCGTGAGCAATCACGTAGGCCTGCGCGAAGTCACCGGCGGCGGAAAAGCGTTGCGACATTTCCTGGAAGAACGCCATGTCCAGGTAGACCTTCTGGTCCGCCGGGCAATAGAACGGGCCGGTTGCCGACGTCGCCAGACCGCAGGCGGAGTTGACGCGATTGCTGAACAGCACCAGCGTCGGGTCCTTATATTGCCGACCTGCCTGCTGGAAAATCTGACCCCACGTGTCTTCGGTGTCACCGAGGATCGAGCGGACGAATTCGGCGCCCTCATCGTTTGCCGGTGGCGCCTTGCGGGTCTGGTTAGTGGCTGGCGCCGATTGCTCGCTCATTTGACCCGTGAGTTGTCCGAGGATCTGTAGCGGATCCTGGCCCGTGATCCAGCCGATGCCGACAATCAGAATGATCGCGGTCAGGCTCAAGCCCTTGCCGCCACCGAAACGCATTCCACCCCCACCGCCACCGCCGGCATCATCGCCACGGGCATCGACCACGTTGTCGCTGCGTCGGCCTTTTTTCCATAGCATGTGGGAATCCTCTGATTGTCCGTGGGGGTGAGTGTTGCTGGTGTGAGGGAGCGGCGCCAGTCCGATCGTCCGGGTTTCGGCTATTCCCGGCGTTCGCCTGCAGTATTCCAGACTTGTATGAACGTGGACTCCCCATCGAATTCCGTCAGGTGCCGGGTTTTTATCGAATGAACCTGGCGATCGACGAGTTCCAGATTTCGCATTACCGGGTTCATCTTCTAGAATCAGGCAAATTGTGTGTGGAACCTCCCATGGCCGGCAGTCAGATCGAACGTGTTTTCAGCGTGCTGGAAAGCCTTACCAGTGACCCGCGCGGACTGCCGATGCAGACCCTGGCGGAACAACTGGACATCCCGAAAAGCGCGACCCATCGCTTGCTCGCCGAGCTGATTCGGTTGGGCTATGTGCGACAGAATCCAGAGAACCTGCGCTATCACCTGACCACTAAATTGATCGCGATGGGGTTTCGTTATCTCTCGGGCAGCGGCGCCGATATCGTGCAGCCAGTGCTGGATCGCCTCGCGCAGGAGACCGGTGAACTGGTGCGCCTGGGCGTCATTGAAGGCGAGCGGCAGATCTGGATCGCCAAGTCGCAAGGTGCCCGGTCCGGCCTGCGTTACGACCCGGACATGGGCCGCGATGCGCCGTTGTTCTACACCGCATCGGGCCACGCCTGGCTGGCGTGCATGAGCGATGCCGAGGCGTTGTCGCTGGTAGAACGCCAGGGCGGGGAGCGGCCCAAAGACCTGGGGCCGAATGCGCCGCGTTCCAACATTGAACTGCTGGAGCGCTTGCGTCTGGCGCGTGAGCAGGGTTATGCCTGGGTTGAAGAGAGTTCGGCGGTGGGCACCTCGGCGATTGCTGCCGTGGTGCGCCATCCGAGCGAGGGGCGGGTGATGGGGGTGCTGAGCATCGCCGGGCCGAGCGCACGTATGCCGGGTGCTCGGTTGCATGAGTTGGCGCCGCTGTTGTTGAGGTATACCGAGGAGTTGTCGGCGGCGAGCCTTGCTTCAGAGTTGTTCAGCTGATTCGAACACACCACCCATCCACTGTGGGAGCGAGCTTACTCGCGATGGCGGAGTGTCAGTCGACATCAATGTTGAATGATGAATGGCTATCGCGAGCAAGCCCGCTCCCACAGTGAAACCGTGCGATGTTCGAACACTTTCGGCCTATGCTTGTATTGGAATCTGGAACCAGGTTCTAAATTATTGGAATTCGCCAGGCACAAGGGAACCCCATGACCGTCAGCACTCCGCTCTCCGGCGTAAACCAGCCCTTCAAAGGGATTTTGCTGATCGTCGTCGCCACGTTCCTCTTCTCCAGTCACGACGCCCTGTCCAAATACCTCTCCGGTTTCTATCCGATCGTCATGGTGGTTTGGGCGCGCTATGTGGTTCACACCTTGTTGATGGCGGGGATTTTCCTGCCGCAATCCGGATTGCGCGTACTGCGAACCAAGCGGCCATGGCTGCAAGTGATGCGGGCGTTGTGCCTGTTGGGCACCAGTCTGTTTTTCACCACCGGTTTGCAATACATCCCGTTGGCCGAAGCCACGGCGGTCAACTTTCTTGCGCCGGTATTGGTCACCGCGCTGTCGGTGCCGTTGCTGAAGGAACACGTCACCCGCGGCCAATGGATCGCGGTAATTTGTGGATTTAGCGGCGTGTTGATCATCGTCCACCCCGGCGGTGATCTGTTCACGCCAGCGGTGCTGCTGCCGCTCTGCTCGGCGCTGTTCTTCTGCTTCTATCAATTGCTCACCCGCAAGCTCAGCAACATCGACAGCCCGACCACCAGCAACTTCTTCGCCGGCCTGTGCAACACCCTGGTGATGAGCGCGCTGGTGCCGTTCTTCTGGCAAGTGCCGAGCCTAGGGCATGGCTTGATGATGGTCGCGTTGGGCGCGTGCGGGATGACGGCTCACTTGTTCCTGACCCAGGCGTTTCGCTACGCTGCGCCGGCGTTGCTGGCGCCGTTCGGTTATTGCCAGATTGTGTTTGCCGGTCTGCTGGGCTGGCTGCTGTTTGCCCACACACCGACCCTGACTACGGTGATCGGGATCGCGGTGATTTGCTGCAGCGGATTGGCGGCGGCGTGGCAACAGAGTCGCCGATAAACAGCTATCGATGAACGACCTGTGGGGGCGAGCCTGCTCGCGAAGGCGTCAAGTCAGTCAACGTTAATGTTGAATGACAGAACGCTTTCGCGAGCAGGCTCGCTCCCACAGGGATTGTGATTAGCTTTTTTATTTGGTGACGGCAGGAATCTTGCGCGGCGCCATGAAGTACATCCAGGTCAGCGCGATGAAGTACATCGCCGGGATCAGGGTGAACAACACGGTGTAGTTATTGTTGGTGACGGTCAGGATATGGCCGACCAACTGCGTCATGAACATCCCGCCGATGGCTGCGCACATGCCGCCAAAACCAAACACCGTGCTCATCATGTGCTTGGGCGTGTAGTCCATCACCAGGCTCCAGATGTTTGCAGTCCAGGCCTGATGAGCACCGATGGCCAGGGAGATGGCGGCCACTGCGACCCACAGATTGCTGGCGCCGGCCGCCATGACCACGCCGACGATGCAGCAGGCGAACAGGAACATGGACATCAACCGCGCCTTGATCGGGTTGATACCGCGACCGATCAGGAACGAGGAGAGGATCCCGCCGCCGACGCTGCCGAAGTCAGCGGTCAGGTAAATGATGATCAGCGGAATGCCCATCTGGGTCACGTTGATCCCCAGGTTGTATTGCTGATTGAGGAACGGCGGCAGCCAGTACAGGTAGAACCAGAACACCGGCGCGGTCATCGAGTAG
>Ga0157370_10008684_pt1 | contig 10932 bp, 6 predicted proteins | sample C35metaG_FD_113463 | JGI IMG/M metagenome (GOLD analysis project Ga0157370, IMG submission 113463) | Corn rhizosphere microbial communities from Kellogg Biological Station, Michigan, USA - C3-5 metaG | ecosystem: Host-associated > Plants > Roots > Rhizosphere > Soil | place: USA: Michigan... | reverse complement strand
TATTTTCTCAGGAGCCCAGCGTGGCTTTCGGCGGCTTCGGGAGCGGGTTGTTCCCCGGCGGTCAGGACTTCAACGGTCGGGTTTCTGTCCAAGTAATCTCTCCCACCGGCGGCGCGGTGTCCGCGATGGTCCTCCAGTACGTGGGCAACGCCATGTCGAGCGTGGAAGTGAACGCGCAAGGCACCAACCCGGTGGGCTCTGCCCTTATATCTCAAACCCGTTGCGCGGAGTTTCCGATGGCGGCGGACGGCTCATGCATCGCACAATATACTCTTCCCTGGGTGGTTTTCGGAGCCGGTTGGGAGAGCCGCCTGAAAGCCGCCAATCCCCCCAGCGCCACTGCGGGCCCAGTGCAATTCCGCTTCACGCTGTTACCGTCGGCGTCCACCACCAACGGGGTGCAAAATCACTTGCCGGTATACTATACCGACACCCGTAGCACTCGAACGCAAGTCGGCGAGAGCGCGACCTACACCTTGAATGCAGGCCAGTCAGTGGCTGTCGACTTCCTGAATCCGCCCGCTAGCTGTGATATGCATGGCCAAAATTGCGCCAGTCAACCCGACCCCAACAGCTTTGAGTCCGGTTCAATGATGGTACAGTACTCCTCCACCGATCCGGCCGTCTTGAGACGACTGCCCTATCCGCAGCTGGCGTTCTTGACGCAGTCCAACGATTCTTATTCCTCGCAGATCACCGAGCAGGGAGCGCCCGCCGCTACCACCTGGACCGCGCCTGTAACGATGAGCGCCCACCAGGGCGCCGATCCTGCCAGCAACCTGGCCGCCTCGGCCGCCATTGCGAATCCCGGCACCACACCGCTTACCGTGCGCGGTACGCTGCTCGATCAGAACGGCAATACCGTCACCTATAATGACTTCCAGGTCCCTGCCTTGGGAACAATCGGCGTCGTGTTCGCCGGCGATCCCAGCCAGCCACAAGGAGGATTCGGCGGAGCCGCCTTCCCGCAAGGGCAGGATTTTAGCGGATGGGTAACCTTCAACGTCACCACACCCGGCAGCAACGGAGTCAACGTCGTGGTCCTGCAGTATGTGGGCGACACCATGTCCAGCGTCAATGTTCAATCGTTGCCATAACTCTGCATCCCGTAGCGGATAATTGAACTTCGTGCGCAGCGCAGCCGAGATTCAATTCCGCCTCCGTCAGGAAACCATTAATCTTCGCTGCTGGCTTTCGCCTCCGGATTTGCCGGCCGATTTTACGGAGCCACCGTCTCCGCTCGCCGGCCTGCCCGATCCCACGGCGGTGATCGATCGTCTGCGCGGAAGCGCGTTCGCCCAAGAAGTGGAGCGTATCGCGGAGCACGCACTAAACGGCCGCTACGTCTTATTCGGCGAGCCTCAAGACTGCGGAATCTCACCAGAATGGCGGCGCGATATCGTTTCTGGTAAAGCGACCGCCACGCCCTATTTTCGCCGTGTGCCGTATCTCGATAGCGCCATCGCCGGCGATCATAAAGTGATCTGGGAACTGAATCGCCATCAGTACCTGGTTGCCATGGCGCAAGCTTGGCGCTTCACCGGCCGCCCCGAATTCCTGGACCGCATCGTAGCCCTTCTTTCCAGTTGGCACGTAGCCAACCCTCCCTGGAGCGGCATCAACTGGTGCAGCGCGCTAGAGGTCGCCTTCCGCGCCTGGTCCTGGATCTGGGTATGGCACTTGGTAGGGCCCGCTCTACCCGCTCCCACCCGCCGCGATTTATTGCGCGCGCTCTATCAACACGGGTATTATCTCGAACACAATCTCTCGTTCTATTTCTCACCCAACACTCATTTGTTGGGCGAAGCGCTGGTACTCGATGCCCTAGGCCGCTTATTCCCGAGCTTTCCGCGCGCGGCGCGTTGGCGCGATCTGGGAACCTCCGTCACACGCCAGCAATTGCCAACGCAAGTGCAAAACGACGGCAGCTACTTCGAGCAGTCCACTTACTATCACGTGTATGCGCTCGATATGTTCCTGGCGCATTATCTGATCACCGGCGAGGCTATCCCTGAAAAGCTGGCTCGCATGGCCGAATTTTTGCATGCTCTGTTGGGCCCGCAGCGCGAAATCCCCTTCCTGGGCGACGACGACGGCGGACGCTTCTTTCATCCTTATGGAATCGGTTCCCAATATGGCCGCGCCACGCTCGCCACGTGTTCCGTGCTGTTTCGGCGCCCCGAGTGGTCCGGCGATCTTGCCGATCTCCACCAGCAGGCCGCTTGGTGGATCGGCGAATCCGCGCTTGAGACTGCACACGGCGGCGCGCCTCCCGCGACAGCCTTCTTCCTCGACACCGGCTTGTGGATCGTCACCCGCGGCAATCTGCACTTGGTTGCCGACGCCGGCCCGTTTGGACGCGGCTCCGGCGGACACAGCCACTCCGACACCCTCAGCCTGGTCCTGCGAATCGGCCCAGAAGAACTGCTGATCGATTCCGGAACTTACAGCTACTTGGGCGACCCCGCGGCGCGCCAGCGCTTCCGCTCAAGCGTCGCCCACAACACCGTTCGCGCCGGCGGGTTCGACCAGGCAACCTCAGCCGGGCCCTTCCGCTGGACCGATAAACCCACCGTGCGCGTCATCGAACGGAGCGAGCATGTTCTCGAAGCCGAATGCGTTGCCCGCGCCTTCACTCACCGCCGCCGCTTCGAACTTGGAACGGATTGTCTAGTCATCACCGACTTCATCGAAGGCCCACCGCCTTTCGAACAGTTCTGGCATTTCGGTGTGAACGCCGAACTCATCGAGCCTGGAAAATATCGCATCGGTTCCTCCGCCGAATTGGTGATCCCAAAAGGCGCCGAAGCGCGCCTGGAATCAAGCTGGCGTTCGAAAATGTATGGACAGAAGGAAGCCGCACCGGAACTGCGCGTGACGCTCTCAGGTGCTGGACCGCACGTGACGCAAATCTACTTCACGTCCAACTGATCGAATAGGAACGAAAACACGTCAGCGTCTTGCTCGATGCGCTCGTTCAACGCGGTACCAATGCCGTGCCCCGAAGTGGAACTCGTCCGCAGCAAAATCGGCCGGTCGGAGTGCGTCGCCGCCTGCAGCCGCGCCGTCATCTTGCGCGAATTCATAGGGTCGACCCGCCCATCGTTAGCGCCAGTGAGAAATAGAACCGATGGATAATCGGTGCCGTCTTTCACGTGATGATACGGCGAGTAAGCATACAACGCCTGAAACTGATCCTTCTCTTTGACAGTCCCGAATTCCGTAACATTGAAGACGCCGTTAGGAAAAGTCTCGACGCGCAGCATGTCGTAAATACCAACGTGCGAAACCACCGCGCGGAAAAGTTCCGGCCGCTGCGTCAGCGCCGCGCCCATCAACAAACCGCCATTGCTGCCGCCCTCAATCGCCAGCTTTTCAGGGCTGGTGTACTTGGTCTTGATAAGAAACTCGGCGCACGCAATGAAATCGTCGAAAACATTCTGCTTGTTGGTGAGCCGTCCCTGTTCGTGCCAGGTCTCGCCCAACTCAGCCCCGCCGCGCAAATTCGCCCCCGCCCACCCCCCGCCGTGATCCAGCCACAACCGCCGCCGCACCGAAAAATTCGGCCGCTGGCTAATGCCGTAGCCGCCATAAGCGGTAAGCAGCGTTGGATTTTTGCCATCCAGCCTCGTGCCCTTGCGCCGCAGAATGGTCATGGGCACGTGCGTTCCGTCTTTTGAAATCGCGGTCTGCCGGATCACCTCGATGTCGCTGAAATCCACCGGTGCAGTCTGGAACATGGCAGTCTTCTTGACCTGCCCGTTCGCCGGATCGTAGCGGTACCAGGCCGAAGGCTGCACGTAGCTTTCGTTCTCGAACAGAAGCTGGTTGCCGCCCAGCGCCACCAATTGGCCCACCGACGAAACCTGCGGAATGTCGATAGGTTTGTCCGGTTTCCCCGCCTCCACGTCAAACAGTTTCGTAGGCCCGCCCGCCATGAAACGCACATACAAATGCGAGCCGGCCTTGACGAAACCGTCAATCGAAGAACGCGTCGCCGTCAAAATCGTTTTCGCATTGGCAACCGAGAACCCCGGTGGAGCAACTGCCAGCAGCTTGCCCATGGGAGCGTCCTTGCGCGACAAAAGATACAGCGTCCCATCCGGCCCAAAAGCCTCCTGCGAGACGTGATCCGCAAAGCGTGTGACCTGGTGCCACTGTCCGTCCGCCAACAGCATGAAGTGCAGGAACTCACCGCCATCTCCGTTAGCCACGCGGGCCACAACATACTTGCCGTCATCCGAAGATCGCAGCTCGACTTCGGCAATACGGGGAAATTGTTTTCCAACGCCGTACTCATCCTGCGCCGTGGCCGTGCCTAAGCGGTGAAAGTAAACCTGCTGGTAAAAATTCAAATCGGCCGCGGGCCGCTCACCGGCGCGCGGATAGCGCGTGTACCAGAACCCGCTGCCGTCGCGATTCCAGGCCACGCTCCCGCCGGCCGTAGCTCCATTAACCCGCGGAACCAGATCCGAACGCTGATTACCCGTCCCGACTTCAAACACCGACACCGATCCGTCTTCCGTGCCGCCCTTTGAAAGTGACACCGCCACCAGCTTCCCATCCAGCGACGGCTCATAGAAGTCAATGGCGGTGGACCCCGTAGGGTCGAGCACATTCGGATCAACCACCGTGCGCGCGGAATCAGGATCGTCCGGCGAAGCCAGCGCCACCAGGTAAGCTTGCCGCTTCGGCGGCTGCGTCTTCATCGCAAACAACACCCCGCCGCGCGAAATCAGCGACGAAAAGCGAATCGAAGAACTGCCGTTCAGTTGATTGAGACGCTCCACCAGCCCAGGTCGGCTCGCCAGCCGGTCCAGATACGCGCGCGTACGAACGTTCTCCTGATCGCTCCATTTGCGGACATCGGCGTCAGCCGGCGGCTCCAGCCAGCGGTAGTCGTCCACCACCTGCATGCCCTGGTACTCGTCAGTGACAGGCTTCTTCGGCGTTTGCGGAATAGCCGGCAACTCGTCCGCCGCGCTACACCAAGTGACCGTCACCAAAAACAACGCGAGAGAACGATACCGCATAAACACGCTTATCCTCGCTGATAAAATTCGCGGATCAGCCCCGCCACAGTGGTGATCTCGTCCCCGGTCAGCTCCGCAAATATGGGTAGCGCGAGAACCTCTTTGGCGAGTTGCTCGCTCACCGGGAAATCGCCGGCTTTATAGCCATAACTAGCCAGCGCCGGTTGCAGATGCAGCGGAAGAGGATAGTAAATTTCCGTGCCCACGCCGGACTCCGCCAGGAACGCGCGCAATTCATCCCGCCGCCGACAGCGAATCACGAATTGATTAAACACATGGTTGGTCTGATACGCCTCCGCCGCCGGCGTGATCACCACGTTCGACAGCGCCTCGCGATACCGCGCCGCATTGCGTTGGCGTGCGCGATTCCAATCGTTCAAATGATCCAGCTTCACATCCAGCACCGCGGCCTGCAGCGCATCCAGCCGCGAATTCATCCCGGGCCACTGGTGCACGTATTTCTCAAACGATCCATGAACCCGTAGCGCCTTCAATTTGCGCGCCAACTCTTCATCGTTGGTAGTGAGCATCCCGCCATCGCCAAACCCACCCAGATTTTTCGTCGGGAAAAAACTGAAGCAGCCCAGCGTCCCGATGCTGCCAGCACGCTGCCCCCGCCATTCTGCTCCCACTGCTTGCGCAGCATCCTCAATCACCGGGATCCCGCGAACCGTCGCGCGAGCCATGATCGGCCCCATATCCGCGCATCCGCCATAAAGGTGCACCGGCAGAATCGCTTTAACGCGCGGATGCTCCGCCAGTGCTTTATCGAGTTGCCGAGTATCCAAATTGAAAGTCCCGGGATCCACGTCGACAAACACCGGCCGCGCGCCCGAGCTCATGATGGCCCCAGCCGTGGCAAAGAACGTGAAAGGCACCGTCAACACTTCGTCGCCCGGACCAATGTCCAATGCCATCAAAGCCAGTTCCAGCGCGTCCGTGCCGGAGGCGCAGCCAATCGCAAACCGTGTCCCGCAATATTCGGCGAAGCGCTGTTCGAAGTGCTCCACGCCGGCGCCCAGGATGAACCGCTGCGATTCGATCACAGCCGCGACCGCCGCCAGGATCGGCTCCTGCAACGGCTTATATTGGCGCGTCAGATCGAGCAAAGGGATGGCGCGGAGGCCAGCTTTGGTTGCCATCCCTCCAGTCTAATCCGTGTACTGCCCCTGCAACCAATTCCAGCGGATGCGCAGCAAGTCCAGAAACGACGCCACGCCCTGCATCAGCCCCACCTTCGTCCCCTCGACATTATTCCAGCGCACCGGAACTTCAATTGTCGGAATCCCCAGCGTGTGCGCCACAAACAAATCTTCCACGTCGAAGCTAAAGCCATCCAGCCGCTGCAGCGGAAACACGCGCCGCGCCGCATCGCGCCGAAACAGCTTGAATCCGCACTGTGTATCGGAAAACGGCAGCCCCGTAATCACCCGCATGATGCGGTTGAAAAGGATGCCCGACATCTCGCGCCATTGGCTTTGGTGCACGCCGATCAAGGACCGGTCGAGCGCGCGCGAGCCAATCGCAATCGCCGCGCCTTGCTCCTGCGCAGCGGCCAGCAGCTTGGGAAGTTCGTCGATCGGAGCAGAGAGATCCGCATCGGAAAACAAAATCCAATCCCCCTTCGCCTGGAGCATCCCGTGCCGGATAGCAAAGCCCTTACCGCGATTGCCCGGATTCTGCACCAGCCTCAGACGCGGCTCCGTAGCGGCCCGGCTTTCGACCACCGCCGCAGTGGCGTCAGTCGATCCATCGTCCACCACCAGTACCTCAGCATCACCGTACGGGGAGGGGTCCAGCCAATTGAAAACAACGTCGAGGGTCGCGGGGAGACGGCGCTCTTCGTTGTACGCGGGGATGACGATCGAGAGCGTCAACGGTCCATTATAGCGGGCCGCTCACGCTATAGTGGCAGCAGCACACGCAATGGACCGCCTCCCTTTCCGCGCCACGCCACTGGCCTCGGCCTACGACGGAATGAGCAAACTTCCCGTAGTCATCCTCCTCGATAACGTGCGCAGCATGTACAACGTAGGCTCGTTCTTTCGCACCACCGACGCCGCCTCCGCCGAAAAACTTCTGCTGACCGGAATCACCGCCTGCCCACCCCAGAAGGCGATTCACAAAACCGCGCTCGGCGCCGAAGAAACCGTCCGCTGGGAACACGCGCCCGATCCACTCCCGCTCCTCGACCAGCTCCGTGAACAGAATTACCAGATCGCCGCCATCGAAACCACGCCCCATGCAGTCGATCTATACGAGTGGCAGCCCGCCTTCCCCGTCTGTATTATTTTCGGCCATGAAGTAGACGGCATCCGCCCCGAAGTGGGAGCGGCCTGCGACATCCACATCCGCATCCCCATGCTAGGCACGAAACACTCCTTGAATGTCGCGACAGCCGGTGGCGTTGTGCTGTTTGAACTGTTACGCAAGTACCAGGCGAGACGATGAGACACTAACGGAGTGGACCGCTACACCCAAGGCACTCTGATCACCGCAAACTCGCGCCTCAGCCGCCAGTTGCGCCGTGATTACGATGACCAACGCCGCCGCCAAGGCTTGCGCGTTTGGGAAACGGCGGACATACTTCCGCGCGGCGCCTGGCTGGCGCGCGCCTGGGAAGAGTGCGCTTCTCGCGATCCCTTCCACACTCCCGTTTTATTGAGTCCCTTACAGGAAGAGGCCCTATGGGAACAAGCCATCGCAGCCTCCGCTGGCGCCAGCATTCTACTTGATCTGTCTGCCACCGTAACCGCTGCCGCCGAAGCATGGAGTCTAGTCCGCGCCTGGGAAGCGCCCTGCAACGTCGCGGAATTCCGCTGCGTGAGCGACAGCGAAGAATTCCTGGAATGGATGCTGGCCGTCGAGCGTAAGCTGCATGACAACGATTGGATTACCGCCAGCCAACTCCCGCGCGCCCTTCTCGATCGCCTCGCATCTGGAACGCTCGCGCCCGCCACTCTCCTTCATGCCGGTTTCGACGAGCTCACGCCCGCCGACCGTCGCCTGTTCGAAGCCTGCCACGCCCAGCCTTGGCCCGCCGCGCCCGTACACCCAGCGCAACTCCGCCATCGCGTGGGCCTGCGCGATTCCTCCGAAGAATTAGTGCAAGCCGCCGCCTGGGCGCGCCGCAAACTCGAAGCGCAGCCGAACGCCCGCATCGGAATCGTAGTCCGCGGCCTCGCCGGACTGTCCACTGCCGCCGCACGCATTTTCGACGACACTTTCCATCCGACCCTGGACTTCGCACACGCCCGCTCCGGCGCGGCATTCCACATCTCCGCCGGCGTGCCCTCCTCCGACGTTCCCATGATCGCCGCCGCCCTACTCGCGTTAGGAATCCATCCCGGACTACAAATCGGCGAAGCCGGGATGCTGCTGCGATCGCCTTTCTTCCGTTTCGACCGGTGGCATGGCGCACGCCTCCTCGCCGACCTTCGCCGTCAAGGCGTCGACAAGGTCTCCTTCGAGGTCGACGCCGTACGCCGCATGTTCCCCGACATGGCCAAGGCCGCCGAAGAATCGCGCCCCCGCCAGCATCCCAGCGAGTGGAGTGCAACTTTCTCAAAGCTGCTGCGTCATGCCGGTTGGCCCGGCGGCCGCCCACTCTCTCCCGCTGAGCATCAGACCCTCGAGCTTTGGAAAAATCTTCTCTCTGAGCTCGCCTCGCTCGACGCAGTGCTCCCCCGCCTCACTTACGGCGACGCGCTCCAACGTCTGCGCGGCATCGCCCACGATCAACGCTTCGCCCCCCGTGACGAAGGTGCGCCCGTGCAAATCATGGACATGCTCGAAGCCGCCGGATCGCAATTCGATGCTTTGTGGATCGCCGGCTTGCACGGCGGCGCATGGCCCAGCGTCGCGCGCCCCAATCCTTTTCTGCCGTTATCGCTCCAGCGCCAGGCGGGAATGCCGCACAGCTCGCCCGATCGTGAACTCCACTACGCCCGCCGCGTCACCGCCCGTCTGCTCGCTTCGGCGCCTGAAATCGTATGCAGCTATCCGCTGTTCTCGGGCGAGGAGCAACTTCGTGCGAGCCCACTGCTCGACTCCCTCCCCGAAGCCGCCGAAACAGCCGCGGATTTCGAAACATCAGTACACCGAATATTCCAAGCCGCAGTTCCCTTGGAACAGCTCCCGGACGGACAAGGACCCGCCGTGGCGCCCGGCACTCCACAGAGTGGTGGGATGAGTGTTTTAGTCGACCAAGCCGCATGCCCCTTCCGCGCGTTTGCGAAGCACCGACTACAGGCACGCGAAAGCGATGCCGCCGACATCGGCATCTCGCCCTCCGAGCGCGGTACCGTAGCCCATGAGGCTTTGGAATATTTCTGGCGTGACATCGGATCGCAACGCGAACTGCTGTCCAGGACGGCGCAGGAGATCGACGCCGTCATTGAGCGCTCCGTCGGCGCCGCACTCGACAGTCGCTTGAGCAGGCGCCACCGCAGTGCTTCGCTCGAACGCTCGCGTACGTTGGAGCAAGCGCGTCTTCACGATCTGCTAATCGAATGGTTGGAAATCGAAAGAGGTAGGCCCGATTTCACCGTTCAAGAACGCGAAGAACAGCGTCCTGTCGAGGTCGGCGGACTCACACTCCAAATCAAAGCTGACCGTCTGGATCGCCTGTCCGACGGCACTCACGCCATCCTGGACTATAAAACCTCCAACAAGCAGGGCGTCAAGGACTGGGAAGGCGACCGGCCCAACGCCCCACAATTGATGCTCTACGCCACCCACAGCAAGCACGATATCTCATCTGTTCAGTTCGCTGTTTTAGTGCCCGGCGCAACCGGGTTAAGTGGCTACGACGGGCCAGAATTGAAGCGGCGACTACCCGAGTGGACTCAAGTAGTGGAGCACCTCGGTGCCAGCTTCCTCCGGGGCGACGCCGCAGTCGACCCGAAGTACGGCGTAAAATCCTGCGAATTCTGCCAGCTCCATTCCCTGTGCCGCATCGCGCCGGAGGACGAAGCCGGTGAGTAGTCCCGTATTCCTGCATCAGCTCGACGAGCCCCAGCGCCAGACGGCTCTCGATCCCACTCGTTCCTTTACCGTCCGCGCACCAGCAGGCTCCGGCAAAACAGAGCTCCTGATTCAGCGCTTCCTGCGCCTCCTGGCAGTAGTCACCAAACCAGAATCCATCGTCGCCATCACCTTCACGCGGAAAGCCGCCGGCGAAATGCTGGATCGCATCCTCGGCGCCCTCCACGCCGCCAAGGCCGGGATCCCCGTCGAGAAACCGCACATGCAGACCACGCGTGAGCTGGCCCTAGCCGTGCTCCAGCGCGATCGCGAGCTCACCTGGGACCTCCTCGACCACCCCGGCCGCCTGCGCGTCCAAACCATCGATTCGCTGTGTATGTCGATCACCGGCGAAATGCCCTGGCTCGCGCGCCTTGGCGGCATGCCGCGCATCGAAGAGGACGCGCGCCAGTTGTACGAAGAAGCCGCGCACCTGACACTGCTCGATAGCAGTCCTGACTATCAGCTGGCCCTAACCACGCTGCTGCGGCACCTGGATAATAACTCGACGCACGCGCGCGAATTGATCGCCAGTATGCTCGCCAAGCGCGATCAGTGGGCGAAGCTGGCCGTCGACGACGACGAGAACCAGGCTCGCGCTGGCCTGGAGCGTGCACTGGCGGACACCGTCGTCACGGGTCTATCCACGGTCGACGATTTAATTCCAGAAGGCCAGCGCCAAACCTGGCTGGACCTGGCGCGCTTCACAACGCAAACGGATTTGCACAATTGGCCTGGCACCTCGCTTGAGGACTTCCCCATTTGGCTAAGACTCGCGAACGTCGTCCTAACCGATAGTGGTTGGCGCAAGCGCAAGGGACTCGATGTAAGGTGCGGCTTTCCACGGGGAAGCGACGTGGAGAAGAATCGCTGC
>Ga0157370_10008683_pt1 | contig 10933 bp, 8 predicted proteins | sample C35metaG_FD_113463 | JGI IMG/M metagenome (GOLD analysis project Ga0157370, IMG submission 113463) | Corn rhizosphere microbial communities from Kellogg Biological Station, Michigan, USA - C3-5 metaG | ecosystem: Host-associated > Plants > Roots > Rhizosphere > Soil | place: USA: Michigan... | reverse complement strand
GTTGCAGCCCATTATTTTCGAGACAGTTTCAGGAATCTCGCGATAAGGAAATGCGCGGCTGCGATCTGGGGTAAAGGGAGCCAGAGTTCCGTCATAGTCGAGCATGAGCAAACGTTTCTCAGCCCGCCGAAGCTGGTCGAAAAATGGCGCACACACATCGAGATGTTCCGCTGCTTTCACCAACATGCCTCTGTTGTCCTAAAAATGCGGGCGGCTATTTCGGTACAACCAGGTCACCCGAAAACGGTTCGAATGCGCGGGGCAACTTCGCGAACCTGACATTTAATCCGCAAGCCAGACGATGGGCGAGTGAAAAGCTTATGGCGCCGCAAACTGATCGCAAGTGCTTACGCGCCTCGATCACGACCCGGAGTCTAGCATGTAAGCCCGAGGAAAACTCAGTTGAAAGTACATTCAAACCCGTCCAGCAGTTTTGAGGCACAATCTATCGGCGGTCGAGGTCCGACGCAATCGTCGCACAAGACAAACTATTGTCCTTTCCACAGGTTTGGTGCCCATCGAGTGAACCAGCAGAGAAGATTGGTTGCCATCGCTATGGTTCTGGTTGCCTGACTAAGTCCAGCGGAACCAACGGAGAGCGAGGAAAAATGAAATTCCTCCCCAAAGGCCGAGCACCAGCAAACGACCACTTTGCGAGGCCAGAGTCGAGCCTTCAAGAATAGTTGCGCGCAACGCATCATTCAATGCGGTGAGCGGAAGCGCTTTAATGAAAGGCTGGACGGCCCCCGGGAAGCGTTCATACGAAAAAAATACACCGGAGAAAATCCACATCGGCATCATCACAAGATTGATCAGTCCGCTTACGCTTTCGATTTTCCGTGCCCGGCTCGCGGTCAGAAGGCCGAGACCGCCGAAAGCAATGGCCCCGACGGCGCCGATCAATAAAATGCTCAGCAATGCGCCCATGACTCGGATATGAAACATCAGCACGCCGAAGCCCAATAGCAGGCAAACTTCAATCACCATCAGGATCAGGCGGCTGCTGGCCAGCGCCAACAGAAAGTCGCCCCGGCGCAAGGGAGTGGCGACGAAGCGCTTCAACAATTTCCGCTGGCGCATGTCTACCAGCGCAAAGCCGATTCCCCACATTCCCGAATTCATCAGGTTCATCCCCAGCAATCCGGGAATCAGAAAATCGATGTACCGGGAGCCGGGCTCGCTCGAAGTGAAGGTGCGCGTCGCCACCACGTCTTTACGCCCGGCCGCGGACTGAAGCGCCTGATCTACCTCGGCGTGTGACAGCACGCTTTCAGGTCTTGCCGGGTCGAAGTCATATTGAACTTGCCCAGGTGCAAGCGGCTCTACCAGAAGGTCGTATTTTCCTAGTCGAAGTCCGTCTTTTGCTCGCGCTTCATCGACAATTTCGACGTGAATGGATGCGTGTTCAGGAGAATTTTGAACCAAGGACAAAACATTCTGCGCTTCAGGCCCAGCAACAATGGCAATCGTTGTCTTGTCGGCCGGCTTGTTACGAAATGCGAATCCCAGTCCCAGTGCGAGAAGCAGCGGAAACACGAAGATCCAAAAGGCAACTTCCCTTTCTCTGGCCAATTCCAGCATGCGCGCGCGCAGCAGGTAACGGAACCCGGCCCACCGGCCGTTACGGCGGGCGGTTACCGGCGTCTTCTGAAACGACTCCGTCGGCGGGTTCTGTTGCGCGATGCTCATAATTACTCGTTATTACTCGTTATTCCTCACGCAAGTGCCGGCCTGTCAGGTTCACGAATACGTCTTCAAGACTGGCCTGACGCGTGGTTAAGTGTTCAAGTTCCGCCGAGTGCTGGTCAACCCTTTCGAGCAGCGCGGGGATGGTGCGGTGCGGTTCGCGCACGCTCAGGCTTACCATGCCATCGTCATTTCTCACTGACTCCACACCGGGGAGCGACTGCCATGCGGCATTGTCTCCATCGAAGTTGCCGGAAAGCGCAAATTCGACTACGTGGTGGCCACCAAGTTTTGCGATCAGCTCGGCAGGACTTCCTTCGGCGATTATCTGACCGTGATCGACGATTGCTATGCGGTCACAAAGTCGTTCAGCCTCATCCATATAATGCGTGGTCAACAGAACCGTGCCACCACCTTGCTGAAAAGTCCGAATGATGTCCCAGAGCTGTCGCCGGCTTTGCGGGTCAAGCCCCGTCGTCGGCTCATCGAGGAACAATATTCTCGGAGATGCGACCAGCGCGGTTGCGACCGCGAGGCGCTGCTTTTGTCCGCCTGAAAGGTCTCCGACCTGAGCATCGGCTTTTTCGTTCAACTGTAGTGCGGTAAGAACTTCTTCAGCAGGACGAGGCGCGCGATAGAAACTGGCAAACAGGTTAATCGTTTCGCGGACGGTCAGCTTTTCAGAAAGTCGCGTTTCCTGAAGCGATATGCCAATCTGCTCGCGGATTTCGCGCGCCTGCAATTTCCAGTTCCGGTCGAGAATTGTCACTTGACCGGATGTAGGCTCAAGCAGGCCTTCGAGGATCTCTATTGTCGTCGTCTTGCCAGCGCCGTTGGGGCCCAGCAGACCGAAGCATTCGCCAGCTTGAATCTCGAGACTCAGTCCTCGCACGGCTTCGACCTTGACCTTACCGGCATAGGTCTTGCGCAGGTCGCGGCACTCGATGACGGCGGACATTGCGTCATTCTACTGGACGACGAAGGCACCCGGATATCGGTCTCTCTGAAGATCGCGACAGTACATTTGGCATGTTGGCCGCAACGCGGTAACCTAGATTGCAAATCCATAAAATTCTGCCGGGCTTTGATGAAGCACGTGCCTCGTTACCGCTCTCAACCCGCTCCCAGGAGAACGAACATGCTGCGCAAGACTGCCCTTGTTTTCATTGTTTTTCTTTGCTTCGGACCTTTGGGGCTGGCTCAGTCAACTCGCCATTTTATTTTTCATTATGCGTTCACTGTAAAGGACGTTCCAGCGGGCGAACGCCTGCGGGTGTGGTTTCCCGAAGCGCATACAGATTCCTATCAGGAGGTACGCGTAGTTTCTTCTAAAGGCGATTTGGAACTTAAGAAGAACCATGAATCGCGCTTCGGAAATGAGATGTACTACGCGGAAGCCGGCAAAGCGAAATCGGGCGATCTGCATTTCGAGGTTGTGTACGACGTAGTGCGGCATGAGCATGTAACGCTCGGACTCAACCGGCCACGGCTGGAAAACGCGTCTTTGAGCAGGAAGGAAACCAAGAAATTTCTCGGAGCAGACAAACTGGTTCCGATCACTGGACTGCCCGCCGAATTGGCAGCCAAAGTAACCGCGGGCAAGACTTCCCAACTCGAGAAAGCGCGTGCCATTTACGACTATGTTTTCGACAACATGAGATATGACAAAACCGGGACAGGGTGGGGCCGGGGCGACGTTCTCTATGCCTGCGATGCGAAGAAAGGAAACTGCACAGATTTCCATTCTCTGTTTATCTCGATGGCGCGTTCGCAAGGAATTCCAGCCCAATTCGAGATCGGCTTCCCATTGCCGGCAGACAAGGCGTCGGCGGATATTGTCGGATACCACTGCTGGGCAGAATTTTTTGATCCGCAGCGGGGCTGGATTCCGGTTGACATTTCGGAAGCCTGGAAAAATCCGGTCAAGAAGGATTACTTCTTCGGCGCCCACGATGCCAATCGGATCGAGTTCAGCGTGGGACGTGACCTGAAATTAAGCCCCTCACAACAGGGCGAACCACTCAACTACTTTGTCTATCCCTACGTTGAAATTGGCGGCAAGCAGTATTCGAATGTTTCTCTGGCGTTCTCCTTCGCCGACGCAGGTGAGTCACAGGCGGCAAATGTCACACATTAATATTTCTTCCTAATTTATTGAGGACAAAGGATAATATACACATTTAATAATGAATCAAAGTGTTCTCGATGAACTGTTAACAGAGTGTTACAATCACCGTGGCTCAGAACGAGCGCTGCAACTGGCTAACTGCTGTCTCCACTCTGAATGGGAACCACTAGCACACAAGAGACGACTACCGCTAAAGCTGTTGACCAGCAGGTCAGGCTGGTTTTTGATCGAATGAACCGGCAGATCGGTCGCGTAGCGAAGGACAGGAAGCCGGAGAACGTTCACCGGTTTCGGACTAACAGCCGGCGGGTGGAAGTACTGATTGACCAATTATCTCCGGAGAACGGAAACAAACGGAAGCTGCTCAACCGACTCTCTAAGCTGAGAAGAAAAGCCGGCAAAGTTAGGGACTTGGATGTGCAGATTGCGTTTCTCAAAGAATTGAAAATTCCTGATCGCCAGAACCATCGCGCGGAACTTCTGAACGCGCTGGCAAAAGAGCAGGAGAGGCGATCAAAGAAACTGGGCAGGAGCTTCGATGCAGAAGACGTACAGAAATTGCGCAAACGGTTGCGCAAAGCCCAACGGGAAATCACTCTGAACGGGATTGATCCGCTGAAGCTGGCCTTCACTCACCTGCCTAAACCGGGCAATGCACCCCTTATCGAAAAAGTGCTTCATGCGTGCCGAATATCTGCCAAGCAGGCGCGTTATATTGCTGAGCTCGATTCGGAATCTCCAAAGGCAAAAAAGTTCGTCGAAGAATTAAAGAAGGCCCAGGACGAAATCGGTCACTGGCACGACGTCTTGAAGTTGACTGAACGCGCAGAAAAATCATTTGGCGTAGTCCGCCAGTCCTCACTGGTGTCGGCGCTACAGAATATCAGTCGAGCCAGATTCCGCCGTGCCAGCAACGCGCTGCAGAGTGCTTTACGGACCGTCTCTGAACTTGATCAACATATTCGGCCATCGGCCGAATCCAGGCCGCAGCCCGCGCCCGCCAGCATGCGCGTTGCCGCTTAACCAGACCGCGCCCTTCTCTCACTCTTCGCTGTACACTGTTGCTGAATGCCAACCTTCGCTGCCGTTGACATTGGATCGAACTCCGTCCGGCTGAAGATTTCCCGACTGGTCGCTCACCGGCTGGTTGAAATTCACGAAGACCGCGAGGTCACGCGTCTCGGCGAATCGGTGTTTCGAAGCGGATTCCTTTCTCCCGAAGCTATCGCCCTGACAGTCAAAGTTCTGCGACGTTTTCACCGGGCTGCGCAACGGGCCGGAGCCGATTCGGCGCGCGTGGTCGCCACCAGCGCACTCCGTGATGCCCGCAACTCCCGTGCATTCCTGGAGTGGGTTCGATCGGCAACCGGATGGACAGTCGAAATTATTTCCGGCGTGGAAGAAGCTCGACTCATACATCTTGGGCTCACATCGGCGCTCCGCGTGAATTCCTCTCCGGTGTTGATGATTGATCTAGGCGGCGGAAGCTGTGAGCTCACGGTTTCGAAAAAGGGACACATTCAGGAAACTGTGAGCCTGCCGCTGGGCGCGGTCCGGCTCACCAATGATTTTTTGCATCATGATCCGCCACGAAAATCTGAGTTGCGGCAACTCCGCAGCCTGGTGGCACGAGAAATCGGAAGAATCGCAGAGCGCATCAGCCGGGCCCGCCCGAAAGTGGTGATCGCCACGTCCGGCACAGCAGAGGCACTGGCCGCCGTTTGCCATGCGCTGTATCGCACCAAGAGCCAGCGGGCGATGACGGTCACGCATCCCCAAATGCGGCGGATTGACAAGATGCTGAGCCGGTTGTCCCTCGACGATAGAAAAAAAGTAACGGGAATCGGTCCGCGACGCGCGGAGATCATTATTGCGGGGGCGGCAGTATTTGCCGGATTGCTCGATCGTTGCAGGCTTGGCGGGTTTCGCTACTCGCCACTGGGACTTCGCGACGGACTGCTCGAGCAAATGTCGGCAGAGTATGATCGGGCGACGCGATCGGGGCGGCAGATCGAATCGGAGCGACAGGACTCCATTTTGTCCGCGGTCGACCACTATCGCGTCAATCTCGACCACGCAACCCGGGTGCGCGACTCCGCATTGCAGCTGTTCTCGGAGCTACGGCGCGTCCATCGCCTGCCCCCGGAATATAAAGAGTGGATTGCCGCCGCCGCAATGCTTTGCGAAGTAGGAGATTACGTGAACCGTACCGGGCGACATCGTCACACTTATTACATCATTTCGCATTCAGAGATTCTGGGATACACGCTGCAGCAGAGAAAGCTAATCGCAGCGATCGCGCGCTATCTGGGAAAATCCCGGCCATCGCTGGGAGATGGGCCGATCAAAACTTTGCCACCTTCCGACCAGAAGCATATCGCCAAGGCTTCCCTGCTCCTACGGCTTGCTTGGGCGCTAAACTTGGGACGCAGTGGCTCTCTGAAGACCGTTCGCGTCCGAACTCATGAAGCTTCTGTGGCCCTGACCCTGGTTCCGAAACCTCCCATGAGCGTGGATCTCGAATTGTGGGCAGTGGAAAAAGAGCAGGCTTATTTTCGCGCGGTCTTCGGCTGTGATCTTTCTGCGGCCGTCGCAGCAGCGGCCTGAATCGCCCGCGCCATCTTGGGAGTAAGAAACCAGTTCAGCCGCGCGGCATGCCGCACTGTTTCCACCCGGGCCGCCCCGCCTTTCTTGAATTCAATCAATGCTTCGCTGCCTGATTTTGTGATGATCCGAGCCAGAAATTCTGTGATGCTGGGATTATGACCGACCACCATGATGGCTTCCTGTTTGGCATATTTCTCGAGCATGCGGCGAAAATCTGCGAAGGAGGCTTCAGGCCGCATCGCCGCATCAAGTTGCAACTTGCCTTCATAGCCCAGTTCATTCCCGATCAGCGAAGCGGTCTGTGTCGCGCGTTTTAGAGGGCTGGAAATAATCACCTCAGGCTGCACGTTGAGGGCGGCCAGCGCCCGCCCGACAACTCCGCATTGCTCGATGCCGTCCGCATCAAGCGGTCGCTTCTCGTCTTTTTTGGGACTGCTGAGGCTCTCTCCAGCGCTGGCATGGCGCACCAAATAGATAATCATGAAACCCTACGTTCCTTTCGCGGCGTCGCGCGCTGCGACTTAGGTTCGGATACCGCCGGGATCGCCTCTATCGTTTGTTTCCCTTCCGCCAGTGATAACAGAAAATCCTGAGCGCTGAAGCCAGGGACTGGCGGCTTGCGTTTCCCGGCAGCCTGCCACGCTCGAACATAAGAACCGTCTTTGCGCAGCACCCGGGCTTTGATGGTATCCGCGAGATACGCGTCCAAGATTTCGTGCCGGATTCGGTTCCGCAACATCGGATCCTTCACCGGAAACATGACTTCGACCCGCTCATATAGATTGCGGGGCATCCAGTCGGCGCTCGACAGGTAAGCCTCTTCCTCTCCGCCATTGGCGAAGTAAAACACGCGGCTGTGTTCCAGGAACCTTCCCACGACGCTACGCACACGGATACGGTCGCTGACGCCACGAATTCCTGGTCGCAGGGCACACATCCCGCGAACCAGCAGATCGATTTCAACGCCGGCCTGTGACGCACGATAAAGAGCGGCGATTACGTTCTTGTCGAGCAAGGCGTTCATCTTCGCGATGATATGAGCTGGGCGGCCCAAACGCGCGTGATCGGCCTCACGGGCAATAAGATCCAGGCTATGCTCGGCAATATTCACCGGGGAAACCATGAGAGGCCCGTAGCTGGAGTGCTCGGCATAGGCGGTGAGGAAACTGAATACGTCGTGTACGGCGCCTGTGATTTCCGGGTCCACCGTCATCAGGCTCAGATCGGTGTAAAACCGAGCGGTGGAGGAGTTGTAATTGCCTGTGCCTAAATGTGCATAGCGACGGGAAACGCCGTCAGGGTCCCTTCGCACCAGCAGTGAAAGTTTGCAGTGCGTCTTCAACCCTACCAGGCCATGAAATACCTGTACCCCTGCGTCCTCGAGGGCCCGTGCCCAGCGGATGTTCGAAGCCTCGTCGAAACGCGCCTTGAGTTCCACCACCGCCGTGACTTCCTTTTTTGCGGCTGCTGCTATTAATGCACGCACAATGGCAGAATTCTCACTGGTGCGATAGAGGGTCTGCTTGATCGAAAGCACATTCGGATCTTCGCCTGCTGACTCGATGAATGAGACCACCGCGTCGAAAGAATCAAAGGGATGATGCAGCAAAACATCGTGGCGGCGAAGCTCTTCGAATAGATCCTGCGACTTGGCAGTCAGCCGCAGTTCGCGCGGGACAAAAGGCTTGTACTTAAGGTCAGGACGATCAGTCTGCTCGTAGATATTAAACAGCCGGGAAAGATTAACCGGACCGTCCATGCGGAAAACTTGCCAGGGCTCCAAACCAAAATTACTGCGCAGTCGTTCGGTGATTTCAGGATCAGCGTCGGCTTCGATTTCCATGCGCACGGCGTCGCCTTTGCGGCGGTTGTGCAGTTCGGTGCGGACCGATTCGAGCAAATTACGCGATTCCTCTTCTGCCAGATACAGATTGCTGTTGCGAGTAACTCGAAAAGCGGCAGAGGAAATAATTTCGTAGCCGTTGTACATGCGCGAAGCGTGAAAGGCGACCAGGTCAGCAAGGAAGATAAAGTCCGCCGTCCCCTCAGAAGGGAGCCGCACCAGCCGAGGCAACGCACGGGGGACGGTAATGACCCCGGTATACGTCAGCGAGGAGCGGCGGCGACGACGCAGAAGGAACGCAACGCATAATGCTTTATTAATGACCCGCGGAAAAGGATGGGCCGGGTCAACTGTAACTGGCGTGAGCAGCAAATCAAGTTCGCGCTCGCAATAATCCTGAACGAAAGCACGAGCGGTATCGTCCAACTCGTGCAAGCCGAGTACGCGAATTCCCTTCTCCGAAAGCTGCGGCCGTATCTGCTCGTTCCAGCACTGGTATTGATCGGCGACGAACTGATGCAGTTCGTCTGAGATGAGGTCGCGTTCTTCGATCAGGGTCAAACCGTCTGGACCGGCTTCGGTATAGCCGTCTTCAATCTGCTGCACCAGACCGGCGATCCGCACCTCGAAAAATTCGTCAAGATTGCTGGCACTAATTGAAAGGAACTTCAGGCGTTCGAGTGCCGGATTGTTTTCGTCCTGCGCTTCTTCAAGCACGCGGCGGTTGAATTGCAACCAGGAAAGCTCGCGGTTGATGTAGTAGGCCGGGTTGTCAACCGTGGCGCGTGCCATGCTGGGATGAAAGGAAAAACGGCAGAATACGGCAGCCCTTCAACCTCAGAACGCCCGGCCAGAACCCCATTATAAAGCAGAGGGTTCCACCCGAATCTCACTGTGAATGTAGCGGACAAATGTTAAAGGAAGATGAAAAGCAGGTGCTAGGTCCGGGTATTAGCGGGTGGGCTCAAACTGGGCTAATGACTCTCATCCAGCCGGGCGATTTCTTGTGAAAACAGAGGATTCGCGGGAAACTCGTCACGTAACGACGCCAGAAGCTCGCGGGCATGTTTCTTATCATGATCGCGAACATACGCGATCGCGAGCAGAATATTGGCGAAGGGGGCAAGATAGTGTCCGCGGTCGGCGACCAGCTTCAGTTCTTTGACACCTTCCTGCTTGTCTCCGGAGATGCCGCCCAGCCGCACCAGCCATCGGACCGGAGCCGCCATGCTCCCTATGAGATATTTGCTGATACCTCCGGCAATGTGAGCATCGTAGTTGGTGGGATCGACTGCCAGGGTCTGGTCGGCCCACCCGGCCGCCTCTTTGGTGTAGTGCAACGATGCCAAGTTGCGTTTCTCGATCAACGCCGCATAGTCCGCCTGAAGGCCATTGACCAGCGTGAGTGAAAAAAGCGCTTCTTCATCCTTTGAGTTTTTCAAGAGACGGGCTCGGGCAATTTTTTCGGCTCGATCAAGAGCGGCTTGAAACTGTTCACGAGTGGCAGGATCGGGGTTCAATTTAGGACGATTCTCGAAGCGCTTATCAAGTTCAAAAAACTGACTTTCCAACACGCCCAGACGGTGGAACTCAGAAAACAATAGTCCTGCAGCATCAGCGGTGGGCCCCATGGGATCGTCGGGATGGCTCTTCTCCCATGCGGCAAAAATTCCGTGCGCCTGGGCAAAGTCCAGGTTATAGAGAAGTTGGAATCCATGATCGAGAGGAGGAAGCGAGAACGAAAGATCCGAGGCATCACCTGCAAAGCATGCTGATGACAGCAGCAAGACTGCGGACCCGATGATCATCATCTTTCGCGGCATTTGAAATCCGATATGCAACAAGCTCCGGGGCCGTACAAGTATAGATGCGTTCTGTTCCGGCACAACGTTGTATTCCTGTCAAAGAGTTGTAACCCTGGTGCAATGCGTCTGCCACAACCGGCCAGGGTCTTTTCGGTAATCGATAGACTCAAGAGCGGCACGCCGCTTGCTATATACGCCAAAGCCGGTTCAGCACGTATAATTTCGCCACCTCTCAATGCCTCTCATCTCAGGAACCAAGCTCGGCCCCTATGAAGTTGTTAATGCTATCGGTGCAGGCGGCATGGGGGAGGTTTATCGCGCCAAAGACACCCGTCTAGGGAGAAGCGTAGCAATTAAGGTGCTGCCCGAATCTTTCGCGCGCGACAACGACCGGCTTCTGCGGTTCGAGCAAGAGGCGCGAGCAGTAGCCGCCCTCAATCATCCCAACATTCTGGCTATCCACGATATCGGAGAGCAAAATGGCGCTCCCTATCTGGTGTCGGAATTGCTCGAAGGTGAAAGCCTTCGGGTAGAAGTGGAACAGGGGCGACTGGGGACGCGAAAATCCGTCGATTACGCCGTACAGATTGCGCAGGGATTGGCGGCCGCTCACGAGAAAAATATCGTCCATCGGGATCTGAAACCGGACAACATCTTCATCACTAAAGATGGCCGCGTTAAGATTCTCGATTTTGGCCTGGCAAAACTCACTGCTGCCGGGGAGTTGCCGGAATCAGCGACGCTGACCAGCGCCGCGACCGAACCGGGAAAAGTGATGGGCACGGTCGGGTATATGGCGCCCGAGCAAGTACGCGGCGCAGCAGTGGACAATCGGACAGATATTTTTTCCCTGGGAGCAGTGTT
>Ga0157370_10008682_pt1 | contig 10934 bp, 10 predicted proteins | sample C35metaG_FD_113463 | JGI IMG/M metagenome (GOLD analysis project Ga0157370, IMG submission 113463) | Corn rhizosphere microbial communities from Kellogg Biological Station, Michigan, USA - C3-5 metaG | ecosystem: Host-associated > Plants > Roots > Rhizosphere > Soil | place: USA: Michigan... | reverse complement strand
GACGCGGGCGACACCGGCACCGGCGCCGACATAACCCTGGACGCCATCATCGTCGCCGAAGTTGTAGATCAGGCTCGCCAGGATGCTGTTGGAGCGATAGCGCGCCGTCGACGGACCGCCCGCGAGCGGGTTTCCGGTCGAGCTGCGGATATGCACGCCATAAGCGTTGAACCAGCGATACTTGGCGCCGACATCGATATGATCGTTGATCGGGAACAGCAGGCCGGCGATGCCCTGGAAGGCGAAGCGGTTGTCGCTGCCGTCGAGGAACCAGTTGCCGCCGTCGATGCGGTAAATGCCATAATGGACGCGGGCGACACCGGCACCGGCGCCGACATAACCCTGGACGCCATCATCGTCGCCGAAGTTCAGGAGCGCGTTGCCCATGAAGCTCAGGACCGAGGTGTTACCGCTCGCCGAGCTCGGATAATCGCCCGGAGGCGACGCGTTCAGCGTGGTCGAAGTGTGATGGCTCTTCACTTCGGTGTGCTTGTAGCCCACCTCCGCTTCGAGACGGAGCATGCCCAGGTCGTAGCCGACGATACCGTCGACATCGAACAGGCCGTTCTTGTGGCGAGCCTCATCGGCGTCGTCGACTGCACCAATATTGATGCGGGTCTTTTCGACGATGATGCCGCCGCCCTCAATACCGACATACCAAGCGTGGTCCTTGGCCATGGCGGGCGATGCGAGCGCCGAAGTAGCCAGAATGGCCATCATGGCGAATTTACGCATTTGTATCCCCTTTTCCTTCCTGGGAGCGTGCAGGTACTCAAAACCCCTAAACACTGCCCTGGTTCTACGCAAGCGCGCAAAAATGTGGACTGTTGCCGAAATGTCTCGGATTTGGACGTTACGTTGCCATGACGACTCCAACCGCTCTGACGCCTTGTAAACTCGAAAACGGCTGAACGGTTTCGCCCACGCTTAATTTTTTTGCATCGCGAGGGAACCCGTTACGCCGCACGCCAGAAAGACGGAGCGGAATTGGGGCGGAAAGCGTGCCGATTCAATGACGGACACGCAAATTGGGCCGGGTGCGGCACGCACGCCACACCCGGCCCACCAGCGGATGCCGGAAATTTGATCTGGAACCGGCCGAGGCCGGAACCGGATTAGAAGGAGACGCCGACCGAAGCGACCACGCCGCCCTTGACCTCGTCGCGGCCGTTGACCACGAATTCGCCCTTCTTGAAGTCGGTATCGACATAAGCGAGGCTGAAGGTCAGCTGCTTGTAGCTATAGGCCGCGGTCAGGCTCCAGTCGGTGTAGTTCTTGAGCCCGTTGGTGAGGTAGGACCGGCCCCAGCTTTCGCCGAGATGGCCGGTGAAGCTCAGCGGCACGCCCGGGATCGCGCCCGACAGCTCGCCATAGGTATAGAGGCTGTCTTCCTTGGACTTGCCGCCGCAGCGCGGATCATAAGCGCAGGATTGCGCCTTCTGCTTCGGCGCATAGTTCAGCCCGATCTTGGTGCCGACCGGCCCGAACGTGTGCGAGGCATTTAGGTAAGGCTCGAAGAAGTCGGTATTGGCGCCGTGCGAGCCCGGATAATAATAATATAAAACGCCGCTATCGATCGTCGTGCCCGAGACCGTGGTCTTGTAGCCCGCGACCAGATCGATCTCCTGATCGCTGCCATTGGCGACATATTCGTCGATCGAGCTGCCCCAGACGCTCACGTAGAAGCCCGAGGAATGGCTGACCCCGAAACCGCCCTGGACAGCGAAGCGCTTGTCCGTCTGCGAGACGCCACGGAAGCGATAGTCGCTGACGAGGGCCGCGTTGGCGGTGATCGTCCAGGGGCTGGCGGCGGGAGCGGGTGCGGCGGGCGCGTCATCGGCCAGTGCCGGTGCGGCTACTGCGAAAGCAGCAAGGATGGAAAGCCCGACAAGGGTGGTGCGCATGGAAAGTCCTTCTCGCGATTGCGGTCACGTTCCACTGCGCGCCGAAAGCGCCCAATCCTCTGCCTCCCTTGAAGGGAGCGGGTGAGCTGCGGTTCAGCCAGGACGGTTTGGCAACTTTTGCTGCGCGGCACAATGGCAAAGCCCTGCCTGTGGCAACGCGAGCGTCAGGCTGTTGCGTCTCCGCAACAGCTGCGCAACATCACTGCCGATATCGGCAAGCTTATTGCGCTGCGGCAGCCAGCCCGCGCGCGAGGTCGGCAATCAGGTCGGCCGGTTCCTCCAGCCCGATCTGCAGGCGGATCACCTTTCCAGGAGCGCTCCACGGCACCGCCGAACGGCAGCGTTCGGGATCGATCGGCAGCGCGAGGCTTTCAAAGCCGCCCCACGAAAAGCCGATGCCGAAATGGGTGAGCGCGTCGACCAACCGGATGCGCGCGGCATCATCGCCGTCGAGCACGAAGGCGAACAGGCCCGCCGCCCCCTTGAAGTCGCGCGACCAGAGCGCATGGCCCGCATCGCCGGGCAGCGCCGGGTGGATCACCTTTGCGACCTGCTTCTGTTGCTGCAGCCAATGCGCGATCTCGATCCCGCTCGTCCCATGCTGCTTCAGCCGGACCCCCATCGTGCGCAGCCCCCGGGCGGCGAGGAAGGCATCGTCGGGGCTGACCGCCTGACCTAGGATCTGGAGCGTCTTGCGGATCTTCTCGAACAGGCCGGGCACTGCGGTGCAGCTTCCCAGCATCACATCCGAATGGCCCGCGACATATTTGGTGCAGGCGAGGATCGAGATATCGACACCGTGCGATAGCGCGGGAAACAGCAAGGGCGTCGCCCAGGTGTTATCGATCATCGTGACCACATCGCGCCGCTTGGCCGCGGCACAGAGCGCCGGCACATCCTGCACCTCGAAAGTCAGGCTGCCCGGGCTTTCCATGAAGAGGACTTTGGTCCTGTCCGAAAACAGGGCGTCGATCGCATCGCCCCGCACCAACGGATCGTAATAACGGGTGGAGACGCCCAGCTTCTTGAGGATCGTGTCGCAGAAGACCCGCGTCGGCTCATAGGTGCTGTCGGTCATCAGCACCTCGTCGCCGGGCTCGACCACCGCGAGCAAGGCGGTGGTGATCGCACCCGCGCCCGAGGCGTGGAGCGTGGTGCCGGCGGCGCCCGGCTCAAGCTCGGTCAGCGCATCCGCCAGCGCCCACTGCGTAGGTCCGCCGCGCCGCCCATAATAAAGCACGTCGTCGGCATGGCGGACCGCGTCGCGCAAGGCGGCGACGTCGTCGAACAGGACGGTCGAGGCGCGCCAGACCGCGGGGCTGACCAGCCCCTGGGTCCATTCCTTGCGTCGCCCGGCCTCGACTAGCCGGGTCGCGTCGCCCTTCCTGTCGTCGTTGCTGTCCATTTTCCTGCCGATCAATAGCCCGCGTAACGGATCAACACGCCCTTGAACCGCGGCCGGGTGCGCGAGGCTTCGCCGCCGATATAGGTCCGGAACTCGAAAATCTCGCCGTCGCGCGGGTTGGTGAAGGGGAGCTCGACCTTGCCGCTCGCATAATCCCCGCCGTCGCGAAGGCTGCGGCCAGCGATGCGGTCGGGGAAGATCGCCACGTCGACATACATGTCGGGCACCACCCCTTCATCCCATTCGAAATGGAATTCGGCGACATAATTGCCCGCATTGAGCCCGATATAGGGCCCGAAGGTCAGGCATTTGTGCGGCGCCATCAGGTCGAGCTCGATCGTGAACGGATCGGCCTTGGGCAGATCGGTGCGGAAATCGCCCGCCGGATAAGCGCGGACGCGCCCGTCGTCGGCGTGCCAGAAGGGCCTGGCGATCTTCTCGATCACCAATTCGATCTCGTAGCAGCCGTCGGTGCCCTGATAGGGCATGATCCCATAATCGAAACCCTTGTCGTTCTCGACCAGGTGGCGGATGCGATAGCCATTTTCAGGGAGCGCGGCTTCGATCTCTCCGAGCAGGCTCCTGGCGGTATAGAAACGCTTGTGATCGGGGTTGATCGGCGAAGGCAGCGACCTTTTGCGTTCGAACAGCAATTGGTGCGGCACCACCACCACCATATAGCCGCCGATCCTGAGCAGCCGGTACCAGTCGCGCAGCACGCCCAGCCCGTCGGGGATATGTTCGAAGCAATGGCTCGAATAGATTGCGTCGAAGCTTGCGTCGGCGAAGGGGAAGGTCGCGCCTTCATAGCCCGGATAGCCGACATCGACCCCGATCGCCTGCGGCACGATCGGCAGATTGCCTTCCTCATAGCCGCGATAGCCGACCTCCATCACGTTGGGGCCGGACATATATTCGGCGAAGAAGCCGCTTTCGATTTTGTCTGCGTAGCTCTTGCGCGATTCGAACCCGACCTTGCGGTCGGCGCGCAGCGGCTCGTCGGGGACGGCGCGGTCGAGGTCGATCTCGACCCCAATCAGTTCGAGCGAGACCTTGCCGCGCGCGAACAGCCGGACCTCGAACAAGGCGGCGGGCTCGGCAAGGTCGAGCTCGACCGTGAGCGGTCCATCGACCGCGGCCAGATCATATTCGGCAGTGGCCAATATGCGTTTTCCGCGATCGGCGGCGATTTCCACCTTCACAGGGCCGGTCGCGCCTTTCTCCAGCACGACGCGCACGGTGCAATGGCCGGGCATGAGGTCGACATAGGGCCCGAAGAACAGGCAGCCCGATTTGGCGGCAACCTTGAGGCGGCCGCTCTCCTTCTTGCCCTTGGCGGACTCGATGGCGGCACCCCCACCCGGAAAGCGCCACGGAATCACAGCCATTCTCGTCCTCACGTCCATCCGATGTTCGATGCCGCCATAGCCGATCCATCCCCGCGCGCCAGCCGTTGTGAAAGCCCGGCGCTGTGCTTAGATCGAGCGACATGACCATCACCCATCTTGGCCAAAGCTCGACGCTTCCCGCTTCTCCGGAAGCTGCGGTGCTCGATTATGTGCCCAATCCCCGTCCCGGTAAGACCTATCTGGTGCGCTTCACCGCGCCCGAATTCACCTCGCTTTGCCCGGTCACCGGCCAGCCCGATTTCGCGCATATCGTGATCGATTATGTTCCGGGCGAGACGATCGTCGAGTCCAAGTCGCTGAAGCTGTTCCTGGGCTCGTTCCGCAACCACGCCGCCTTCCACGAGGATTGCACGGTCGGCATCGGCGAGCGGCTCGCGGCGGAGATGAAGCCCCTATGGCTGCGCATCGGCGGCTATTGGTATCCGCGCGGCGGCATTCCGATCGACGTCTTCTGGCAGACGGGCGCCCCGCCGGCCGATCTGTGGCTGCCCGATCAGGGCGTTGCGCCCTATCGCGGGCGCGGTTGAAAATCATAACGACGGGAGAGTGATATGACGCGCCTTGCCCTGCCCCTTCTAGCCGCAGCCCTTGCGGCGATCCCGGTCCAAGCCGTCACGATCGCCAATCCGGCGAGCGACCAGATGGCGCGGTTGAGCGTGCTCCAGCGCAAGGCCGCCTTGCGCGAGGCCCTGCTCGACAGCGGCGTCCGCTGCGTGCGGGTGGAGAAGGCCGCGATCCAGGGGCCCTGGGCCAACACGATCATGTGGCGCGCCAAATGCGCGGACGATCCGCGCTACGATTATGGCGTGTTCGTCGGCCCCGACGCCTCGGTCCAGGTCCGCTATTGCGGCGAGATGGCGGAGCTGCACCTGCCGGCCTGCCGCCCCTTCAGCAACAAGCCGCCGGCGCCGATCATTTTGGGGAAGGTGCCGCAACCTCCGCGGAAATAGTCGCTTCCTTCGCATCGGAGAGCTGGGCCCAGTAGCGGCCCGGCTGGAGATCGAAAGCGACGATCTTGGCGATGCCCGAGCAGGCGGCGCCATGGGCATGGTCCGCCGGTTTGAGCCGATCGCCTTTCTGCACCAGATCGATCCAGGCCCCCTGCGAAAGCGCGATGCGATAGCGGCCTGCCTTGGCGACATCGATCGGGAAATAGCCCCCGAACGTGCCGGGCCTGGCCGGCCGTGCCAGCGCGGGCTTGAAAGCGACGCCCGTGGCGGGCTTGAGCGCGAGCGTCGCTTCCTTATCCACGCGGAGCGCATCGCCCGCGGGATGCCCCCAATTCTCGAATCCCGGAGTGGGCGCCATGCGCACGCAAACCGGCTGGGGCGCCGCCGCAGCGGCCGCGGCGAGGATGAAAAGCATCGGAATCATATCAGCTTGATCTCCCTCAACCGCTCCATGAGGTAATCATGCGCGGTGATCGGTTCGGGGAAAAGATTGGGCCGTTCTTCCGAAATGCACTGCGGCAGCGTCTCGATCAGATAATCCGGTCGGAAGTGGAGGAAGAAAGGCATCGAATAACGCGATACGCCACGCCGTTCTGGCGCCGGATTGACCACGCGGTGGGTGGTCGATTTCAGCACCTTGTTGGTGAGCCGCTGCAGCATGTCGCCGACATTGACCGCAAGCTGCCCTTCCTTGGGCTGGACGGGCAGCCAATTGCCATCGCGGTCGAGCAATTGCAGCCCGGCTTCTTCCGCGCCGAGCAGAAGCGTGATCGTGTTGATGTCCTCATGCGCGCCGGCCCGGATCGAGGGGCCGTCCGCGCCCATCGGGGGATAATGAAGCAGCCGCAGCACGCTGTTGCCGTCGCGGACCGTATCCTCGAAGAAATCGGGCGCGAGGCCAAGGTAACGCGCGATCGCGCGCAGCAGCCGCGCGCCGCACGCGTCGAGCGCGTCGAACAAGGCCAGCTCGGCCCGCTTGAAATCCTTGAGCTCGTCCGGCCAGAGGTTGGGCGCCATCATATCGGCAAAAACATGCCCGTCAGGCAGCTCGCGCCCGACATGCCAGAATTCCTTAAGGTCGTGCGCCTTGGCATCCTTGGCAGTCTCGATCCCGAACGGGGTATAGCCGCGCGCGCCACCCTTGCCGGTATGGTAAGCGCGCTTCACCGCCTCGGGCAAAGCGAAGAAGGCTTTCGCCTGCCGCTCGGCCTCGGCGATCACCCCGGGAGAGACGCCATGATCGGCGACGATGGCGAAACCATATCGCTCGAACGAACCGCCCAATGCCTGGGCGAAAGCTTCGGGGTCGGATGCCTCCTCCGCGAGGGAGACGGTCGGAACTTTGTCTAGAGTCGTAGCCATTCCCGGAGGTCTAGCCCCGTCGGCGGACCAATCCTAGCCGGCAAGATTATTGCTTGGGCGTGAGCCGGAGCAACCGCCCATTGGCCTCATCCTCGACCAACCAGAGCGCCCCGTCCGGACCTGCGACCACGTCGCGGATGCGGGGGCCGAGCTGCCAGAAATCGGCTTCCCTGGCCTTGGTCCCGTCAAAGGTGACGCGCACCAGCCCCTGCGCCCTGAGCCCGCCGATAAAGGCGGAACCTTTCCACTGCGGGAAGAGGTTGCCGTAGTAGAAAGTCAGCCCGCCCGGCGCGATCACCGGCGTCCAGTAGAGGACCGGTTTCTGGAATTTGTCGCTGCTGTCATGGCTCGGGATCGGCTTGCCGTCATAGTTGATGCCGTAGCTCACCACCGGCCAGCCATAATTCTTGCCGGGCTCGATCAGGTTCAGCTCGTCGCCGCCCATCGGGCCCATTTCGGTTTCCCACAATTTCCCCTGCGCGTCGAAGGCGAGGCCATAGGGATTTCGGTGACCGAGCGTCCAGGTTTCGGACGGCGTAAGATTGGGTGCGGGCACCTTGACCTTGCGCACGGGCGCGGTCGCGGCGGCTTCGGTATCCTCGGGCGGATCGATCAGGCCGACTATGGTGGCGCCGGTCTTGCCGGCCCAGGGATTGCCGGGCGCGGGCTTACCATCGAGCGTCAGGTGCAGGATCTTGCCGGTCGCCTGGTTGGGATCCTGCGCAGGCGTGAAGCGCATCCGCTCGCCCGAGCTCAGGAACAGGCTTTTGCCGTCGGGCGCAAAGGCGATGTAGCCGCCGAACTGACCGCCTTGCCCATACGGCACCTGGCGCCAGATCACCTTGAGATTGGAAAGCGAAGCCTTACCGTTGGCCGCGACCAGCGTGGCATGCGCGAGCGCGAGTCCCGAACTGTCCGGTGTGCCCTCCGAATAGCTCAGATAAACGCCATGATCCTGCGCGAAGCTGGGTGCCACCGCGACCGAGAGCAGCCCGCCCTGCCCGGCATAAGCGACCTTGGGCACGCCCGTGACCGCAATCTTATTCTTGCCAGGCGTCACCAGCCAGATCTTGCCCGGCTTCTCGCTCACCAGCAGACGCTGATCGGGCAGGAAGGCGATCTTCCACGCGAAATTGAAATGATCGACCGTGGTGATCGTGAATGGCTGGTTCGCGTCGGGCTTGAAATCCCCTTCGTTGGTCTGGGCCTGCAGGGCGACAGGAGCGGCAAGCAAGACGGCGAGCATCAACGAGCGGCGAAGCATCAGGCATATCCCGTGAAAGCGCTTGGAATGCTTGCGCGAATAACGCCTGACTTCGATGTCGGCCAGCGCCTTGCGGTAGGCGGCGTTACGACTTTAGCAGCAATGGCCGCATATCGATCGTCACCCTGCGAAAGATCGGAGCCCGACCGCATCGCTTGATGCCGTCGGGAGATGGATGCCGGCCTGCGTTGAAAAGTCAGTTGAGGCGCGCGTTGCGGCGGGCGGTGAGCAGCGAGAGGCCACCGGCGAGCGGATCGCGCGTGCTGAGGAAAGCGCGCGAGCCCGCCGCGATGAAACGACCGTAGCGGCTCTTCTCTTCGAGCCGGCGCGTGAAAAGCGCCTGACGGCGCGGATCGCGCAGCGTCTGAACGTGACGGCCGGTGAGAATGACCCCGCTCCAGGCGCCGAGCTGCAACACGCAATCGCCGACGAAAGAGCCTGCCGCTGCCGCCCACGCGTCGCGCTCGGCCGCGGGGGCATGCTGCTCGGCCCAACCCGCATTGAGCGCGAGTTCCCACGAAACATGCAGGCTGCGCTGGCGCAGCCGGCGCATCAGATCGATCTCGTTGTCGTCCGAAGGAGAGAAACCCGCATGGCCCGCTTCGCCATCCGTGACATGGCAGAGCCCTTCTTCCGCGACGTCGAGTGCGGCGGCATTCACGCCATCGTCGATCAAGATGACCGCCCAGCGTCCGGGGCGTGTGAAATCGAAGGCGGGGCCGCCAAAATGTTCGAGCTTGGTGGAACCCCCGCCGGTGCCGAGCAAGGACCAGGCGGTCGCGGCGACATCGTTGATCACCGCGACGGGACGCCCGAACATGGCATTGAGACCCGAGCGCGAGATGGTCCAGCGCGAGCGCGCCACCGGTATCGCGTCTCCTGCCGGCGGTGCCGGCACGGCCAGGACGCATTCCGCGCCGCGTAGCGGTACGCCCGACTGGCGCTCGTAGGTGAGCAAAGCGTCGGTGAAAGTGGGATGCGCATCGCCCGAAAGCGAGACGATCGAATCGAGACGGGTCGAACCTTCGGTCGCGCAGCCGAAGCGCACGATCCCCGCCGTCGAGGCGTCGGCCAGGACCCAACGTCCTTGGTCGCTCATAGTCCCGCTCTCCAAAAAGGCGCGTGATCCCGCGCTTATTCGGTCCGGTATAGGGCCTAATCCCTGAAACAAGGTTAACGCTACCACGAGCATGGCCACAGGCGCTTGCAGCCATTCGCGCAAACCCCTATGTGGCCTTTCGTCTCCTCGACATTGGAAACTCTGCCGAGGCCGGCGCCGCAAGGCACCGGCACGAAGGCGCTTAAGCTTGGCCCCCTGGGGAGTTTCTGATTGGCCGATATCGCAGCCCTGACCGCATTGATCGAACCCGAGGCGAAAGCGCTCGGCTTCGAACTCGTGCGCGTGGCGATGTTCGGCGGCAAGTCGGACCCGACCTTGCAGATCATGGCCGAGCGCTCCGACACGCGCCAGCTCGACCTTTCGGATTGCGAGGCGCTGTCGCGGCGCGTGTCCGACGTGCTCGACGCGAGCGATCCGATCGAGGAGGCCTACCGGCTCGAAGTCTCGTCGCCCGGCATCGACCGGCCGCTAACGCGGGCCAAGGATTATGAGGACTGGAAGGGGTTCGACGCGCGCATCAGGCTCGCCGAGCCGCTCGAAGGCCGCAAGCAGTTCGACGCGCGACTGGACGGACTCGAAGGTGACATCGTGAAGGTGTATGCCGAACGCGTCGGCGAAATCGCGATTCCCTTCGGTCAGATCGCCAGCGCCAAGCTGCTGCTGACCGACGCATTGATCAAGGCAACCGCGCCGCTCTCGATCGAGGGCGCGGATCGTATTTCAGAGGAAGGATAAATACCCGCCATGGCCACCGCCATTTCCGCCAACAAGGCCGAATTGCTCGCCATCGCCGACGCCGTCGCGCGCGAGAAGCTGATCGACAAGGCGATCGTGATCGAGGCGATGGAAGACGCGATCCAGCGCGCCGCCAAGGCCCGCTACGGTGCCGAGAACGACATTCGCGCCAAGATCGACACCAATGCCGGCGACGTCCGCCTGTGGCGCGTGGTCGAGGTGGTCGAAGAGGTCGAGAATTACTTCACCCAGGTCTCCGTCAACGACGCGCAGAAATTGCAGAAGGGCGCCGTGGTCGGCGACTTCATCGTCGATCCGCTGCCCAACATCGAATTCGGCCGCATCGCCGCGCAGGCCGCGAAGCAGGTGATCTTCCAGAAGGTCCGCGATGCCGAGCGCGAGCGTCAATATGAGGAATTCAAGGATCGCGCGGGCGAGATCATCGTCGGCACGGTCAAGTCGGTCGAGTTCGGCCACGTTGTCGTCAACCTCGGCCGCGCCGAAGGCGTGATCCGCCGCGACCAGCAGATCCCGCGCGAGGTGCTGCGCAAGGACGACCGCGTGCGCGCGCTCATCCTGAAGGTGGTGCGCGAAAATCGCGGCCCGCAGATTTTCCTGAGCCGCGCGCATCCCGATTTCATGAAGAAATTGTTCGCGCAGGAAGTGCCCGAAATCTACGACGGCATCATCGAGATCAAGGCCGCCGCCCGCGATCCGGGCAGCCGCGCCAAGATCGGCGTGATCAGCCGCGACAGCTCGATCGATCCGGTCGGCGCCTGCGTCGG
>Ga0157370_10008679_pt1 | contig 10936 bp, 9 predicted proteins | sample C35metaG_FD_113463 | JGI IMG/M metagenome (GOLD analysis project Ga0157370, IMG submission 113463) | Corn rhizosphere microbial communities from Kellogg Biological Station, Michigan, USA - C3-5 metaG | ecosystem: Host-associated > Plants > Roots > Rhizosphere > Soil | place: USA: Michigan... | reverse complement strand
TTGTTGGCGAGGTAATAGGGGTAGCGGGTTTTCAGTTGCGGCGTCCTGGGCATCGCGATGTGTCCTGAAGCGGGTGCATCGAGGGCATGGATTTTCGGAGAACCATCGTGTCGAAACCGTGTATGCCGGTGACACGCGATCCGCTCAGTCGCGTTTGTCCACGCGCAGGGGCAATTCGCCGTCAGCCAGTTTCGCGCGGAGGTGCACACCCGATTTGATGCCGTGCGCCGAACGCAAGACCTTGCCCGACTCATCGAACAGGATCGCGTAACCGCGCTTCAACACATCCAGGGGGCTGACCGCGTTCAAGGCGCGTGCGAGCCCGACCAGCCGCTGGCGGCGGTATTCACCGTGGCGTTCCCACGCGGCGAGGAGCCGCCGGTGCAGCTCGAGGTTGCGCTGCGCGAGTTGTTGCAGGCGCTCCTGCGGGTGTCGCGACAGCAGCCGCATGTGGAGGTGCGCCAAGCGTGCGGTCGCGCGTTCACGGGCCAGGGTTTCTGCGCGCAGCAGGCGCGCTCGCAAGACCAGCGTGCGCTCGCGACAGATGGCGAGGTGCTGTTGCGGGCGCTGGGTGTTGAGCCGCGTCGCGAGATGATCCAGCGTCTGCATCGCGTTGTGCGCGCGGCGTTGCCATGCGGTCCGAAGGCGGGTGTCGAGGTGCGACAGCATGCGGTCGAATGCATCGCCGTCGGGCAGGATCAGTTCAGCCGCCGCCGAAGGCGTGGGTGCGCGCAGATCAGCCACGAAATCGCTGATCGAAAAATCGACCTCGTGTCCGACCGCCGACACCACCGGGATCGGGCTGGCTGCGATGGCGCGCGCGACGCCCTCGTCGTTGAATGCTGCAAGGTCCTCCAGCGACCCGCCGCCGCGGGTGATCAGCAGCACGTCATGGCGATTCGCCTGCGCCGCCTTGCGCACCATCGCCGCGATCTGCGTCGGCGCCTCCGCGCCCTGCACCAACACCGGCAGTATTTCGATTTCCGTCAACGGGAATCGCCGGCGCGCTACCGACAGGACGTCACGGATCGCCGCCCCGCTGGCCGAGGTGACGACGCCGATCCGACGCGGAAAAGTGGGCAGCGCGCGCTTGCGGCTTTCGTCGAACAAACCTTCGGCCTGCAACTTCGCCTTCAGTTGCTCGAACGCGCGGCGTAGTGCGCCTTCGCCCGAGTCTTCCATCTGCTCGACGATCAACTGGAAGCTGCCGCGCGCTTCGTAAAGGCTCACCCGCGCGCGCGCCAGCACCCGTGCGCCGTTGCCTGGCCGGAACCGCAGCCGCACGTTTTCGCGCGCGAACATCGCGCAGCGCACTTCGGCGGCGGCGTCTTTCAGCGAGAAGTACCAATGCCCGGAGGCAGCGCGTGTGAAATTGCACACCTCGCCCTCGATCCAGATCATCGGCAGTGCGCCTTCGATCAGTTCGCGTACCAGGCGGTTGAGTGCCGACGGCGTCAGCACGCGGCGCGGGTCGGGGATGGCAGGTTCAGGAGTCATGAGGGTGGGATGAGGATGAAGCGGAAGAATCGGAGCTGGCGCGAGCGGCGGTCTGCGATGCGTGTTGCCGGTGCCGCCGCATCCGCAGCCAGCGCGCGGCGAGGCTGACGCCGATCCAGGCGGCCAGCGCGCCGAGCGGCCATGCCAGCGCCCACGGCCACAGCGCCGCGACGGCGGCGATGGCAAGCAGCAGCAATGCACCCCCCAAAAGCGGCCGGGTTTCGGTGTCGCTCAGGACGCGCCGGTTGCCCAGCGCCGCGCCCAATGTGGTGGCCATGCGCATCGCACCGACGGCGCTGCGCCCCGCGCTGCCGTGTCCGTGGAAGCCGTGGCGCGGCGGCTTGGTCGCCGGGCGCGCACGGTGGCGCGACAACACGATTTCGGTGGCGTTTTCCAGGTCGTGTTCGTACTGCTCGGCAAGCTGTTGCACGAACGCCTTGTTTTCTATCGCCACGTCGATTTCGCAGTTGCCGATCCAGCTTGCGATGTTGAGGTTGGTGGAACCCACTCGTGCCCACTGGTCGTCGGCCACCGCGGTCTTGGCGTGCAGCATCGGGCCTTTCCATTCGTAGATGCGGATGCCGGCTTCCAGCAATGCGCGATAGCCCGTGCGCGACAATGCGGCCACCACCGGGATATCGGAAGCGCCCGGCACCAGCAGGCGCACGTCCACGCCATCCCGCGCGGCGTTGGTGAGCGCACTCAGGTAAGGCGCGACGCCGATGAAATACGCGTCGGTCAGCCACAACCGCTCGCGCGCCAGAGCGGCGATCAACTGGTCCATCCGGTAGGTGCCGGCGCTCGACGGCTGGGTGGCAATCACGCGCAATGCGACATCACCGGCGGGCCGCTCCGGTTCCGAACCATGGCGCGAACGCTCCGGCATCGGCTCGCCCAGCGTGGCCCATGTTTCCGCGAACGCGTGCACCAGGTCGGCTACCGCCGGGCCCCGTAGTGCCACGCCGGTATCGCGCCAGGGTTCGCGGCCGCGCGCCGGATCGCCCAGCCATGCCGCACTGACGCAGACGCCGGAAACGAATCCGACGCGGTCATCCACCGTCAGCAGTTTGCGATGGTCGCGATTGATCCACCCGAACGGACTCAGGGGATCGAATGGGTTGAAGATGCGAACCTCGCCGCCCGCGTCCCGCAATGGCTGCCAGAAGCGCGCCCGTGACTGGCCCAGGCAGCCGAGCCAGTCGTGCAACACGCACACGCGCACGCCAGAGCCCGCGCGTTCAGCCAGCGCCGAAACGAATTCGCGGCCAACCTCGTCGTTGCGAAAAATATAATTGCCGAACAATATGTTGTGCCGTGCACTTCGGATGGCTTCGAGCCATGCGTCGAAGTTCGCCCGGCCGTCGATCAATAGGTCCACGCGGTTCCCCGCGGAAAGCGGCGCGCCCGCCGCGCGCGACAGGGCTTGTTCGGCGAGCGGCCGGAACGATGCGGGCGCCGGTTGGCGCGGGCCGTGCATGGTAGTTCTCACGGAACCCATGTTCGGCGGCCTTGGTGTCCGGTTCAAGGCTAGAATGGGGGGAGTATCGACGCAAAGTGTCGGGCCGAAGCCACAGGGGATTCGAAGCCACGATGGATAATTATCAGTACCTGATTGAAGATTTGCCCGCGCGCCTGCCGCCGGGACGCTCGCAACGTGTTGGCGAAAAGTCGATGCGCGAGGCGGTTGCGGCGTTGCCGCTGGCCAATCCCGGCCAGGCGGTGCGCGAAATCGAGCAGCTTCTGGATGGCATGCTGGCGACCACTTGGGCGGGCGCCGAACGGATCTCCGCGCTGGAGCATCTGCGCGCGCCCGTCGAAAGTCTGTGCGCGGGGATCGAGCGCCAGCTGGCCGGCGAGCCTTACCCGCTGTCCACTGCCGCGGCCGAATGGGCCGCCACCGCACAACGCCTGCAATGGATGATGCTGTGCGGCTATGCCGTGGGCCTGTACGAACTGTGCGCGCCGGCGGGCAAGCTGCCGATGTTCAGGACGCGGGCCGCGGCCACGGCGGCGGTGCGCGCGTTGGTGCACGCTGATCGGGTGCTGATCTGGTCTTACCGCCAGTATCAATCGCCGCCGGCTGGCGTCTGGCGGCGCGTACATGCCGTGCACGCATTCGCGGGCGAACTCGGGATCTCCGATCAAAGCGTCCACGATGCGCTCGCCGGCGGCGTGCCGCTGACGGCGCGCACGGCCTATGCGCAGGTGCTGCTGCTGGCCATGAGCAACCCCTATCGTTTTTCCGCGCGCGAGTTGCAGGAAGCGCGGCAGGTGGTGCGTTGCGTGGCCAGTCGGTGCGTGCTCACGCGCGCCGGCGCCGAAGGCATCGGCGTCGATACCGACAGTGATGCGGGGCCCGGCTACATCGCGGAGGAACGCCTTGCCGCGGGATCGGGCGTGCTTGCGTTGGACGTGTCGCCGGTGGAGCGCGTGTTCGACGAACGCTATGCGTTGCTGCCGCCGGGCGTCGATGCGATCGACCTGCCGCAGCCCGGTGGCGGCGTGCTCACCACCAGCGTGCGTTTCCTCGATCGTTTGCGCGTGGCCTGGGGCCCGGCACCGCGCGGGCATGCGCGATTGTCGGCCAGGCACGCGCTGGACGTGGTGGTCGGCATGCACGCGCTGCATTACGCGCTGGCCGGCAACGTCGATTTCGCCACTTTCGTGCGGCGCGTGCACGGCGACGCGATCATGGTCGGAGCCCACGAGCTGGCTTCGGCGTGGCTGGCGACGGCCGATGCCACGCGTCCGCAGTTTTTTCGCGCCGACGTGCTGGACCAGAGCGGCGGCGGCTACCGGATGCGGCTGCACGGTGCAGACGGCCTGCGCATGCGCATCGGCGAGGTGATCGGGCTGACGCCGGTGGGCGAGGAGGAAGACCGCGACTGGATGGTGGGCGTGATCCGCTGGCTGCGCCACGACGGCGGCGGCGAATTGCTGGGCGTCGAGTTGTTGCGGCGCGAAGCGCGTGCCGCCGGGTTGCGCCCGGTCACTGCAGAGGGCGAAACTCTGGCGCCGCTGAGGGCCGTCGAACTGTTGAACGGGCGCGAGGTCGACAATTTGTCCGTGCTGGTGACCAACGGTCTCGCCCGCAACATTGTGGCCGCGGAAGTCGTGCTGCCCGCTCGCGCTTCGGACTGGAATTCGCGCGCGTCGGTCGCAACCTGGCGCACCGGCGATACCGAAGCGCTTGGGCCTGCGTGTTTTCGCGTTACCCTTGAGCGCGACGAAACGACCGAAGCAGCTTGAACCGAGGAGACGACATGGCGCTACAAATGCGCGGCGAATGCGAGCACTGTCACGCACAACTAACGCCAGACGGCGACGCTTACATTTGCGTATTCGAGTGCACCTTCTGCCCCGACTGCGCGGATTCGATGCGGCACGTGTGCCCCAACTGCGGCGGAGAGCTGGTGCGCCGGCCGCGGTCGAACCGGGCGCATGCTTCCGGGCCCGCGCCTGCGTGAACGGCGCGCAGGATTTCATCGTCGCGATTCCCGCGCGGCACGCCTCGACCCGCTTGCCGGGCAAGCCGCTGCGCCTGCTGGGCGGCGAGCCGTTGATCGTGCACGTTGCGCGACGCGCGCGCGACGCGGGCGCATCGCGAGTGGTCGTCGCCACCGACGACGCGCGAATCGCGGACGCACTCGACGGTGGTGATATCGAGGTGTGCATGACGCGCGCCGACCACGCGAGCGGCAGCGATCGCCTCGCCGAATGCGCGGCAAAACTCGGCTGGCCGGACGACGCGATCATCGTGAACCTCCAGGGCGATGAACCGTTCGCGCCGGCGGCGGGCGTTCGCGCGGTTGCCGACGTGTTGCGCGCAGACCCCGCGCCGATGGCCACCCTGGCCGCGCCGATCGAATCGGCGGAGACGTGGTTCGATCCGCATTGCGTCAAGGTGGTTTGTGACGTGCGCGGGCATGCGTTGTATTTCTCGCGCGCGCCGGTGCCGTGGGCGCGCGACGCGCTGGCACGCGATCGCACGCGCATGCCGGATGGTCTGGAGGTGCTGCGGCATATCGGTATTTACGGCTATCGCGCGGGATTCCTCAAAACCTTCGCCGGGCTTCCGGCCACGCCGCTGGAACGCGCCGAATCGCTGGAGCAGTTGCGTGCGCTGGAACACGGTTTTGCGATCGCGGTACGCGTGGCACCGGAACCGTTCCCGCCGGGCGTGGACACCGAAGAGGATCTTGCCCGCGCCGAGCGCGCACTGGCTGCCATGAAGGTGCCGTCATGATCCAGCCGCCCGCCGGCGTGCTGTTCGTCTGCCTCGGCAACATCTGCCGATCGCCGACCGCCGAATACGTGGCGCGCGCCGAATTCGAAAGACTCGGCTTGCAGGTGCCGGTCGCATCGCGCGGGCTCGGCAACTGGCATGTCGGGCAGGGCGCCGATCCGCGGGCAGTCGCGGCGGCGCGCGCGCAGGGCTACGGCCTGTCGCCCCAGCGCGCGCGCCCGTTTCACGAGGGCGGCTGCGGCCGCTTCGCCACGGTGCTGGCGGTCGATCGCGCCACGCTGGCCGAATTGCGTCGGCGCGTGCCCGATGACATGCGTCCGCCCGAGCGTTTTCTGGTCGCGGCAGGCCTTGCGACGCCGCGGTCGGGCGAAGATGGCGACGTGCCTGATCCGTACGCCGGCACGCTGGATGATTTCGACGCGGTGCTGGAGCTGATCCGGCGCGGGGTGGACGCACTGGGCGAGCGCCTGCGCGGAGACATTGACGAGGTGTCGCGATGATCGTCGGCGACATTCCCTTCGATGCGACGCGCGCGGTTTCGCGGCCCGTACTGCCGGAGTTCCCGGACGCGTTGAACTGGGTCAACCGCCGCGAACGATTGCGGCTGGGAGACTGGCGCGGGCAGATCGTGCTGGTGCTGTTCTGGAATGCGAGCAGCGTCAGCAGCGCGAACATGGTGGGCGAGTTGCGGCAACTGGAAAAGAAGTTGCCGGGCGCATTCGTGTCGGTGTGCGTCCACACCCCGCGTTACGCCTCTCAACAATCCGATGCGGCGGTATTGAAAGCTGCGCATCGCAACCGGTTGCGCGCGCCGGTGGCCAATGACGGCGAATGGGTGGCGTGGAAGCAGTTCGCCATTCCGGCGTGGCCGACCACGCTGCTGATCGACGCGAATGGCGGCCTCGCCGCACGCCTGGTGGGCGAAGGCCGCAGCCAGGAAATCGAGGATGCGATCATCCAGTTGCGCGACGAGATCCACGCGGAAACCTCCGCGATGCCGCCGCCGATCCCGGCACCGGTGCGCGATGTGCGCGCGGAACCCGTGAGCCCGCTGGCGTTTCCGGCGCACGCGCTCGCGACGCGGACGCGCCTGTTCGTCTGCGACACCGGTCATCATCGCATTCTCGAATGCAGCCATGACGGCCGCGTGCTGCGGCAATTCGGCTCGGGTACGCCCGGTCTGTGGGACGGGCAACTGGCCGCGTGCGGGTTCCAGTTGCCGCAAGGCCTGGCGATCGACGGCGACACGCTTTATGTCGCCGATGCCGGCAACCACTGCGTGCGTCGAATCCGGCTGGACGCGGGTGAAGTGGAGACCGTGCTCGGTTCGGGACGTCCTGCCTACAACAATGTCGAAGAGCTGGGCGGCGGATTGCGCGTTGCGGTCAATGCGCCGCATGCGCTCGCCGTGGACGGCGGCTTGCTCTATGTAACAGCGTCGGGCCAGCACCAGATCCTGCGCGTCGACCTGCATCACCAGCGCGTCGAGACCGTCGCCGGCGACGGCCGCAGCGACGTGCGCGACGGCATCGGCGGTCAATCATCGATGTCGCAACCGATGGCGCTGGCGTCGATGCCGGGTCAATTGCTGGTCGCCGACGCGGGCGGCAACGCCGTTCGGCGCTTGCGCTTTGCCGATCTTGCGCTCACCACGCTCGTGGGTTCGTCGCCCTGGGAGCCGGGTCGGCACGACGGGGCGGGACGCAAGGTGCGTCTGGCTTACCCGTGCGGACTGGCCGCTGCGGAAAATCGTGTGTACGTGACCGACACCTGCAATGACCGCCTGTGCGTGCTCGATCCCTACAGCGGCGAAGTTGCGACCTTGCAGCTCGATTATCCGCTGCACGAACCGCAGGGCCTGTCATTCGCGGCCCGATCGTTGTGGGTGGCCGATCGCAACGATCACGCGATCTTGCGCATCGACCCCGAACAAGGCACCTGCGAGCGGGTGGCGGTGGACGAATGAGGTCGCGGCGCTGCGTTTGACTTTTCATCCCGGTGCCGCCCGGGTTTCATTCAACTCGTCATTGCGGGCCGCGCGCAGCGCCGAATCCGGAACCGGGAGTCTTTATCTGCTCGATAGCCATGTATTGATTCCGCGCGTATCCAGGCGCGGATTTCTTCGTTTCGGCAAAAGTCATCAAACCATTGCGCCGGACATGACGATGCCCCCAACGTCGTGTCGGCTCGACTTTCCCTGGTGCTCGCCGCGGCGTCATGCAACGGTGCGGATACAATACCGCCATGCCTTCCGATGCCTCGGCCTTCGACGGCAAGGCCTTCGTCCGCACCCTCACGACTTCGCCCGGCGTGTACCGCATGTTCGACGCGGACGGCGCGTTGCTGTACGTCGGCAAGGCGCGCAACCTGAAGAAGCGCGTCGGCAGTTATTTCCTGAAACCGCAATTGGAACCCCGCATTGCATCGATGGTGGCGCAGATCGCGCGCATCGACGTGACGCTGACGCGCACCGAGGGCGAAGCGCTGCTGCTGGAAGCGCAACTCATCAAATCCCTGAAGCCGCGCTACAACATCATGTTGCGCGACGACAAGAGTTATCCGTACATCTTCGTGTCGGAAGACCCGTTTCCGCGCATCGTGTTCCACCGCGGCGCCAAGCGCGAGAAGGGCCGTTACTTCGGGCCGTTCCCGAGCGCCCATGCCGTGCGCGAAAGCCTGGCGCTGATGCAGAAACTGTTCAAGGTGCGCCAATGCGAGAACAGTTATTTCCGCAACCGTTCGCGCCCGTGCCTGCAATACCAGATCGGGCGCTGTACCGCGCCGTGCGTCGGCTTCATCGACGCCGCCGAGTACGCCGAAGACGTGCGCCACGCGACGATGTTCCTGGACGGCCGCAGCGATGCGGTGGTGAAGGAACTCGCGGCCGCGATGGACGACGCGAGCACACATCAGGATTACGAGCGCGCAGCGCGCCTGCGCGACCAGGTGGCGGCGCTGCGCAGCCTTCAGGCGCATCACTACGTCCGGGGCGCAAGCGCCGACATGGATGTGTTCGCGTGCCGGGTGGAAGCGGGCATCGCCTGCGTGTCGGTGCTGTTCTTCCGCAACGGCATCAGCCTGGGTTCGCGCGACCACTTTCCGAAGCTGTCTTTCGATTCCGCGCCGCAGGACGTGCTGGGGCAATTCCTTGCCCAGTACTACCTCGACCAGCCGCCGCCTGCGGAAGTCGTGTGCGACCGCGAGCCCACCGATGCGGCGGCGCTTGCCGAAATGCTGTCCGCACAGCGTGATCGCGAGGTGGAGTTGAAGTGGCGTGTGCGCGGCGAGCGCGCACGGTTCGTGGAGTTGGCTGCGCGCAACGCCGAAGCCGCGCTGCTGGCGCGGCTGGCGAGCCGGCAAACGCTGCATACCCGATTCGAGGCATTGCGTGAACTGCTGCAACTCGGTGAAGTCCCGCGGCGCCTCGAATGCTTCGACATCAGCCATACGATGGGCGAGGAGACCGTCGCGTCGTGCGTGGTGTTTGGTCCGGAAGGCGCGCAAAAACAGCATTACCGACGCTTCAATATCCGCGGCATCACCGGAGGCGACGATTACGCGGCGATGCGGCAGGTGCTTGAACGCCGCTTCAAACCGCTCACGCGCGGCGAGGGCGAAGCCCCCGACGTGCTGTTGATCGATGGCGGCAGGGGCCAGGTGGCACAGGCGCTGTCGGTGTTGCGCGAGCTTGGCCTCGCCGGGATCGAGGTGGTTGGGGTGGCCAAGGGGCCGTCGCGCCGCGAAGGCGAGGAAACCCTGGTACTGGGCGACAGCGGCCGCGAACTGGAACCGGGCCCGGATTCACCGGCGTTGCACCTGATCGATGCCGTGCGCGACGAGGCGCATCGCTTCGCGATCACCGGGCACCGCAAGCGGCGGGAAAAGGCGCGTGAGCGCGGCGTGCTGGAAGATGTGCCCGGCATCGGCGCCGCCCGGCGCGCGGCTTTGTTGAAGACGTTCGGCGGACACGCGGGCGTGGTCGCCGCCGGCGTCGAGGAACTTTGTCGTGTGCGCGGCATCAATCGCGAGCTGGCCGAGAGAATCCACGCGTTCCTGCATGGCTGAGGGGCGCTTGTGCGAGCGTTCCTGATCGCTGCATCATGGAAAGCCGCTGCAGACTCGAGCCATCCGGTCATTGAGTACAGAACGGCCATCCGTAGCCTGACTTTTCACCACGGCCGCTTCATTTCCGACGGCTCCCGGTGTTCAGTCGATGACGATTCGGTTTGTGTATGCGACACTGATGCGGTTCATTCGGAGCAAAACAGCTTGCGCATCAACCTGCCAACCTGGCTGACGCTGTTCCGTGTGCTGCTGCTGCCGGTCATGGTGGTGGCGTTCTATTCGCACGACGCGTTCCCCGTCGTCCCGCTTCGATTCGCCAATATCGCGGCGGTCGTTGTGTTCGCGCTCGCGGCCGTCACCGACTGGCTGGATGGCTGGATCGCGCGGCGCTGGCACATGGAATCCGCGTTCGGGGCGTTCCTCGATCCGGTCGCCGACAAGCTGATGATGGCGGTGACCTTGTTCGTGCTGGTGCAGAGCCATCCGACCTCGCTGCTGGCGGTCACCAGTGCGGTGATCGTCGGCCGCGAAATCGCGGTGTCGGCGCTGCGCGAATGGATGGCGTTCGTGGGAGAGCGCGCGCGGGTCAAGGTGCAATGGATCGGGAAGTTCAAGACCGTGATGCAGATCGTGGCGATCCTGCTCCTGCTGTGGGAGCGCGACAAGGAGGCCACTTTCCTGCGCGGCTGGTACGTCGGCGAGGTACTGCTGGTGATCGCGGCGATCCTCACGATCTGGTCGGGGTTGGCCTACATGAAGGCCGCCTGGCCGGTCCTGCAGAGCGGCCGGATGCCGGGCGGAGAAGGGCGGCCGGAGGGTTGAACCGGATTGCGGCGCCACGTATCATTGCCGGCTCGCGCGGGAATAGCTCAGTTGGTAGAGCACGACCTTGCCAAGGTCGGGGTCGCGAGTTCGAGTCTCGTTTCCCGCTCCATTTTGTCGCGAAAGACCGGGTGCCCCCGCACGACTTTCGCCACGTTCGCGAATGGAATCCGATTCCGTTCGCCGGCACTCCCGTGTCGGGCCGGCGCTATCATGCACGGCGCAGTCACCGGCCAGGTGGCAGAGTGGTCATGCAGCGGACTGCAAATCCGCGTACGCCGGTTCGATTCCGACCCTGGCCTCCAA
>Ga0157370_10008676_pt1 | contig 10938 bp, 8 predicted proteins | sample C35metaG_FD_113463 | JGI IMG/M metagenome (GOLD analysis project Ga0157370, IMG submission 113463) | Corn rhizosphere microbial communities from Kellogg Biological Station, Michigan, USA - C3-5 metaG | ecosystem: Host-associated > Plants > Roots > Rhizosphere > Soil | place: USA: Michigan... | reverse complement strand
CTTTCCTTCAAGTTTAGGAAGTTGATCTACTTTACCTACATGCTCTAGTTCCTGAGCAAGTTTTAAAAGCAAAATTTCTCCCTGGTCTTTAAAGATAATCGAACGTCCTTTAAAAAATACGTAGGTTTTTAATTTAGAACCTTCTTCAAGGAATTTTTCAGCATGCTTCTTCTTGAATTCGTAATCGTGATCATCTGTCTGAGGTCCGAAACGGATCTCTTTTACTACCACTTTTACCTGCTTAGCTTTAAGTTCCTTTTGTTTTTTCTTTTGCTCATATAAGAATTTTTTATATTCTAATATTCTTGCAATAAAAGGTTCTGCTTTATCAGAAATTACTACTAAATCCAATTCCTGATCTGCGGCAATCTGTCTTGCTTTGTCAATTGGATAAATTCCTGGCTCTACGTTATCGCCCACCAAACGAAGCTCTCTCACACGAATTTTATCGTTGATCAAGTGTAAGTCCTCTTGTACCGGACGTCTTTGTGGGCCCCTGTTGTTAAATCTTTGTGCTATTGTATTATAATTTTATTGGTTAATTACTTAATTTAATTGATTTAAATATTTAAAATTGAAAGATTCCATTAATTCTTTAATTTTTGAATCCTTCAACCTTTTAATTTAAAATTTATATTGCTGCCTCCTTTTTAAAGTAAGCAACGAAATCCTCCATCTTCATCACTCCAAGATCTCCTTCTCCACGTCTTCTTACAGAAATCGTGCCTTCTTTTTCTTCATTTTCTCCTACTACAAGCATGAAAGGAATCTTATTCAATTCAGCATCACGGATCTTTTTACCTGTCTTCTCGTTTCTGTCGTCAATCTGACCGCTAATATCGTGATTTTCCAAAAATTGTGAAACTTTTTTTGAATAATCTACGTATTTTTCACTGATCGGTAGAATAATAAACTGCTCCGGGCTCAGCCATAATGGGAAATCACCAGCTGTGTTTTCCAGCAAAATAGCGATGAAACGCTCCATAGAACCAAATGGTGCTCTGTGGATCATTACCGGTCTGTGTTTTTCGTTATCGTTTCCGATATAATGAAGATCAAATCTTTCCGGTAAGTTATAATCCACCTGGATAGTTCCAAGCTGCCATTTTCTTCCTAAAGCATCTTTCACCATGAAGTCAAGCTTAGGACCATAGAATGCTGCTTCTCCGTATTCTACTACCGTTTTTAAACCTTTCTTCTGAGCTGCATTGATGATCGCGCTTTCTGCTTTCTCCCAATTCTCATCAGAACCGATATACTTTTGTTTGTTTTCAGGATCTCTTAATGATACCTGAGTGACAAAATCTTCAAAACCTAAAGACTTGAAAACATAAAGCGTAAGGTCAATTACTTTTTCAAATTCTTCAGAAAGCTGATCCGGAGTACAGAAAAGGTGAGCATCATCCTGAGTAAATCCGCGAACTCTCGTTAATCCGTGAAGTTCTCCACTTTGCTCATATCTGTACACAGTACCGAATTCTGCATATCTTTTTGGCAAATCTCTGTAGCTCCATTGTGAAGTTTTATAAATTTCACAGTGGTGGGGACAGTTCATTGGCTTCAGCAAGAATTCTTCTCCTTCATTCGGAGTTTTAATCGGCTGGAAGCTGTCTTCCCCATATTTATCCCAGTGTCCTGAAGTTACGTATAATTCTTTTGCCCCGATATGCGGAGACATTACAAATTCATAACCTCCTTTTTTCTGAGCATCAGAAAGGAAATTCTCTAGTTTTCTTCTTAAAGCAGTACCTTTTGGCAGCCAAAGTGGTAAACCGGCACCTACTTTTTCAGAGAATGCAAAAATTCCAAGTTCTTTACCTAATTTTCTGTGGTCTCTTCTTTTAGCTTCTTCTAATCTTTCAAGATATTCAGTAAGATCTTTCTGTTTTGGGAAAGAAATACCATATACTCTTGTTAACTGAGGATTTTTTTCATTTCCTCTCCAGTAAGCTCCTGCTGCATTTAAAATTTTAACCGCTTTTACAATTCCTGTATTCGGAATGTGACCACCACGACATAAGTCTGTGAAGTTATCGTGCGTTACAAAAGTGATTTCTCCGTCATTAAGATTAGAGATCAATTCCACTTTGTAAGGGTTATCTGCATATGTTTTTAAAGCATCTTCTTTAGAAATCGGATAAAGAGAGAAGGTAGAACCTTTCTTTGCGTTTTCTAAGATCTTTTTCTCAATCTTTTCAAAATCTTTTTCAGATAAGCTTTCATCCCCGAAATCTACATCATAGTAGAAACCGCTTTCAATGGCAGGACCGATCGTTAACTTAGCATTAGGATAAAACTCAAGGATTGCCTGCGCCAAAAGGTGGGCAGAAGAATGCCAGAAAGCTTTCTTTCCAAGATCATCATTCCAGGTCAAAAGCTGTACCGTTGAATCCGTGGTTATAGGTGTGGTCGTTTCTACTTGTTGATCATTAACAATTGCGGAAATGGTGTTTCTTGCCAATCCCTCGCTTATAGATTTTGCCACATCTAGAGGAGTCACTGCTCCTTCGAATTCTTTGACGCTATTGTCTGGAAGTGTAATTTTTATCATTGTTTACTAAGAAATTTTAAGATGCAAAAATACGGAATTTTTAGATAAAATACTATATTAGCCTATATTTAGAATGAGAATTAATATTAAAATGAAAAAGTTATTCGTGGTTTTTGTCTCATTGAGTGCCACATTCTGTTTTTCGCAGAAAAGTACATCCACATTTTCTGTTACTTACAATAGAAATATTGAGACTTATTTTCTTGCAGAAATACTGTCTGCAGAGCACCGAAAGAATAATAAGGATTTTGAACTTTATAAGATAAAAGAATGTTCTGTTTATCAGTCGATTGTTAGAAATGCTTTACAGAAATACAGCCATTTGAAAAACTCAGACATTGCTGTTTCTACCGCAAAACTCAATGATATTTTAATGGAAAAATATGGTGCCGGAAATGATGTAATGATGAAACCTCTGATGTATCATAAAGAATTTCCGGATGTGAAATGGATTAATGAATATCACTTTGAAAACAATAATCTTACAAAAGAACAGAACAAAGAAGCAACCGATTTAATTAAAAATTATCTTTCAGCACTTTCAAAATTCTACATTCAGGAGAATATCGGGCAGTTTTTTAAAGAGAACCAAACCTTTTATAATGGTGGAATAGCAGAATACAGCAAACAGATTCCTGACGGATTTACAAAAGCCATGGAACAATTTTATGGTGAAAGTTTTAATACATATACGATCATTATTTCTCCTATGATGATGTGGCCTATTGAAGATAATGAAGGAAGAGGAATTGGTACCAATGTTACATTACCATCTGGAAAACAGAATATTTATGAGATTGCAAGTCCTTTTGTGAGGGTACAGAAACCGGGAGAATTTGGGTATGACAATCAGTTTCAGGCCAGATTTTTAAGTGTTCATGAATTTGGACATTCCTTTGTTAATAAAGAGGTCAATCAAAACACAGATAAGCTTACAAAATTTAAAGACTTATTTGAAAAATCAAAACTAAAAGAAACCATGATTAAAACAGGAGGTTATGGAGATTATCAGACCTGCGTTGCTGAACATTTGGTAAGATTAGGCGAAATTGAAACTGCTAGAATTCAAAAAGATCAGGAAAGGGTAAAAAGACTTCGGGATTATCATCTGAAAAATAATTTCATTTTTATCCCTTTATTAGAAAAAAAAGTAAAAGAATACAATTCTAACAGAAAAAAATATAAAACATTCGGAGCTTTCGCACCGAAACTGCTTGAAGTTTTTGAAAACAGTTCTGTGGAATTTATCAATGATGAACTGAACAAAATAAAGAAATAAAAAACTCCAATATTACAATACAATGAATACGATAAATATTGATCTGCATTGCGATTTATTATGCTATTTACTGGAACCGGGCTCATTAATTGATGATAAAGAGCTTGGCTGCTCACTTCCTTATTTAAAAGAAGGAAATGTAAAGCTTCAGGTTATGGCTATATATTCAGGAACAGGAGCCAATAGTACTGTTTATGGAACAAAACAGAGCGAAATATTTTCAGATTTCGTACAAAATGAAAGTTTTTTCTTATTTGATAGAGAAAACTATAAGAATCCTGAGAACACAGACAAAGTAGGGGTTATTGCTTCTATTGAAAATGCATCCGGCTTTTGTGGCGAAGATGATACTCTGGAATCAGGTTTTAAAAATCTGGAAGCGATCATCGAAAAAACACAGCGAATTCTTTACCTGGGAATAACCCATCATACTGAAAACCGCTTTGGGGGAGGAAACTATTCTGATGTAGGACTTAAAGACGACGGGAAAGTTCTGCTTGATTATATTTCAGAAAAGAATATCGCTATTGATCTGGCTCATACCAGTGATCAGCTTGCTTATGGAATTCTTAATTATATAGATCAAAGAAACTACAAGATTCCTATTTTGGCAAGTCATTCTAATTATAGACAAGTACATGACAAAAAAAGAAACCTTCCTGATGAACTGGCAAAAGAAGTTATTAAAAGAAAAGGACTAATAGGACTCAATTTTATCCGCAACTGTATTGATGAGAAAAATCCGGAGATGTTATATGAACATATTCAGTACGGTCTTGATTTAGGAGCGGAAGATACCATAGCTTATGGTGCCGATTTTTTCTTTTGCAAAAACCATCCTGATAAATCCCGTTATCCTTTTTTCTTTGAAGGATATGATGATGCATCTGCTTTTAATGCGATCAATAAAGAAATTGAAAAACGTTTTTCGGCTGAACTGGTAGAAAAGATCAGCCATAAAAATGCTCTGAAGTTTATAGAAGATATGTATAAATAAAACAGAATTTAAGGTCATTTTATTCTCTCGCAGATTCAGCTGATTTCACCAGATATACATAAAAAGGTCTGCTTAATTGCTCAATCAGCGAGAGATTATTTTTTAAAAGAAATTAGCTGTTTTCAATGTTCTATTTTACATTAAATGACATATCGTAATTTATTGTAATAGTAAATTTTATATAATTTTATTTAATGTTTTCTTTTATACTTTACTTTCTGCTTGATGATCTCAATTACATCTACATTCTGGACCTTAGATTTAATCCATCCATGAATATCAATATAAAATAATGACCTTCTGTAATATTCATTTTCAGAAAATTCTTCCAGTTTTTTATCAAAACTTTCAAATGCTTTCTGCCTCTGATCCAGTACCTGGTTATTAAGGTTCTTAAAAAACTGGATACTCTCAAAATGGAACTCTTCCGGTTTTTTCATTTTCTTGGCAAATTTTAAAGTAGAGGCTGTAAATTCATCATAATCTTCATCGTTTCCTGACTCATATTTGGCCATTAAGATCAGAATTCTGGTATGAAACAGCAGGTCTTCCTGTACATTTCCTTTAGATTCTATTACCCTCATAGAATACTCTATAGACTTTTCAAACATCTTACTGCCGAAGAACATAGCCGCCATTTTAAGGTAGAGAATCATAAAATGGTGTTCGTCAATTCTTTCTCGGAGCCTGTCCATTTTTAATTCTACCTCAGGGATGAGCTTGGTTCCTGTAAAGAATTCTCCTTTTACAAAGTGAATATTCATCAATGTATTATACTGGGTGAGGAAAATAAGAGACTGAAGATTCTCATTCTGAACAAAATTCTCTGCATGTACCATTTTATTGAAATTCTCAAAATGCTCCTCCAGAATATCAATATTTCCATATAAAAACAGGATTTTCAGAAGGTAAGTATTTCCTTTAATATACCAGACCGGGTGGCTGTAGATCATTTCAGGCTTTTTATGAAAAAGATCTACCCACTGATAGGCATATTTTAATGTGTATTTGTAGTCCTGTAAAAGTTGGTTTTTCCAGACATGAGCTTTGTAATACCAAAGTTTTTCCGTGAAATTCAGCTTTTCGGGGTTTATATTTTTAATCTGAGCATTGAAAACATCCATTACTTCCTGTCGGTCTGCGTCATTTTTAACATAGCCATGGGTAAGCATTTCACTGTATAATTTCAGCGATAGATTAGATAATTTTGTAGTATAGCGGTTCTGTTTGCTTATCTCCTGAGACTGCTTGATGAGTTCTTCGGCACGGCCTTCAATGCTTCGGGTAATGAATTGTGATTCAATCACTTTCTCAAGATCTATAATTTCCGAAGCGATACTTTTTTCATCCAATTCCAATGCAGTTTGCTTGGTTTTGTCTAATATCTTTAAAGCCTGCTTATAAAGCCCTTTCTGATAGAGAATATTGGCAAAATCTAACTGTTCCCGAAGTTGGATTCTGTAGTTCTGATGACTCGGGTTCATACGTAAACTTACCAGAATCTGTTTGTAAAGATGTGCCTTAAGGTTAGAAAGCTGCTGTTTTGTGGAAATTTTTTTCTCAATGATAATACTTTCATCATATTCCTTCATCTTGTCCATTTCGGAAAATAACAATAGAAATTTGGCATCTACGTTAATTCCGAGACGGTTTACATACAACTTAAATTGTCGTTTTTCAGAGGTGGTCAATGACTTTACCAATACAAACAAAAAATCTTTCTGCAATTCTGCCATTGTAAATTTTTATAAATTAAAATTCTGATTAATAAGTGAATACGATTGTTTTTTCAACTGTTGAATATTGTAATTTTCAGAAAAAGTGAAAATGTAAAAATATTGCAAGCTGTAGTTTTGAGCCAAAATTAAGTAAAAAACTTCACTTATGAATTCCGAAAAAATTGAAATTTTTGATACGACACTGAGAGATGGGGAGCAAGTTCCGGGATGCAAATTGAATACGGAGCAAAAACTGATTATTGCAGAAAAACTTGATGGGCTGGGGATTGATATCATTGAAGCAGGATTTCCAATTTCCAGTCCCGGAGATTTTGAATCGGTTTCAGAAATTTCAAAACTGGTGAAAAATGCGAAGGTATGCGGACTGACAAGAGCGAACAAAAAAGATATTGATGCTGCCGCAGAAGCACTGAGGTTTGCAAGAAGACCTAGAATACATACAGGAATCGGAACTTCTGATTCTCATATTAAATACAAATTCAACTCTACAAGAGAAGATATTATTGAAAGAGCTGCTGATGCTGTAAGATATGCGAAAGCATATGTGGAAGACGTAGAGTTTTATGCTGAAGATGCTGGGAGGACAGACAATGAATATTTGGCAAGAGTATGTGAAGCGGTTATCAAAGCAGGAGCTACCGTTTTGAATATTCCTGATACCACAGGCTATTGCCTGCCGGAAGAGTATGGCCAGAAAATAAAATATCTGCGGGAAAATGTAAAAGGAATTGAAAAAGCAGTGTTGTCATGCCATTGTCATAATGATCTTGGACTGGCTACTGCCAATTCTATTGCCGGAGCCATCAACGGTGCCCGCCAGATCGAATGTACGATCAACGGATTGGGAGAAAGAGCTGGTAATACGGCTTTGGAAGAAGTTGTCATGATTTTAAAACAGCATAAAGATTTGAATCTGCATACCAATGTAAACTCCAGAATGCTGAATGAAATGAGTACAATGGTTTCTGATCTGATGGGCATGTCTGTGCAGCCCAACAAAGCTATTGTAGGGGCTAATGCCTTTGCTCACAGCTCAGGAATTCATCAGGATGGTGTGATTAAAAATAGAGAAACTTACGAAATCATTGACCCTGCGGAAGTAGGTGTAAATGCATCTTCAATTATTCTTACTGCCAGAAGCGGGCGATCAGCATTGGCTTACCGTTTTAAGCATATTGGCTATGAGGTGACCAAGAATGAGCTTGATTTTCTCTATCAGGAGTTTTTGAAAATTGCTGACCTTAAAAAAGAAATAGGGAACGATGATCTAAGCATGATGATGGATTCTTTCAGCAGAAAAATAGGATAGGTTTGATGTAGAATCAAGATAAAGTAAACAATGAACAACAGTAAAAAGACACTTTTTGATAAAGTTTGGGACGCTCACGTGGTAGAAACCATTCCTGACGGACCTCAGATCATTTATATAGACAAACATCTTATCCATGAGGTAACCAGCCCTCAGGCTTTTGCAGAACTTGAATCCAGAAACCTGGAAATATTCAGACCAGAACAGATTGTAGCCACTGCGGATCACAATGTTCCTACTTTGCATCAGGAACAGCCGATTAGAGATGAACTTTCAAGAAATCAGGTAGAACAGCTTACAGAAAACTGTAAGAAAAACAATATTGAACTTTTCGGACTGGGGCATCAGTATCAGGGAATTGTTCATATCATCGCTCCTGAATTAGGGATTACCCAGCCGGGAATGAGTATTGTTTGTGGTGACAGCCACACTTCTACGCATGGTGCATTTGGATCTATTGCTTTTGGTATCGGAACCAGTCAGGTTGCGCAGGTATTTGCGAGCCAGTGCCTGCTGTTGAATAAGCCAAAATCAATGAGAATTACAGTCAGTGGTAAATTGAATGAAAATGTTCAGCCTAAAGATGTTATTCTTTATATCATTTCAAAAATAGGTACAGACGGAGGAACAGGATATTTCTGTGAATATGCAGGGAATGTGTTTGAAGAAATGTCAATGGAAGGAAGAATGACAGTCTGCAACATGAGTATTGAAATGGGTGCCAGAGGTGGAATGATTGCTCCTGACGAAACCACTTTTGAATACGTACAGGGAAGAAAATTTGCCCCGGAGGGAGAAGACTGGAATGAAAAAGTAGCTTATTGGAAAACATTGAAAACAGATGAAGGAGCATCTTTTGATCAGGAACTGAGCTTTGATGCTTCAGATATCTACCCAATGATTACATACGGTACCAACCCCGGAATGGGTATTTCAATACGTGAAGTTATTCCGGTGCCTCAGAATGAATCTGAAGAAAAAGCATTGAAATATATGGGTCTGGAAGCCGGACAGACAGTTAACAGTATCAAGGTTAATTATGTTTTCATAGGAAGCTGTACCAATGCAAGAATAGAAGATTTCCGTTCTGCAGCTCAGTATATTAAAGGGAAAAGCAAATCTGAGGCTGTAAAAGCACTGATTGTTCCCGGATCCCAACAGGTTGTTAAGCAGATTTATGAGGAAGGGTTGGATAAAATATTCAGTGACGCAGGATTTCAGATTCGTCAGCCGGGATGTTCAGCATGTCTGGCAATGAATGATGATAAAATTCCGGAAGGAGAATATTGTGTTTCCACTTCCAACAGAAACTTTGAAGGCAGACAGGGGCAAGGTTCAAGAACAATTCTTGCCAGCCCGCTTACTGCGGCAAAAGCAGCAATAGAAGGTAAAATCTCAGCTTTTGAAAGTGTAAACTAAAAGGAATTTTAAAATATATTTAACCACAAAGACACAAAAGATGATAGTGCCTAAGAAAGAGTTATCATTTAACTGCATAAGAACACTTAAGCTTTTTTGAAAATCTTTGATTTTCATTCTTATGTGAACTTCTGAAATCATTTATTTTTTTAAATGAATTGAAGTCTAAAAGTAAAAACTTTTGTGCCTTTGTGGTTCTAAGTCTAAACAATATAGAATACATGCAAAAATTAGTTGTTTTAAAATCCCGCGCAGTTCCATTGCCGGCAGAAAATATAGATACAGACCAGATTATTCCGGCAAGATTCCTGAAAAGTATAGACAGAAAAGGCTTCGGAGAAAATCTGTTCAGAGACTGGAGGTTCAATATGCATACAGGAGAACCGAATCCGGACTTTGTTTTAAACAATCCTAAATTCGATGGTGAGATTCTGGTAGCAGGCAATAATTTCGGCTGTGGAAGCAGCCGCGAACATGCAGCATGGTCTTTAACGGATTATGGTTTTAAAGTAATTGTTTCCAGTTATTTCGCTGATATCTTCAAAGGAAATGCTCTGAATAACGGACTTCTTCCTGTAAAAGTTTCCGAAGAATTTTTAAAAGAAATTTTAGAAGGAATCAATGAAAATCCCGACAATGAAATTGCTATTGATGTGGAATTACAGTCTATCAGCTTCAAAGACACCACTGAAACCTTTGAAATTGATTCTTACAAAAAAATATGCCTACTAAACGGTTATGATGATATTGATTTTTTAATCAGCAGAAAGCAGACGATCACAGAATTTGAATTAAAAACACAAAAAGCAAATGAGCGACAGCTATTTTAAAATTGCGGTTCTTCCCGGAGATGGGATTGGCCCGGAAATCATCAGTGAAAGCATTAAAATATTAGATGTTATTGCTGAAGCTTTTCAATGCAAATTTCATTTTGATTATGGATTAATAGGTGCAGAAGCTATTTTTAAAACAGGAAATCCTTTGCCTGAAGAAACTTTAAAGATTTGTAAAGAATCTGATGCTGTGCTTTTCGGAGCTATTGGTGATCCGGTTTTTGATAACAATCCGGAAGCAAAAGTAAGACCTGAACAGGGATTATTGAAACTTCGCAAAGAGTTGGGATTGTTTGCCAATATCCGTCCTTTGAAAACGTATGCATCTTTGATTGATAAAAGTCCTTTGAAAAGAGAAATTATTGAAGGAGCAGATATTCAGATTTTCAGAGAACTGGTAAGCGGAATCTATTTTGGTGAAAAATTTACAGATCCTGAAGGAGCTTATGCTTATGATGTCTGTAAATACAGCCGTGAAGATATTATTCCGATTGCTCATATGGCGTTTCAGGAAGCTCAGAAAAGAAATAAAAAGCTTACCCTTATTGATAAAGCCAATGTTCTTGATACTTCAAGATTGTGGAGAAAAACGTGTCAGGAAATTGCATCGGAATATCCTGATGTACAACTGGATTATATGTTTGTAGACAATGCTGCTATGCAGCTGATTCTTAATCCTAAGCATTTTGATGTTATTTTAACAGAAAATATGTTTGGTGATATTATTTCAGATGAAGCAAGTGTAATAGGAGGTTCTATCGGGTTGTTGCCATCTGCTTCGGTAGGAGAGAAGAATGCTTTGTTTGAGCCT
>Ga0157370_10008674_pt1 | contig 10939 bp, 12 predicted proteins | sample C35metaG_FD_113463 | JGI IMG/M metagenome (GOLD analysis project Ga0157370, IMG submission 113463) | Corn rhizosphere microbial communities from Kellogg Biological Station, Michigan, USA - C3-5 metaG | ecosystem: Host-associated > Plants > Roots > Rhizosphere > Soil | place: USA: Michigan... | reverse complement strand
TCAGTGCTCTAAACTTCTGTCTAATCAAGCACTTACACGACCGCGCTGGTGAAAAACATTATAGGTGCGAAGCAAAGCCCCGAGACCGCTCCAAATCCCGCAGATCGAAATGCCGGGGCCGAGGCTGGCGCGCACGGGGCCATCAAATTCATCACCGTCGACGCGGAGTCCGCGGGGCAGCGGCTCGACAATTTTCTTTTTCGCCATCTGAAAGGCGTGCCGAAGACGCATGTCTACCGGATCATCCGATCGGGCGAGGTGCGCATCAACAAGGGGCGCGTGCAGGCCGAGACCCGCATCGAGGTCGGTGATGTGCTCAGGCTCCCGCCGGTGCGGATTTCGCCCCGCGCGGAAGAGGGCGCCACGCCCCCCGCGCCAGCGCGCGAGTTCCCGGTGCTGCTCGAAGACGATGCGGTGCTGGCCATCGACAAACCCGCCGGCGTGGCGGTGCATGGCGGCAGCGGCGTGAGCTTCGGCGTGATCGAGCAACTGCGCACCGCGCGCCGGGGCGCCAAGTTCCTGGAGTTGGTCCACCGGCTCGATCGCGAAACCTCCGGCATCCTGCTCGTTGCCAAGAAGCGCAGCGCGCTGGTTGCGCTGCAAGACCAGTTCCGCGAGCGCGAAACCGGCAAGACGTACCTCGCCCTGGTCGAAGGCGAATGGCCGGCCAACAAGAAGGTGCTCGATGCGCCGCTCGCGAAATATTTGCTGCCCGATGGTTCCGGCGCCGGTGCCGGCGAACGCCGCGTGCGCGTGGTCGCCAAGGACCATCCGGACGCGATGCGCGCCGTGACGCTGGTTCGCGTGCTCGCGCGGCTCACGCTGCCGGGCGACGCCACGCCGCTGTCACTGCTGGCGGTGACGATCAAGACCGGACGCACCCACCAGATTCGCGTGCACCTGGCCTCGGCCGGCCACGCGATCGCGGGTGACGACAAATACGGTGATTTCGAGCGCCAGCGCGCGTTGCAGAAACTCGGCCTGAAGCGCATGTTTCTTCACGCGTGGCGATTGCAGTTCAACCACCCGGCGGGCGGCGAACGCATCGCGCTGCAGGCCGACCTGCCGCCCGAACTGCACGCGCTGATGCCGCCTTCTGCGCTCCAGGCGCTGGCCCAACACCCCACTCCAACGGCCCATGACTGATTCCTCCGCAAGACCTCCCCGCTTCGACCTGATCGCTTTCGACTGGGATGGCACTCTCTACGACTCCACGCGCCTGATCGTGCGCTGCATCCAGGCCGCGGTCATCGATGTCGGCGGTGCCAAGCCCACAGAGAACGACGCCGCCTGGGTGATCGGCCTGGGGCTGGCCGAAGCGCTCGCGCGCGCTGCGCCCGATGTGCCGAAGGAAAAGTACGCCGAGCTCGGCGCGCGCTACCGCTACCACTACCTGCAGCACCAGGACGACCTCGTGCTGTTCGATGGCGTGCTGCAGATGCTCGACGCCCTGCGCGCGCGCGGCCACAAGCTGGCCGTGGCCACCGGCAAGTCGCGCCGCGGATTGAACGAGGCGCTGAAGTCCGTCGCCCTGCGCGACCGCTTCGAGGCCTCGCGCACCGCGGACGAGACTTTCGGCAAGCCGCATCCGCGCATGCTGCTGGAGCTGATGGAAGAGCTCGACGTGCCCGCCGAGCGCACGCTGATGATCGGCGACACCACGCACGACCTGCAGCTGGCGATGAATGCCGGTTGCGCCAGCGTCGGCGTGAGCTACGGCGCACACGAGCCGGCGAGCTTCGACGAATTCAAGCCGCTCTTCGTCGCCCACTCGGTGCCCGCGCTCGAAACGTGGCTCCTCGACAACGCCTGAAAATTTCGTCATGAGCGAAGAATGCATCCCGTTGTGCAATGCCTCGGACCTCGTCGAAGGCGGACGAGCCGTGCCTTTCGACGTGATTCACGGCGGTGAAACCTGCCGTGCCTTCGCGGTGCGCTTCGAGGGCCGGCCGCATGCGTACCTCAACCGGTGCAGCCATGTGGCGATGGAAATGGACTTCCAGCCCGACCGCTTCTTCGACGACACCGGCCAGTGGCTGCTGTGCGCCACCCACGGCGCGGTCTACCAGCCCGACACCGGCGATTGCATGGGCGGTCCCTGCCGCGGTGGCCTCGTGAAGATCGCCCTGAGCGAACGAGACGGCGTGGTGCACTGGCATACTGACTGGAACCTCCAACCTCTCACCTTCTGACACATGACCGACCCGAATCGCAGGGAACCCGAGGGTTTCGATCCGTTGGAACCGGTAGCGCCCCTCACCACCCCCAAGAACATGGCTCAAGACCCTACACAGCGCCCCAACTGGGAACGCGCAACGCTTGAAAAGCTCGCCTTCGCCGCGCTCGGCGAACAGAAGGCCACGCGCCGCTGGAAGACCTTCGTGCGCCTGGCATGGCTCGCGTTCTTCATCTTCCTGGCCTGGTTCGCGCTCTCGCGCAGCACACCAAGCACCGCCAAGACCACGGCCCACACGGCGGTCGTCGAGATCAAGGGCGAGATCGCGGCGGGCGGCGACGCCAGCGCCGAGTTCGTCGTGGCCGCCATGAAGACAGCGTTCGAGGACGAAGGCGCCAAGGGCGTGGTGCTGCTGATCAACTCGCCGGGTGGAAGCCCGGTGCAGGCCGGCATCATCAACGACGAGATCAAGCGCCTGAAGGCCAAGCACAAGAAGCCGGTCTATGCGGTGGTCGAGGAGACCTGCGCTTCGGCCGCTTATTACATCGCCGCCGCTGCCGACAAGATCTTTGTCGACAAGGCCAGCATCGTCGGCAGCATCGGCGTGCTGATGGACGGCTTCGGCTTCACCGGCGTGATGGACAAGGTCGGCGTGGAGCGCCGCCTGCTCACGGCCGGCGAGAACAAGGGCTTTCTCGATCCGTTCAGCCCGATGAGCGACGCGCAGCGCGCACACGCCCAGACGATGCTCAACCAGATCCACGCGCAGTTCATCAACGTGGTGAAGGCCGGCCGCGGCGATCGGCTGAAGCTCGACACCCCGGGTCTGTTCAGCGGCCTGTTCTGGAGCGGCGAGCAGGCAGTTGAATACGGTCTGGCCGATCAGCTCGGCAACGTCGACTTCGTGGCGCGCGATGTGATCAAGGCCGAAGAGGTCATCGACTACACCCGCCGCGATAACGTCGCCGAGAAGCTGGCCAAGAAGTTCGGTGCTGCCATGGGCGAAGCTTCGGTGCGCTCGCTGCAGGTCGCGACGCCCGCCCTGCGCTGAAGCAGATCAAGCCCCTTGATCTTCAGGTCGCTTCGCTGCGCGTGAAGCGGGCCGAAGCGGCCAGGGCCGCGGCGAAGACCACCACCACATAGAGCGCGGCTGTCAGCGAGCTGGCCCGCGCCAGCAGGCCGATCACAGCCGGTCCGGCCATGAATCCCAGATAAGCCACGGCCGACACCGACGCGATGCCGCTGGCGGGCTCGACGCCCGGCACACGGGCCGAAGCGCCGAACAGGATCGGCACGACGTTCGCAAAGCCGATGCCGACGCCCGCAAAGCCGACCAGGGCGAGCCAGGGGATGTCGGTCAGCAGCACCAGCGTCATCGCGGCAGCCGCGAGCACGCCGCTTCCACGAAGCAATGCAATCGGTGTGAAGCGGGCACGCATCGCGTCGCCGCCGAAACGCGCCGCTGCCATGGCCGCGGAGAAGGCTGCATAGGCCAACGCCGCCTGCTTCTGCGGGCTGCCAAGTTCCTGCTGCATATAGAGAACGCTCCAGTCGTAGATCGCGCCTTCGGCGATCAGGCCCAGCGCGGCCAGTACGCCGAGGACTGCGAGGGGCCCGCGCGGCAGGCGAAAGCCGTGGTCGGCGCTGGCTGCGTTGCCCGTGACGGCCTTGGGCAGCATTCGCGTCGAAGACACGGCGACCAGCAGCACCATCACCGCCGCGACCAGCAGCAGGTGCGTTTGCGCGCCCATGCCCGCAGCAAGCACCGCGCTGCCGCTCGCGGCACCGGCCATGCCGCCCAGGCTGAACATGCCGTGCATGCCGCTCATCAGCGGCGTGCCGCTTTGCATTTCGAGTTGGGCGGCCTCGGTGTTGATGGCCACGTCGAACACGCTGGTGACGAGGCCGAACGCGGCCAGAAGGCCCATCAGCGCGAAGTAGCCCGGCATGGCGATCAGGCCCGCGAGCAGCAGCGCATAGACGCAGCCGGAAAGGGCGGCGATCCGGCGTGGGCCGTGGCGGCCGATCCAGCGGCCCGCGCTGGTCAGGCCGAACATCGCACCGGCGCCCGCGGCGAGCAGGGCCAGCCCGAGCTGGGCTTCGTCGAGGCCGTAGTGCGCCTTGACCGTGGGCACGTGCACGCCCCACGTCGCGAAGATGAAGCCAGAAGAAAAGAACTGCGCGCGCGAGGCCCAGCGCGTGCCGGCGGTCACCACCATCGTCAGCGCCCGATCGCGAACACGGCGGGCAGGCGTTCGTCGGTTGCGGTCTGCGGCTTGGCGCGCCAGGATTTCACGGTCTCGCTGCGCACATGGGATGTTGCGAGGGTCAGGCCGCGCGCGACGGCGAGGCGGGTGTTCTGGTGCATTGTCTGAACCAGCGCCTGCAACAGCGCTGCATTGCGGTAGGGCGTTTCGATGAAAAGCTGCGTCTGGCCGGTCTTGAGGGCGATCGCTTCGAGCTCGCGGATGCGGGTCTGGCGTTCGCTCGCATCCTGCGGCAGGTAGCCGACGAAGGCGAAGTTCTGACCGTTGAGGCCGCTCGCGGCCAACGCGAGCAGCAGCGAGACCGGGCCGGTCAGCGGCACCACGGTGATGCCCAGGTCGTGCGCGGCGCGTGCCACCGAGGAGCCGGGGTCGGCCACCGCCGGCATGCCAGCTTCGCTCAACAGGCCGATGTCGTGGCCTTCGAGCGCGGCGGCCAGCAGTGGTCGGGCGTCGAACTGGCCGGCGTGATCGCCTTTCTTGTGCACTTCGCGCGGCAGTTCCTGGATGTCCTGTGACTGCAACGGGACGGCGAGGGGCGCAACGGCGTCGATGCGCTTGAGGTAGGCCCGAGCGGATTTCGCGTTCTCGCAGATCCAGTGCGTGATGCCGGCCGCCACCTGCAGGGTGCCGAGTGGCAGCGCGTCCTGCAGCGGAGCCTGGACATCGCAGCCGAAATCGAGCGGCGCGGGGACGAGGTAGAGCTTGCCGTGGGTCACAGGAGTTCAACCCCTGCGGCGCGCAGCATCTGGCAGGTGCGGATCAGCGGCAGGCCTACCAGCGCGGTCGGGTCGTCGCTGTCGATGGCGTTCAGGAGGGCGATGCCGAGGCCTTCGCTCTTGGCGCTGCCGGCGCAGTCGTAGGGTTGCTCGGCCTGGAGATACCGCTCGATGGCGGCGTCGCTGAGTTCGCGGAACACGACGCGCACGGGTGCCAGGTCGCGCTGGACGAAGCCGGTGGCGTGGCAGACGACGGCAACTGCCGTCTGGAAGATCAGCGTCTGGCCGCGCATCCGGCGCAACTGGGCGGTGGCGCGGGCGTGGTCGCCGGGCTTGCCGAGCGCCTCGCCTGCGAGGTCGGCTACCTGGTCGGAGCCGATGACCACCGCTTCGGGAAAGCGGGCTGCAACGGCGTTGGCTTTTTCCAGGGCGAGGCGTTCGGCGAGGGCGCGGGGCGTTTCGCTGTCCAGAGCGGTTTCATCGACTTCCGGGGCGTGCACGTCAAAGGGCAGGCGCAGACGGGTCATCAGTTCGCGGCGATAGCGCGAGGTCGAGGCGAGGATCACGGGGCGTTGCATGGGGACGATTGTGCGTGAGCCGCGCAAAAACCTTCTGGCGTGCACCATGCCGGTGAAGCGGTTGGCGCGCTAGACTGGCGCGGATGAAGAGAGAATTTGCCCCCGAACGGCTCGACGTGGCCGGCTTCGCAGCCGCAGCCGCAACCCTGAAAGCCGCCGACCCGGTCCCGAACTACGTGCGTCTTGTCGCCGAATTGGCGGATCCGGCCGCCGATGCCGTCGTCCATTGGGAGGCCACCGGCGAGGAGCGCCCGGGCGCCGACGGCAAGGCCGCGCCCTGGCTGCACCTGGAAGCCGAGGCGATCGTTCCGCTGACCTGCCAGCGCTGCCTGGCACCTGTCGAGACGGAACTCGTAGTGGATCGGTGGTTTCGTTTCGTCGCCGACGAGGCGACGGCGGAGGCCGAAGACGAGGAATCGGACGAAGACCTGCTGGTCGTCAGCCGGGATTTCGACCTGCACACCCTGATCGAGGACGAGCTCTTGATGGAAATTCCCGTCATGCCTGTCCACGACGTCTGCCCAGAGCCAGTTCGCCTGTCGTCCAGCGACGACGATTTCAAGGCGGCCGAGGAAGCCAAGCCGAACCCGTTCGCGGTGCTCGGAGCGTTGCGTTCGCGCAAGCCGGAAGAGGGCAAGTAGCCCTTTCCCGGCGCCTGGGCTATAATCATGGGCTTCGCGCGCGCCGCCGTGAGCAGCGATACAGACAAGGGCATTCCATACATGCCACGCACTTTTTTGTATTGCCACCGCTTGAGCCCGTATCCAGTCACTCACCTAACAGTCCAGGAGCCATCATGGCCGTCCAGCAAAACAAGAAGTCGCCTTCCAAGCGCGGCATGCATCGTTCACACAACGCACTGGTTGTGCCCGGCATCGCCGTGGAACCGACCACTGGCGAAACGCACCTGCGCCACCACATCAGCCCGAACGGTTTCTACCGTGGCCGCCAGGTGCTCAAGAACAAGTCCGAAGCCTGATTTCGCATCCCAAGGCCAAGGCCCGAAGCTACTTTCCCTGTAGCGTCGGGCCTTTGTTTTGATGGCTACGCCTTCTTCTCCCGAATTCACAGCTGCGCCTTCCGCAATCACGCTCGCCGTCGATTGCATGGGAGGCGACCATGGCCCGCGCGTCACGCTCGCGGCCTGCCGCGCGTTTCTCGAGCGGCACAGCGAAGCCTCGTTGTTGCTGGTCGGTGCGCCGGCCGCATTGGCGGGGTTCGCTGCGCATCCGCGCGCCCGCATCGTCGCTGCCAGCGAAGTGGTGGGCATGGACGACCCCATTGAAATCGCACTGCGCAAGAAGAAGGACTCTTCGATGCGCGTCGCGATCCAGCAGGTCAAGGACGGCGCCGCCCAGGCGGCTGTCTCTGCCGGTAACACTGGCGCCTTGATGGCGATCGCGCGCTACCTGCTCAAGACGCTCGACGGTATCGACCGCCCCGCGATCGCGCCGCAACTGCCGAATGCGAAGGGCGGTGCAACGACCGTGCTCGATTTGGGGGCGAACGTCGATTGCGATGCCGAGGACCTGCTTCAATTCGCCGTGCTCGGCTCGGCATTGGTCTCGGCGCTGACCGGCAATGAGGCGCCTTCCGTCGGGCTGCTCAATATTGGCGAGGAAGCCATTAAAGGCAGCGAAACAATCAAAAAAGCCAGCCAATTGCTGCGAGCAGCCGCTAATTCCAAAGATTTGAACTTCTACGGAAACGTGGAGGGCAACGATATTTTCAAAGGCACCACCGATATCGTCGTCTGCGATGGCTTCGTCGGAAATGTTGCGCTGAAGGCCAGTGAAGGCGTTGCCTCGATGATCGGTGAGTTCATTCGCGTCGAATTCTCGCGAAGCATTTTTACGAAAATTGCGGCAATTGTTGCTTACCCGGTTCTAAAAGCGTTCAAAGGCCGCCTGGATCATCGTCGGTACAACGGTGCCGCCCTGCTGGGTCTCCGCGGCCTGGTTTTCAAGAGCCATGGCTCGGCCGACGAAGTGGCTTTCGGACATGCGCTGGATCGCGCTTATGATGCCGCTCGCAACAACCTGCTCGATCGCGTGCGGGCCCGCATCGCCCACGCCGCGCCTTTGCTCGCGCGGCAGGAGCCGGCGGTGCCGGTCGACGCGACGGCCCTTCACGTTTGATGACCCCTTTTTCACGCATCACCGGCACCGGCAGTTATCTGCCCCCACGCCGCGTGACCAATGACGATCTCGCCAAGGAACTGGCGTCGCGCGGCATCGAAACCTCCGATCAGTGGATCGTCGAGCGCACAGGTATCCACGCTCGTCACTTCGCCGCGCCGGATGTCAGCAGCAGCGATCTCGGCCTCGAGGCCGCCAAGCATGCGCTTGAAGCGGCAGGCCGCAAGGCCAGCGATGTCGACCTGATCATCGTCGCGACCTCGACGCCTGACATGGTGTTCCCGTCGTCGGCCGCCATCCTCCAGAACAAGCTCGGCATTGCCGGCTGCCCGGCATTCGACGTCCAGGCTGTCTGCAGCGGCTTCGTCTATGCGCTGACCGTGGCCGACGCCATGATCCGCACCGGCACCGCACGCTGCGCGCTGGTGATCGGCGCCGAAGTGTTCTCCCGCATCCTCGATTTCAACGACCGCACCACCTGCGTGCTGTTCGGCGATGGCGCGGGCGCGGTGGTGCTCGAGGCCAGCGACGAGCCCGGCATCCTGTCGAGTGACCTGCATGCGGACGGCAAGCATGTCGGCATCCTGTGCGTGCCGGGCCACGTGTCCGGCGGCAATGTGCTGGGCACGCCGCTGCTGCACATGGATGGCCAGGCCGTGTTCAAGCTGGCGGTCCGAGTGCTCGAAGAGGCGGCGCGCACCGCGCTGGCCAAGGCGGGCAAGACCGACGCCGACATCGACTGGCTGATTCCGCACCAAGCCAACATCCGCATCATGGAAGGCACGGCCAAGAAGCTGAAGCTGCCGCGCGAGAAGCTGATCGTCACCGTCAACGAGCACGGCAACACCTCGGCCGCCTCGATTCCGCTGGCACTTGACGAAGCGGTGCGCTCCGGCAAGGTGAAGAAGGGCGAGACCCTCATGCTCGAAGGCGTGGGCGGTGGTTTCACCTGGGGTGCCGTGCTGCTTAATCTGTAGCGTATTGCGGTCCTTTTCTGGGCTGCGATGCGATATGACGCATAGAACGATGAAATCCTTTGCTTTTGTATTCCCGGGTCAGGGCTCGCAGGCTGTCGGCATGCTCGACGCCTGGGGCGATCATCCGGCCGTGGCCGAAACGCTGCGCGAGGCTTCCGAGGCGTTGGGCGAAGACGTCGGAGCACTGATCAAGAATGGCCCTAAAGAAGAGCTGGCACTTACCACCAACACTCAGCCCGTGATGCTGGTCGCTGGTGTCGCCGCTTGGCGCGCCTGGTTGTCCGAAGGCGGCGCAACGCCTTCCGTCGTGGCAGGCCACTCACTGGGCGAGTACTCGGCGCTGGTGGCTTCCGGAGTGCTGACGCTGGCGCAAGCCGCGCCGCTGGTGCGCTTTCGCGCGCAAGCCATGCAGCAGGCCGTGCCCGTCGGTGTCGGCGCCATGGCTGCTGTGCTGGGCATGGAGTCCGGCAAGGTCGTGGCGGGCTGCGCTGAAGCGACGGCATCCTTCGGCGCAGGCAGCGCCGAAATCGTCGAAGCCGTGAATTTCAACGACCCTGCGCAAACTGTGATCGCCGGCAGCAAGGCCGCCGTCGACAAGGCCTGCGAGCTGCTCAAGGCCAATGGTGCCAAGCGCGCGCTGCTGCTGCCCGTTTCGGCGCCTTTCCATTCGAGCTTGATGAAACCAGCCGCCGAGGCGCTGCGCGAAAAACTCGCCACCCTCACGCTCGCTGCGCCGCAGATTCCGGTGTTGAACAACATCGATGTGGCTGTCGAAACTGACCCGGACCGTATCCGCGAAGCCCTGGTGCGCCAGGCCGCTGGCCCGGTTCGCTGGGTCGAGAGCGTGCAGGCCTTGAAACTGCGCGGTGTAGCCGCCATCATCGAGTGCGGGCCCGGCAAGGTGTTGGCCGGCATGGTCAAGCGTATCGCCCCCGATCTGGAAGCTGCGTCGGTGTACGACCCGACAACGCTCGCGGACACCCGACAATCGCTCGCCGGCTGAACGGCGCAAGGCCCCGATACTTTTTATATGAGCATTCCCAAATTCGAAGGGCAAGTCGCCCTGGTCACCGGCGCATCGCGCGGCATCGGCGCAGCGATTGCGCTCGAGCTGGCGCAGCGCGGCCTGAAGGTCGTCGGCACCGGCACCACCGAGGACAGCGCCGCGAAGATCACTTCCGCACTGAGCGCGTTCGACGGACGTGGCCGTGCACTCAATGTGAATGACGCGGCAGCCGTCGAGGCGCTGATCGACGAGATCGTGCAGGCCTACGGCGCGATCCACGTGCTGGTCAACAACGCCGGCATCACGCGCGACACGCTCGCCATGCGCATGAAGGACGACGATTGGGATGCGGTGCTCGACACCAATCTCAAGGCGGTGTTCCGTCTCTCGCGCGCGGTGATCCGCCCGATGATGAAGCAGCGCTATGGCCGCATCATCAGCATCACGAGCGTGGTGGGCGCCTCCGGCAATGCCGGCCAGGCCAACTACGCTGCTGCCAAGGCCGGCGTCGCAGGCATGACCCGCGCCCTAGCCCGCGAACTGGGCAGCCGCAACATCACCGTCAATTGCGTCGCGCCGGGCTTCATCGAAACCGACATGACCGCGAGCCTCCCCGAGGCGCAGCAACAAGCACTTCTGCAGCAGATCCCGCTGGGGCATCTGGGCAAGCCGGCCGACATCGCGCACGCGGTGGCGTACCTCGCATCGCCCCAGGCGTCCTACGTGACCGGGCAGGAGTTGCATGTGAATGGCGGCATGCACATGTAGCCGCAAGGCGCAATCTTTCCCGTACCGGGGGTGAGGCAAATGCCACAATCCGCCCGGCTAAAATCCACCGATTACCTACAACCCTCAGAGGGAACCAAATGAGCGATATCGAAGCACGTGTCAAGAAAATCATCGCCGAGCAACTCGGCGTGGAAGAGTCTCAAGTGACGAACGAAAAGGCTTTCGTGGCCGACCTCGGCGCTGACTCGCTCGACACGGTCGAACTCGTGATGGCACTCGAAGACGAATTCGGCATCGAAATTCCCGACGAAGATGCCGAGAAGATCACCACGGTGCAAAACGCCGTCGACTA
>Ga0157370_10008673_pt1 | contig 10939 bp, 10 predicted proteins | sample C35metaG_FD_113463 | JGI IMG/M metagenome (GOLD analysis project Ga0157370, IMG submission 113463) | Corn rhizosphere microbial communities from Kellogg Biological Station, Michigan, USA - C3-5 metaG | ecosystem: Host-associated > Plants > Roots > Rhizosphere > Soil | place: USA: Michigan... | reverse complement strand
CGTGATGACCAGCTCGCCCACGGTGTTCATCAGCTCGTCGATCTTCTCGACGCTGACCCGGATCGAGCCGGAGTCGCCGATGGTCGTGACCTGGCCTTCGGCTTTCGCATCGGCCTTGGCGGCGGTCTCGGGTTTGGATGCCGGCACCGGGGCGGAAGCGGCCGAGAGAATGGCATCGGCGGCTGCGTTGGCGTCGCTCGGCGCACCGGTCTTGATGGCCAGCGGGGCGCCGGCTGTTGCGAGGATCTCGCTCGCCGGCGAGCCGGCGTCGATCCCTGCGATCATCAGCTCGCAATCGCCTTCGGCCCACTCGAACACCTGGCGGATCGCTTCCTCGCGTGCATCGCCGGTCAGCTCCAGCGTCCAGGCGAGATGGCACTCCGAGGGCTCCAGCTCCGACAGGGGAGGCAGGGCCGTCGTATCGACCCTGACGACGAGGTGACCCAGCTCGGCGAGCTCTCTCATCATGCGCAGGGGGTCGTTGCCCCGTGCGAACAGCTCACGATACGGCCGGAAGGAAATCTGCCAGCGCTTTCCAGGCGGGCGCGAAGCCGCCGCGGATGCGGCCGGTTCGGCGCTGGTGGCAGTGGCAGTTGCGCTGGGAGTCGCCGCGGCCTGGGGAGCCGGGCTCGGAGCCGGCGCCTGCTGGCTTCCCGCGAGTGCGGCGGCCGGGCTTGCGCACGGGGCTGGACCTGCTGACGGCATGGGTGCCGCGCTCTTCTGCGCGATCATCAGCTCGAGGTCGAATTGCAGGTCGGAAACGCGCTGCGCATCGATCGGCTGTTTGGCCTGCACCGCGCGCAGCATCGCGCGCATGACATCGACGGACCTCAACAGCAGGTCCGACATCGGCAGAGTGACCTGCATGCTGGCGCTGCGCAGCTCGTCCAGCAGGGTCTCGAGGCTGTGCGTGAAGGAGGCGATGTCCGAAAAGCCGAACGTGGCGCTGCCGCCCTTGATCGAATGGGCGACACGAAAGATGGTGTTGATGAGCTCGCGATCCGGCGCGCCGATATCCAGCTTCAGCAGCGCCGCTTCCATCGAGTCGAGCGCTTCGAAGCTCTCCTCGAAGAAGGCATCGTGGAACTGTGTCAGATCGATGGTCATGCCGGCTGCTCCGGCAGCCTGAGCACCGAGGCTACGCCGAGCAGGTGCGCCGCGGAGGTAAAGGCGGCTGCTGAGCCGCGCCATTGGATCTGCAGGCCGAGCGATTCACGCTCGCGGACGAAGGCGGTGATCAGCTGCATGCCCGCGGTGTCGATGCGCTGCACGGAGGCGATGTCGAGGGTGACGGATGCCGGCTCGCGCAGGACCTCGAGCAGGCCGGCTCTGAGGGTTGTGCTGGCGGCGACCGTGCAATCCGCGGACAGGGCAAACACTCCGGCAGGAGAGGAGTTGGCCCTGGCGTGGCGCGCGCGCGGCTTTGCACGCGCGTGCGCTTTGGTGCGCGAGTGACGGACTCCCGTCCCTTGCTGGCGCTTTTTCATGAATTCAGTGCCTGAGATCAGCCGCTTGCCGGTGCCAGTGGCGCTATCGGCCCGGTACACGGCGCCCTTGAGCGGGCATTACGGAAAATTGACGCAGTTCCGAGTGTGTGCACGCGCAACATCCGCCAGTTACGAGTTTGTGACGTACCCCACAGCAGGAGCGTGCAGGCGCTGGAGCAGCTGCGCCTCGGTCAGCGACAGCCCGCACCCCGCCATCAACTCCTCGCGGGACGCGCCACCCTTGGCCAGGCGGATCGCCAGCTGGTAGCCGGGCGCCGCCGTGGGGGCCGCCGGGGCGGCCTCAGCCGGGCGCTCCACACGCGCGCCGAGCTCGGAAACTGAGAGCTTGGTCGCATCTACCCGGGCTTCCAGGTGCGCCAGGCGCTGCAGCACCAGGTCCGTGTGCGACAGCAGGTGTTGTGTCTGCTGTTGCGTCGCGCGCCGCCAGGCGGTGAAGGCGACCGCGGCAAACACGAAGGAGAACAGCAGAAACACGGCTCTGCCGGCGATCAGCAGCATATCGATTGAAGGCACTGTCATGCGCGCGCACTCCCGTGACCGGATTCACAATTCGTCGCGTGTTGGTTTAGAGCGCCGCCATTCTTCCGGCGCCACGCAACCGACCAGGGGAGAGGGGTGCAGGAAATATGCCAACAACCGGGGCACGCCGCGGCGCGGCGCGGCGGGGTTCAGCCGCGTTGGTTGGTCGAGGGTGGCGTTACGGGTGGTGTCGGCAGGGCCTGCGGAGCGGACGCCGGGCGGCCCGGAGGGGCCGGTTGCCCCAGGGGTCCCTGCAGGCGCACGGGTTGACTTAATTGGCCAGGCAGGGCGGGTGGCGGCGGCAGTGCCACGTCGCCGGGCGCCGTCGCGGCTGTCGTACCTGCTGCGGCCGGCCTTGCGGCCTGTGTCGCGGCCGGCGTCGCTGCTGCCGCCGGCGTTGCGGCTGTTGCCCCCGGCGTCGCTGCTGCCGCCGGCGCTGCGGCTTCACCGGGAAGCGCCGTGACACTCGGGCTCGGCGCCGCGGCGGTAGGCGTTTCACTGCCGCCATCCGCGCCGGCGGCGGCAGTAGCTTCTGGAAGGTCGCCTTCCTTGCGTTGCAGCTGCGTGGAGAGAATAACGATGACCACGCGTCGGTTTGCGTTGCGCCCCTGGGACGTGTCGTTGGATTGCAAGGGGCGCTGCTCGCCGTAGCCGACGACGGCCAGGCGAACGGGATCGACACCGCGCTTGGCGAGTACCCGCACGACACTGCCCGCCCGGGCGGCCGACAGCTCCCAGTTCGAGTAGAACTGGAGGTTCTTGATCGGCACGTTGTCGGTGTAGCCTTCGACGCGAATGTTGTTCGGAAAGGGCGCCAGCGAGTCGGCCAGGCGCTCGATCACACTGATGGCGTTGGTCCCCAGGTGCGCACTGCCGCTGGGGAAGAGAATATCGGTCTTGATCTCGACCTCGATCCAGAAGTCCGAGCGCCGCACGACGACGAGGTTGTCCTTCACCAGATCGTCCATCGCGTGCTCGACCTGGTCGGCCACTTTCTGCAGCGCCTGCGAAGCGGTGTTGCTGAGCGCGTTGATCTTCGGGGTGGCGACCGACTCGACCTTCGGCTCGACCGTGGGGTTGCCGGTCACCTTCGAGCTGCCCGGATCGGCCTTCACCGCGAGGATGGAACGCGGCTCGCCCTCCAGCATCGCCTGCTGGACGATGCTGGTCTGGATGTCGGCTCCGGAGCCGACCTGCTTCTCCCCGACCTGAATGGGTTGCATCGTGCGCGGTGCACCCCGGAAGGCCGCGAACAGCGAGTCGGACAGCACGCGGTATTTACCCGCGTTCACCGAGGAGATCGCGTACATCACGACGAAGAACGCGAGCAGCAGGGTCAGCAGATCCGCGTACGGGATCGCCCACGCCTCGTGGTTCGTGTGGTCCTCGTGCTTGTGCCTACGAGAGGGCCGGTGCGCGAGCGTATGCTTCTTGACCATCGCATACCCTCAATGCAAATAGCCCTGCAGCTTCGCCTCGATCGCGCGCGGGTTCTCGCCCTGGGCGATCGAGAGCATGCCGTCGATCACCATCTCGCGGAACTGCGTCTGACGCGCGATGATCACTTTGAGCTTGGCGGAGACCGGCAGGAAGAACAGGTTGGCGAGCCCGATGCCATAGACGGTGGCGGTGAACGCCGCCGCGATGCCGTGTCCGAGCTTGCTGGGATCGGCAAGATTCTGGAGTACGGCCATCAGGCCGAGGACGGCGCCGATGATGCCCAGCGTGGGCGAGTACACGCCCATTCCTTCAAACACCTTGGCGGCGGTGGTGTCCGCGCTCTCGCGCATATTCAGGTCGACGTATAGCGCGGTGCTGATGTTCTCCGGCTCGCTCCCGTCGACCACCAGTTGCAGTGCCTTCTTCACGAAATCGTCCGACTCGCGCGCGATCATGGGCTCGAGCCCCAGCAGTCCTTGCTTGCGCGCGGTGTTGCTCCATTCGACGATCTTGGTGATCAGGAACTGGCCGTCGCGGGTGGGCGGCTTTATGACCCAGGGGAAGATCTTCAGCGCACGCTGCATCACCGGAAGAGGCGTCTGAATGCAGATCGCGGCGACGGTGCCGACGATCACGATCATGAAGGCAGCCGCGGAGACGAGCGCCATGAGGCCGGCGCCCTTGAGCACGGCGCCCACGAGGATCGCGTTGAGTGCGAGCACCAGTCCGATGATGCTCAGGATGTCCACGGCGGCATCCTAGATCCTACATTCCGAGGCCGGACAGGAGCGCATCGACGTCCGTCTGGCCCGAGGCCACCTCTCCTTTGGTCACCCCCGGAACCGTCGGCCCGTGGCCTTGGGAGGCCTCACCGAGCGTCGCATGCTCGACGACGTCGCCGGAGAGCTTCGCAAGGTTGGAAAGCGCGGCTTCCAGCTCCTCGACCAGTTTCATGACGCTGCGGATGATCTGTCCCGTGAGGTCCTGATAGCCCTGAGCGAGCAGCACGTCGGCGAGGTTGCGCCGGATCAGCTCCGAGTCGGCGCGTGCGGCCGGCAGGAATGCCTCCATCGAGCGCACGACCGGCAGGAAGGCATCGATCGAGCGCACGACGCCCTCGAAGCCCTTCATTTCGGCAGTGCGGTTGCGATAGGCGGTCACCTGATCGATGAGTGCCGTGGCTTCGCGGGCGGTGCGCTCGGCGAGCGGACCGGACTGCTCCACCAGGTCGAGGGTGCGATGGGCCGCCTCGTCCGTCATGCGAAGGACGTGAGCCAGGCGGGCCTGCGCGTCGGGAATATCGTTCTCGGCGATGTCCTGCAGGCGCGACTCGATGCTGAAGCGCTCGAGCGCCTTCTGCAGGTCGCCGGTAAGTTTGCGGATCTCGGTGAACATGCCCGGCTCGCGCATGTGGACGATATGGTCCACGGCGGCGAAGAAGGCGGTCTCGTCCTCGGTACGCAGGGCTTCGGCGAGCGCTTCGACGCAGGCCCCGTATTCCAGCTTCAGTATGGCGAAACTCGACATGGTGTCCTCACTTGCCCGGCCCGAGGATCTTGTCGAGCTTCTCTTTCAGCGTCTCCGCGGTGAAGGGCTTGATCACATACCCGTTCACCCCTGCCTGAGCCGCCTCGATGATCTGCTCGCGCTTGGCTTCTGCGGTCAACATCAGCACCGGCATCTTCGCCAGCTTGGTGTCGGCGCGCACGGCCTTGATCAGGTCGAGGCCCGGCATGCCCGGCATATTCCAGTCGGTGATGAGGAAGTCGAAGTTGCCTGCCTGCAGCATCGGCAACGCCGTCTTGCCGTCGTCGGCTTCCGAGACGTTCGGATAGCCCAGATCGTGCAGCAGGTTCTTGATGATGCGGCGCATGGTCGAGAAGTCATCGACCACGAGGAATTTCATATCTTTGCTCACGTGCAAGTCTCCCATCTAGGCGTGCGCTTCGACGGCGCCGTCGCGCCATTCGACCAGCCGCGCCTTCAATCTCACGAGTGCCTGGCCGTGCAGCTGACACACCCGCGATTCAGTCACCTTCAACACCGCACCGATCTCTTTCAGATTCAGTCCGTCGCTGTAGTAGAGCGACATCACCAGCCTCTCGCGCTCCGGCAATCCGTCGATGGCCTGCGCCAGAGCCAACCGAAAACCCTCATCTGCCGTCTCCTGGAACGGATCCTCCGGGCCGGCCGCGGTGGCAGCCGTTGCATCGTCGAGGGCCGCCAGGCGACAGCTGGCCGCGTCCTGCACGATGGAGTGATACTCCTCCAGCGGCACGCCCATCTGCCCGGCGATCTCCACATCGCGCGCATCGCGTCCCGTCTTGCGCTCGATGTCCCTGACAACAGCAGCTACCGCGCGGGCCTTGCGATGCACAGAGCGCGGCGCCCAGTCGAGCTTGCGCAGCGCATCAATCATCGCGCCGCGTATCCGTATGCCGGCGTATGTCTCGAAGCTTGCCCCCCGATTGGCGGCGTAGTGCGAAGCGGCCTCGAGCAGTCCCAGCATCCCGGCCTGAATCAAGTCATCCACCTCGACCGACGGCGGCAGCCGTCCGGCCAGGTGATAGGCAATGCGCTTCACCAACTCGGCGTGGCGCATGATCAACTCGTCCGCCTCTCCCGAGGGCCGGTGCGCGCCGTACGCGCTCGCCGCGTTCATGGCACCGCTTCCAGCCGTGCCGTTGCTCTACGGACCAGTCGCTCCACGAAGAACTCGATATTTCCTCGCGGACCGGGGGGTACCGGCCATGTATCGGCTCGCGCAGCCAATTTCTTGAATGCGCGCGAAGCCGGGCTCCCCGGGTAGGCGTCAAAAACGGGACGCTGCTCGCGTACTGAGCGGCGAAGCAATTCATCCTCCGGAATCTCTCCGGCGAATTCGAGCACTACATCGAGGAAGCGTGCCGTGACGCGCTCGAAACGATTGAACAGTTCCTGACCGGAGCCCGCACTTCGCACCTGGTTGGCCACCACGCGAAACCGACTGACGCCGTGATTGCGACTCAGCACCTTGACGAGGGCATAGGCGTCCGTTAGCGAGGCCGGCTCGTCGCAGATGACCACGATCACGTGTTGGGCCGCTTGTGAGAACTGCAGCACACTGTGGGCAATCCCGGCCGCCGTATCGACGATCAGGACGTCCACCCGGGCAGCCAGGGTGCTGAAGGCCTGCACCAGGCCCAGGTGCTCGGAAGCGGACATGTTGGCGAGGTCGGCGGCGCCGGAGGCCGCCGGCACCACCAGGAAACCCTGCGGCGCGGTGACCAGGATCTCATCCAGCGTGCGCTCGCCGGAAATGACGTGCGCGAGGGTGTAGCGGGGCGAGAGCCCCAGAAACACGTCCGCGTTGGCCAGGCCCAGGTCGCCGTCGAACAGCACGACACGCTTGCCCGAGGCGCTCAGCGCGGTCGCCAGATTGACCGATACGCTGGTCTTGCCGACGCCGCCCTTGCCGCCGGTCACGGCGATCACCTGGACGGGATTGGAGAGGCCGTCGACCTTGCCCATCTTGTCCGTCTTGTCCATATGGGGGTTGCGGATCACGTTGAGCTCAGGTGATGGCATTGGCGATCTTTCCAAAACGTCTGCGAAGGAGATCCTCATCCGCCGCCGCGCCGGCGTCCTTGGCCAGCCTGACCGCGTGCGACACCAGCTCGAGAGCACGTGCCGGGCGGAGATCCTCCGGTACCCGCTGGCCCTCGCTCACATAGGACACCGGCACCCGCGCCCGGATCAGCACGGACAGCGCCCCGCCGAGGCTGGCGGCCTCATCGACTTTCGTCAGGACGCAGCAGCACGGATTGGCAGGCGCGAAGCGCTTGACTACTTCCTCGAGAGCCCCGGCCTGCGTGCTCGCAGCCAGCACGAGCGCGGTCTGCAGCTGCGAGGCGGAACTGGCGAGTACCGCGAGGCGGCTCGAGAGCTGCGTGTCGCGCAGGCTGGATCCGGGAGTGTCGATCAGGATGAAGCGCTGCTGCAGCTTGCTGAGCAGGGTGGGGAGCGTCTCGAAGTTCTCGGGTGTGTAGACCGGAGCGCCCAGCATCTGGCCGAGCGCACGCATCTGGTCTTGCGCTCCGAGGCGGATGTTGTCGGCCGCAACCAAGGCCAGGTCGCGGGCCCCGTGCCGCAGAACCCACCGCACCGCCAGCTTCGACAACGTCATTGTCTTGCCGACGCCGGTCGATCCGATGAACGCGATGCGTCCGCCGCTGTCCAGCCACCGGTCGCCCGTGACCAGCAGGTATTGCGACAGGGCTGCGATGGAGAAGCGCCGCGCATAGGTCAGGTCGACGTCCTGGGAGAGCTGCTGCGTGATCTGGCTCGACAGGTCCTGTGCAATACCTATCTCGCTCAGTTCACGCAGCATCTCCGTGTGAACGGGCGCGCGCCTCGTCATATCGTTCCATGCGAGCTGCGCTAGTTGGGTTTCGAGCATGCGCCGCAGGTTTTTTAGCTCGGCTCCTACGACGTCTGTTTCCGCGGGGCGATGAGCCCCTCGGGCGACTCTTGGGGCCTCCGCTGGCTCGGTAAGGTCGAAGTCCAGCGGTTGCGTGGCGTATGCGGCTTGCGCCTCGAGGCGGGCGACGGCAGTTGACGCTGGCGCAAGCGTTGCCTGCGCTGCCGGCTGCGCTGAGTGAACGACGGCGGCTGTGGGAGGCGTTGCGGACGACGGCTGCGCATGGGTCGCCGATTCCTGCGCGACGTGGGCCAGGTGAGCGGCAAACGTTGAGTGAGCGTTGTCGTGCGCGGCGTGGGCCGCGATGGTGGTGTGAGAGGCGCGTGTTGCCTGGGCAGGGGTCTTCGCTTGTGCGGGCGCGGCGCGAGAGGGTTCCTCGTCGCGAACCACAAGAGAATCCAGCAACGCCGTCTGCATCTCCCGGCTGATCAGCGGGGAGTCGGCTTCAACGCCGCAGGGCATCGACGGGAGCGGAGCGACGTCCAACCGCTGCGCCGCGCGCGCTGGCTCGCAGGTCGACAAGTCCTGGAGCGAAGGCGGGAGCTTGCTGTGAACGGGCTCGTCTTCGTCTCTGATGGCGGGCGTCTCGCGGCGTGCAGGCGCGGTATTGCGAGCAGGCGCAGCGTCACGGTTGTTCGCAGAGCCGCCGCGGGCGGCGTGGGTCTCACGCCTGAGCAACGGAGACGCTGGCGTCTCGACGAGCGGCTGGACCGGCGCGCTGTCGAGGCTCTCGGCGTCGAAATCGACGGCGGCGGTCACTTCGACCCCATCGCTGACGCGCCGGGAGGACAGAATGACGGCGTCTTCTCCGAGCCGCTCGCGGATGGCGCGCATCGCCTGGCGCATGTCACGTGCTACGTGTCGAACGATTTTCATCTATGACTCCACAGCCGATCAGCGCCCCACGGCGCTGACGAGCCGGACCTTTCTATTGTCGGGAATTTCATTCCAGGCCAGGACGTGCAGGCTCGGGACGGCCGAGCGAACGAAACGGGCGAGGGTCGAGCGCAGCTGCGGAGGAACGAGCAGCACTGCGGGCTCACCCGAGGCTTCCTGGCGGCGCGCAGCGTCGGCGACGCTCTGCTGCAGTCTCTCTGCCAGACCGGGCTCCAGTCCCGGGTTGGTGGCATTGCTCGCGAGCGAGCTCTGCAATACCCGTTCGAGCTCGGGCTCGAGGGTGATTACAGGCAACTCGGCGGCCAGACCGGCGATGTCCTGAGTGATCTGCCGTCCGAGCGCGATCCGGACCTGGCCGAGCAGCACTGCCGGATCCTGCGTGCGCGAGGCATTCTCCGCGAGCGTTTCGATGATGGTGCGCACGTTGCGAATCGGTACGCGCTCGGCAAGCAACCCCTGGAGCACGCGTACGACTGTCGAGAGCGGCAGGACCTTCGGCACGAGGTCCTCCACGAGCTTCGGTGCCGTCTTGGCGAGGGCGTTGAGCAACTGCTGGACTTCCTCGTGTCCGAGGATCTCGTGTGCATGGGACTGAACGATGAAGCTCAGGTGCGTCGCGATGACCGTACTCGGGTCGACGACCGTGTAGCCAAGCGTCTGCGCGTGATCGCGGGACGCCGGGTCGATCCAGATCGCCTCCATGCCGAAGGCCGGATCGCGGGTCGAGATGCCCTGGATGGGGCCGAACACGCGTCCCGGATTGATCGCCAGCTCGCGGTCCGGATAGATGACGCTCTCGCCGACCGGGACGCCGCCCAGCAGGATCCGGTAGACGTTGGGCGCAAGATCCAGATTGTCGCGGATGTGTACGGCAGGGACCAGGAAGCCGAGGTCCTGCGAGAGCTTGCGGCGGACGCCGCGCACTCGCGCCAGCAGGTCGCCGCTTTGCTTCTTGTCCACCAGCGGCACGAGTCGATAACCGACTTCGAGGCCGATCAAGTCGACGGGCTGCACGTCATCCCAGGTCAGCTCGCGCGACTCCGGGGCCAGTGTTGCGGCGGGCGGTGGTGGAGCTACGGCGGCGGCTCGCGCGGCATCCGCGCGGCGCTTTGCGAGCGCGTATGCGCCACTGCCAGCGATCAGAGCCATCAGCAGAAAGGCGAAGTGCGGCATTCCCGGCACCATGCCCATCACACCGAGCAGGCCGGCCGCGACGCCGAGCGCCTTCGAGTTGCCGAACAGTTGCTTGCCCAGCTCACCGCCCATGTCCTGATGACGGGACATGCGGGTCACGATGATGGCCACGGCCGTCGAGAGCAGCAGGGCCGGAATCTGCGCCACCAGGCCGTCGCCGATGGTCAGCAGCGTGTAGGTGTGACCCGCATCGGAGATCGCCATCCCGTGTCCGATGGTGCCGATGGCGAGACCGCCGATCATGTTGATGAGCAGGATCAGGATGCCGGCGACGGCGTCACCGCGCACGAATTTGCTGGCACCGTCCATGGAGCCGTAGAAGTCGGCCTCGGCGCGCACCTCGAGGCGGCGCGTGCGGGCTTCATCCTGCGTGATGAGGCCGGCATTGAGGTCTGCGTCGATCGCCATCTGCTTGCCGGGCATGGCGTCCAGGGTGAACCGGGCGCCGACCTCGGCGACCCGGCCGGCACCGTTGGTGACCACCACGAACTGGATGACCACCAGGATCGCGAACACGATGATCCCGACGACCAGCGAGCCGCCGATCACGAAGTGCCCGAACGTGTCGATCACCTTGCCGGCGTACCCGTTCAGCAGCACCAGCCGGCTCGCGCTGACGTTGAGCGCCAGTCGGAACAGGGTGGCCACCAGCACCAGCGCCGGGAAGGCGGAGAAGTCCAGCGGCCGGTGCACGAACATCGCGGTGAGCAGGATCAGCAGCGCCGCGGTGATGTTCGCCGAGATCAGCAGGTCCAGCAGGAACGCCGGCAGCGGCACGACCAGCATCACGACGATGAACACGATGCCGACCGGGACGCCGAGCTGCGTCGCACGCTTCATGGGCGGTTCCGACTCCGTCTGTTGCGGGGCGCGCCGTCCGTGGCGTGGGTGGCGACCGTCCTGGCCGTCCTGCCTCCTATCG
>Ga0157370_10008672_pt1 | contig 10940 bp, 1 predicted proteins | sample C35metaG_FD_113463 | JGI IMG/M metagenome (GOLD analysis project Ga0157370, IMG submission 113463) | Corn rhizosphere microbial communities from Kellogg Biological Station, Michigan, USA - C3-5 metaG | ecosystem: Host-associated > Plants > Roots > Rhizosphere > Soil | place: USA: Michigan... | reverse complement strand
CTGGTCCCATACACAGGGTACCTGCTTCTGTAACCCAAACCACCACCACGCCATTGTCTGATTTTGTACCGATCTCCAGATGGGGACGGCCAGGACTAAGGCCAGGCGACTGGGTGATGCCGGGTTCTCCAAACTGGCTCAACTACTTCTTCTCCTTTAAATGGGATCCCAATCCAACCAATATCCGGGCACCATTTGCCAGCGGAGAAGCCTTCCTTGTGCCACCGGAAAGTGTAACCTGGCCAAGAGGCTGGGGCCTTGACGGGGCTTTCAAGGGCCTGTTTGGACAGCGGGTATATACACCTGCGCCACCCCCACCAGCATTACCACCAGCACCAAGACCATAAACCTATTTAAAATATAAAGTCATGAACACCAATCAACATCAAAAACCTAATTTCGTTTTAGGCAGAATAACAGACTTCACCGGCAAACCTATAGAAGGCCTGGTGGTCGAAATCTACGATCAGAACCTGCGTTCTGGTATGCTTTTAGCAGAAACTGCTACCAATAAAAATGGCCAGTACAAAACCAGCTGGCAGCAAAGCCAACTCAGCGGCCCCAATCTCCGTACCGCAGACCTGGCATTGAAAGTTTACACCCCTAAGAAAAGGGTCCTTGTCTATGCCTCCCCACTAAACAAAGTTCGCTTCAATGCCTCCCCAAGCGAGGTGATCGATGTTGCACTACAAGAACCTATTCAAGACCGCCTGATCGAATTTGATGAGCTCCTGAAAGAAGTCACTTACCTGGCTGCTAACCTCGCCATTACCGATCTTCAGGAAAGCACCGAATACCAGGATGTCACCTTTTTATCTAAAGAAACCGGGATCAAACCGGAAAAGATCGAACACCTGATCCTGGCACACAGAATCCAGGCCATTTCCAAAATAGACCCGGATTTCTTCTATGCTTTACTGCGCGAAAACACCTTATTGCTCAGTGATCCGTCACAGAACCTGCCCATCCGGCTTTCCATTGGCTTGCAGAGCCCGGCAGAACCTTTACTGCTTGAAGCTGCATTGAAAGACAGCGATATCCTCAGTCAAGCGGTGAAAACAGCGATAAAAGACCAGATTGTCAATCCCTCCCTGGAAAAACGCTTCAAAAGAAACCTGGAATTGCTCCAAAGTTTTAAAAAAAGAGCAGAAAAATACAGCACAGAGCAGCATACAGAAAAGATCCTAAGTACTGTTGGCCGTTTCCTGCTGAATGGCAAAGTACAGGAAGTGAAAAAACTGTTTAAGGAAAACAGGAACGACCTCAATACCTTCTTTGACAAAGTAACCAATCCGGCCTTTTTCTCCAGTGATGCTCAGGCTGCAGATGTAAAGACCAGTATTGCGATGGGCCAGTTATTTGGTTTTGGCAACGAAATCATTCCTCATCTGATAAAATCAAGGAAGATCAGTAAGCCAGAAGACATCCGGAAACTGGCCAGCATGAATAAAACAGAATGGCTAACAGAACTCATCAAAGCCAGCGGAGGCAAAACACCAACGGCAGAACAAAAAAAGGCCTTAAACCTTTATGCTTCCACTATGGTGCGTAAAATGGAAAAGGCCTACCCTACAACAGCCTATGCCGCTCAATTGAAAAGAGAAAAAAGCCCTGTATTTAAAACGCAGAGCCAAATCCTCGACTTCCTCCATAAAAACGAAGATTTTAACCTCGCCAAAGATACAATCCAGGAAAATCAGCCTTACAGCGATGAATTGAAGTCCGTACAGCGCATCTTTAAACTCACACCCAGCTACAGCAAGACCAATGCCCTGCTGAAACAAAACATCCATTCTTCGCACCAGATCGTTGCCATGGGCAAAAGCCGTTTCCTGAAAACTGCTGCACCGGCGGCTGGCATAGAACCCGCAGAGGCCAGGGAAATGTTCCGTAAAGCGGAAAGTACCAATACCGCTGCCATGATGAAGATCGGGGAATTGCAGGCTACCTTACGCGCCGCAGATATTGCCTCGTTGAAAAACAAAAACCTCTCTCTCAAACTGGAAGCGGTGAGCAAAGACTTTCCGAACCTCAAATCTCTGTTTAAAGTAACCGATACCTGCGCCTGCGAAGCTTGCAGATCGGTATACAGCCCGGCAGCTTACCTGGTGGAGATTCTTCAGTTTCTGCACCAGCGCAGCGTGACCGACATCAATACCCATGTTACTTCCAATATCGCCAAAGACGTGTTATTTGAACGCCGGCCGGATCTGGGAGAGATAGACCTGAGCTGTGCCAATGCAAATACCTCACTCCCTTATATTGACCTGGTTTGTGAACTCCTGGAACAGGCCATTGCACCCGATCAGGGCATCAGTTATCACGGAAAACTTTCTGACGGGCCCGACCAATTTACCGGTACCATCTCTGCCGCTCTCCTGGCTAAACTCGTGACCAAAGGATTGCCTGTAACCGATAAAGCCCAAATCTTCCATACGGAAGTTCCCTCCGGGAGCTCAAGTACCGCTTTACCACATTACCTGCGGGACAGCAAAGCCGTGTGCAAAATAGAAACTACAGGCACCGGCAAATATAAAGTTTACCTGCTGCGCCAAACCCTGGCCCCTGAAGATGAACTGGCAGCGGCACCGGCTTACGTGAACCAGAAAGCCTATGATCAACTGAAAAACAACGCCTATGCCTTTGGACTGCCCTTTGATCTCAACCAAGTCGAGGCGACCGCCTATTTCAGCCGCTTTGATCTGTCCAGGGCCAGCCTGATGAGCGATTTCAATTTGACAACAGCAGCGATTACATCAGCTATGGCCGCTGAAATCCTGGGTTTAACCGACAGCGAAAGTGCACTCATCACCACATCCAAACCGAGTATCGCGGATCAGCAACTGATCTGGAACACACCAGCACAGTGGGACAGTCCTGCAGTGAGCGGAAATGTAGTGGATTATATGAAGAGAGTGGATCACTTTCTGGATAAAACCGGACTGAGTTTTAGCGATCTGAGCCTGCTGCTCACCCTGCAATGTATTGACAACAGCGACAAGCTATACGTTTACAACAAAGATCTGACCTGCGATACCAGTCAGAAAGAAATTGCAAACCTGGACGAAAAGGCTTTGGACGGTATCCATCGCTTCCTGCGCCTGCAGAAAAAAACAGGCTGGAAATTTCAAACCCTTGACAGTATCATCAGTCAGGGTACAGCCGGCACCATTGATCTGGTCTTCGCTGCTACGATGAAAAAACTTGCAGATCAAACTGGTTTAAAAATAGACGAACTGATTGGTTACTTTGGCCATATCCCGTATACGCCGGTCAACAATCTGGTTCCGCTTTACCAGCAGATCTTCTTAAACAAAGCCAAAAATGGTGTCATTGATGAAGGTCTGTTGCCGGAAAAAGTAAATGGCAGCCAATTGCTAACCACCTACAACAACAGTCTTTCCGTATGCCTGCAAATGAAAACAGCAGATCTGGTGAAACTCTATTCTTTGCTACCAGATGCGACGTTGAGCTTCTCCAACCTCAGTTACCTCCTGGGGGCCTCCCGGCTGATCAAAAAACTACACCTGAAAACCGATGATTTTCTGATCCTGATGAACATGACCGGCATCAATATTTTCGCCGGACCCCAAAAAATGCTGGATTTCATCAACCAATGCACCCTGCTTCAATCAGCCCCATTGAAACCGGCCGATATCCAGTTTATGCTCCAGCATCAGGCAGCTAATTTGAGCGACCGGGAATTGAAAGAAGATAAAATTCTAAACAACCTGCTGGCGCTGCAAAAAGCCTATCAGGACAATTTTAAAGCCAACCAGTCTAAGTTTAATCCAGATCTGAGTGCAGAAGAACAACAGCCAACCCTGCAAGGCGAACTGTCTAAACTCAGTGTTTTAAGCGATGATGATGTTAAAACCATTCTCCAGTTTCCGGATAAAGTATATATCAATGTTGCCGCAGCAAAAACCTTTATCAACAGTAAATTATCTGCTCTTTTTAACACCACCAATATCGACGCGGCATTAGATGCTTTAGACGCCGCAACAGGAACAGACAAGGACCTGGTGAAGGCCCTTTTAGACAGCATTTCTGCTTATCAGCTTTTAAGCGGAAAACAAAGCATCCTGCAGCAAAACCTGATCACAGCCTTTAAGGCAGATCCGGATACCATCAGTGTGGTCTTGGAATATGCAGAATTGAAACAGCCTGCGCCAGGATTGGGTCTCCTCTCGGATATTCTGATTTCAGACAGCTTGATTGACACCGATCCGAGCCATACCACTCCAGTACTCCCTGCACTAAACGCGGCCGCCTTCCCCAATCATTACGCCAGTTTCAGACTGCTTCATAAGTTATTTCCACTGTTGAGCTCCTTTAACCTCAGCACCGAGGCCTTAAGCTTTTATTTCCAAAACAACAGCGCTTTAAGCTGGTTTACTTTTGACAGTATTCCTTATGCCACAGGCCAGACCGCGATAGACCAGCAGCCCTATACAGACTTTGTCCAGTTCCTGGCTTTAGACCAGCAATACCCGGCGATTCCAGATCCTGCAGATGCCGCTGCTTCCATCTCCTTTTTGAGCCTGGCAGCACTGCTTTTGCCTGGCTCTGCCACCACAAGAGACCAGTTTTTACGCACACTGTCTATATTGACCGGCTACGATCAAATTGATTTGGATACCATTGACAATTACCTGTTTAGCCCATTCAATCTAAACAACTACACCAAGATTAAAACCTGGAAGCGTTTGCTGCAAGCCGCCGCAGATCTGAGTAGTTTAGGCGTTGAACTTGCACAGGCCCTTCAATACATCAAACCTGTTTTAAACGATACAGATGTTAGCACACTCCGGGCAGCTTTAAAATCCCGTTATGAGGAAGACACCTGGCTCCTCACCCTCAAAGAAATTATGGATGCCATCCGCCCTCAAAAAAGGGACGCGTTAGTGGCTTACCTTTTGGCTATCAATCCAGATATTAAAGATATAGATGACCTCTATGACTATTTTCTGGTTGATGTAGAAATGGAAGCGGTCATGTCCACTTCCCGCATTGTGCAGGCGCATGGCACCATACAACTCTTTGTACAACGCTGCCTGATGGGGCTTGAACCTAAAGCCGCGGCAGATCTGGACGATGATGCCAGCTGGACACAATGGGCCTGGATGAAAAACTACCGGGTTTGGGAGGCCAACCGAAAAATATTTCTGTATCCGGAAAACTGGATTGAGGCAGAATTGCGTGATGAAAAATCCTTCCTGTTTGAAGAGCTGGAAGATCAACTGCAGCAAAACGAACTGACAGCATTTACCGCCGAGGACGCCTTGATCAATTACCTTGAAAAGTTAGACAACCTGGCCTTTTTAGAAGTCATGGCCACCTGGTACCAGACCGACATCACCACCATGCACGTCTTCGCCCGCACCAAAGGCGGCGATCCGGCCAAATACTATTACCGCAGGTTTGAACAGGAACGGACCTGGACCCCTTGGGAAAAAGTGGATATGGACATCACCGGTGATCAGCTCCTCGCCTTTGTACGCAACAACCGCCTTTGCCTGGCCTGGCCCGTGTTTACCGAAGTCCATGACCCGAACCAGGGCTCTACCCTGCCCAATACCGGCGACAGTTCGGAGCAAAGCATTGACAAACCCCGCAGAAAACTAAAAATCCAGCTGGCCATCAGTGAATTTGCAAACAAACAATGGCAGCCTAAAAAGGTATCACAGGATGGTATTATGACGCCAGACACCTATGTCACCGATGATCTGCCTACAGACCGTTACAACATGATCTATGCAGAGCAGCTGCAGCAGGTGCAGTTTTTCAGAAGTGGTTTTGAAGGAGAATACGAATTTCAGCAGATCAGTGGAATCTTTAACCTGACCGGTTGTAAAGGCTATCCGGAACTCATTTTCCAGGGCAGCAAAGACTTTAATGATTTCTATCCTGACTTCAGGGATACCCTGCTCAAGTCACAGCGTTATGACGAGTGGAACCAAATTCCTGGAGATGACCTGAGTGTAAGGAACGGCATGTCGCCTACCAAATTTTACGAAATCCTGCATCAAACCCCAGGCAATTTCAGGCTCAGTTACCCGCATCAGTTCACCAATATCGATTTGCTGGTGGTGCTGTTTGAATACCTGGCTATGATCCTGGACGGTGATTCTGGCGGCAATGAACATTATGCTTATGTGGCTAACAGAGGCAGGAAGATTAAACTCGCCCTGGGCACCATGCTGCCTTATTTTATGGAAGACAGCGCGCATGCCTATGTGATCATCCCTGGTTACTATCAAAAAGATAAAACCCGTTTTAAAGACAGAGTTATTTTCTCTGACAGAGATGAACGCACAGCTTCAGATATATTTAAACTGCTGAAAGACATCAGCAACTTCATCAATAAATACGCGGCTATTGTTACTGAAAACTTCCCAACTGATCTGACTGCTTTTGCGCATACCGTGATCACCGATCCAGATTTCCAGAACATTCTGACCGAATTGAGCGCTTATGAAGGTTTTGATAAGTTATATAATGCTTTTATTGGCGCAAGCGGCAACCCTGAAATTGACAAAATATTAAAGCAGTTGAGAGATGCGAAGGGTTTGGAATACGGAGAAGAGTTCAAAAACATGTACCACCCCTTGGTTTGCGCTTTGCGTACGGTCCTTTACAAAAACGGCGTACCTGAACTGATGAAAAGGGAAACCCAGCTGATGAAAACCGCCTTCGATTTCAAAACCAATTACCTGCCCAATCCGGATGTCGTTCCATTGGGTCAGATCATCAAAAACAACGGCCACAAAACGCTGAGTTACCCTATTGAGGACCTGGATTTCAGTAGTGATGGCAGTTACAGCATCTACAACTGGGAACTTTTCTTCCATGTGCCTTTCCTTTTAGCTACCCGCCTGACTCAAAACCAGAGCTTCGAAGATGCATTGACCTGGTTCAATTATATGTTTAATCCAACGGGCGCCTTATCTGGTGACGCCCCTCAGAAATACTGGGTCACCAAACCTTTTTATTTAAATCAGGATGCCGATTATATCGCCCAGCGTATAGACACCATTCTCTATACTGTTGCAGGCCCAACTTCCCCAGAAAGAACACAACTGGAATATGCGATAGAACAATGGCGAGAAAACCCTTTCAAACCGCATGTGATTGCCAAATTCAGACCGGTGGCTTATCAGAAAGCTTTGCTGATGAAATACCTGGATAACCTCTGTGAGTGGGGAGATAATTTGTTCCGGCAGGATACCTGGGAGGCCATCGGACAAGCGACACAGATGTATATCCTTGCAGATAAAATCCTGGGCCCAAAACCTAGAATTATCCCACCTACAGTTCCAGCGCCTTATGAAACCTATAACCAATTGGAGCGTAAACTGGACTCCTTTGGCAATGCATTAATCAATATGGAAAATATGGTTCCGGATTTGACTGTTTTGCCAGAAAAAGGAAAAGAGCTACCTCCACCACCGGTTACACTTGCAATGCTTTATTTCTGCATCCCTCAAAACGACCAGATGCTAACCTATTGGGATACCATTGCAGACCGCCTGTTTAAAATCAGGAACAGCCAGAATATTGATGGTGTAGAACGCAGCCTGGCCTTATTTGCTCCGCCAATTGATCCGGGGATGCTCGTTCGCGCAGCGGCTGCAGGTCTGGACATTTCTTCGGTAATCGCTGGAATGAATGCCCCAACGCCGTATTACCGCTTCAATGTTCTAGCTGGAAAAGCCACAGAACTGGCCCAGGAAATCCGTGGACTGGGTAATGCACTGCTGCAAAGCTTAGAGAAAAAAGACGCGGAGGCCATGTCCTTGCTCCGTAGTGAGCTGGAATTGAAAGTACTGAATGCCGTGCGTGACCTTAAAGTGCTTCAGATTAACGAGGCGACCGCGCAGATAGAGGTTTTGAAAAGAACGCAACTGGTAACACAGGAAAGAGTCCAGTATTATGGTGCAATTGAAAAGATCATTTCCAATGAGCAACTGAACCTGGATAAACTGGATCAAGCCGTGGGCTGGCAAACTGCAGCAAATATAGTGGCCACTTTAGGCAGCGGCCTGGCCTTGATTCCTGATTTTGCTTTAGGGGTTTCCGGATTTGGAGGATCGCCTCATGGCGCCGCCAAATTTGGAGGAAGTGCACTCGCACACAGTACCGATGCAATTGCTAAAGGCTTAGGTATATTTAGCACGATTGCGACTTTTGAAGCCAATAAAGCTTCTATTATGGGCGGTTATGACCGTCGCTATTCGGATTGGAAATTACAGGAACGTCTGGCCATTAAAGAATCTGCTTCGATTGATCAGCAAATTACAGCCGCACAGATCCGCAAGGATATTGCCACCTCAGATTTGAAAAATCAGGATCTTCAGATCGACAATGCGAAAAAAACAGATGACTTTATGCGGTCCAAATACACCAACAAGGAACTGTACGACTGGATGGTTGGACAAATTAGTTCCGTGTATTTTAAATCTTACCAGATGGCTTTTGACATTGCTAAAAAAGCAGAACGTTGTTATCGTTTCGAATTGGGCAGCGACGATACTTTTATTGCTTATGGTTATTGGGACAGCATGAAAAAAGGCCTGCAAACTGCAGACAAGCTGATTTATGATCTAAAACGCATGGAGACCAGTTATATCGACAAGAACAAACGGGAGTACGAAATCACTAAACACGTGTCTCTGCTTCAACTCGATCCTTTGGCCATTCTTCGCTTAAGAGCTACGGGCAGCTGTGATTTTGACATCCCTGAGGCTTTGTTTGACCTGGATTATGCAGGTCAGTATTTTAGACGCATCAAATCAGTAAGTATCAGCTTGCCTTGTATTGCCGGCCCTTATACTTCCATAAGTGCTAAACTGTCCTTAGTGAATAACCGATATCGTAAGTTGACCAATCCAGACAATATCGCCACTACAGGATATACCGAAGACCCGGGAAATGACGAACGTTTTGTGTACAATGTGGGTGCGATACAGTCTATTGCCGCCAGCAATGCGCAGAATGACAGTGGAGTTTTCGAGTTGAACTTTAAAGATGAACGTTATTTACCATTTGAAGGAACCGGTGCCATCAGCAGCTGGAGATTAGAGCTTCCTGCTTCTGAAATCAGGCAATTTGATTACAACACAATTGCTGATGTGATTGTACATATTAAGTACACCTCCCGCGAAGGTGGCTCTTCGTTAAAAGGATTGGCCAACGCTTCTTTAAAAGACCGGTTGGATGTAATCAGGCAACAACTTACTGAGGAGGGTTTACATGTAGCCATCAATATGAAACATGATCTCCCTAATCAGTGGAATTTACTTAAAACCAATGCACTGGTGGACTTAATGATTAATAAAGGAAGACTGCCTTATATGGCTCAAATGTTAAATCCCACTATCGAAGAAGTGATGTTTGTGGCGAAAGTGACTGGTAACCCGACAAATTACGCGATCAAGATAGATGCCACTACTGTAAATTTAGCAAGGGTAGATGAATGGAAACTTTGTAAGGAAACCAGTAGCGCAATTGATCTGGATACGGCATTTAGTCTTTCAGCTGCGCCATTGCAGTTGAAAAATCTGGAAGAACTGATATTGGTCGTGAAGTATAGCTTTGGTTAGATTTGCTGCAAAAAAACGCTTGTACACTGCGGAAAGGCCTCAGAGTACAAGCGTTTTTCGAAAAAATTCACCGCCCAACTAATTACCTTTAACCCTACTCAGTAAATCATCCATTTCCTTTACCTTGTCCGGAAACTGCTTTGCCAGATTTTGCTTTTCACCAATATCAGATTTTAAATTATACAATTGTGGCTCTTTTGAATTACCCGATTCAATCCCAACATCTTCCATATAACTTGCCCCCGGATGTGCTTGAATATACTTCCAATCACCCTGTATAACAGCAGTCGCATCCCTTTGGCCCTGTTCAACCAATACCTTACGCCCCGTTTTATCTTTCCCTAAAAAAGCAGCCAGCAAATTTTCACTATCTCTGGCCTCCCCGACAGGAATATGTTGTTTCAACAAGCCGGCAAAAGAAGCTAGTAAATCCATTTGGCAAACCAGGGCATCAGAAACCTTACCCTGTGTATGACCGGGCCAGCTGACAATAAATGGCATACGCGTCCCACCCTCTAAAGCACTATATTTCCCTCCCCTCAGCGGGCCTGCCGGAGTATGTCCATTGAGCATGGTCACTGCACCATCCTGATAACCATCGTCCAGCACCGGACCATTATCACTCGTAAAAATGATCAGTGTATTTTGAACCAAACCCAAAGACTTTAACTGTTTCATCAATTGCCCAATGGTCCAGTCCAGTTGTAAAATCGCATCACCACGATACCCCAGTCCACTTTTACCTTTAAACTGCGTAGCAGGCATACGCGGTACATGAGGCTCTGTTAGCGTATAATAAAGAAAGAAAGGCTTTTTCTGATGATCTTCTATAAATAGAGCTGCCTTTTGCATAAAAGTACTCGACAACTCCTCATCTACCCAGCGTGCCTGATGCCCGCCGCTCATAAAACCTATGCGGCCTATGCCATTCACAATCGTGTTGTCATGCCCCTGACCGGGAGAAGATTTCATTTTTAACAATTCCGGATGTTCTTTACCCGTGGCGTCATGACCAACTTTCTTTTGATAATCCACCTCTATAGGATCAGCAGGATCCAAAGCAACAACACGATGGTTCTCCAAAAATACCGTGGGTACCCTGTCCGCAGTTGCCGGAAAAATAAAAGAATAGTCAAAACCGACCTCAACTGGTCCGGGTTTAACATCTCCATTCCAGTTCTTTTCTACTTTCTCCCCTAAGCCCAAATGCCATTTACCCACAATAGCAGTAGCGTAGCCCGCTTGCTTAAACAATTTAGGAAGTGTTATTTTATCCTGGGGCACAATTAAAGCCGCATCACCCGGTAATATTCCGGTACCCGTACGTCGCCATGG
>Ga0157370_10008671_pt1 | contig 10940 bp, 9 predicted proteins | sample C35metaG_FD_113463 | JGI IMG/M metagenome (GOLD analysis project Ga0157370, IMG submission 113463) | Corn rhizosphere microbial communities from Kellogg Biological Station, Michigan, USA - C3-5 metaG | ecosystem: Host-associated > Plants > Roots > Rhizosphere > Soil | place: USA: Michigan... | reverse complement strand
TCTCTACTTAACTGAGGTAGTTGAGGATAGGGTGATTATTGATCAACGTACTGGGGCTAAAAGAATTATTAAAGGTTCACGTATTTTAAAAGGTCAACAAGAGGTTAGAAGGACTTTATATGTGGATGTAGTCGCTAAATTAGGTAATGTACCGGCTGAAGGTTTAGTAAGAAAAGATATTGTGGAGCTTATTAAAGGAATTATTGATCGAGGGGCGCAGGTCCAGGCTGGAAGAGTATTATCAGGGTTAATAGCTGCTTATGATTATGCAATTGGTTTGGATTACTTTCCAGAAAATTTTGCTAATCCTGCATTACTAGCTAAATCGAGTTTAAAACAAACAAGGATTAAACTTACCTGCAATAAACGTACTCGTGTGCTTTCTGAGTCTGAGTTAAAACATGTACTTTCTTGGATACCAATATCAGGATTTTCGAAACACCATAAAAGTATATTAATGCTTGCACTCTGGACAGGCGCTCGTACAGGAGAAATTTGTTCTGCTGAATGGATAGATATTAATTTTGAAAAAGCAACTTGGCACTTAAAAGGAACCAAAAATGGTACTGAACGTTTTGTTCAATTATCTACGCAATGTATGGAGTATTTAAAAGAGCTTCCGAGTTCAAATAATAAATATTTATTTCCCTCAATTCGAACTGGTAAATCAATAGCACAGAAGACAATAACAGAAGTTAAGTGGGTGTTGAAAGGTGAAAATAGAGCAAAAAATTATAAACTTCAACCTTGTCAACTATGGCCAAAAGATATGAAAGATTGGAATCCTCATGATTTGAGAAGAACATTGAGAACAAACTTATCAAGGTTAGGTTGCCCAACAGATATTGCAGAAGCTGTGCTTGGCCATTCGAAAAAAGGAATTGAAGGAACCTATAATTTGTATACCTATGAAAAGGAATGTGCATTTTGGCTGCAGAAGTGGGCAGATTATTTAGATATTTTAAAGGCATAGAAAATAGGAAATTTATTTTAGATAATTTTACTTGAATTTATTTAAATAATTAAAAGAGTTAAGTTTAAATTTTTTTTTATAAAAAGACGTATATTAAAAATGATTAATTTTGCAATCAATTCATATTTCAATAGAAATATTTTTAAATATTTCTTAACAATGATTGTTATGAAGATTAGATTTGATCTTTATAAAGTTATATTAGATCTAAATTAAGTAATAGAAAAATTATCCTATTTTTAGAATGTTATATCAGAAGAGTTTATGGTAAAAAATACTAAATGAATATTCTTATTAAGAACAGATATTGGGATGAATTACCTATAAGTACAAAATAATGCTTTGTATTTGAAACTTTAAGCAGGATCAAATATTTCATATGGCATTTCGGTATCATCTTTTTTAGCTATAAAAGGAGCGAATATTGTCTATTGTCTTAAACGCATTTCCGCTGAAAGTTTCTGATTTGGAAGTTAATGTATGCGAGATACCTTATAGCAAGGAAATTTTAGATGAGTTTCGTATTAGTCATAGAAAAACTCATACATTTCACCGTAAAGGCAATAACATCCTGATCTTCTCAATGGATGGTACGTTTCCTAATTTTGGTGTACCACAGACAATCTCGCTTAAGGATAATGTCGGTATTTTCAGTTCGTTGGTTAAGGCTGGGCTTACTCGACATCTCAATGAGTTGGGACGTAACCCTTCTGGTTTTAATCCAATCGAGTTGGTAAGCATTAAGCCAAAAGATAATCTGCTGGCTCCGATTCTTGGTGAAACTTACCCATTTAAAATCTGCACAAAATATTCAATCGACACACGTATTATTCAAGGTCACCCATGTCTCGTTATTGACTGCACAACACGTAAAGTCATTAAAGAAAACTGCTTGTACTTTTTAAATAGTGGTTTCAATTTGATTGGACGATATGTCGTTTCGGAACAGAAAGATGGATATAAGAAATTTTTAGGAATGATTAGTGGTGTAACTGGGGAGATAATTTCTGTTACTCGGCCAGACGGACAGGTTGTGCAGACCAATGCTAGGGATATTTTCCTAGAGGCCAATCTGACCAATTTCGATGATTTTATTTTTCACACGCATGGTACACAAAAAGATGCCATCGTAGAGCGTATTCGGCAATCCATTTCTCTTTTTAATAGAGGCGATAATAAGAAGAAGTACATCGATAGGCTAAAGGGATACATTCAGTCAAACACCATCTCAATGATTAATGGAGTAGACATAGAAATCGAGGATTCATATGATATTCAGAAATATTGTGGACAAATGCAGAAACCAGTATTTGTCTTTAATGACAACGGCCAGGCCGACTGGGTTGAAAAAGGGTTGACGAAGTACGGTCCTTACACAAAACGTACTTTCGATAGGAACGATCCTTCCATTTGTGTGATCTGTGCCCAGCATGACAAGGGGCGTGTAGAACAATTTGTTCGTAAGTTTCTAAAAGGGATTCAGAATAGTAAGTATTTCAATAACGGACTTGAGGGTAAATTTACGCTTGGTACAAGCCGCATTGAAGTTTTCACGACAGCCTCAGAGAATATCGAGGGGTTCAAGAGTGCAATTGAAGCTGCGATCCGAAAAAAAGCTGAAGAAGGTGGTCGTTGGGATCTTGCTCTTGTGCAAGTTCGGCAGTCTTTTAAGAAGCTAAAGGTAGAGGATAATCCATACTATTTAGGCAAAAGTCTCTTTTTTTTGCATCAAGTACCTGTACAGGATTTTACAATAGAACTTCTTTCACAGTCTGATTATAACCTCAGTTTTTCGCTCAATAATATGGCTCTAGCCTGCTACGCAAAAATGGGTGGCGTTCCATGGTTACTGAAGTCCTCGCCAACACTTTCTCATGAGCTAGTAATTGGCATCGGTAGTGCAAATCTTGGACAAGAGCGTGGTATTAATGGACAAAGAGTTATGGGGATTACTACCGTTTTTTCTGGAGATGGTAGTTACATCGTTTCCAACACGTCAAAAGCTGTTGTACCACAAGCCTATTGTGAAGCATTAACTTTAGTTCTCAGTGAAACTATCGAGAAAATTCAAAATCGCATGAATTGGCTGAAAGGTGATACGATTCGCTTGATTTTTCATGCTCAGGTGAAGAAGTTCAATAAAGCAGAGATTGAAGCTGTTCGCGCTGTTATTGACAAGTATCGTGATTATCAGGTCGAGTATGCATTCCTTAAAATCTCTGAAGACCACGGTCTTCACATGTTCGATTCTGCTACAGCTGATGCGCAGAAAGGGCGATTAGCTCCATTTCGTGGAAAAACATTCCAACTTTCCAAGCATGAAATGCTTATTTATTTAATAGGTCAGCGTGAGTTGCGACAAGAAACTGACGGGCATCCACGAGGAGTGATCCTTGATGTTCATAAAGACTCAACATTTAAGGACATTAAATATCTGAGTGCACAAATCCACTGCTTTGCCTCTCACTCTTGGAGAAGTTACTTTCCAAATCCAATGCCAGTAACAATAAGCTATTCAGATATAATCGCTCGAAATCTAGGATGGCTTAATAAGCTTCCGGGTTGGAGTGACTCAGTTATGATCGGAAAGATAGGGCAGTCCCAATGGTTTCTCTAGAAAAAGATAATGCATTTCAATTGCGCGAGTATATGTATATAAAAGTATGTAAGGGCGCCCGCGCAGATCCATTTAAGGCCAGCTTCTTGTATTATCTGAAATTATCTGAGAATCCTCCAATTTTCGAATTCACTAATTTATCTTTATACCAGCGTTGTGCAATCTCAGGTCTTGGGATCCTTTCAGAAACAATTCCAAGCCGAGATATCTCGCGGTTACTCGGACAAGCTGCGAAAATCGACTCTACTCCACGGCCTTGGGTATCAGATGTTTTTGGTGTTTTAGCTATAAAATGGTTAGTTGAAAAATTGGGAGAAGCGAGTATTGATTCTGAGTTCAATAATTGGATTTCAGGATTCTTAGAGCAACAAATAGGTGGCGATCACCTCGATATCTTTGAGAAAGATATCGCTATGTTTGTTAGCAGGGGCGATTCTGTTGTTTTTTCTAGTGCATGTGTGCCACTGTTTTTTCATTACCTGAAGATATTACATATTGAAGATCACCAAAGCCGCCTTTCCCTTATTAGCCGGTTCTTGAATGAATTCCGAGCTCGAGCAAAAGTAGAAACTTCAACTGCACTTCTGAGCTTGATAATTTATGTATTCGATCAAATTAATCAGGATGTAGCTGTAGTGGCGCCTAATGGATGGAGCTTCAATGATCTAGTTAAGTTTCTGGAAAATATTCCAAGTGGTCTCAAGCGTTGGACATGGGAGGATGCAGGACGAACTAGAGGGGCGATGCCAGTTAAGTGGCTGATAGAAAATGAATATCACGTTCAGAATCTACTTTATATTTGACTCGCACCGATCTTTAGTGATATAGCCGACGAAGTGAACCTTCAGCCAGTTGGACAAAAGAATCCACGTATTGATCTTTATCTCCCTGCATTACATACGATTATTGAAGTAAAGTATCGTAAAGACACCAAAAAATCATTTTCTGCACTTATTGGTGAGATTGCCGAAGATGCATCGCTCTACCGTGTAGATACTAAATACAAAGATGCACGTATAATTAGTTTCTTGTGGGACAGGACACGTTCAACTCAAGAACATGGTAAATTCAGGGAAGGTATTTTAAAGATAGAAGGAATTGATGGCTGCGTAGCAATTAGTGCACCCTCATCAATGGATTAGAATTTGGGAAAAAGCTTTGATTAATAAGTAATGCAATAAACCATAATACCATGTATTAAAAAGTATTATTTTTTGAGTTAAAACTCATTGGATCCCTAAATAATCTTAAAAAGTAACTACTGCGGAAGATGATTGTTTTTTACAGGTATTTTTTTCACATACTAATCCGTACTAAAATTTGGATTGAATTGATAAAAATTATAAGTAACGACCAACATTTAGCCTGTGGTTGAATTTTCTATTTTCTTAATTAGCTCCTGAGATCTAAATCATGAATTTCTATCAATACACTTGCGTCATTTACTTGTATTTTAATTTCTTCCGATAGTTTGTCTAATAGGGATGAGACAACTTCACTTTCAATGACTTTTGTATAGGCATCTTCATTTAATATTTTTTCTAAATTTTGAAGCAGTTGTTTTTTGAAATTTTGAGTGACATATTTGGGTAAAGAGTTACTTAACTTTTCAATTTCCTTATTATGCTGAATTATAAGAGTGTGGTTTTGCTTTCTTTGTAGATCTTGTCGTTGCTGAAGTAAATTAATTTGTTCGTTTTGAAATTGCATCTTTATTGAATTCTGGTGATTTAATTCTCTTAATTCCCTCATTCTTAAAGTTAAACCATCCATTAGGAAACTAAGTCCATTTTGTATTGTTACTAACTTATTGTCCTTAATAATTTGTTCAAACCTAGTCATCGTTTTTTGATCAATAAAAAGCTGCTTTTTAATTCTGTTTTCATTGTTATTTTTTAAGTTGAATTTGAAAATACGGAAATCTTTTTTAAGTTGCTCAAAAGTTTTGTTTGAAATTCTTATAGCTACTTTTGATAAATTTTGAATGTTTTCTATTAAAGCTTGTTGTTCTGGTTGTTCGTTAAAACTTGAAACTTCAGAAATATAATGTGTCTGCTGTTCTTGAGTAGTGTAGTAAATAATGCATTCGCTAGATTCTATTTTTTGTAATAAAAATTGCTTTTTTAATTCCTCATCTTTTTTTAGCCACATTTGAAGACTCATAAATTTATTTGCCATTTTCTCTCATCTTTTCATTTTATATGATTAATGTAAATTAACATTAAATAATCATTAAATAAATGTTAATTAACTAAATTAATTTGTGTAAGTATGCTTTCGTGCCTACCTTTATATATAGTGTTTCTTTAGGTGAACATGGGTGTATGGAAAAAATATGAATAAAGTGGAATTGACCATTTATACGTTACATCTTTTGAGATTAAAGCAGAAAAATACAAGTAACTTATCTACATATGCGCATTGGGTGTTTATACGTTTCGTTCAGGCATTTGGAGCAGAGGTTTGTTCGTTACCTTTACAGCAAATGTCGTCCAAGATAGGCGTACAACATAAAAAATTGCGCAAAGTAATTGAGGAGCTTCAACAGGCAAGTTTACTCACAGTGAGTTATCCTGAGCAGGGGCAGCGTGCCAGAGTACGGCACATAAAACTTAGTGATGACTACTTTGAAAGTTTACGAGTTAATGAGACTAAGAATGTTGAACATCATAAAAAGGTCATTCATAAAATAAAGCAACGTTTAGCTTTATATCCAATGATTGAAAAGTTATTAGGAGTTATTGAGACAATATCGATTAATGCACTGGGACAAAAGGGCGATCTGGATTTTCATTCTGCTCTACTGCTGTTGACGCTATTAAGGTATAGCAATCGATTTGGTATTGTAGTGGGTTGCGGGAATGCAGAAATATATGAAGCGACAGGCTTAAAAAAACTATCGATGTATAAGTATCTGCACAAATTAATAAATTTACGATTCATACGTAGTCGAGCTGAAGGTGGTATCCGTAATGCTTTTATTTCATTAGAAGATCCAATTTATAGTTTGAACCTATCTCACTCTTTCTGGGGAGAGACTGCTATTCATGGAAGATTTTATATTATTGAATATCCAGAAAAGCACCAATTCGAAGTTAAACGGCTTGTTCATGCTAAACATAGAATTACTGGAAAAATTAAAGAAGAAGATTCGGATATAGAGAATGAAAGTTTTCTATGTGATCCGATCAGTTATTTATTTCAATCTAAGGTAAGAGATCTAGAATCCTTTATTCAATATCAACAAGCGGAATATGAGCGCCTTTTTCAGGTAGTCGAAGAGTTAAGTGAAAAAGATGAAGATTTTCTTAAATTGATTAGATTTGATCAGTTGGGTGCTAGCGAACTTAAAGAAATAGTTTATAGCTATAATCAGAGAGATGGTTTATTACAATGCTATCTCGAGCAGCATTGTAGTGAGATCTATAGCAATGATGCTTTACTTTATCGGCAAATTTCGCAAGATATTGGGGTAAGGCTTCAGTACTACGAAAAAGTGGATTTGTTTTTAGGGAAAAAATATTATCGTGAAGAACTTACTGACACTAAATTTAATGAGAGGCTTACGGAAGAGGACTATAAACAGTATTTATCAAAAAGCACCGCGATAGAGAAAAGACAAGCTTTGTTCAATATTGTATTGATGTCAGCATTGGATTTAATTGCATTTAATCAAATTAATCTCTTTTTGAAGATATCTAACGAATTTGATAAGCAAGATCGAGCAAGTAATAAGAATCATAAAGTCCTTTTCAGGAAACCAGCATTTCGAATTTTACCGAGAAGCATTGAGCAGACCCGATATAGTTGTATCTTTGTTCCAGATACGGAATTAAAAGAAGATCAGTTTTTTTATGGAGTAGTTAAAGTACGGACCGAACTATCCTCAATTGCTGATGAATCAGGGTTCATAACAATGATGTCTCAGCAAATCAGTCCTTCAGATGAGAAGCTAGAGCAGTATGGCATTTTAAGTAGAAAAGAGAGTGAAAAAACATCAGCTACTACTAGCTCAGTTGAGTAAGTAAAAAATGGATTTTCGCCTTAACTATCGTAAATGTAATTTTTATAAATTTATCGGGAATACGAGAGAGTCAAAATCTACATGCTTTGGAGAGCCTCAGTTTCTCACTTCAGGTAAAGTCGGTAAATATTATTATTAAGTTAATTAGTACTTGTATTACTTACTACTGATATCTACATTCTATGTCTCAATAGTCCACAGTTACTGAGAGTGCTGTACCTCTGTTCATATAACGATTTAATATTATGTAATTAACCAATCATAAATTATAGATAACCCCTTAGATATGAATTAAGACATATCTAAGGGGTTTCTTCATGTTGTCATTTGATCTATCAAATCAAGCCGCCATTTTATCCGCTATTCACCACTTTATCGAACTCAGTCTGAATTTTGATATCAGTGACTGGGAACTTATGACTTATCTTCAACAGCTGACTCCAGCCTTTAAAGCATTTGATCAGGATGAGATTCAGTACAGTGCTTCGATTCAAACTTTTATAAATATCATTCAATGGATAGATGATGGGCGAGGTGAGTGTGCTTTAGTAGATTATCTCGATCTGCATTCATTAAATCAGATTAATGAGATTCGCCGAACTCTAGTGAAACATAGACCGTTTATCCTTGCGGAGATACGGCAGTTTAGAGATCAGGAGAGAGATAATCAGAAATTATTCCTTCAGCAAGTAAAGACTATTATCTATGATCATTATCAGGTTTTAATTGTTCGAGTTGACCTTGGATATTTAAAGGCTTCTATGCCAATCATTACTATCAAAGATTTCTATACTCATATTTCTTCTTTAATCAAACTTATGAAGGATAAGAATGGTTGTTTTAAGCACTTACTCGGATATGGACTTGCTTTAGAACAAGGCGTAACGAAAGGCTATCACGGACATCTTTTACTTATATACAACGGTTCTAAACACGCTCAGGATTGGGATATTGGGGATAAAGTGACTAAGAAGTGGGAGTCTATAACTCATCATGTTGGTTATGGTAGACATTCAAATACGAAAGAAATTAAGGACAACTATGATCGACAAGGAATTCTCGGTATAGGAATGATTAAGCGGGAGCATCCATCGCAGGTTCATAATGCTTTAAAGGTTGCTCAGTATCTAGTAGAGCCAGAAAAGTACGGACAGATGCTATTGGTAAAGCCATTAGGACGGCGGAGCTTTTTTAAGGGGATTTATAAGCCACATGGTCGTCAGTATCAAATAAAGTTTGTACCACCTCCGATAGATACTTTATACGTTCTTACTGGAAATCAGAATGATACGGCATGGCTTAATAAGTTATTGTTATCAGATCAGTAAAAAAATATCAGGTTGTGCGTCCTATGAATTAAGTTATTTCATAGGACAATTCAGATGAATTACCAATCACCAGATCTTACCACAGCCCCTCGTTTAGAAAATGATGTGTATGAATTTTATATAGAAATCCACTTCAGTAAGCCTGTAGAAGGAGTTAAGTATGAGGATCATTTAAAGCAGATAGTGAATAAATGGGAAAGCGTATTCTTAGCCTATATCAATGATTGGAACTTCTTGCTTCAATTACGTTTAAGGGATTATGGATTTAGCTTTTGGTTAAATTGCTTTCATAAGGCCTATTTGCATACGTTGGTACAAGCGAAACTTTCAGATGTTTTTTTTATCCCTTCAAACTCTCATAACGAACAATGGTTAATCCAAAACATTCTGAGAAAGCTACGTGACCTCTTTGAGACTACGGGATTTCATGAACATATTAACCAGAGTAATGAGCGATATGAGAAGCGTATCGATGCTATTCGAGAAGCTTATTATGCAACGAGTGAATTGAGTGTAGGGGCAATGGATCTTAAGTTCTATCTCAGTTATTTAGAAGGTTCTGAGCCATTTTACAACATTAATGAATTGACGAAGGCATTTAGAAACTTCGAGAAGAGGCTTAAACAACAGCTTTGGTATGGCAGTCAGGTCATGTTTACTTTCTATCATGTGATTCGAAATACTAGGACAAATCGTTATGTGATTCGTTTCTATATGACGATTCATAAAACTTTCTATTCTGAACAGATCAACTATGCAGCCTGGATTGCCCAGCTTTGGTCTGAAGAAACAGCTCGTTTAGGAATACTTCTAGATAAATTTCAGCTAGAAAATCAGGCTAACAGTGAATTCATCATTAATGATGTGAGTAACGATGAGATTTTTAACTGGGTTGAACCAAATGATCCACTGGAAAATCTAGATCACTTACCACGAGCAGTAATAAGTACGAGTAAGCAAATGGATAAGCTATGTGTTTATCCGATTGGCTTTAAGCCTTTCCATGGCAAAAAGGGATCATTCTTTAATTAAGGTTGTTTTGATAGTAAAGATATTTCCTACTCCCAATATGTGGGAGTAGGAAACTTTATCCTTTTCAGTTGGATGAGTATTTTTTTATTGGGATGCACATGCTATGTGCAGAAAGCACGCCTTCATATCGAATAGGAACTAATTAGATGAATGCGTTAACTCCTCAAACTTTTCAGATCAATCAAATCTTAAACATCAAACAATTGATTCAAATCACTGGCCTTAGTCGAGCAACGATTTATTCGATACTTGATCCAAAATCTAAATATTATGATGAAACTTTTCCGAAGCAGATCTATTTATCAACTAATCGAGTAGGGTGGCTAGCTCAGGAAATCCATGAATGGATTCAATTGAAGATCGCCAAAAGAATCACGTAATTCTTTTGATGTTAAGAAGAGCTTTGATACTAAATTACTGTGAACAAAGACTCCTGATGCCATTAATCGATAGGAACATCAGGTTACTCCGCGTATGCAACAGGATATTCATAAACTCTATTTAAGTATCTATTTTAAAAGCGATGAAGAGTATAATGCGCCAGTTCTGGCGCTTCCATTTATTCAAATACTTTTTAGATTGCTCCCACAGACCTCAATTAGTTATATCTGGTGTTACTGTCGATCCTTCAAAAAAGTTTTCATGACGTATTGGCAGAAGTGTGTGTGGCAATGTATCTGCAGAATTTGGTCATTATTCTAATTGGTAACTATCATGAAAAAATTTATTATTTTCACTGTAATAGGTTTATTAATTGCACTATTAGTAGAGCCTGTGCTAGATAAAGCAATGACGAGTGATGAAGATACTAAATACATTGAAAAAATACTTTTTGATGATTCTAAACTAAAGAAAGATTACGGAGAGATTGAAAGCTATAGTATTGTGTCGAAAGGTCGGTTTTCTGGTTCGCCTAGTTTACCTGCTCATAACCATTATAAAATCCGTATTAAGACAAAAAATCAT
>Ga0157370_10008670_pt1 | contig 10942 bp, 14 predicted proteins | sample C35metaG_FD_113463 | JGI IMG/M metagenome (GOLD analysis project Ga0157370, IMG submission 113463) | Corn rhizosphere microbial communities from Kellogg Biological Station, Michigan, USA - C3-5 metaG | ecosystem: Host-associated > Plants > Roots > Rhizosphere > Soil | place: USA: Michigan... | reverse complement strand
CTGCGGCGCCGGGCCAGGGAGCGGGATGGGCCGCGAGCTACGCCGCTTCGCGTCGTAGCTCGCCGTTAGCTCGCGCGCGGGCGTGCTCGCGTCTGGACGAACTTCGCGCGCCGGAGAGCGCGGTCTCCGGCGCGCTGCGTGCAGAAGGTCGCTGGTTGCCCGCCGTGGCGCGGCGCCTTCGGCGCCGGGCCAGGGAGCGGGGATGCGGCGGGCACCAAGCCGCTTCGCGTCTTGGCGCCCGCGTCAGGTCGTCTTCTCCCAGACGGAGACGTGCTTGCGGCTTTCGGCCGTAAACGGGGAACGGTCCCAATCCGCCCAGCGGTCGCGCAGCGTCAGGCCGGCGATGCGCGCCATCAGGTCGAGCTCGGACGGCCACACGTAGCGAAACGGCATCGACAGCCGGCGCCCGGTCGACTGATGGTGCGAGATGAGGCCCTGCTGCACGACGTCGTACTCGTCGACGCCGACGTAGTCGTCGCGGACGCCGATCGGCACGAAGCGCTCGCCCGGCGGGAGTCGCTGCAGGTCGGGAACGCCGACTTCGATCACGAAGCAGCCGCCCGGCGCGAGATGGTGCGACGCGTTCTCGAAGCATGCGACCTGCGCGTCCTGCGTCGTCAGGTTGTTGATCGTGTTGTAGACGAGGTAGGCGACGCGGAACGTCCGGTCGACGCGCGTCGTCGTCATGTCGCCGAGCGTGACCGGAATCCGGTCTCCGCCCGGCTTCGCGCGCAGCTGCTCGACCATCGGCGCCGACAGCTCGATCCCGTGCACCGGCACGCCGCGCGCTGCGAGCGGCAGCGCGATGCGTCCCGTGCCGATCGCGAGCTCGAGCGCGGCGCCGCCGCCGGCGAGCTCCGCGAGCACGTCGACGACCGGCTCGATCGCGGCGGCTGCGCCCATCTCGCCGAGGCCTGCGTCGTAGCGGTCGGCCCAGTCTCCGAACCAGTCGGTCATTCGAGCCAGCCGTCGTACGGCCTGCGCTCGGGCTCACCGAACCGCGCGTACGCGACGTCCGGGTCGTCCGTCTCCTCCTCCACACCGACACCGTGCTTCAACGCAATCGGGTCGACGGGATACGTCCCCCAGCCCGTTCCCGCCGCGATCTCGTGGCCGCGCGCGCCGACCGCGACCATCGCGAGCGGCCCGCCGAGGATCGCGTGCGCGACGCCGGGTGGAGTCTCGGTCAGATTGCGGATCAGTCCAGCCATCCGCCGTACCGCACCGGTTCACGCGGCCCGAAGCGCTTGTACGCCTCGCGGGTGTCGTCCGTGTTCCGCTCGCGGGCAGCGCCGAGGCGCGCCGCGACCGGATCGGCGACGTACGCGCCTTCGGCGCCATGCTCCCGCGCCCCGACGCCAAAGAGCACGAGGCCTTCCGGCCCACCCACGAACGCGTGCGCCGTGCGCGGCGGGCAGTGAACGACGTCCCATTGCGCCAGCGGGAGCTCATGGCCGTCGAGGACCGCCACGCCGCCGCCGCGGACCACGATGAAGTCCTCCTCGTTCGACTCCCAGTGGTACATCGTCGTCGGCTCGCCCGGTCCGACGACTGCGATGCCGACGCCGAGCTGGTCGAAGAGCGTGTCGCCCCCGAAGTTCGAGCTCACGCCGCGGCCCCTGGACTCCCGCCAGCGCACGTCGCGCGCGTTGACGAGGAACCAGCCCTCGCCCTTGCAGACGAGCCCGTGCTCCGTCTCCTCGAACGGCGCTTCCACGCCACGAATCTAGACTCTCCACGTGTTTCAGCGCGTGCTCGTGGCCAACAGAGGTGAGATCGCCGTGCGTGTCATCCGCGCGCTGCACGAGCTCGACATCGAGGCGGTCGCCGTCTACTCGACCGCCGATGCGGACGCGCTCCACGTCCGCCTCGCCGACCGCGCGGTCCGAATCGGCCCGCCGCCGGCGAACGAGAGCTACCTGAAGATCCCGACGATCGTCGCCGCCGCCACGACGACCGGGTGCGAGGCGGTGCATCCCGGCTACGGCTTTCTCTCCGAGAACGACGACTTCGTCCGCGCCTGCGAGGACAACGACCTCGTGTTCATCGGCCCGCCTGCGGACGTGATGGCGAAGATGGGCGACAAGGCGCAGGCGAAAGCGGAGATGCGCGCGGCAGGCGTCCCGCTCGTTCCTGGCACCGAGGGCACGGCGACGCTCGAGGAAGCGCGCGCGGCCGCGGAGGAGTTCGGTTTCCCGGTATTGCTCAAGGCGGCCGCCGGCGGCGGCGGACGCGGCATGCGCCTCGTCACCGAGATGTCGGGGCTGGACGACTCGTACGCGCGCGCAAGTGCGGAGGCGCTCGCGGCTTTCGCCGACGGCACGCTGTACGTCGAGAAGGCGATCACCCCTGCGCGTCACGTCGAGATCCAGGTGATGTGCGACGCGCACGGCAACGTGCTGACGTGCGGCGAGCGCGAGTGCTCGATTCAGCGGCGCCACCAGAAGCTGATCGAGGAGTCGCCGTCGCCGGCGCTCGACGCCGAGCTGCGCGAGGCGATGGAAGAAGCGGCGGAACGCGCGTGCCGTCACATCGGCTACCGCAACGCGGGCACGTTCGAGTTCCTCGTCGGCCCGGACGGCGCGTTCAGCTTCATCGAAGTGAACTGCCGGCTCCAGGTCGAGCATCCGGTGACGGAGCTGTGCACGTCGATGGACCTCGTGCGCACGCAGATCCGAGTCGCGGCCGGTGCGGCGCTCGAGCACGGCGGACGTGCCTCGCGGCAGGGTCACGCGATCGAGATCCGCATCAATGCGGAGGATCCGCTCCACGATTTCCGGCCGTCGCCCGGTCGGCTGACGCGCTTCCGCCCGCCGCTCGGGCCGGGCGTGCGCGTCGACACGTTCGTCGAGGAGGGCTCGACGATCCCGCCCTACTACGACTCGCTGATCGCGAAGCTGATCGTCCGCGACAACAGCCGGCACCTGGCGATCGAGCGCGCGCGCCGCGCGCTGAGCGAGTTCGAGATCGAAGGCGTCCCGACGACGCGCGACATCGCGTTCGAGATTCTCGGCAGCGAGCAGTTCCGCAGCGGGGAGTACTCGACGTCGTTCCTCGACGAGGTCGAGCTGGCGGCGCTGGCATGACCGTGAGCCGTCGCGACGCGCGCAAGTCGGCGCTGACCCTCCTCTACCAGTGGGACGTCACGGAGCGCGCTCCGGGCGAGCTGTACGAGGGCGAGATCGACGCGTACGCCCAGCAGGTGACGGACGCGGTCGTGCGCGACGCCGCCGAGATCGACCGCCGCATCACGGCGGCCGCAGAGGAGTCCGGCTGGACGGCCGACCGGCTCGGCGCGGTCGAGCGGAACATCCTCCGCATTGCGATCCACGAGCTCGACGTCGGCGAGATCCCGCCGCGAGCGGTGATCGACGAGGCCGTCACCCTCGCCAAGCAGTATTCGACGCGGGAGGCCGGCCGGCTCGTGAACGGCATCCTCGATCGCATCTATAGAGAGGCAGCGTGATGGCGACAGAAGATTCGTTGAACAGGGCGGAGGAGCTGCTCGCACGGCTCGAGGCGGCGCGCGGCGAGCTCGACAAGCTCGCGGCCGAGGGCGGCGGCTCCCCCGAGCGGGCGCTGGAGCTGCTCGGCGAGCTTTCGGAGCTGGCAAAGGGTGTCGAGGAGGAGCTCGAGCGCGCCAAGCGCGCGGCGGAGGCCGATGCCGCAAAGTCCTGAAGAGCTTCGCACGCTCGTCGAGGAGGAGCTCGAGCGGCTCGAGTATTGGCCCGAGCTGCACGGCCAAGTCGAGTCGGTCCGCTACGGGCTCGTCGAGATGCGCGGCAAGCGCGTCCGCCCGGTGATCACGCTCGCCGTCGGCGAGGCGAACGGCGCACCGGTCGAGCAGGTGCTGCCCGCAGCGCTCGCACTCGAGCTCGTGCACAACTTCTCGCTCGTCCACGACGACCTGCCGGCGATGGACAACGACGAGGAGCGCCGCGGCAAGCCGACCGTCTGGGCTGCGTACAACGAAGGGACGGCGGTGCTTGCCGGCGATGCGCTGCTCGCGGAGGCCTTCCGTCTTGCGTGCACGTACGAGCGCTCGCACGTCGCGCGCGAGCTCGCGCACGCCACGCTCGGCATGATCGGCGGCCAGTACCTCGACACGATGGTCGAGCGGCCGGATCTCGAGACCGTGCACAAGCTCAAGACGGGCTGCCTCTTCTACGGAGCGGTGGCAATGGGCCTGTGGGCGGCGGAGGTTCCCGAGGACGCCCAGGCGCCGTGGCGGTCGTTCGGCGACGAGCTCGGGATGCTGTTTCAGGTGGTCGACGACATCCTCGACGGCGACGGCTACGTCGTCGAACGCGGTGTCGACGGCGCGCGACGGCTCGCCGACGAGGCGGCCGAGCGCTGCCGCGCCCGCCTCGCCGAGGTCGGCGCGGACACGAGCGTGCTGCGCGAGATCGTCGACTCGCTCGCAGTCCGCACCGTGTGATTCCGCCGTCGGGAGCGCAGTTCGAGTTGCGGCACCGCTCGACGCGCGTGTTCGTGACGGAGGTCGGCGCCGGACTGCGCGAGTGGGCGGGGGTCCTCGACGGCTACGCCACCGACCAGATGGCGCACTCCGGGCGCGGCCAGGTGCTGATCCCGTGGCCGAACCGCATCCAGGACGGGCGGTACGAGTGGGACGGCGAGTCGCATCAGCTGCCGCTGAACGAGCCGCCCTACGCGATACACGGGCTCGTGCGCTGGCTGCCGTGGGAGGCGGTCGAGCGGACGTCGGCGCGCGTCGCGCTGCAGTGCCTGCTGCCGCCGTCGCCGGGGTATCCGTTCACGCTGCGGCTGCGCGTCGAGTACGAGGTCGGCGAAGACGGTCTGACGACACGGTGCGTCGCCGAGAACGTCGGCAGGCGGGCGGCGCCGTTCGGCGCCGGCTTCCACCCCTACATCGCGCGCCATGCCGACGACGTGTTCGGCTCCGGCGTCCAGCGCGATGACGCGGAGCCGTTCGACGGCGAGATCCGGATCGGCGACCTCACCGTCTGGGGCGACCCGAACTGGAAATGGGTGCAGCTCTACACCGGTGACACGCGGCCTGACGTGGCGCGCCGCTCGGTCGCGGTCGAGCCGATGACGTGCCGCAAGGACGCCTTCCGCACCGGCGAGGACGTGATCCGCCTCGAGCCGGGTGACGTCTTCGACGCGCGCTGGGGGATCGCACTGTGATCGACGAGCGCGGCCTGGCAGGTGCGGAGCACCTCGATCCGTCCTACGTCGCGGGGTACGACAGAAAGGCGGGCGTCGAAGCCGGCGACGACGTCGAGCTGCTGCAGCGGCTCGGCCTCGACCGACGCTCCACCGTGGTCGACGTCGGCGCGGGAACCGGGCTCTTCGCTCAGGCCGTCGCGCCGCTCGCAGGTCGCGTCGTCGCCGTCGACCCGTCACCGGCGATGCTCGAACGCGCGCGAGGCCGTGGCCTCGAGTGCGTCGAGGCGGGTTTCCTGACGTACGAGCATGCGGGAGCGGCGCCCGACTTCGTCTACTCCCGCAACGCGCTGCATCATCTGCCCGACTTCTGGAAGGCGCTCGCCCTCAGCCGCATCGCACGGATCCTTGCGCCCGGAGGCGTGTTCGTCCTCCGCGATCTCGTCTACTGCTTCGATCCGGCCGAGACCGACGGCGTGCTCGAGGCGTGGTATGCGGCGGCGGCGAGCGATCCCGCCGAGGGCTGGACGCGCGCCGAGCTGGAGACCCATGTCTCCACCGAGCACAGCACCTTCTCGTGGCTGCTCGAGCCGATGCTCGAGCGCGCAGGCTTTCGGGTCGAGGATGCCTGGCACGCCGAGTCCCGCATGTACGCTCGCTACGTCTGCCGCCGGAGATGAAGAAGCGCGTCGACGTGCTGCTCGTCGAGCGCGGTCTAGCCGAGTCCCGCACGCAGGCGCAGGCGCTCGTCATGGCCGGCCTCGTGCCCGGGTACGACAAGCCCGGCACGCAGGTGGACGAGACCGTCGAGCTGGCCGTAAAGGGAAAGCAGCCGTACGTCTCGCGCGGCGGTGAGAAGCTCGCGCACGGGCTCGACCGGCTCGGCGTCGATCCGGCGGGGCTCGACTGCCTCGATGTCGGTGCATCGACGGGTGGCTTCACCGACGTCCTGCTGCAGCGCGGCGCGGCGCGCGTGATCGCGGTCGACGTCGGCACGCATCAGCTGCACGAAAAGCTGCGCGGCGACGAGCGCGTGATCGTCATGGAGCACGTGAACGCGCGCGAGCTGACCGAGCTGCCGTTCGCGCCGCAGCTCGTCGTCTGCGACGTGTCGTTCATCTCCGTCCGGATCGCGCTGCCGCCGGCGCTGCGACTCGCCGCCCGCGACTGGCAGGCCGTCGTGCTCGTGAAGCCGCAGTTCGAGGCGGGGAGGTCCGACGTCGGCAAGGGCGGCGTCGTGCGCGACCCGGGAACGCGTGCGCGCGTGCTGCGTGAGGTTGCGGACGCGGCGCTCGCCTGGGGGTCGAGCGTCGTCGGCGTCGTAGACTCCGGTCTTCCCGGCCCGAAGGGGAACCGGGAGTTCTTCCTCCACCTCGTGCAGTCGAAGACCCCGAGCCTCCCCGATGACCTCGACGAGCGAATCGCAGCAGCAGTTGCAGCCGGTTAGCTCGACGGCGATCGTCGCGCACGGTCGCGTCGACGTGAACGACGCGGTTGCGCGCGTTCGCGCCGTCGCCGAGAGCGCAGGCGTGACGGTCGTCGAGGAGCCGCGCGACGCGGAGCTCGCGGTCGCGCTCGGCGGCGACGGGACGATCCTCCGTACGCTCGCACGCCTGCTCGGCAGCGGCGTGCCGGTGATCGGCGTCAACTTCGGCCGCGTCGGCTTCCTCGCCTCGATCTCTCCGGCTGACCTGGAGGACGGCCTCGGGCGCGTCTTCGCCGGCGAGTACAAGGTGGACGAGCTGCCAACCCTGGAAGTCGGCCTCGGCGGAGAGACGCACGTTGCGGTGAACGACGTCGTTGCGACGAGCTCGACGCTCGGCCGCATGGTCGAGCTCACGTGGTCGATCGGCGGGGAGGATCTGGGCGTCGTCCCGTGCGACGGGATGATCTGCGCGACGCCGTCCGGCTCGACGGCCTACAACCTCTCGAACGGCGGCCCCGTCCTCGTACGAGGGCTCGATGCGATGGCGATCACGTTCATTGCGCCCCATTCGCTGCACGCGCGGCCGATGGTCGTCCCGCGCGGCCGGACGCTGACGATCCGGAACGAGACGGCGGACGTCGCCTGCGCGCTGCTCGTCGACGGGCACCACACCGCCGAGCTCGCGCCCGGTGCTTCCGCCGACGTCTACCTGTGCGAGGCGCGGACGCTGCTCGCGACGTTGCCGGAGACGTCGTTCTTCCGGCGCTATCGCGAGACATTCGCGTCCTAGGCCGTCTTTAGCCTTCCCACTGTGCTCCGCCGGCTCCGCATCGAGAACCTCGTCCTCATCCGGGAGGCGGAGCTGGAGCTCGCGCCCGGCCTCAACGTGATCACCGGCGAGACGGGCGCCGGCAAGACGATCTTCGCGCAGGCGATCGGCCTCCTCCTCGGCGCGAAGGGCGACGACGGCTTCGTCGGCCCGCACGCCGCGGAGGCGTACGTCGAGGCGGAGCTCGATTCGGATGCGCTCGGCGAGCTGCGCCCGGAGGGGGAGGACGCGCTGCTCGTCGCCCGCCGCGTGTTCGGCGACGGGCGGACGCGCGCGTACGCCTGGGGGCGCTCCGCCGCGCGCGAGGACGTCGCCGACGCCGTCGAGGCCGCGGTCGCGATGTCGGGCCAGTTCCAGCAGCGGCGTCTCGCACGGCCGTCGTACCAGCTCGAGCTCCTCGACCGCTTCGCGGGGATCGACCGCGAGCCTGCACGCGCGGCCTGGCGCGAGCTCGCATCGGTGCGGAAGCGGTACGACGAGCTCACGGCGAACGCCGCCTTCGCAGAGGCGCGCCTCGCAGAGCTGCGCGCGCTCGTCGAGGACACCGAGGGGCTCGAGCCGCATGCAGAGGACGCTCTGCGCGCCGAGCGCGAGCGGTTCCGCCACGTCGCGGAGCTCGCTCAGGCAGCTGCGGCTGCGGCGGCAGCCCTTGCTCCCGACGACGGGGAGGGCGCCGCGGGGCTCGTCGCGGTCGCCGAGCGCGCGGTCGCGCCGCTCGAGTCGCTCGCGCCGGAGCTGAAGCGCGCCGGCGACGACCTGCGCGACGTCGAGCTACGCCTGCGCGAGACGGCTTCGGAGCTGCACTCCTTCCTCGCGTCGCTCGAAGGCGATCCTGCGCGGCTCGAGCAGCTCGAAGCGACGCTCGATCGCATCGCCGAGGCGAAGCGCCGCTTTCGCTGCCGGACCTATGACGAGCTGATCGACCGCGCCGGCGAGGCCCGGGTCGAGCTCGCCGCGCTCGAGGACGGCGTCGACCCGGTCGACGCGGCCGTCGCCGCACTCGCGGCGGCGGAGACGCGAATGGACGAGATCGCGGCGCAGCTGCGCGCCGCGCGCACCGCGGCTCTCGACGGATTTGCGTCGGCGGTGTCGGCGGAGCTGCGCGACGTCGGAATGGGCGACGGCGAGCTGCGTTGCGAGCTGCGCGGGCGGGAGCAGGGAATCACCGGCGGCGACGAAGCGGTGTTCCTCGTCCGGCCCAACGCCGGGTTGCCGTTTGCTCCGGCGGCCGAGACGGCGTCGGGTGGCGAGCTCAGCCGCATCGCCCTCGCGCTCGCCGTGGTCGCCGGCGGCGACACGATGGTCTTCGACGAGATCGATGCAGGCATCGGCGGCGAGACCGCGCATGCGGTGGGACGGGTCCTCCAGCGCCTCGCGCAGCGCGCACAGGTGATCACGATCACGCACCTGCCGCAGATCGCCTCGCTCGCCGACCGCCACTTCCGCGTCGAGAAGGTGGCGGGCGACCCGACGCACACACGGATCGAGCAGCTCGGCGACCTCGAACGGAAGGCCGAGATCGAGCGGATGCTCGGCGGGCAGGAGTTCCTTGCTACGGTTCGCGGCTGAGCGCACCCTGCTTGCGCCCGTCGAGGACGTCTGGGCGTTCCTCGCCGAGCCGTTCCACCTGCCCGACTGGTGGCCCGGGATCTCCGGCGTGCAGCCGGACCGCCGCGGCGTCGCGCCCGGCGCCCGCTGGCAGGTGCTCGGCCCGGACCGGCCCACCTTTCTCCGGCGACCCGACGCCGCCGGCAACCTGCTCGTGCTCGACGTCGTGCCGATGCGGCGGCTCGCCTTTCAGCTCACGGGCCAGCGGCTCGACGCCGAGCTCGAGCTCGAGCCGCGCGACGAACGGCGGACCCGCGCGCGCCTGACGATCGACGCGCCGTTCCTCATGGTTCCACGCTCCTTCGCCCGCACGGCTCTCGGGCGGCTCTACGACCTCATCCAGACCGGCGCCGAGGCGTAGAGGGCCCGGATCGCCGGCGCGAGCGTGCCGGCGAACGGCTCGCCCGGACGATGCCACGCGATCGCCGCGATCTCGGCGGCGGCGGCCGGCTCTCCGGTGAGCTGCCCGCGGAAGACGTCCATCGCCATCGGCACGCCCTCGAGCGCCGCCGACGCGTGGATCGTGTGGTCGAACTCGAGGGAGGCGAGGCCGACGCCGAGCTCCTCGAGAAGCTCGCGCCGCACGCAATCCTCAGGGCTTTCGCCCGGCTCGGGCTTGCCGCCGGGGAGGTAGAAGACCTCCGGGGCGGCGGTTTTGCTCACGAGGAGCAGGCGGCCGTTTTCGACGACGGCGACGGCGGCGACCCGGAGCATCCGCAAGGCTTGCTACTTTGACATCCCGTGAGCGCGCGGGCCCCGAAGTACGTCTTTGTCACCGGGGGAGTCGTATCGGCGCTCGGGAAAGGAATCGTCGCAGCATCGCTCGGCCGCCTGCTCAAGGCGCGCGGGCTGCGCGTCCAGCTCCAGAAGTTCGACCCCTACCTCAACGTCGATCCGGGGACGATGTCGCCGTTCCAGCACGGCGAGGTCTACGTCACCGAGGACGGCGCGGAGACCGATCTCGACATCGGCCACTACGAGCGCTTCGTCGACGAGAACTCGTCGCAGAACTCGTCCCACAGCGCGGGCGCGATCTGGGAGACCGTCCTGCGCAAGGAGCGCAAGGGCGAGTTCCTCGGTGCAACGGTGCAGGTGATTCCGCACATCACCAACGAAATCAAGGCGCGGATCAAGCGCGCCGCCGAGAGCGAGCCGACCGACGTCGTGATCAGCGAGATCGGCGGCACGGTCGGCGACATCGAGTCGCTGCCGTTCCTCGAGGCGATTCGCCAGTTCCGGCGCGAGGTCGGGCCGGAGAACGTCATGTACGTGCACGTGACGCTCGTCCCGTTCATCGAGGCCGCCGGCGAGCTCAAGACGAAGCCGACGCAGCACTCGGTGAACGAGCTGCGGCGCATCGGTATCCATCCGGACGTTGTTGTCTGCCGCTCGCACGAGGAGCTGTCGCGCGACATCCGCGACAAGATCGCGCTGTTCGCCGACGTCGACGAAGGCTCGGTGATCGCGAGCCCCGACGTCGCTGACGTCTACCTCGTGCCGCAGGTGCTGCAGCGCGAAGGGCTGGACGAGCTCGTCTGCACGAAGCTCGGCATCCAGACCGGCCCCGCCGAGCTCGGCGAGTGGGCCGACCTGACCCGGCGCATCGACCAGCGCCGCGAGCTCGTCGAGATCGCGCTCGTCGGGAAGTACGTGAAGCTGCAGGACGCATACCTCTCGGTGCACGAGGCGCTCAAGCACGCCGGCCTGCACCACGGCAGCGCCGTGCGCGTGCGCTGGGTCGATGCGGAGAACATGTCGTACGAAGAAGCTGCCGAGCTGCTCGACACCGTCGACGGCGTGCTCGTGCCGGGCGGCTTCGGCTCTCGCGGCTGGGAGGGCAAGATCCTCGCCTGCCGCGTGGCGCGCGAGCTGCGCATCCCGTACCTCGGCATCTGCCTCGGCATGCACGTGGCGGTGTCGGAGTTCGCCCG
>Ga0157370_10008668_pt1 | contig 10945 bp, 9 predicted proteins | sample C35metaG_FD_113463 | JGI IMG/M metagenome (GOLD analysis project Ga0157370, IMG submission 113463) | Corn rhizosphere microbial communities from Kellogg Biological Station, Michigan, USA - C3-5 metaG | ecosystem: Host-associated > Plants > Roots > Rhizosphere > Soil | place: USA: Michigan... | reverse complement strand
TCACCGGGCACCGCGCCTTCAATAAAAATTACTTTGCCATTTACCCTGGCCAGTGCTTTGCCTTCGGCCGCATAAGTTGTTACTTCTATATTTTCAAGAATTGTCTTATTTCTTTTCATGCAGAGATGCAAGGTAAAAATACCCGGCTTATTTTGGCCCCGTTGAAACTAAAATGTTAATGATTTGCGTTTGATAACAGGTTTTATTCAATTTGAATATTTTTGTTTCTATTTTCAAGTCAATGAATATTTTTTTTACCTGGTTTTTTCTATTTGCTCTCATTATCTCCACCCGGGCACAAGGGTTCAAAGTTACTTTGCAAACACCCAACTTTAAAAGCGGTCTTGCTTATCTCACTTACTACTATGGTAAAAAAATTAACATAGAAGATTCGGCAATCATTAATCCTAAAGGGACAGCCGTATTTCAAAAAAACGAAAAACTGCAGCCGGGCATTTATTCAATTGTATTTCCCGGAAAAACAAAAATGCTTGATTTTTTGGTGGACAAAGAACAAGTGATTAATATAAAAGCGGACACTGCTGATTTAATAAATAAATCTACCATTACAGGCTCTAAAGAAAATATTCTTTTTCAGCAATACCAGAAATATGTAAGTGTAACAGGAAATGAGTTGCAGAAAGAATTAGAGCAATACAGATCTTCGAAAAACAAACAGGATAGTGCATTGCACGAAAAAAATTACAATACACTTAATAAAGAATTAAATGACCATCGTGATGAAATAATTAAGGAGCACCCGGAATCCATGCTTGCAGTATTGCTGACGGCCATGAAAGAACCAAAGGCATTAATAAGAAAACCTGTTACCCGCCAGGATTCTGTTGATAATTATTTTTATTATAAAAAACATTTTTGGGACGGCATATCATTTATGGATGATCGTATTATACGTACTCCTTTTTTTATTCCAAAACTTGAGAAATATTTTCGTGAAGTATTATCACCCGCTCCCGATTCCATTATTAAGGAGTCTGATTATTTACTGCTTCGTGCCCGTGTGGCGCCGGAGATGTATAAGTTTTTGCTCAACTGGTTTACGGATGAATATATTTATCCGAAGTATATGGGACAGGATGCAGTTTTTGTTCACCTTTTTGAAGCGTATCATTCCAAAGGTGTTTCCTCCTGGCTTTCCGAAAAACAAAAAACTATTATTTCAAACAGGGCGTATATGTTAATGGCAAATCTTATTGGCGAACAAGCGGCTAATCTGGAAATGACGGATTCTGCCGGCAAAGCCATGTCGCTTTATGAAGTAAATGCACCGTATATCATTGTTTGTTTTTGGGATCCTACCTGCAGCCATTGCAAAGTAGAAGTGCCGGAATTAGATTCATTGTATCATGCAAAATGGGAGAAAGAAGGCGTAAAAATATTCGGCGTTCTTACCGATTCAAAAGTATTTGACCAGTGGAAGGAATTCATGAGTAAAAACAATTTGCATAGCTGGATAAACGTTTACCAAACCGATGAACAAAAGAAAGCCGCAGAGGGAAATAAAAAACCTTCTTTCAAACAATTGTACGATGTAACGCAAACGCCGACGTTGTATTTGCTTGATAAAGACAAAAAGATCATAGCCAAAAAACTTACCATAGAACAAATGAATGATGTATTGCAAATGAAGATTAATAATAAACCGGTAAAGGATATTTCGAACCCGGGCAAATAATACCATTCCTATAAATTTCTGTTTGATGAAAAAATTTCTTCTTGTTGTTGTATTAGCTGTTTGTTTTATAGCAGGCAGGTCTCAAACTCTTTTTACTTATGGCAAGTATGTGGTAAGTAAAGATGAATTTTTACATGCATATAATAAAAATAAAACTACTACCGGCGAGAAACCTCTTTCTATAAAAGATTACCTGGACCTTTATGTAAAATTCAAACTAAAGGTGCAGGCTGCAAAGGACATGCATCTCGATACGCTTGCTTCTATTAAATCGGACATTGAAACTTCAAAAACACAGTTAGAGAATAATTACATGCAGGATGATAAGGAAGTGGATGCGTTGGTAAATGAAGCATTTCAGCGAAGCCAGCATGATTTGCATGTGCAACATTTTTATGTGCCAGTCAATGGTAAAATGCCTCCTGTTGATACTTCAAAAGCAGTTGCTGCAATTAATAAAGTATATAAAGAATTAAAAGAAGGCAAAGAAAATTATTTTGATATTGTTTCAGAAGTTAGCGAAAAGATATCGCCCGTAAAAGGAAACGATCTTGGATGGATTACGGTGTTCACGCTTCCCTACGAATATGAAAATATTGTGTATCGTTTAAGCCCCGGCGAAGTAAGCAAGCCATACCGTTCAAAAACGGGTTGGCATGTTTTTAAACTTGAAGAAGAAAGACCGGCATTAGGAAAAATAACAGTAGCGCAAATTTTGCTCGCAGTGCCCCATGACAATATTGTTCTGCGCGATCGCAATAAGCAATTGGCAGATTCCATCTATGATGCGCTGAAAGCAGGTGCTGGCTTTGGAACGCTCGCTAAACAATACAGTAACGATCGCCGGACATTTATGAATAATGGCATCATGCCGGAGTTTGGCATTGCTACTTATGACGGCGATTTTGAAAAGGAAGCATTTGCCTTGCAGCATGACAGCGATATTTCGCGACCATTTCAAACAACATTCGGATTTCATATTCTGAAACGCATCTCACGGTCACGCATACCCGAAAATAAAGACGAGGCTTATATGTCGGCGCTGAGGCAACAAGTACAAAGCGATGACCGGATATCTATTGCCAAAGAAAAATTTTTACAGGAAGTGTTGCAAAAAACCGGGTTCAAAAAAAATACATCTCTTAATCAAAAAGAATTCTGGAGAATGACCGATTCATTAACCGGGCCTGCTACAACAATTCATACAAAAAATATAACTGATAAAACTTTATTGTTTTCTTTCAATGATAACAGCAAGGTAACTGTAGGTGACTGGACGAAGTATATAAAGAACATGAAGCAAACCGCCTACGAAGGACAAATAAAGAGTACACATGATGCCTTACTGAAAAATTATATCTCTGCAGTTGCACTCGAAAATTATCGCAAACGCCTTCCTGCATTTGCTCCCGAATTCAAACAACAGCTTCGGGAATTTAAAGATGGTGATATGTTTTTTGAAATAATGCAGAAAAAAGTTTGGGCTAAAGCATCCGATGACAGCATAGGTCTTGTAAAATATTATGATGATCATAAGCAGAATTATAAATGGAGCGCAAGCGCAGATGTAGTCTTGTTTTCATGTGCTGATGCTGAAGTAGCCGCAACAGTTTCCAAAGAAATTAATGCCGCTAACTGGCGCGATGTGGTAAAAGATAACGCACAAGTTCAAACGGATTCCGGCAGGTATGAACTTACACAAATACCCGTAAACGGAACAGTAAATTTTACGCAGGGATTAATTACGCGGCCTGTGGTAAACAGCGGAGATGGAACAGCGGTGTTTGCACTAATCTTAAATACTTATCCGGCCAATGAACAAAGAAGTTTTACCGAAGCACGCGGCCTCGTTATTAACGATTATCAAAATGTGCTGGAAAAAAAATGGGTAACTGAGCTTGAAAAAAAATACCCTGTGAAGATTAATGAAAAAGTATTTGCACAAATAAATCGGTAAGCAAAATAAACGATGAAACATGAAACAAGTCAAAGAGCATGACTTTTAAAAAATTAACCTTATGAAAAAAATAGTTTTAGTTAGTGCCATTGTATTATTTTTTTTAGCGGGCAAAGCACAGGTTTACGTGCAGGGAGGAGTAAATCTTGCCAACATTACCAAAACCTCGTCGGGCCAAACACAAAGCAATAATCTCCTCACAACTTTTAATGCGGGCTTTTTAGGAAGATTTGATATTTCAACTCCTGTTGATCTTGAAACTGGTCTTGTTTTCGAAGGCCGTGGCTCAAAGGCTAACACTTATTTTGGGAGTACGCATGATGATAATTATGTCAAAACAAAGTTCAATCCTTTATACCTTGAACTTCCATTGAATCTTGTTTTGCGGTTTCCTTTGGAAGATGATAAAAAACATAAAGCAAAAAATCTCTTTGTTCATGCAGGGCCGTATGCAGCCATGGGCATTGCAGGAAAGTCTTCATCGGAAACAAAAATATTGGGGAATACTTCCACTTCATCATCATCTATTCAGTTTAGCAATGATAATCCTTTTACATCGCAGCAGGACGATGCAGCATATAACAAGCTAAAAAGATTTGATTTTGGATTCAACATCGGGGGTGGATTCGACCTCGATAAGCTGATATTAAAAGTTAACTATGGATATGGATTTACTAAAATTAATTCAACACAAAGCAATAATAATACCGATAATAAAAATAAATACCGGACGGTAAGTATATCATTAGGAATGCCACTACAATAAAACGTATTTGAGCAAAAGCAGAAAAAAGCCGCTTGTAGTTTCTTGCAAGCGGCTTCTGTTTTTAATCATCTTACTTCCTTCACAACATTAGCTATCACGTGTGGCTTGCCTAATGTGTAATAATGTAAAACAGGAACGCTGGCTTTTTTTAATTCTTTTGATTGCGCCACGAGCCATTCAGTGCCCACAATCTCCACTTCTGCATCGGTTTTACATTTTAAAATTTCATTGCTCAGTTCAGTTGGAATATCCACATGAAATGTTCGTGGCAATACAGATAATTGTTTTTTGGAAGTGATGGGTTTTAGGCCGGGAATGATAGGAACTGCAATGCCATTTGCACGACACTTTTTTACAAACTCAAAATATTTGTTATTGTCAAAAAACATTTGCGTGGTAACATAGTCTGCGCCGGCATTTACCTTATGCTGCAAATAGCGCAAATCACTTTCCATGTTGGGCGCTTCAAAATGTTTTTCGGGATATCCTGCCACACCAATACAGAATTTGGTTTTATAACCCTCTCTTATTTCTTCTTCAAGATAAATACCGTTATTAAGATTTACAATTTGCTTTAGTAAATCCAGCGCATAAGCATGCCCGTCAGGTTCGGGTTCAAAGAGTGTTTCATTCTTGGCTGCATCGCCACGCAGTGCAAGAACATTATCTATTCCTAAAAAAGCAAGGTCAATCAAAGCATTTTCGGTTTCCTGCACATTAAACCCGCCACAGATTAAATGCGGCACTGCATCTATTTTATAATGATTCATGATAGCGGCACAAATGCCAACAGTGCCGGGCCTCTTGCGCACTTCAATTTTATCGAAAGAACCATCCGCTTTCTTTTTAAATACCTGCTCGCTGCGGTGATAGGTAACATTGATAAATGATGGCTTAAACTCCATCAATGGATCGAGATGGCTATAGATTGACTCAATAGTTTTTCCTTTCAATGGCGGCAATATTTCAAAAGAAATAAGTGTATCCTTCGCCTCTTTAATATGGTCGGTTACTTTCATTTAGTATAAAATAGCTGCAAACTTAAAATCAAAATGCGAATAGGCAAACAGCTCTCTTGTTTTTTCTGGTATAAGATAGTTGTGAAAGTTAGCATAATATTAATGTTCATTCGCTTATTTTTGTTCAAACAGTTTTTCTTGAGCCAAACCATTTACGCACGGGATTTAGTAAAGCATTACGGAAAAAGAGCCGTTACCGACAAAGTTTCCTTCCAGGTAGGACAGGGAGAGATTGTTGGATTACTTGGCCCTAATGGTGCAGGAAAGACGACTTCGTTTTACCAGGTCGTAGGCCTTGTGAAATCCGATGATGGCGATGTATTTCTTGATGATATTAATATTACCAAACTACCCATGTACAAACGTGCAAAAATGGGATTGGGTTATTTGCCGCAGGAGGCAAGCGTTTTCAGGAAATTGAGCGTGGAAGATAATATTGCATCGGTGTTGGAAATGACTGACCTTTCCAAAGAAGAACAAAAAGAAAAACTGGAATTGCTGATTGGAGAATTCAACCTTTATCATGTGAGAAAAAGCAATGGAGATGTGCTTAGCGGCGGCGAAAGAAGAAGAACGGAAATAGCAAGAGCGCTGGCAGTTGACCCAAAATTTATTTTACTGGATGAACCATTTGCCGGCATTGACCCTATTGCGGTAGAAGATATTCAAAGCATCGTAACAAAACTGAAATATAAAAATATCGGCATCCTTATTACCGATCATAATGTAAATGAAACACTCTCTATTTGTGATCGTGCATACCTGCTTATAGAAGGAAAAATATATAAACACGGCACTGCAGAAGAACTTGCCGAAGATGAACAGGTGCGCAGGCTTTACCTCGGACGAAACTTTGAATTAAAGAGAAAGGATTACCTCCATACCGATGCTTTAAAATGAAAATTGCTAACTTGTTTTGCAATCAACTGCGTAAGAACAAAAACATCCGGCCTGAAAACTACATACGCAAAAACTTTATCTTTATAAAAATAAACCGGCACAGAAAATGAAACTGCTAAGTCCTGTAATATCGCGTTTGGCAAGGCTTCGTATCTGGCGGGTGGATAATTGGGTACATTACCCGGTTGCATCGCAGCGAAATGTGCTGCAGCATCTCGTTACGCAGGCACAATACACTGAGTTTGGCCGTAAATATTCCTTTTCAAAATTATTTACCGTAAAAGATTTTAAACATCGTGTGCCCATACACGAATATGATGATATAAAACCATACATTGAACGGATGATGGATGGCGAAGAAAATGTGCTGTGGAATACACCCATTAACTGGTTTGCCAAAAGCAGCGGCACCACATCGGCAAAGAGTAAATTTATTCCTATCAGCGAAGAGTCGCTGAAAGAAACGCATTACAAAGGATCAAAAGATGTGCTGACAAATTATTATAAAAATTTTCCTGATAGTGATTTGCTTATCGGCAAAAGCCTTGTGGTAGGCGGAAGCCATCAGTTGCATACCGTAAATACAGAAGTGCAATATGGCGACCTGAGCGCGGTGCTTATGCAAAACTCGCCGTTTTGGGGCAACTGGATTCGTACGCCGGATTTAAAAATTGCCTTGCTGGATGAGTGGGGAAGCAAGATTGAACAACTTGCAAGCAACACGGTTCATGAAAATGTTACCTCCATTGCCGGCGTTCCCACATGGACCATCATTTTAATAAAACGCATCCTGGAGATTTCGGGAAAACAAACATTAAAAGAGGTATGGCCCAACCTGGAATTATACATTCATGGCGGAGTTTCGTTTACGCCTTACCGTGAGCAAATAAAAAAACTTATCGGCGCACCAATCAACTATCTCGAAATGTATAATGCCAGCGAAGGATTTTTTGCTGCGCAAAACACACCGGATGATGAAGGCATGTTGCTTTTTGCCGATCACGGAATTTTTTATGAGTTTATGCCGGTAGAAGAATATGGTACATCAAACCCCGGAACAGTGGGTTTAGATAAAGTTGGTTTAAATAAAAATTATGCATTGGTAATAAGCACTAATGGCGGGCTGTGGCGATATCTTGTTGGCGATACCATTAAGTTTACTTCGTTAAAACCATTTAAAATAAAAGTAACCGGGCGGCTAAAACATTTTATAAATGCATTTGGCGAAGAGGTGATCGTGGATAATACAGATAAAGCAATTGCCATCGCCTCTGCAAAAACAAATGCTATTGTGAACGACTACACCGCAGCACCGGTTTATTTCAGTGATGCAGAAAATGGCGCCCATGAATGGCTGATAGAGTTTGATAAAAAGCCCGGCAGTTTAAACGATTTTATTGTTGAATTGGATAATGCATTAAAATCTTTGAACAGCGATTATGAAGCGAAGCGGCATAAAAATATTGCATTGCGTATGCCCATTGTACATATCTTGCCAAACGGAACGTTTAACGACTGGCTCCGGAGCAAAGGCAAACTTGGCGGCCAGCATAAAGTGCCGAGGCTTAGCAATGAGCGCACTTTTATACAAGAGATTGTTGATATGGCAGCAGTAGGATGAAATTTTGTTGAAATAATTTTTATACAGAAAGAATTATGAAATTATTGGAAAATAAAGTAGCCATCATAACAGGCGGAAGCCGCGGCATAGGAGAAAGTATTGCGGTGAAGCTTGCAGAAAGCGGGGCACACATTGCATTTACTTATGTAAGCAGCGATGAAAAAGCAATGGCTCTCGAAGAAAAAATTAAATCGCTTGGAGTAAAAGCAAAAGCTTATAAAAGCAATGCAGGCATTTATGAAGATTGCGAAAAAATGGTAAATGATGTGGTAAAAGAATTTGGTACGGTAGATGTATGTGTAAATAACGCCGGCATTTCAAAAGATAATTTATTGCTTCGTTTGACACCCGATCAATGGGATGAAGTAATGACCACAAACCTGAAGAGTGTGTATAACATGACTAAGCAGGTCATTCGCCCGATGATGAAATCAAAAAAGGGAAGTATCATCAACATGAGTTCAATTATCGGCATTCGCGGGAACGCAGGCCAGAGCAGCTATGCCGCGAGCAAAGCAGGAATCATTGGCTTTACAAAATCTATCGCGGCGGAACTGGGTAGTCGTAATGTTCGGTGTAATGCCATTGCTCCCGGTTTTATTGAAACTGATATGACGCATTATTTAAAAGATGGCGATGCTTCCAAATCATTTCTTGATAAAATTCCATTGGGCAGATTTGGCGCTGCAGAGGAGATTGCCAATGTTAGTCTTTTTCTTGCGAGCGATATGAGTTCATATATTACCGGGCAGGTAATCAGCGTATGTGGGGGACTGAATATTTAGCCCATGTTGCACAATTATCAAACAAAGGAACATTTAAAAATCTATTGTCTGCAGCCATCTGCTGCTTTTAATATTATCTCAATTGCAACTTTTATTTTTTATACCATTATATTGCGATAATTAATTGAAAAAATTTTTTTCGACAGATAAAAATTTATTGTTCATTTTAAAATGTAAATCATGAAGGCGTATGAAAAGCTACTTGCAGACAATAAAACATGGGCTACAAAACAAATAGAAACGGATAAAAATTTTTTTAAAAGATTATCCGAATTGCAAACGCCCCAGTTTTTATGGATCGGCTGTAGCGATAGCCGTGTGCCTGCTGATAAAATTACCGGCACACAACCCGGCGAAATCTTTGTGCACCGGAACATTGCAAATATGGTGGTGCACACAGACGTGAACTTGTTAAGCGTGCTCGACTATGCAGTAAATCATTTAAAAGTAAGGCACGTAATTGTGTGCGGGCATTATGGTTGCGGCGGCGTAAAAGCAGCTATGACCAATCATGATTATAAATATATACTCAACATGTGGCTGCGATATATAAAAGATGTGTTTCGATTGTATCGCGATGAGCTAATGGCAATTGAGGATGAAGAAAAACGTACTGACCGGTTAGTGGAGTTGAATGTGAAAGAGCAGGTGATGCACCTTGCCAAAACATCTATAATACAACGGGCATGGCTACATGAAAATCGCCCGCATCTTCATGGATGGGTGTATGGCTTGAAAGATGGTTTAATAAAACCAGTATTTGAAATGCAGGCTGGCACTCATCTTGATCCGTTATACGAATATGATGATTTATAAAAATTACTTTGCTAAAATTTTAGCTATGGCCTGCTTTGCAAATTCGGTATTCACTAAACGCCCGCTGATGGCGGCTCTTTCTGATAAAAGTGTATCCCAGTTTTCCGTTCCCTGCCAGAAAATTTTTTTCATTTCGGCCATTGCTACACTACTTGAATGTGCAAGACCGGAAGCAATGCGTTGAATGGATTCATCCATATTAGCAACCGTTTCATGTACTTCAGCAAGGAGGCCTTTCTGTTTTGCCCAGACTGAATTTCTCCACAGATGTGCATCTATGGCCAGTTGGCTAAATGCACTACCGATTTTTCTTTCAATAGCTGGCCCCACCACAAAAGGGCCAATACCCAAAACCAGTTCACTTAAACGAACCTCCACATTTTTTACAGCTATTGCATAATCGCAAGCCGCCACAAGCCCAACACCGCCGCCTACCGCTTTTCCGTGTATTCTTCCTATAATAAATTTGTTGCATTTGCGCATTGCGTTTATTACATTGGCAAAGCCTTTGAAAAAAAGAATTCCTTCATTTTCATTTTTAATAGCAGCTAATTCATCCATGCTGGCCCCACCACAAAATGCGCCTTCGCCCGCGCTTTGTAATATGATAACTTTTGAATCGTGAATGCCGGCATAATGAATTTCATTGGCCAGGCTATCGAGTAATTTGAGTGGAAGAGAGTTGCCTTTCGGATGATAGAATTCTATGGTTGTAATTCCGTGCTCTGAATGTGAGCGTACATATCCCGCATCTGACATAGTAACTTTAATTTATTCTCTATAAAACGAAGATAAAATCATTTTTGATGCTACGTTGTTGATTTCTTTTTTACCATGGTAAGAATGGTGGCCACACCAATTATGGGATCATCACTTTCATCCAAAATCTCAACATACCATTTTACTATTCCTTTGGGGATATCGCTGCCTTTTACAAAAGGGACATCCGGATTTTTTTCTTTCAGCTCCTGTGGTATCTTTTCTTTGCAGGTAAACCGGATATAAATTTCATGGCCCGGGTAAACAGGTTTGGTAAAACGTAATTCATCAATACCATAATTCAGCAACACCGGATTTTTTTCATAACTATCAACAAACAAACCTGCTGCTGCGCTTATAAGAAAATATCCATGTGCCACCTGGCCTTCAAACATGGTATCTGTAAAATCAGTAGTGGCAATGTGTGCATAAAAATGATCCCCGGTTAAGTCAGCGAATTTATTAATATCATCGCTTGTGATAAATCTTTTATCCGTAATTAACTGGTCGCCTATTTCGAGTTCTTCAAAATATTTTTTAAAAGGATGAATAGTTTTCGTGTACCCTTTACCGTTAGGTTGATATACATTCGTTAATGCAGTAAGCATCCCTGGCGATCCCTGCAC
>Ga0157370_10008667_pt1 | contig 10945 bp, 8 predicted proteins | sample C35metaG_FD_113463 | JGI IMG/M metagenome (GOLD analysis project Ga0157370, IMG submission 113463) | Corn rhizosphere microbial communities from Kellogg Biological Station, Michigan, USA - C3-5 metaG | ecosystem: Host-associated > Plants > Roots > Rhizosphere > Soil | place: USA: Michigan... | reverse complement strand
CTTCTTCGACGGCCGGCCGGTCGCGTTGTAGTACTGCACGATGAAGCGCACCGCGGCATCGACCGCCTCGGAGCCGCCCAGCGTGAGGTACACGCGGGTCAGCGACGCGGGCGTGATCTGCACGAGTTTCTGCGCGAGGCGGATGGCCGGCTCGCTGCTGAAGTGGAAATAGCCGGTCGCGTAAGGCAGACGGCGCATCTGCTCGGCAGCGGCCTGCACCACGCTCTCCTGCCCGTAGCCGACGTTCACGCACCACAGGCCTGCGAAGGCATCGAGCAATTCATGGCCGTTGCCATCTGTCAGCCAGGCGCCACGGCCCGAGGCCAGCACGGTGGGGCCGCGCTGCTCGTGCACGCGCCAGGGCGAGACGGGGTGGATCAGGTGCGCGCGGTCGATGGCGTCGAGCGCGGCTTGGTGGGGCAATGCGGAAGGGTGCGTCATGGGGTGTGGGGTGCAAACGCGAAGGAGCTTTGGATGCCTTCAGCTTAGGCGCCGCACCGCACGACGTGGTGCTGCTTTGGGGGGGCCGCACGAAGCAGGCTGCGGTTGTGTGCGTGGCCGGCAGCAGATCGTGCGGTGGCTCTTCGTTGTTCGATCAATACCCGCGCGCGCGATCGACCAGCCCGAGCATCGGCTTGCCCGCATCGAATCGCTCAAGGTTGTCGAGCACAACTTCCGCCGCGCTCACCGGCTGCGTCATGCTTGCGATGTGCGGCGTGAGCCGGATTCGCGGATGACGCCAGAAGGCATGTTCCGGCGGCAGCGGCTCGGGATCTGTGACGTCGAGCACCGCATCGCCGATCTGTCCGCTGGCAAGCGCGGCGAGCAGGTGCGCGTCCACGAGTTGCGGTCCGCGCCCCACGTGCACCAGGCTCGCGCCCGCGGGCAGTTGCGAGAACAGCCGCGCATCGAGGAAGCCGCGTGTCGAGTCGGTCAGCGGCAGCAGGCACACGAGGATGTCGGTGCGGGCCAGAAAGGGCGGCAGCTCGTCGGCACCGGCATGGCATTGCACGCCATCGACCGCGTGCCGCGAGCGGCTCCATCCCGCGCAGTCGAAGCCCAGCGCGACGAGTTGCGCCAGCACGGCCTGCCCGAGCGAGCCCAGCCCGAGCACCCCGATGCGCCGCTCGCCGGCGGGCAGCACGGGCAGCGGCTTCCACACGCCCTCGTCCTGCTGGCGCTGGTACTGCGGCATGTTGCGATGCAGGCCGAGCACGGCATGCGTCACGTACTCGACCATGCCGCGCACGATGCCGGGCTCGACCATGCGCACCACCGGCAATGCGGCCGGCAGCGCGGCGAAATCGAACTGGTCGACGCCCGCGCCCGAGGAGAACAGCACCTGCAGGTTCGCAAAGCGCTCGGCCATGTCGTGCGGCGGTTCCCAGGCGGCGAGAAAACGCACCGCGGCCGCATCGCCGATGTCGGGCCAGATGCGAAAATCGATGTCCGGCCGGCGGCGGCTGAACACCTCGGCCCACTGGCGACCGCGCACCGGATCGGACTTGTAGAGAAAGGTGAAGGCTCCCACGAACGGCTCCTTCAGCCCAGGGCCTGGGTCACGATGGCGAACAGCGCCGGCGCACCCGCGGGCCGGGCCAGCGGCGCACCGCGCACCATGGTCGTGGGCGCATCCACGCGCAGCAGGCCGATGCTCTCGAGCCATTCGGCCAGGCCGCTGTCGAAATCGATGTCGATGCGGGTGAAGTTGCCCGCATTCAGGCCCGCGAGGTGCGCGATCAAAGCCTTCGCACCTTCGGCATCGGGCGCCACCACCGGGCCGATGACATGGCCGCGGCCGAAGCGGCGCAGCATGGCGAAGCCCCTGGGGGTGTTGTCGTGGTCGAGCACCACGCAGGCATCGGCGCCTTGCAGCAACGCATCGACGAGCGTCTCGCGCGGCATGCCGCGCGCCACCGCATCGAGCGCCTGGAGCGCCGGCAGTTCGTTCAGGCCCGCGGGCCGCAGGCGCCAGCCGCGCTGCAGCGCGATCAGCGGCGCCGGCTGCGCAATGCCCTGGTGCTGACGGACTTCGCCGGTGCGCACGAAGCCGAGCCGCTCGTACAGCCCCCGCCCTTCCGACGTGGCGTGCAGCAGCACGGTGCGGTCTTCCATCCCTTCGAGCAAATCAGTCATGAGCCGATGTCCGATGCGGCGGCCCTGGCATGCGGGCGTGACGATCACCAGGCCGATGGTGGCGTGGCGCTCGCCCCAGCGCCAGCGCAAGGCGGTGGCGATGATCTCGCCGTCGCGCTCGACCACGGTGCCTTCGGCGTGCGCGAACACCTGTTCCCAGTCGGCCAGCCGGTGCGGCCAGCGCAGTTCGGCGGACAGCGCATGAGCATGCGGCAGGTCGGCGGAGGTCATGGGTCTGAGCACCACGCCGTCCATGGCGGGTGCGTTCGCAGCGGGTTCGGGCATCGGGAAATCTCTCTTGTTGCGGCGGAAATGGCACGTCCATCTTGGACGACATTGCGGCGCTGCACCAGACCGAATCGGCCCTTCGCCGCAACTCGCAAGCTTCGCCTGCCACGCACCCCGGTCTTGCAATTTGCTGCGGTAGCGAGCCCGCATACGCACACAAATGCCGTGTCGATCTGCCTAGCATCGATCGGCCATCGCCACACCCCGCCGCCTTTCTTCACTCCCTTGCCATGCAAGTCTTCGATCCGCGATACATCCAGCCGATTGCCGGCCCAAAAGCGTGCCCATCGACTTCGCCGCGACGCACCGAGGTGCATGGCTGCACGCTGAAAGGGCAGACCGCACGGCATGCCGTCGCCGGCCCCGCAAACCGCAGCTTCGTCGCGGCGGACACCGTTTTTCCACACATCCGTCACGCGACTGCGTGCTGCAATCACTTCGTAATGAGCTTGTCGCAATTCCCGTCCATGTACCAACTTTTTTGATCAAGGATTCGAGACCATGACCTTCCGTCCCAAGTACGTGACCTTCGACTGCTACGGCACCCTCACCCGGTTCCGCATGAAGGAGATGGCCGCCGACCTCTTCGCCGACCGCATTCCGGCCGAGCGCATGGAAGAGTTCCATGCCGACTTCACCGCCTATCGCTTCGACGAGGTGCTGGGCGACTGGAAGCCCTACGAGGTGGTGCTGAAGAACGCGGTGCGGCGCCTGTGCAGGAAATGGAAGATCCAGTACTTCGACCTGGACGCGCAGAAGATCTACGACGCGGTGCCCACCTGGAGCCCGCACGATGACGTGCCGGCCGGCCTGGCAAAGGTCGCCAAGGAAATTCCACTGGTGATCCTGTCGAACGCTTCCGACGACCAGATCCAGAAGAACGTGGCGATGCTCGGCGCGCCTTTCCACCGCGTCTACACCGCGCAGCAGGCGCAGGCCTACAAGCCGCGCCTGCAAGCCTTCGAGTACATGCTCGACTCGCTCGGTTGCAACCCGGAGGACGTGTTGCACGTGTCGTCCAGCCTGCGCTACGACCTGATGTCGGCGGACGACCTGGGCATCGTCAACAAGGTGTTCGTGAACCGCGGCCACGGCCCGGGCAACCCGGCCTATCGCTACACGGAAATCCAGGACATCGGCGGCCTTCCCGGCGTCGTCGGTCTCTGATCGCCCTGCGGTCCGCATTCCTCATCACGCCATGAAGCTCGACTCCTACTGGACCGATTCGGCGCCGGCCTTCTCCCCCGCAGCGTGTGCGTTGCCGGGGCAGCTCGACGTCGCGATCGTCGGCGGCGGCTTCACCGGCCTGTCGGCGGCGCTGGCATTCGCACGGCGCGGTGCCCGCGTCGCGGTGCTGGAGGCCGGCACGCGCGTGGCGGCAGAAGCGTCGGGCCGCAATGGCGGGCACGTCAACAACGGGCTGGCCGTGGACTATGCCGATGTGGCGGCCAAGGTCGGCGTTGAAAAAGCCCGCGCCTGGTACCACGCCTACGACGCCGCGGTGGACACCGTGGCGCGGCTGGTGCGCGACGAGGGCATCGACTGCGACTTCATGCGGCACGGCAAGCTCAAGCTCGCCACGCGCGCCAACCAGATGGACGCGCTCGAACGCAGCGCGCAGCGCCTGGTCGGCGACGGCGTGGACACCGAGGTCGAGATCCTCGATGCGGCGCGGGTGCGCGGCGAGGTGCAGAGCGAGCGCTTCCACGGCGGCCTGCTCTACAAGCGCAGCGGCCAGATGCACATGGGCCGCTTCGCCCACGGCCTGGCCACGGCCGCGCAGCGCCACGGCGCACAGATTCACACCGGCACCGCCGTGGAGCGCATCGAGCGCCTGGGCCAGGGCCATGCGCACAGGCTGCACACGGCGCGCGGCACTGTCACCGCGCAGCAGGTGCTGCTGGCCACCGGCGCCACGCGCCATGGCGGTTACGGCAGCTTCGGCTGGCTGCGCCGGCGCATCGTGCCGATCGGCAGCTTCATCGTGGTGACCGAGCCGCTGGGTGCCGAGCGCGCACACGCGCTGCTGGCGGCGCGGCGCACCTACACGACGGTGGCGAACATCCATCACTACTTCCGCCTCACGGCCGATCACCGGCTGGTGTTCGGCGGGCGCGCGCGCTTCGCGATCTCCAGCCCGCAGTCGGATGCCGCGAGCGGCGAGATCCTGCGCGCCGGGCTGGCCGAGACCTTTCCGCAACTGGGCGCCGTGCGCCTGGACTACTGCTGGGGCGGTCTGGTCGACATGACGCAGGACCGCCTGCCCCACGCGGGCGAACGCGACGGCCTCTACTACGCCATGGGCTACAGCGGCCACGGCACGCAGATGTCGGTCCACATGGGCGAGCGCATGGCTGCCGCGATGAACGGCGACGCCAACGCCAACCCCTGGCAGGGCCGTGCATGGCCCGCCATCCCCGGCCACTTCGGTGCGCCCTGGTTCCTGCCGGCGGTGGGCATGTACTACCGGCTCAAGGACAGGCTGGCCTGAGCACCCGCCGCCGATCTGCATTCCCCTCGATTTCTTCCACCCCACGGCCTCCCAGGAGTACCCACCATGAGCGACAGCAACAACAAGAGCCTCGAACAACTTGTCGGCCCCGGCGAAAGCCTGCGCGTGATGACATCGCTCCGGCGCGGCGCCTCGCGGCGGGACATCCTGGCGATGCTGATGGCCGGCGGGATGCAGGCCACGCTGGCGGGCAGTCTCGCGGGCATGGCGGTGTCGGCCCACGCGCAGAAGCCGCGCCGCGGCGGCCGCATCCGGGTGGCGGGCGCCACCGCCGCGGCCACCGACACGCTCGATCCGGCCAAGCAGTCGAACCAGACCGACTACTCGCGCTGCAACATGGTCTACAACGGCCTGACCTCGCTCGACGGCAGCCTCACGCCGCAGCCTGCGCTGGCCGAGTCGTTCACCACCAAGGATGCAAAGATCTGGATCTTCACGCTGCGCAAGGGCGTGACCTTCCATGACGGCAAGGCACTCTCGCCCGCCGATGTGGTGTTCTCGGTCATGCGCCACAAGGACCCGGCCACCGCGTCCAAGGCCAAGGTGCTCGCCGACCAGATCGAGAGCGTGAAGGCCAGCGGCCCGAACGAAGTGACGGTGGTGCTCACCGCGCCGAACGCCGACCTGCCGGTGATCCTGGGAACCTCGCACTTCCAGATCGTCAAGGAAGGCACCACCGACTTCAACGCCGGCATCGGCACCGGGCCCTACAAGCTGAAGGAATTCAAGCCCGGCATCCGTTCGGTGGTGGTGCGCAACGATGCCTACTGGAAGCCCGGCAAGCCGTACCTGGACGAGATCGAGTTCGTGGGCATCGGCGACGAGAGCGCGCGGGTCAATGCGCTGCTGTCGGGCGGCATGGACCTGGTGGGCTCGGTCAACCCGCGCTCGGTCGAGCGCGTGAAGGGCTCGCCCGGCTTCGGCATCTTCGTCACGCAATCGGGCCAGTACTCCGACCTGGTGATGCGCAAGGACGTGGGGCCCGGCGCCAACCCGGACTTCGTGCTTGGCATGAAGCACCTGTTCGACCGCGAGCAGATGAAGAAGACCATCGCGCTCGACTACGCGGTGATCGGCAACGACCAGCCCATCGACCCGACCAACCGCTTCCACTTCGCCGGCCTGCCGCAGCGCCCCTTCGACCTGGACAAGGCGAAGTTCCACCTGAAGAAGTCGGGCATCACCGGCAAGGTGCCGATGGTGGCATCGCCCGCGGCGCTGTACTCGGTCGAGATGTCCCTGTTGCTGCAGCAGACCGCGCAGCGCGCCGGCCTGGAGCTGGACATCAAGCGCATGCCGGCCGACGGCTACTGGTCGAACCACTGGCTCAACAGCCACGTCGGTTTCGGCAACGTGAATCCGCGCCCGAGCGCCGACGTGCTGCTCACCCAGTTCTTCCAGTCGGGTGCGGCATGGAACGAGTCGCGCTGGAAGAGCGAGAAGTTCGACCAGCTGCTGCTCGCCTCGCGCGCCGAGACCGACCTGGCCAAGCGCAAGCAGATGTATGCCGACATGCAGACCATGATCCACCAGGACGCGGGCATCGGCATTCCGCTGTTCCTTGCGAGCATCGACGGCCACACGTCGAAGCTCAAGGGCCTGTCGCCGATTCCGCTGGGCGGGCTCATGGGCTACAACTTCGCCGAGAACGTATGGCTCGAGGCATGACGCGCGCGGGCCATCGCTCCACGGGATGTGCGCCATGAACCGCGTGATCCTCAAGCTCCTCGGCCAGCGCATCGCGCTTGCGCTGCTGTCGCTCCTGGCGGTGTCGGTGGTCGTGTTCGCGATCACCGCGGTGCTGCCCGGCGATGCGGCGCAGGAGCAGCTCGGCCAGGACGCCACGCCCGAAGCGGTGGCGGCGCTCCGCGCCCAGATGGGCCTGGACGTGCCGGCGCCCGAGCGCTATGCGAAGTGGCTCCTGGGCATGCTCAAGGGCGACCCCGGCCTCTCGGCCACCACGCAGATGCCGGTGGCCGACCTGGTGGCCAGCCGCCTGCCCAACTCGCTGCTGCTGGCGGCCGTGACCGCGCTGTTCTCGGTGCCGATCGCGCTGACGCTGGGCATCGCCTCGGCGGTGTGGCGCGGCTCGTGGTTCGACCGCGCCGCCTCGACGAGCGCGGTGGCGGTGGTGTCGGTGCCGGAGTTCCTGGTCGCGACGCTGGCGGTGCTGGTGTTCGCGGTCAAGCTGCGCTGGCTGCCGGCGCTTTCGTTCGTCAGCGACATCGAGTCGCTGGGCCAGCTGCTGCGCGCCTTCGCCATGCCGGTGCTGGTGCTGTGCTGCGTGATCGTGGCGCAGATGATGCGCATGACGCGCGCCGCGGTCATCGACCAGCTCGAGGCGCCCTACATCGAGATGGTGCGCCTGAAGGGCGCCTCGCCGATGCGCATGGTGCTCGCGCATGCGCTGCCCAATGCGGTGGGGCCGATCGCCAACGCGGTGGCGCTGAGCCTGTCGTACCTGCTGGGCGGCGTGATCATCGTGGAGACCATCTTCAACTACCCGGGCATCGCCAAGCTGATGGTCGACGGCGTCTCGCAGCGCGACATGCCGCTGGTGCAGACCTGCGCCATGATCTTCTGCTGCGCCTACCTGATCCTGGTGACGACGGCCGACATCTTCGGCATCCTCGCCAATCCGCGGCTGCGGCACCGCTGAAGGGGAACCTCATGGAAACCTCCACCTCTTCAGGCGCTGCAAGCGCCGCGGCGCCCGTGGTGCCGGCGCCGCAGGAACGCAGGGGCCGCATGCTGCCGTGGCTCGGCGGCTTCGGCGTCTCGGGCCTGCTGGGTCTCGCGGTGCTCGTGTTCTGGCTGCTCGCGGCGCTGCTCGGTCCGTGGATGCTCTCGCACAGCACGGCGGCGATGGGCACCTCCAACGTCTTCGAGCCGATCAGCGCGGCGCATTGGCTGGGCACCGACTACCTCGGTCGCGACATGCTGGCGCTCATCATCGAGGGCGCGCGCTACACGATCGGCGTCGCGCTGCTGGCCACGCTGCTGGCCAGCGGAACCGGCACCGCGCTCGCGCTGCTGGCCGCCGCCAGCGGCCGCTGGATCGACGCGGTGCTCAGCCGCGGCCTCGACACGCTGACCGCGATCCCGAGCAAGATGTTCGCGCTGATCATGGTGGCGGGCTTCGGTTCGTCGGTGGCGATGCTGGTGGTCACCGCGGCCGTCATCTACGTGCCCGGCGCCTACCGCATGGCGCGCTCGCTGGCCGTGAACATCAACGCGCTCGACTACGTGACCGTGGCGCGCACGCGCGGCGAAGGCACGCTCTACATCATGCTGCGCGAGATCCTGCCCAACATCCTCGGACCGATGCTGGCCGACCTGGGCCTGCGCTTCGTGTATGTCGTGCTGCTGCTGGCGAGCCTGAGCTTTCTTGGCCTGGGCATCCAGCCGCCGGCGGCCGACTGGGGTTCGCTGGTGCGCGAGAACATCGGCGCGCTGGCCATGGGCGGCGCCTCGGTGATCGTGCCGGCGCTGGCCATCGCGAGCCTGACCATCGCGGTCAATCTCGTCATCGACAACCTGCCCGGCCGTGCCGCGCGCGAACGAGGGAAACGCTGATGGGTGCATCACTCACTGTCCAGGGCCTGTGCATCTGCGCCGGCGCCAGCACGCTGGTCGACAACCTGAGCTTCTCGGTGCAGCCGGGCGAGGTGCTCGCGCTCATCGGCGAGTCGGGCTCGGGCAAGACCACCACGGCGCTCGCGCTGATGGGTCATGTGCGCGACGGCTGCCGCATCGCGGGCGGCCGCGTGCGGATCGGCGACACCGACGTGCTGGCGCTCGATGCGCGTGCGCAGCGCGCATTGCGCGGCCGCACCGTCGCCTACATCGCGCAGAGCGCGGCCGCATCGTTCAACCCCTCGCGAACGATCATGGACCAGGTGGTCGAGCCCACCGTGATCCACGGCCTGTGCAAGCGCGCCGAGGCCGAGGCCAAGGCGGTGCAGCTCTTCCGCGAACTCGCGCTGCCCGATCCGGAAGGCATCGGCGCGCGCTATCCGCATCAAGTGTCGGGCGGCCAGCTGCAACGGCTGATGGCGGCGATGGCACTCATCGGCGACCCCGACCTGGTGATCCTGGACGAGCCGACCACCGCGCTCGACGTGACCACGCAGATCGAGGTGCTGCGCGCGTTCCGCCGCGTGGTGCGCGAGCGCCGCGCCACCGCCGTGTACGTGAGCCACGACCTGGCGGTGGTGGCGCAGATGGCCGACCACATCCTGGTGCTGCGCAACGGCCGCATGCGCGAGTTGAACGCGACAGGGCAGATCCTCGCCGCGCCGGCCGACGAATACACGAAGAGCCTGCTGGCCGCCGCGCGGCCGGTGCCGCGTGCTTCAGCCGGAGCCACCGACGACGGCCGCGAGCTGCTGCTCGAGGTGCGCCAGCTCTCGGCCGGCTACGGGCCGGTGGATGCGCAGGGACGCCCGGCCAAGCCGATCCTGGAAGACATCGACCTCAAGCTCTACCGCGGCCAGGCCATCGGCGTGATCGGCGAGTCGGGCTCGGGCAAGACCACGCTGGCCCGCGCGGTGGCGGGCCTTCTCAAGCCCAGCCACGGCAGCGTGCTGTTCCACGGCCGCGAACTGAAGCCGACGCTGCAGCAGCGCGAGCGCGACGAGCTGCGCCGCATCCAGATCGTGTTCCAGATGGCCGACACGGCGCTCAATCCGTCGCAGACCATCGAGCGCATCCTGGCGCGGCCGCTGCAGTTCTACAAAGGCCTGCGCGGCGAGCCGCTGCGCCGGCGCATCCGCGAGTTGCTGGACCTGGTGAAGCTGCCGCAGACCGTGGCCGGGCGCCTGCCGGGCGGCCTCTCGGGCGGGCAGAAGCAGCGCGTGAACCTGGCGCGCGCGCTCGCGGCCGACCCCGACCTGATCCTGTGCGACGAAGTCACGTCGGCGCTCGACACGGTGGTCGGCGCGGCGGTGCTCGACCTCATGGCGGAGCTGCGGCGCGAACTGGGCGTGTCCTACCTCTTCATCAGCCACGACCTGCACACGGTGCGTGCGGTGTGCGACGAAATCGTGGTGATGCAGCACGGCAAGAAGCTCGCGCAGGTGGCGCGCGCCGACTACGACCGCGGCCCGCACCACCCCTACTACGAGCTGCTGGCGCGCTCGGTCCCCGAGTTGCGCCAAGGCTGGCTCGACGACATGGATCGCATGGACCGCGCCACGGCGCTCGCATCATGAGAAAGACCGAAATGACGCCGACCTTCCGCATCGCGCTGATTGCCGGCGACGGCATCGGCAAGGAAGTGATGCCCGAGGGCCTGCGCGTGGTGCAGGCCGCCGCGGAGCGCTTCGGCTTCGAACTCGACTGCCGCACCATCGACTGGGCCAGCGCCGACTACTACGCAGCGCACGGCCAGATGATGCCGGACGACTGGAAGGAGCAGCTCAAGGGTGTCGATGCGCTGTACTTCGGCGCCGTCGGCTGGCCGGCGACCGTGCCCGACCACGTGTCGCTCTGGGGATCGCTCCTGAAATTCCGCCGCGAGTTCGACCAGTACATCAACCTGCGCCCGGTGCGCCTGTTCGAAGGCGTGCCTTGCCCGCTGGCCGGCCGCAAGCCCGGCGACATCGACTACCTCGTGGTGCGCGAGAACACCGAGGGCGAATACACCTCGCTGGGCGGCGTGATGTACGAAGGCACCGACCGCGAGATCGTGGTGCAGGAGTCGGTGTTCTCGCGCCACGGCGCCGATCGCGTGCTGCGGTACGCCTGCGAGACCGCGCGTGCGCGCAAGCGCAAGCACCTGACGGTGGCCACCAAGAGCAACGGCATCGCGATCAGCATGCCCTGGTGGGACGGCCGCGCCGATGCGGTGGGCCTCGACTTTCCCGACGTGACGGTCGACAAGCAGCACATCGACATCCTCTCGGCGCGCTTCGTGCTGCAGCCCACGCGCTTCGACGTGGTGGTGGCGAGCAACCTGTTCGGCGACATCCTCTCCGACCTCGGGCCCGCGACCACCGGCACCATCGG
>Ga0157370_10008665_pt1 | contig 10947 bp, 10 predicted proteins | sample C35metaG_FD_113463 | JGI IMG/M metagenome (GOLD analysis project Ga0157370, IMG submission 113463) | Corn rhizosphere microbial communities from Kellogg Biological Station, Michigan, USA - C3-5 metaG | ecosystem: Host-associated > Plants > Roots > Rhizosphere > Soil | place: USA: Michigan... | reverse complement strand
TATGCAGTTCCTCTATTTCATCAGGAAGTATGGTTCCCCCTCCTCCTCCAAAAATTTTGATATGACCGCAGCCATTTTCTTCAAGGAGGTCTTTCATATACTTGAAAAATTCAACGTGGCCTCCCTGGTAACTTGTTATCGCGATCCCTTGTACATCCTCTTCTATAGCAGCCTCAACAATTTCCTTTACAGACCGGTTATGACCCAGGTGAATGATCTCAGCTCCCTTGCTTTGCAGGATACGACGCATTATGTTGATGGCAGCATCATGCCCGTCGAAAAGGGATGCGGCTGTAACGATACGAACCTTATTGGTGGGTGTATAACTCATGATAAGCAAGCTTTCGAACAGAGCAGTAAAGTTAACAAAACTACCCTAAGCCTTTGAAAGAACTGATAAATGCTATTTTTGCTTATGCAGCATCTCCTTGAAGCGATCACTTCGCTTTATACAGAATGGAAAGGCAGGCCTCCGGTTTCAGTTGATATGTTACCTCAAAGCGGAAGCGAGCGTCGTTATTTTCGCTTACATGATGAAAAAGGATCTGTGATAGGCACCTACGGTGACAACAAAAAAGAAAATGATGCCTTTCTGTATTTCGCTTTACATTTTAAAAAGTCCAAACTTGCAGTTCCCGAGATCTATGCGATCAGCGACGATGGGATTTTTTACCTGCAGGAAGATTTTGGAGATGTTTCCTTACTGAACAGGCTGGAGGGAGAGGGTTTTACAGAGGGTACTTACGATTTGTTCAAAAAAAGCCTGGAAACTTTAGTGGAGTTACAGGTAATTGGCGACAAAGATCTTGACTACAGTAAGTGTCTTACCAATAAAGAATTCGGCAAACAGGCCATTATGGCCGACCTGCTCTATTTCAAATACTACTTTTTAGACGCCTTACGGAGAGCCTACGACAAACAAAAATTGCTGGACGATTTTGAAGCCCTTAGTAACTACCTAACCCATACCGAGTACAAGTATTTCATGTTTCGTGATTTCCAGAGCAGGAACATTTTCATACAACCCGACGGTTCTGTGCATTTTATCGATTTCCAGGGAGGAATGAAAGGGGCCCCGCAGTATGATGTAGCCTCACTGCTTTGGCAGGCAAGGGCCAATCTGCCTGCAGAATGGAAACATGACCTGCTTGTAGATTATATGAGCGCATTTGAAAAAACGATCGGTGAGAAGATCGACCGTAATATTTTTGAAAGCCAGTATAATGGTTATGTACTTATAAGATTGCTGCAGGTATTGGGAGCTTATGGATTCAGGGGCCTCTTTGAAAGAAAAGCTCAATTCCTTACCAGTATTCCGCTGGCATTGAACAATCTCAAAGAATTCTTTGCGCACCAGAGTTTCGGCATCGCCGTACCTGAGTTCCGGAAGGTTTTGGACATGTGTGTGGCTGATGAAGTTATCCGGCAATTCACTCCCACACAGGCAAACCCTGACACCCCTTTGATAGTATCAATAAATAGTTTTTCGTACCGGAAACAATTGCCGGCAGATGAGAGTGGCAATGGCGGAGGATTTGTGTTTGATTGTCGCGGCATTCTAAATCCGGGCAGGGTAGAAGAAATGAAGACCAAGCATGGCAGGGATAAGGTAGTTAAGGATTTCCTGGAACAGCAAACAAAAATGCCAGAATTCCTCAACAGCGTTTTCGATATAGTAGATATAACGGTAGAAGAATATATTAAAAGGGGATTTGAAAATTTACAGGTCAGTTTTGGCTGCACCGGTGGGCAACATCGTAGTGTTTATGCAGCCGATGCCCTGGCCCGGCACCTTAAGAATAAATTCAAGGTCAAAATAGTATTAAACCATATGGTGCAGGACGAAAAGAACTGGATCAATCCTCTACCGTCTACTAATTAATAAATTTGCCGGAACAATCTTCAAATATCAGTCCTTCACCGGCGAGTTCCATGAAAGCAATGGTCTTTTCTGCTGGTATGGGAACCCGCTTCAAACCCTGGACGGACAAACACCCAAAAGCCCTGGCAATCGTTAATGGCAAATCGTTACTTCAACGAAATATTGAATACCTGCAACAATATGGCATTCGGGAGGTGATAATAAATGTGCATCATTTTGCAGACCAAATTAAGGAAGCCATCCAGACAAACAAGGGTTGGGGTTCAGCAATAACCATCAGTGATGAAACGGATGAATTGCTGGAAACGGGTGGTGGTTTACTTCATGCTGAAAAATATTTTACCCCCGGAGAGAGATTTATAACCTGTAATGCCGATTTCCTTACCGATCTGAATATAAATAAGCTTATTAAAAAGCAGGAGGAACGAAAGGCGCTCATCACATTTGGAGTCACTACCAGGCATTCTTCCCGTTACCTTTTGTTCGATGATAACGATCGTCTTTGTGGCTGGAGAAATACAAAAACAAATGAAGAGATCATCCCACGGCCAGGTAAAGTAATGATACCGAAAGCTTACAGTTGCGTTGTCGTATTTGATCATTCTATCTTCCGGCTAATGAAAGAAAGGGGATTTGAAGGAAAATTTTCATTGATAAATGTTTATTTATCATTAGCAAAAGACCATCTTATTATGGGATATGACCATACCGGCGACAGGCTGGTGGATGTAGGAAAGCCTGAGTCGGTAAGTATAGCGGAAAAATTATTTAGTTAGCCTGTCGAATATCACGTCTATTCACCACTGGACATTTACGATTCACCATCTATCTTAAACAAATGCAAATACCTTGGTATGGGTATGAGCTTACCTGTATTTCAAGTACCTTAGATGTTATAAATGGTTAATAAATATGAAGAAATTATGTTTAGGTTTATTTAGTTTGCTGTTGACCGTTACTGTTTTTTCTCAGGCAACCCCAACTTCAATCTATGATAACAAAGAAGCGTTCAATCCCCAATTTTATCCTTACCCAGGAAATGATTACCGCAGCGGGAGCGGTGAACCCGGACCCCGCTATTGGCAAAATCGCGCGGATTATAAATTAAATGCCACCCTGGATACAGTAAATCATTCCGTTTCAGGTACTGTGGAATTAAACTATACCAATAACAGCCCTGATAATATGAAATTTCTCTGGTTGCAGGTGGATCAGAACATTTACCGTAAAGACTCGAGAGCGTCGGCTACCACAACGCAAACAGGCGGGCGTTGGGCCAATACAAAATTCACAGAGGGTGATGTTATAAAATCCATTACCGTTGATTATTATGGTAAGAGTTTTACTCCAAAATATACGATCACCGACACCCGCATGCAAATATGGCTACAGGATGCATTAAAATCAGCAGGTGGTAAAGTCAGGTTGACCATTAGTTTTCAGTTCGCAGTGCCAGAATATGGAAGTGACCGCATGGGGCGATTAAATACAAAGAATGGCTGGATATATGAAGTGGGCCAATGGTTCCCACGGATGTGCGTGTATGATGATGTCCAGGGATGGAACACCCTTCCTTATCTTGGCCAGGGAGAGTTTTATCTGGAATATGGCGACATTGATTACGCCATCACTGCTCCATCCAACATGATCGTTGTAGGTTCAGGAGAATTACAGAATCCCCAGGATTGCTATACTGCCGAAGAATTAAAAAGATGGGAAGCTGCTAAGGCAAGCGATAAAACAGTGATCATTCGTGATGAAAAAGATGTAAATGATCCTGCTTCAAGGCCCAGGACAGCTAATTGTACCTGGAAATTTAAGATAACTAATGCAAGAGATGTTGCCTGGGGCGCTTCAAGGTCATTCGTCCAGGATGCGGCAAGGATCAATCTACCCAGTGGAAAGAGATCTTTAGCCATTAGTGTTTATCCTGTAGAAAGCATCAAGAAGAACGGTTGGCAACGTTCAACAGAAATGGTAAAGGGCGCAATAGAATTCTATTCAAAAAAATGGTACGAGTTTCCTTATCCTGCTGCGACCAATGTTGCAGGTATCGTAGGTGGAATGGAATACCCGGGAATTGTGTTTTGCAGCCACACAGAAGCAGGTACAGGTCTCTGGGGTGTTACCGACCATGAGTTTGGTCATACCTGGTTCCCGATGATCGTTGGAAGTAATGAAAGAAAATATGCCTGGATGGATGAAGGTTTCAATACGTTTATCAACGATGGTTCAACAGCAGCATTCAATAATGGAGAGTTCAAAGAGCAAAGTTTCTTTGGCGACCCTAATTCCTCTCTTATGGTGAAATATACATTCGGAGATAAAATGGATGGCCTCTATACGATCCCCGATGTTGTACAACAAGATAATTTGGGAATTGCTGCCTATATGAAACCGGGCCAGATGCTTACTGTTCTTCGTGACGTGGTGTTGGGCAAGGATAGATTTGAAAGCGCTTTCCGAGAATATGTTGCCCGCTGGGCTTTTAAGCATCCAACTCCCTGGGACTTTTTCCATACAATTGAAAATGTTTCTGGTGAAGACCTCGGATGGTTCTGGAGAGCATGGGTGTTGAACACATGGAGGCTCGACCAATCTGTGAAGGGTGTAAAATATGTTAAGGATGATGCCACAAAAGGTGCTGAGATCACCCTGGTAAACCTTGAAAAGATGCCAATGCCCGTTACAGTTGTCGTAAAGGAGACAAATGGGCAGGAACACAAAATGGATCTTCCGGTGGAAATATGGCAGCGTGGTGCCGAATACACATTTACCGTTCCTTCAACCAGTGAAATAAAGGAAGTAGTGCTTGATCCTGACAAAAAGCTTCCTGACTACAATAGGGACAATAATAGCTGGAAAAAGAAAGCCTTCTAACTATACACTCCTGAAATAAAAAAGCTTCATTCAAAAGAATGAAGCTTTTTTATTGTCTATTCTATTGGGGTCAATAATTCACCATCACTTTACCATCGATCAACCTGTTTCCGGCCGCATCAAAAACTACTACATATTTGTTTTCATTTTTGAGATTGGTTAAAGGGATAAATAAAAAAGGGGTCATTTAACAGCTATCATGCTGATCTCAACATTGACAAATTTGGGAAGAGCAGAAACCTGCACCGTTTCGCGTGCCGGATAACCCGCCTTATCGCCGTTCAGGTCTTTTTCAAGCTGGCCGCCATAAACTTCATTTACTTCACTGAAGCGATTCATGTCGGTAAGAAAGATGGAAGTTTTTACAACATTTTTAAAATCCATTCCCGCATGTTGCAGAATTGCGCGAAGATTTTTCATTACCTGCATAGTCTCCGCCCTTATGTCACCATTTTTTAGTTCGCCGGTTGAAGGTTCGATACATATCTGGCCTGATATAAATAGCATGTTGCCAGATGCGATAGCCTGGTTATAGGGTCCAATTGGAGCCGGAGCGTCAGGAGTAGTGATGGTCTTTTTGTCCATGGGAATTAGATTGTAATAAAATTTGCAGCCGGCAATTTAGGTTTATAGTCTTTCTTTGCAAAAAATAGAATTGATCATGAAGCTGGCTATCATTGGGAATACGTTACAAAGAGAAGAACTCCTGGGAGCCACAATATCACCAGCGCTTCATATAACCTATTTAGATGATCCGGAACTAGTTAATGAAGCAGATTATTATATTGACCTTTTGTTTGACGGGACACAGCCAAGACTTGAACAATGGAAAAAATTGACATCGGTTCCGGTAATACTTAATTCAGTTGAAACGGTTCCAGCTGGTTTTGTGAGGATAAATGGATGGCCGGGTTGCCTTAAAAGTGCAGTTATTGAAGTTGCAGGACCTGGCGAAACTCAGCGATCCACAGACCAACTTTTTGATCTGCTAGGAAAAAAGGCAGAATGGGTTCCCAACATTCCAGGGTTCATCTTTCCCCGTATTTTAAGTATGATCATAAATGAAGCTCATTTTACAATTGAGGAAGGGGTTTGCAAAGAAGCCGACATTGACACTGCCATGAAATTGGGCACTAATTATCCCTTTGGGCCATTTGAATGGGGCAAACATATTGGTTGGAAGAATATTTTTTCCCTTTTAACAATACTTGCTAAGGAGGATAGCAGGTATATCCCTTCAAAACTTTTGGCCAGGAAAGCCAACTAACATGAGATCCATCCTTTGTATAGATACGGCAATGAGCAACGCAACTGTTTGTTTAACAGTGGATGGAAAGCTAATAGATGCCGATCATAATAATGAAATACAGGACCATGCAGCCTGGCTGCATTCTGCTATTAGCGGTTTATTACGTAAAAATGGATATTCACTAAAAGAGCTAAGTGCTGTTGCCGTATCCATTGGTCCCGGGTCCTATACAGGGCTAAGGGTAGGATTATCTGCCGCTAAAGGACTTTGTTATGCGTTAAAAATTCCCCTGATAGCATTAAATACATTGGAAATACTGGCCTTCGGGGTAAGGGATTTGGCGCAAACATTTATCTGCCCAATGATAGACGCTCGTAGAATGGAGGTTTATACCGCCGTATATGACAAGAATCTTATAGAAAATATTTCACCACTGGCAATGATTTTGCATAGTAATAGTTTTGAATCCCTTTTGACGAACAACCATATCCTATTTTGTGGAAATGGTATCAATAAATTCAGGCCTTTATTAAACAATGTGAATGCAACCTTTACAGAAAAAAGTGATAGCACTTTGGCAATGAGCACGTTGGCTGATATGTACTTACAACAGGAAAAAATTTCCGATATTGCATACTGCGAGCCGCTCTATTTAAAGGATTTCCATTCTTCCACCACCAGGCAATAAACTGTTAAACAGTTTGTTGAATATCAATTATTTATTATGGTAGTGGAAAAAATATCCCACGCCTTTAAAACAGGAGCGTTTTATGAACAACAACACGGCTTTGGTGCTCAACAATGGTCTGGGATCGCAGGAACATAGCGAGAACAACAACAATGAGCCCATTAAAGTAGACCTTCTAAATATAAAGAAGGCTGCAATGATCCTTAGGGCAGTTAACCACAAATTAAGACAGCAGATCCTTAAGCAAATTGATGAAAGCGGTAAGATCACCGTAACTGAGCTATATGTAAAGCTTAGGCTTGAACAATCTGTTGCTTCTCAACACCTGGCTATCTTAAGGAAGGCAGGATTTGTAAAGACCTACAGGGATGGAAAATATATCTATTATTCAGTCAATACCGACCGATTAAAAGAATTGAATCATATCGTAGAAGAATTGTTAAACTAACCTGATCCGTATCAAAAATGCATTGCCCCTTTTAATCAAAAGGGGCTTTTTTATTTTTAATGAGGTAAATTTGCAGAATCAATTATCATCATATGTTTATCAAACAATTGTATACTGGCTGTTTAAGTGAAGCTGCTTATTATATTGAAAGTAATGGGGAAGCGGCAGTCATTGATCCGCTTAGGGATATTGAGGTCTATCTTGAAATTGCAAATGAAAGGAAAGCAACTATAAAATATATTTTTGAAACTCATTTCCATGCTGATTTTGTGAGCGGCCATATTGACCTGGCCAACGCTACTGGCGCCACCATAGTTTATGGGCCAAATACCAAGGCAAAATTCAAGATACATGTGGCGAAAGATGGAGAGATCTTTAATATTGGCGCCCTTAAACTCCAGGTGCTGCACACTCCAGGCCATACCATGGAATCCAGTTGTTATTTACTGAAGGATGAAAATGGAAAGGATCACTCCGTTTTCACTGGTGACACACTTTTTGTGGGTGATGTGGGAAGGCCTGACCTTGCCCAAAAAGGAGATATCACCATGGCTGATCTGGCTGGTATGATGTATGAAAGCCTTCATTCGAAAATATTTCCTTTGGCCGACGAAGTACTTGTATATCCTGCTCATGGAGCTGGAAGTGCCTGCGGAAAAAATCTTGGCCCCAGCAACTTTAGCACCATTGGAGATGAAAAGCAATTCAATTACGCAATGAAAGCTGCTACTAAGGAAGACTTTATTAAACAGGTAACCGAAGGTATTGCCGCGCCCCCACTCTATTTCCCTATCAATGCCAGAATAAACAAAGAAGGTTATGAAAGTATTGATGAAGTATTGAAGAAGGGTTTGACGACCCTTTCCGTTAACGAGTTCAAAGAAAAAATGACAGCTGATGCTATCATTTTAGATACAAGGGATGCGACCGTTTTTACGCATGGATTTGTGCCTGGTTCTATCAGCATTGGTTTAGAAGGCAGGTTTGCAGAATGGGCTGGAAGTATTCTCTCGTTTGATGTTCCCATGCTTTTAGTAACAGAGCCTGGCAAAGAAAAAGAAAGTGTAGTGAGATTGGCGCGAGTTGGTTTTGATAAAATTTCAGGTTACCTGGAAGGAGGGTTTGAAGCCTGGCAAAAGGCGGGTGAAGGAATCGATATGATCATCGATGTGGAAGCTGATGAGTTACTGATGGATCTGAGGCACGATGAAAAAGCAACTATTCTTGATGTAAGAAAAGAAACAGAATTTGCAGAAGGACATTTAAAAGATGCTATTAATATTCCCGTCCAGGAATTACTCGATCCTGCCACAGTAGCTTCCATTGAAGACGATGAAAATGTATATGTACACTGTGCGGGCGGCTATCGCTCAGTGATCGCGGCCTCGATGATGAAAAGACAAGGCGTTCACAACCTGCGCAATGTATTGGGAGGATGGGCCAGTATCAAAAAGACCGAGGGAGTTAAGATAATCAAGGAAAGCAGTGTACTTAACTGATCAGGTTTTTGATCTAATCCACTTGTCCAATTCGGGAGAGCTTTCACAACTTATAATAACAGCATAACGTGGCTTGTCGCCATTATGAACACCTACATGCCACATTCGTTGTGAATCGACAACAAAATGAGCTCCTTTTGGCATAGGCACCCGAGACTCTGAACCTTTAACGGGCAGATTGTTTTCATCACTATCGTACAATAACATGTAGCTATCAGGATTATCAGTCAGCTCTATCCACATACGAACAACCCATCCTTCATCTTCAGGATTCAATCTGTTATTGTCGTCTCTGTGGACAGATCTAATAGCTTGTTCATGGCTTTGAGGTTCTAACTTAATAACACGCACCCGTCCAAAATTTGCGGGGATACTGCGAATATATTCCATAAGTCGCGGGGCATTCTCAGCATTGGGTGTGAAGATCGCATTCTTGTCGGTCTTCCCATTTTCCCAAAAACCTTTGCATTCTATAGTTCCATCACAGGAAGCCAGAGGTGCAAAATTGGTGTCGCCTCCACTTTTCCAATCCATATAAGCCAGGTTTTCCCATTCTGAAGCAGGTATGTTGGATATATCAATATTTTTCATAATGACAAACCCTTTATCCATCACTGGCATTCTATAATGAGGTGTATTTAATGGGATCTTGACAGACCAATGTTCGCTATGAGGCCAGAAAATACCCGGTGTAGCGGAGGACATATTTTACGATTTATTTGTTTCAAGATACAAATATCATTCAAACAAATCATGGCATAAGTACCTGAAGGAACCCTAAGAAAAAGTTAACGTCCCTTTTTTTTAACCATTCGTCAGGAGTTTTGTACCAATCAGATAAATCAAATCAGAAAATTGGCAAACCCCTCTAATTTTGAACTACGAACATCTTAGTAGTTCTGATTTTTTTGAAAAAGAGTAACCCTGTAATACCAGTGTGCGTCATAGAACTAATAGGGTGTTGAACATTCGATAGCCAAACAAAAGTATAGCCATGAAACTCAAAACCAACCTGGTCTCCGGGATCTGTATCGTATTGTCCATTTGTTCCCAAGGACAGACAGTAACCCCTCGTCAATTACCCGCTAAAAGAACCAACCTGCCTATAAAGATAGATGGCATAATCAATGATGAGGCCTGGAAGGATGCGCCCGTGATGACGGACCTTGTAGAGTTCCGGCCAACTGTAGGCAAGCATGAACCCGCCGAAACCAAAACGGTTGCTTACCTTTTGTATGATGATGTAGGTATATACTTTGGCGGATATTGCTATGAAAGAAAGCGCGATAGTATTGCTTCGGAATTGACCGGCCGTGATGGAATGGGAACCAATGATTACATAGGCATCATCTTCGATACTTATTATGATAAGCAAAATGGTTTTGAATATTTCGTTACACCTCTCGGCGAACAATGGGATGCCAAAATGTGGCCCAACCCGAACGGAAACAGCGAAGACTTTACATGGAACGGGGTATGGAAAAGCGCTGCAGTCATTCACAATGACGGTTGGAGCTTTGAAATGTTCATTCCCTATTCTGCCATCCGGTTTGCCAAAAAAGATGTGCAGAATTGGGGAATGAACATTACACGCAGGAGAAGAAAAACAGAACAACAATACACATGGAACCCCATTGATCCCAATGTTAATGGATTTCTCACACAGGAAGCATTATGGACCGGTATTACCAATATAAAACCCCCGCTTCGATTACAGTTTTCACCCTATATAGCAGCAAATGTCAACCATTATCCTTCCAATGGTACAGGAGAAAAAAGCTGGACCTCAACCATAAACGGTGGTATGGATGTTAAGTATGGTATCAACCAGGCATTCACCCTGGATGCTACAGTGGTTCCCGACTTTGGGCAGGTCCAAAGTGATAATCGTGTGCTTAACCTTACTCCATTTGAAGTAAAGTACACAGAGAACCGTCCTTTCTTTACAGAAGGAACAGAGTTGTTTACAAAGGGAAATCTTTTTTATGCCCGCCGTATAGGGATCGATCCCGTCCTGCTTCATTCTGCGACCAATGAGATATTACCGGGCGAGAAATTATTAAAAGTTCCCTCTGAATCTAAACTTATCAATGCCACTAAGATATCCGGAAGAACTGTTGATGGTCTGGGAATTGGTATACTTAATGCCGTTACCAACACTCGTTACGCAACTGTTGAAAATACAATTACAGGAGAAAAAAGAAAGGTATTGATCGATCCGTTGACAAATTACAATGTGCTGGTTCTGGACCAAACATTAAAGAACAATTCAAGTGTTTCCCTGGTGAATACCAATGTATG
>Ga0157370_10008664_pt1 | contig 10947 bp, 9 predicted proteins | sample C35metaG_FD_113463 | JGI IMG/M metagenome (GOLD analysis project Ga0157370, IMG submission 113463) | Corn rhizosphere microbial communities from Kellogg Biological Station, Michigan, USA - C3-5 metaG | ecosystem: Host-associated > Plants > Roots > Rhizosphere > Soil | place: USA: Michigan... | reverse complement strand
CCATTCCGGCCAGCGAACGCTAGTCCGCACGCCGATGAGAGCCGGTTGAGCAAAATTATGCCCACTGTCAGGCTCAGTTGCTGACAAGCGACGCCGTTCACGATGCCTTCCCATACCGTTGGAAACCGGGGCGGCTTCACGCCTCGGAACCGAGTGGAAAGCTCGTGCAGCCGGCGTTGTTTTACGGCAAGCGCGTAGAAGGCTGTCAGATCGATGCGCAAGCCGAGTAGCCGTTCCAGCGCGAGCACGAGAGCGTTTTTCGCGTCTCCATGCGAGCCTATGGCGGTCACTTCAAGCCGTGGTTTATCCACGCCCCCTGTTTGCGTGACGCCCACTAGCACCGGCTTGCGTCGAATCACTAAAACGCGTTTGTAAGTCTCGCCGTCCCAGGAATCGACTTCGTTCTGCGGCCGGCGACGCAGCGCCCACGCGGTCAAATCGAGCCGGAACGGGGGTGTCGGATGGAGGGAAAACGTGACGCGGCTCAAGCGCTCACCTCAACTCGCGCAGTCACGGGCACAACTCGCCGTGAGTATGTTCGCGTGATCACGGCTTCGAATCCACTGAGGAAAATTGGAGAGCCTCGCGAACCATTTGGTTTGAATAGCCCCACTCATTGTCATACCAGCTCATGACCTTGACGAGATCTTGATCGACATCCTGGGTCAGGCTCAGATCGACGATGGAAGCGTGAGCCTGCTGAATTATATCGGACGAGACGATGGGCTCTTTCGTCACGGCTAATACACCGCGATAACGCTCGCTGGCAGCCTCCTCGATAAAGACTCGATTGACCTCTTCTACCGAGGTGTTGCGGGATGTGACGACAACAATGTCAGCCAGGGATCCAATGGCCACGGGTACTCGAACGGCCACGCCGTCAAACTTTCCTCGTAACTCCGGTAGCGCGCGGGTCGTCGCAAGAGCCGCTCCAGTGGAAGCGGGAATGAGGTTGGCAGCCGCGGCCCGGCCCCGGCGATAATCCTTGCCCCCAGAATCCACAATTGATTGAGAAGAGGTGTAGGCATGGATCGTCGTCATGGTGGCCTTCTTGATGCCGATGCGCCGGCCCATGACCTCCACCACGGGAGTGATGCAGTTGGTTGTGCAACTCGCGCACGAAATAATTTGAACGGAACTCTGCGGGAATTGATTCACGGCGTGGATTACGGTGGGAACATCCTCGCCTTTCGCAGGAGCGGACAGGATGACAAAGCGCGCTCCAGCCTCAATGTGCTTTACCAGATCGACCCGTTCTCTAAAGGCGCCCGTACACTCGAATACTACATCCACGCCCATTTCGCGCCAAGGCAGCTTGGCCGGATCTCTTTCTCTCAAGATGGGATAATCCTTGGTGTCAATCCTTAGACGGTCGTTCTGCGCATGGACTTCCCTCGCCCATCTTCCGTACACGGTGTCGAACTTCAAAAGATAGGCGAGATTATCCGCCGTCAACATGTCGTTAACGGCGGCCAATTGCAACGCCGGATTGTCCAACACAATCTTCAGAGTCGCTCTGCCTATTCTTCCCAAGCCGTTGATTGCGACGTTCAGCATCTCGTCTCTCTCCTCATGTAGTTTCGAGCGCGCGCGAGGCGTTAGAGATCATGCTCGAACTTCCACTTCGTAATCCCGGCCTTCCCAACGTTGCGCTTCAGTCCAAAAGAACGTGAAACGTACGGGCGCCTTTTGCTGGCTGGACACACGGATATCGGTGAAGTGGGTTCCCAGGCCGGTGGCCACCGAAACGCTGTCTTGGGAGGTTTCCCATTCAGTGGAGGTCCAATGCAGCAGGAAAGCTGCTTGAGTCTGAATCCGCAGGACCTTTCCAGCCACCATTTTCCGCACACGATGCGTCGGCTTCCAAACCTCCAGGTCCGTTCGACCCCGTTTGTCCAGGTAGCGCTCAGCCACAATCGGGATTCGGTCGAATACCTGGCCATCCCTGATGGAGCGGAGTAGTTTGATGTACTCGGCATGGGCCCACATCAACGGCATCGCCGCGCCAGCGCACTGGCCGAAGTGCCGACTATGGCCAGTGCGGTCAGGCTCGTCCCACACTTGTTCAGGAAGCAAGCCTCCTCGGGACGCGAATCCCTCCATCGCCCGGATAAATGGCTTTACATCCCTCCCAGCGGCGAACTCATAGTGGCTGCGTTCGCCTGTCAGCAAGGGCCAGAGCCGTCCTTTACCCCAGCCCTGAAAGGGCCCTCCGTCGGGACGTAGGCCATAGCCGTCGTGATTGTAGCGATGCCAGCAGGGGCCATACGGAGTAACGACCTTGAGGACCGCGTCCACAACACGGAGCGAATCTTCGACCAACGTGTCTCCGGGGGGCCGTATGCCGTAGCGAACCAGTTCCAGAAATCCGGCATCGACCACCTCCTTGGCGGGAAAGTCTATGCGTTCGCCCGGCGGCCGGTTGTGGATGGTTAGAACCCCACAGTTGGGATCTGCGAGCGGTTCGAGATTATTGATGTCGACGGGATTGATTCGAATATAATGTTTGGCGAATCCCCGCACCAACGTGCCTTGCGTCGTGACCGTCCATCGCTCTATGTGGGACTCAAGGAAATCCGCGTATTCTTCGATAAATGCCGCCATGCTGCGGTCGCCGTGACTTTTGGCGAAGTCCGCCGCGCAAATGAGACCAGCGATGGTGGCGGCAAGTGTCGACGGGGAATACCCGCTATTTTCCTCCCAACGCTCCTGTTCGGTGACGGGTCCATTTCGGATGAGAAACCCGGCAGCGGCCTTCACCATGGGATAGGGCTCGAAATCGCCAAGATCGCCCGCCTTCCACAGGCGCCACGCGAGCATGATGGGAAATGCAACCTGATCCAGCTGAATGCTGTGCCAATAGGGGGTTCCATCAATCCAGAAATTTTGTGCGAATCCTCCATCCGGCTGTTGCGAGCACGCCAGGTACACCAGTGCCCGGCACGCTGTTCCAGCGGCGCCGCATGCCAAAAGAGCGGTCACGCTGTTAACCATGTCGCGCGTCCACACCAAGTGATAGCCGCCGAGGTCTTCGTCCCCCTTGGCCTCCCCCCAAGGAATACTCGCCGAGGCTATGACCGCGCCAACAAAAGTCTTGTCTTCATGTGCGAGAAGCAGGCTATGGCTGATGCAATAGAGGCGGCCGCCGTCTCCTGAACCATCCTTAAGGTCCACGATATCCCGAGTGGCGCGGCGCCATTGCTGGAGATACTTGTCCCGATGCTGCGCAAAGGGCACACTCAGTGACTGGAAGAGTGACGTAATCGCGGCGTGAGCACTGTCACCGAATGCCAGGCCAAGTGTGAACTGCGCGTCTTTCGGGAGGTCAATCTGCCCGACTACCGCAACATTGCCATCCTCGGCCCGTTCATAGTCCCACTCGAGTTTCAGATGGTTCTTCAGATCTTGCCAACCGTCGGACGCGCCGACGTACCCGCAAGATGCCTGGATGAATCCCACGTTCGTACCCATGGCAAGGTAGGTCCCATTTTTCCAGGCGAGGAGAATCGTAGTGCCCGCTACCTGTAGCCGTCGAGCGGAATTACCCCATCCCCCGACATCCAAGTGGGGCGCCAGCAACGCGTATATTCGCAAGCTCTGCATCCAGGCAAGGGTCGCCTCAACCCGCAGATGAATGAGCACGCACGGCTGATGAGGGTCCGTTACGATGTCTTTAATCAGCCGATATCGTCGTTCGCGGTCAGTGCTTTCGATGCGATAGCCGAGCGTGTGCTCCTCGATGTAAGAAATCGTACTCTCGAGATCGCGCTTCTCTTCATGGAAGAACGTTTCTCCGTCCGTGATGAGGAACTGCATATCGCGCACTTGTGGACGATCGATCGTGGGGTAATAGATTTCGTTCAGAATGCCGTGGGATAGAGTGAACCAGACGCGGCTGGCGGTTGCATATGCAGTGCCCACGCCCTCCTTGGCACTGGACGTCCAGCGCGGCGGGATTCCTGGGCGTCCGAAGGCGGCACCCGCGTTGGTCAACCCATCGTCGCTCATCGTATCTCCTGGAGAACGTATTGAAAGCTAAAACATTGGCTCGAAGGACAAACGATCTGTCAAACATTGTCGCGAGAAGCGGCTCGGACAGGATCTCGGCCATAAATTGAACGCCAGTGTCGCTCCTACCAAGACGAGTTTAGGATAGGAAGAGTCAAGATGCCGTCAAGAGACATGATCCACGCGTCAAGATGGCGTCTCCGTTTTTCGACCAATCAGTATTGACGATATTTTGACATTGTTAGTGCTAGTTTGAAGCTTGGCGATCGGGCTCTAGGCTGAGTCTGCGCGCTTCCTTCCGAAACGCCGGTGTACCGGAGGCTATTAGCGGAAGGCACTTCGGCGACCTGCCGCTAGGGCTTAGCGCAAATACCAGGAGTACTGAATGCAAATGATACAGCCAGTACAATTTCACGGGAGGAATTCTCACTATCATCGCTGGGGACTGATTCTCGCCGGCGGTGACGGAAAGCGGTTGCTTCCGTTGACGCGAAAACTTACCGGCGACGATCGTCCCAAGCAGTTTTGTGCCGTGGTGGGCAACGAAACGCTCCTGCACCAGACTCGACGGCGGGTTTCGCGATTGATTCCGAGGTGGCGGACGTTGCTAATGCTGACGAGAGCGCACGAGCCTTTCTATGCCGATCAAGTTGCTGGAGTGCCATCCTCCAGCGTACTGATCCAGCCCTCCAATAGGGGTACGGCACCTGCGATTCTTTACGGTCTGATGCGTCTCCGCGAAATGGATCCTAAAGGGGTTGTCGCCTTCTTTCCCTCGGACCATTATTTTTCCGATGATGAGGCCTTCATCCGCCACATCGATTCCGCCTATACCCTTGCCTCACTCCGACCGGAGGTTGTGATCCTGCTAGGCGTTACGCCCGAAACCTCGGAAGTGGGGTACGGTTGGATCGAGCCTGGCAGCCCTCTCGAAAACTCTCCATCAAGATCCGTTTACCATGTCAGCCGTTTCTGGGAAAAACCACACCAGAGGCTTGCTTCATCCTTGATGGAACGCGGCTGTCTGTGGAATAGCTTCGTCATGATTGGTCACGTTAACGCCTTCATGAAGCTTATTCGGCACACGCTTCCCGAACTGATCAAATCGTTCGATTCCATTCGCCAAACTCTATTCACAACAGCGGAACGGTCGGCAGTAAGAGACCTTTATTCGACGGTACGCGCCGCAATTTTTTCAGAGGACGTCCTTTCCGTGCGGCCGGATCATCTCGCCGTACTCCGCGGTACCGGCCTTGGCTGGAGTGATCTCGGAGAACCCAGCCGTGTACTCTCAGTACTGGATCGTAAGAATGTCCGAAAGGAATGGGGGGCCAGGCCGGACCACGAAGAGAAATGGCGAGCCGCCGCTGAGGCAGCAACCGGGTGAGATTGGCGGTTGTGCCGTTGAAACTTTCATTGAGATAACGAAAAATCCATGGGATTGAACGTCACACAAAAACTGATTCGCCTCCACCTGGTTGAAGGGACGATGCTACCCGGCCAGGAAATCGGCATTCACATTGACCAAACCCTGACTCAGGACGCCACCGGCACGCTGGTGATGCTCGAACTGGAAGCAATGGGTCTGGATCGAGTCCGTACCGAGGTTTCGGTCCAATATGTGGATCACAATCTTATCCAGGAGGACTTTAAGAACCCTGACGATCACCTTTTCCTGCGTAGCGCCTGCCGGCGTTTCGGCGTCTGGTTTAGTCCCGCCGGTAATGGCGTTAGCCACCCTGTACACCAGGAGCGATTTGGGAAGCCAGGCAAAACCCTGCTGGGCTCGGACAGCCACACGCCGGCTGCCGGAGCCATCGGCATGCTGGCGATGGGCGCCGGCGGACTCGAAGTCGCGCTTGCGATGGCGGGCCAGCCCTTTCATGTCAAGATGCCGAAAGTGTGGGGTGTCAAACTTGCAGGATCGCTCCCGGACTGGGTTAGCGCGAAGGACGTAATCCTTGAAATGCTGCGACGGCATAGTGTTAGCGGCGGCATCGGCAGTGTCATTGAGTATTACGGACCAGGCCTTATTGGACTCTCCGCGATGGATCGCCACGTGATCGCGAACATGGGAGCGGAGCTGGGAGCGACCGCTACGGTTTTCCCCTCTGATGGAGAAGTACACCGGTTTTTGAAGGCGCAGGGACGCGAAGCAGACTGGACGGAACTGATAGCTGACCCGGATGCCGACTACGACATGCATGAGGAGATCGACCTGTCACGACTTGAGCCACTCATCGCCATGCCTTCAAGCCCTGGAAACGTGGTTCCAGTACGCGAAATCGCAGGGCGAGAGATTTTTCAGACGTACGTGGGTTCTTCCGCCAACCCCGGCTACCGGGATTTCGCGGTCGTGGCCGAAATCGTCAAAGGAAAACGAACTCATGATCGTGTCTCATTTGATGTCAACCCAACCTCGCGGCAGATTTTGGAGAATCTGGTCCGCGATGGCCACTTGCTGAACCTGATCCACGCGGGTGCACGCTTGCATCAGACAGGTTGCAACGGCTGCATCGGAATGGGCCAGGCCCCGGCCACGGAGAAAATCAGTTTGCGCACGGTTCCTCGCAATTTTCCAGGCCGCTCCGGTACGCGAGAGGACAAGGTCTACCTGGTAAGTCCGGAAACGGCCGCCGCTTCGGCGCTTGCGGGAGTAATCACAGATCCTCGCGATCTGGACATGCCATATCCACGTATCGCGGATATGAACCAGCCGATCCTCAATCATCAAATGCTGATTCCGCCACTTTCCATAGAGGAAGCAAGCAGGTCGATACTCGAAAAAGGACCCAACATCGCCTCCCTCCCGGAACTCGAAGCGCTACCCGACGAGCTTCAACTGCCGGTGCTACTGAAGGTAGGTGATAATGTCTCGACAGATGAGATCATGCCGGCCGGAGCCAGAGCCCTGCCGTTCCGCAGCAACATCCCGAAGATTGCCGAATTCGCCTTCGACATGCTGGACCGGACCTATTGGCAAAGAGCGAAGGCGCTCGATGGAACCGACGGACACGCCGTGGTGGGAGGTAGCAACTACGGTCAGGGATCCAGCCGCGAGCATGCCGCGCTGGCGCCCCGTTACCTTGGACTTCGTATCGTTCTTGCCAAAACGTTTGCCCGGATCCATGGGCAGAATTTGGTAAATTTTGGAATCCTCCCACTGGAGTTTATGGATCCGGCTGAGTACGATCGACTCGATAGCGGCGATATTCTCGTTTTGAGGAATCTCCGCGAGAAACTACCTCAAGGTCAGGTCCTGATCGAAAATCGTACTCGCGAACGTACTTTTGACGCTCGCCATGACCTTTCTCCGCGGCAACTAGAAGTCGTACTCCAAGGCGGATTGATTAATTGGGTTAAGCATGTGGCGGCAATGGAACACGCCTCCTTCTCACCCGCGAGGAAGTTATGAGCTTGTTTACTAATTTCTTTAAAGAATCCGATACGCAGTTAGGGGTGTTCTATCCCAACCACTACTTGATTGCAGTGTTCCGCAAGCTGGAGACAGCGCAACAGGCTGTCAAGAAACTACGACTCGCGGGGTTCGCCGAGGATGAGGTGATCGCCGCAGCGGGACAGGATTTCATCGCACTTGCGAAGGAAGAGACCGGGCTGGGGAGCTTCCTGATGCAAGCGCTTTCGCGCTTCTTCGCAACCGAGCAGATGTCTCACGACAGCGATCTGGATCTGGCTCAGCACGGTGCCGCGTTTGTGGCGGTGCATTGCCCGCACGAAAAGACCAAGAAGGAAGCATGGAACGTCCTTCAAGCGGAGTCTCCCCTGGCAGCTCGGTATTACGCCAATGACGGAATCGAGCACCTGGCAGGCGATTTCACTACTGATTAAGAGGTTCGGGCCGGCCGAGGTCCTTCGTCATTGTCGCTGCGGTTGCGCGTCTTCACCCAATGCTGTACTGCTAGAACGCATCATGCACATGGCATGGCCCATCCCAATATGCAGGCCAACCGAAGAAGGGGTAATACTGCATCTCGTACTGCCGGGAGACCGGTTTATCCGCCGCCAGGGATGGGCTGCTCTCAATCTGATGTTTGGTCAAGTTCACCGGAATGACTCTCTCGCTAAAATTTTGCCGGTTCCAACGCGTAAGGGGAAATGAGTCCTGGGACACCTGGAATTGTTATTTCACTTCGCCGCTAGTACGCTCCGCAGGGTGACGTTGGCGGTATCCAAACAAGCGAATTGCCGCCGGCATGGACTGGGCAGGTAAGCCAGAAAAGCTGATCGACAGCCTCATCGCAACCGGGTAGCTCGACCGCGACAGCCTCGCCAGACTGGTCGTACACATCTAAGGCAATCGAGCAGTTGAGGGTCTAGACGTGCCGCAGGTCCCGCTAAAAGCAGTTCAAGATCAGCATCGTATACACTTTCCAGATGGGGACGAAGGGGACGATCTAGAGAAAGATGCTTCTTCAGAACGCGATCGCCGACACGCTCAACAACACCGAATGGGCGTTTGCGCTGGCGGAGTGTGTTCACATCGGCGGGTTTGCCGTAGCTGTTGGATCGATCGCACTCGTGGACTTCCGGATGTTGAACCTGGGTTTACGGCGTGAGAGCAGTGCACAGATTTTGAGATACACAGAGTTGTGGAGCGTAATCGCGCTGCTATTCGTCGTCTTCTCAGGTATCGCGCTGTTTTTGTCGCAGACCGAGATCTACCGGGTCAACTTGATCTTTCCGATTAAGATGTATGTGCTCGCCGCGGCGGTCATCTACAATTTTACTGTTCACAGAAAAGTGGCGACCATGGAGAATCCGCCGCCGGTCTTGAGCAAGATAGTGGCGATGGTTTCCCTGCTCCTGTGGGTGTCCGTCGTGTTTGGAGGGATTTTCACCGGCTTTCTTGTATAGAGGCTATCCCGTAGAAGCAAACCATGCCCACCGCTCACTCCATCCAGAGTATTGACTTTCTCACGGCGTTCAGCGAATCGGTGCTGGCATACCCGATTGTCCTGTCGATTCACCTGACATGCATCGCGTTATTCGGCGGCATGATCCTAATGACGAACCTGCGCCTTCTAGGGCTCAACTTTAAAGGCGTGACGATCACCGAGATGGTCATAACCTTACGACCTTGGAAACGCGTGGGGGTAATCGTCATGATCGCCACGGGCCTGCTCTTAGCAACCTCTGAGGCGGAAAAATACGCGCCCAATCCATTCTTCTGGACCAAGATGGTCATTTTGGGCCTGCTCGGCGTGCACGGCCTGATCTTCCGTCCAATTATTTACAACCGGACAGAAGAGCTGGATCGAAGCCCGGTCATTCCAACCGAGGTAAAGGTCGCCGCGATTCTTTCACTGGTCCTTTGGACCGCCATGTTTACCATGGGAAGACTCATCGCATACTGGGAGCCAAACTAGTGCCAGTGCCGGGACTAGATGTACGCCAGCAAGCGCCCCGCTGTAATCGCTCCAAACCAGCAGATCAGCGCTGCCCACGCCAGAATCTTGGCGCTCTCCGGAAGCGCGCCGTCTGGACCCAGCTTGCGGAACACCCTGTTCCTGGTGATCTGGAGTAAAGCGACACCCGCGAAGATGAAAATCATCTTGGCATAGAACGTGGGATCCACGAGTCTTTTGGACGCACTCGCCAGCAGCAGAGCCGTTCCGGTCGCGGCATTCACCCAGAATCCAACCCAGATCAGCGGATACAAGCGCTCCAGCGGTTGCACCGGGGTTTTGGGCGAAATGCCCAGGAGCCGGAGGCTGATCATAGCGCTAATGCCCACCACCACGCCCATGCCCATGACGTGCAGCCACAGAACCGTCGGGTAGGCCAGTTTGGAAGGGGATTCGCGCACCCAGGTGCTAATGCCGAGGTTTTCGATGGTATCCAGGAATTCCGTCACTTGTCCTTTTTCCCCTCTTGGTTCCCTTCTTGCGCCCCCGTCTTGTCGATAAGATACCCCAGCACGCCTATCAGCACGACGGAGCCAATGGCAATGAGGCTCACGATTACGACATCTGTCCATCCCACCATTTAGCCCACCATTAGAATGAGTGACCAAAAAACGGCAACATCTGACCGCAGAAAATTACGCCCGTCCACAGAAAGATTCCGGACGCTGCGGCAACTTTCGCCGCTATGGGCGGAGCGTCGCCGGCTCCCAAGGTCCAGGGCTGCTCGAACACAGTGAAGTAGAGGGCGTTGGCTCCCGCTACCAGGATCAAGGCCAGTTTCCAGATGAAGACCGGGTTGTTGACGTAGAAATCCGGCGGAGCGCCGATAAAAAACAGGATGCCCGTCACTACGTTCACGCCGAACCCCAACACACCCCAAGGCAACAAGCGGTGCAGCGTTGAATAGGGAATGCCCTTCAGGAAGCCCAGCATGCGCAGGTCGACGAGCAGCACCACACCGAACAAGAGGGACAGGCCGATGAAATGAACCGTCTCGCTGGCCGGCCAGCCCCACTTGAGGTTGACCATGCCGTCTCCGATGACTCTCGCGAGCGGCTGGTTCGTCGCGGTTTCCACCGGGGCCGCTGTCAGGTTCTGAGCCGTGCGAATCTCGGGATGCCGGATGTCTCCGCCCATACTTGCGGCCCAGCCCATCAAGCCGAAACTCACCGACGCGGCGAGTAGCACCGCAACCAGCGTCCTCATCGGAAAGCGGGAGAGCCGCCGATGTTGCCACAGTCCCAGCCACGCCAGGGCGCCCGTCAGTTCCATGACTCCGAGTGCCTCGAACGCCGCGGTTTCGTGCGCATCAATCATGGCCACGGAGACCTCGGGGGTTTTCGCCAACGCCAACTTCGCGGCGGTACCCGAGGCAAACGTCGGAATCGACAGCAGGGCGATGCAAAAGAAGATTACCAGGCTAGCGCTCTTCAGATGGTCGCTCTTGGTCATGATGGCCACGATGAACAGGCCCAGTCCGACGATCATGCCGATGGTCGGGAAGTGATTCAGT